>Ga0210408_10000536_pt1 | contig 47617 bp, 44 predicted proteins | sample IncBWH4MmetaG_FD_155471 | JGI IMG/M metagenome (GOLD analysis project Ga0210408, IMG submission 155471) | Forest soil microbial communities from Barre Woods Harvard Forest LTER site, Petersham, Massachusetts, United States - Inc-BW-H-4-M | ecosystem: Environmental > Terrestrial > Soil >...
TCGCTTTGCTTGGCATCGTCCTTCTTGGCATCGTCCTTCTTGCCGTCGTCCTTCTTGGCATCGTCCTTCTTGCCGTCGTCCTTCTTGGCGTTCTCGTCCTTCTTTTTGTTTTCATCGTCGCTTTCCGGCGGGACGGGCGAGGCCCCTTTTTGCGACAGCACGACGACATACACGCTGCTGTTGGTGGCGCGGTCGAGCGAAGACAGGTCTATCCCCGCATCCGACGGTCCGTTGTTCGTCGAGGCGGTGAAGTACAGGGTGTTGCCGCTCGGATCGAAAATCGGGTGCGCCGCGTTGCTCATGCCATCCGTGATTTGGTTGGACTTACGCGTTGCCAGTGAATAGACGAACACCGCGTGCATCTGACTCTCGAGGTCGCGTGTATACGCAATCCACTGCGAGTCGGGCGACCACGAGATCTCCGTGGCGGCGCCAAATCCGCCCCTCAAGCCGGTGTCGATTTTGACGGGCTTGCCGCCCGCGACGTCCACGTACCAAAGGCGCAGATGCTTATCGGTGTACGCGATGTGCTTGGAGTCGGGCGACCAATGCGGAGCATAGAAAAACGACGCGTCCGGGCCCAGATCGATCACCTTCGGCGGCCGCAAGCCTTCTTGATCGCGCAAGTAGAGCTGGTACTCGCCCGACGCATCGCTGAAATAGGCGATTGAATTTCCGTCCGCAGACCACGCGGGATCGCGCTCGGCGGAGCCTGGGGTCCGGGTCAAATTACGGGTGTCGCCTTTTTCAGCGGGCATCGTGAAGATGTCGCCGTGCGCTTCGGCGACAATGCGCGCGCCCGTCGGCGAGATGGCGATGTTTTGCACCTCCTTCGCCGCCACCTTTGCCAAATGCGGCTCGAGATTCGGCAGGTCGCCGCGGATCGTGACGGGCACGGCGTGTTCCTGATGCGTCGCCAGATCGTACAAATGCAGCGAGCCGAACTGCTCATAGACCAGCGCTCCCGGGCCGGCGCTGACGGTTTTCAGATCAAAGCCATGGTTCGCGATGACCTCCTGGACCTGCTTCGTGCTCGTGTCATAGCTGAAGAGCGAGACCGGGCCATTGCGGTCGGAGAGAAAGTACACCGTGGTGCCGTTCCAGACCGGATTCGAATCGTTGGAGTTGTCACGCGGAATTTTCTCGACATCGAGCGTCTTGATGTTCACCAGCCAAATCGGAGTCGTCTGGCCGCCGCGATACCGCTTCCAGGCGGTTTGCCATTGCTCGAAGGGGACATAGGCCAGTGTGTTGCCGTCAGCCGAGAAGCTGCCCCCCGCGGCGCTCGGCAGCGGCACGAGCTGCGCGGGTCCAGCGCCATCGGCGCGTACCCGAAACAGGCGGGAGAAGTCCGAGTAGCTCGCATGAGTCGAGGTGAACAAGACCTCCTGGCCATCCGGCGTCCAACCGGCGACACGGTTGCCGGTGGGCTCCCACGTCAGACGCCGCGGCACGCCGCCCTCCGCGTTCATCACGTATACATCCGTCAATCCGTGGGCCCGGGTGGAGTATGCAATCTGCGTGCGGTCGGGAGAAAAATACGGACCTGCCCACACGGTGCCGACCGACGTCAGCCGCCTCGCATCTCCGCCCTCGCGCGCCACCACCCAGATGTCGTTGGCGTAGAGAAACGCGATCTTGTCCTGGCTGAGAGCGGGATTTCGCAGCAGCAAGGGCGTCGCACCCCAGGCAGAGGCGCACAGAACCAAGCCGGTCATCACGCGCAGTCCCGCACTGAAAAATCCGTGGCGAAGCATGCGAACTCCCCGAGTCAAATTTGAAACTATACACGCACGCAACTCGCGCACACCAGCGAGCGAACCGCCGCCGCAAGCACGGTGCTGCGTACGTCTCCGACGCGCGGGGCTCGCTGCGCATTCGAATCAAAGAGGAACGCGAAGGTCCTGGATGATCAAGCGATATTTGCAGCGGAACAACGGGTCCCGCCGAAGAAGCTCACGGTGACGCGTAGTCAGCGCCTCGCTTCCTGCGCTACCGCTTCGGCGACCGACAGGTGGTCCGACTTGCGATCCGGCCGCAGGTCACGAATGTCGCCGGTGTGCAGGTCCACCGCGTACGAAACGGCGCCCAGCAATGTTGCCTGAATACTGTCGAGCAGAAAAGGTTCCGCAAAGCCGTAGCGCTCCGTCTGGAGGCTGCCGGACGAATCGCGTCCGATGACGCGCCGTGCCACCAAGCAGCTTTCGACCGGTTCGCAGTTCTTCTTGGCCAACAGCAAAATGGAGCCGGGCTTCATTTTCTCGAGATTTGGATAATCGACCACGGCCACGACCATGCTGCTTGCCGCTCCGTTCGTTGAAAGAACCGAGCCGGCCATCAGCAGCGAACCCCGGCCGGCTTCGACGATCTTCTTGGCGGCCTCGATCGACGCGAGCGCCGTGCTCACCTCATCCGGAGACAGTGAAGCAATCGACACATCGGCGCGCACCGCAGCGTTTGCGAGCACCAGGCAGCTGACCAGTCCGATGACGGCATTCCTCATGACTCAACCATAGTCTTTGGATCGAGGGCAATCCGATAACACGTCGACAAAAATCCCGAAAATACTGTGAGGCAAACGGTGGCGTGCGCTATCGGGTGAGCGCGGCGGCGAATTCGGCCCCGGGGGCGCGGGGCGACCGATTGCGGGTAAACTGCGGCATGAATATGAATATCCCTGGATTGCACCATAGCGCCCTGCCGGCTCGCGTGGTCGCGGCAATCCTGTCGGCATGCGCATTGACGCTGCCGGCCGCCGCCGAGTCGGTACTTTCCGTGGGTCCGCGCAGCGTCCAGACCTTGGTGGTTGAGCAGCTTTTCAACCGGGCCGGCCGTTGGTATCTGGTCGAAGATGGGAGCTGCTTTACGTATCTTGAATCGCCCCAAACGCGCCTCGCGCTCGACCGTCTGATCCTGCATGCTCGCTTGTCGTCGAGGCTGGGGCAACGGATGGGAAACGGCTGTGTGGGAGCCGACTTTGCCTCCAATATCACGCTTTCGGGCAAACTACATGGCAGCGGACACCAGCTGGTCCTGGACGACATACGGATCGATCGCGTTGACGACGAATCGACGCGCAATGCCCTCAATCTGGCTCTCCAAGTCGACCCGCAACTCATGCCTCGCGCCGCGAACATTGATTTGTCCGAGTTCGTGAAAAAGGACGTGATTGCGCGCGGCGGCTCACCGGCTCGCATGGAAGAGTTTCGCATTGTGAGCATCACCACTCGGGCGGACGCGGTGGTCGTTCACTTCGACTTGACCTTGAGCATGCCTTAGCGCAAATCCCCTCCCCGCCGCAACTGCACGCAAACCGCCGTCAAAACGTATCTCCTAGAGCACTAGTTGACAGCACTGTCGTCCGAGAGTAAAAACTAGTCCACTAGTTGTGAGTGGAGCCCTGGGCATGCGCATCGTATTGGCCGACCGCGAAGCGGACTTGATGGAGGTGCTGTGGGACGATGGCCCATCGACGGTTGCCGAAGTGCGTAAGCGCCTGAAGGTGAAACTGGCTTACAACACCGTACTGTCAATTCTGCGCACGCTCGAAACGAAGGGCTACGTCGGTCACGAGGAAGAAGGCCGGGCACATCGTTACGTCGCTCGGGTCGCCCGTGACGCGGCCCGCCACAGCGCCTTGCGGCAGCTGTCCGCCAAGCTGTTCAAGGGATCAGTAGAGCTTCTGATGACCAGCGCCGTCTCCGACAGGAAACTTTCCGATGACGAAATCCGGCGGATCCGCGCGCTGCTCGACAAGCGAGCCCAAGGAGGCAAGTCATGATCGGTGACCTCATGCTCTACGGATTGAAGGTCTCCCTGCTGATCGGACTGGCCGGACTGGCGTTCGAACGAGTGGCAGCGTGGCGTGGACTTCCGCGACGCGGCCTCTGGGCGGGAGCCCTGGTGCTCTCGGTGGCACTGCCCGCACTGGCAGCGCTGACACCGAAGCAAGTGATGGCGCCGCCGGCATTTGCGACCATCCCACCCCCTTCGTCGGCCGCAGCCCCGAACGCGGTGGCTCAGGTATTTCGAGCGCCCGACACAGCGGCGTCTGTTGCAATCAAGTCGCTGCCTCCTCAGCGTCATCTGACCTGGCCGTCCCGAGCCTCACTGGAGCACGCCCTTCGAATAGTCTGGCTGGCGGCGTCCGCTGCATTGGTGACCTTCTACGCGCTGCTGCGGCTGCGGTTGCGAGGGGCGGCGCGGGGCTGGCGGCGCGAAAGGATCAATGATCAGGAGGTGTGGGTCACTGAGGCGCTGGGACCGGCCGTCTATGGGTTCATTAAACCCGTCATCCTCATGCCCCGGTGGGCGCTCGACGCCCCAAGCAACACCCGGTCGGTCGTACTCGCGCATGAGCAGGAACACGTCGCCGCGCGCGATCCGGTGTTGCTGTTGCTTGGGTTGGTCTTGGTTGTCATCGCACCGTGGAACTTGCCGCTGTGGTGGCAGTTGCGACGGCTTCGCTTTGCGATCGAGGTGGACTGCGACCGGCGAGTCTTGGGTCGAGGCACGGAGGCTCGAGCCTATGGCGAGGTGCTGCTGGCGATCGGTGAGCGGCGCACTTTCACGCCGGTTGGGGCGATTGCCCTCACGGAGCCGGCATCGCAACTGCTGCGGCGGATACGTATCATGACCGCGCATCTGCCGAAGCGCGGCAAATGGGCCGTAGCGACGGTTATTGGCCTCTCGCTGGCCTGCCTCGCCGTCGCCGCGCAATTCCAGGCGCCGGTGCTTCGCACCACCTCGATCACCGGAGACGCAGCGGTCGGAGCGCTTCGCAAACCGCCGTCGGGTGAGGATCCGCGGATCGCTGAGGTGCGGAACTTGGTTCGAGCGACTTATCCCGAATTGTTCAACGCCTCCGCCACGCCCGGCGCGGTCTTGGTCACGGTCCTGATGAATCAGGACGGGACTCTCTATAAGAGCTACAAGGAGAAGATTGAACCAAGGCCGTGGATCGCCACCTCTTATCAGGCATTCGACGCCTTGGGTGTCGACTATGAGCACCGGGGCGACAGTGTGAAGGACCGGATGCAGGGTTGGCCGGCCGCGGGAAATCACGTCGACGTTCGTGCGTGGTACCTCAAGCGGCCTTCTGATCCCAGCCGCGATGTGGCGACGGTTCGCGCGAGGGTGAAAGCACGCTTCGCATCGCTTTTCGCGCCGATTCATGCAAACGGCCTTGAGCGGGTGAAGGAAGACTCCAGTTTGTTGACCGTCTTCATGACCGAGGCCGGGGACATCGAACGCGCGAAGATCGAAGTATCGAACCAAGGGGTGGAACCCCAATTCTCGGCGACGCAGGATCACTTTGTTGCAATGGGTATCGCGAGCGAGCGGATCGGGCCGATGGGTACCACCGAACTCCTCGACGGACACTTCAATGATGACCGAGACATGAAGAGTCTGCGGGTGATCTACGCGTGGCCGCGCCGGCCGAATGAACCCGCACCGCAACCTGCGCCACCCGAGGAACCGGCCGCAGCGGGCGTGAACGATGACCCGGCGGTGAACCGCGCGATTGCCGAGCACTATTTCCCGGACCTTTATACCTATCCCAAGGAGTGGCCGAGGGCCGATCCGTGGGTGCTGCTCGATCGTCAGGGAAGGGTGCTGAAGACAGGACGTCGGATTGGTATGAGCGGCCGGGACCTTTATCTCTACCTTGAATCTCTCTACCCCGGAATGCGGACCGATGGCTTCCAGGCCACCACCATCCAGGGCGAGCACGGCCAGTGGGCCGACGTGAACTTTGTGTGGCTGGCAGCCGATTCGCCCGTCACCGATCCAGCGAAAGCGGATCTGTCGGGGCGCGACGCCCTACTCCTCTACGCGGATGTCGTGGGCGAGGGAATGACCAGGCCGAGCGAATGGATGGCATTGAAGGCCGGCTCACCGGCGCTCACCGTATGCTCGCTCAAGAATCCATTCGGCGTGGTTCATGTTCAGGTCACGGCGGTAAAGATCGGCGCCGACGCCGTCGATGTTCGCGTACGGATTCAGCACGTACCGCTTCCGGCCACAGCCGTGATGCCGCAGGCCCTCGAGACCGCGTGGTCGCCGGAATCGGCCCCAGTGCGCGCGCCCTACGGTGGGTCCGCCGATGTCGAAGTGACCGATCAGAACGGGAAGGCTTGGAAGATCGTGCTGCACCCGGAGCGGCTGAGGGGCGCCGGATGAAAGCTCGGCACCATGGAGGTGGGCCCCGTCAGTCCGGGAGGGTTACTCCTGAACCGCCCATTTCCTTGGGCATGTCCTTCATTTTTGGCTTGCCATCGGGGATGCGCAGCACGCTTTCCTGGTAGTGCACGTGCACGCCCGGCTCGAATTTCAGACGCGGAATCATCGCGGCGTAGATATCCACGAGACCCATGGTCGGATGGTCGGTGAACAGATGTCCGCCGCACTGCGTGCACCACTTGCGATAGCTGATGGGCGTCTTGTTGTACATGCCGATGTTCGCGGCGCCCTGGGTTACCTTCAACGCCTGCGGCTTCCACAAGGTAAAGGCATTGACCGGTCCGGCAGACCAGTGGCGGCAGGATTCGCAATGACAGTACCCCATCGCGGCCGGTTCACCCGACACTTCGAACTGCACCGCGCCGCAAAAGCAGCTGCCCTTGTAGATTTTTTCGTTGCCCATGGCGCACTCCAGATCGTTATTCTTGACAGCCGTTCCGGTACCCGACTGCCCCCTCACTCGCCCTTCAACCATAACCCATTGGCAGGTTTTGTTCAGTAGTTCTATAGTCCTACCCTGATAGTCGCCGCCCATGCCAATGCCTTCCTCAGAACGAGGTGCCTCATGGTCAGTCTGCGGATAAATAACGAAGTCAGGAACGTCGACGCTCCCCCCGATATGCCCCTGCTCTGGGTGCTGCGCGATATCCTCGGACTTACCGGCACCAAATTCGGCTGCGGCATGGCGCTGTGCGGCGCTTGTACCGTGCACGTGGACGGCGCGCCGGTGCGCTCCTGTCTGCTGACCGTGGGCTCGATCGGGCAGCGCGCAATCACCACCATCGAAGGCATCGGCGCCACACCGGTCGGCGCCAAGGTGCAGAAGGCGTGGCTGGATCTGGAGGTCATCCAATGCGGCTACTGCCAATCCGGGCAGATCATGTCGGCAACCGCCCTGCTCAACGCCACCCCGCACCCGCAGGATTCCGACATCGACGCGGCCATGGCGGGAAACATTTGCCGGTGCGGCACCTACGTGCGCATCCGAGAGGCGATCAAACATGCTGCTCAAGCGTAGCTCCCTCGATGCCGCGCCGACACGGCGCGAGTTCCTGCAGGCCGGGCTCGCGGCAGGAGGCGCTCTGGTGGTCGGCTTCCACCTGCCGTTGGTCAATGCCGCGCAGTCGGCAAAAGCCCCTTTTGTGCCGAATGCCTTCATCCGCATTGATCGCGACGGTAAGGTCACTCTCATCATGCCGCAAGTGGAGATGGGTCAGGGTATCTATACCTCATGCGCCATGATCTTGGCCGAGGAACTCGACGTGGCCTTCGCTCGAGTGTCCGTCGAACACGCGCCGCCGAACGACAAGCTCTATGCCAACCCGGTGTTTGGCATTCAAGTCACCGGCAATTCAAACTCGGTTCGGGCGTTTTGGCTGCCCTGGCGCAAAGCCGCTGCCGGGGTGCGCGCCATCCTGGTTCAGGCCGCAGCCCAGCAGTGGAAAGTCGAGCCCGCGGGCATTCGCACGGAGAACGGCGAAGCCATCCACGATGCCAGCGGGCGCCGCGTTGGCTTTGCGGCGCTGATCGATCGCGCCCAGGCTCTGACGCCGCCGAAAGACCCGCCGCTCAAGAACCCGAAAGACTTCAAGATCATCGGCAAGCCCCTGAAGCGCTTGGACACCCCCGACAAGGTCAACGGCAAGGCGGTGTATGGGATCGACGTCATGCCGCCCGGCGTGAAGTTCGCCACATTAGCGGCCTGCCCGGTGTTCGGCGGCACGGTCGCTCATGTCGATGATGCCAAAGCCAGGAATCTCCCCGGCGTGCGTCAGATCATCGTGCTCAAAGACATTGTCGCCGTCGTCGGCGATCACATGTGGGCAGCCAAGCAGGGCTTGAGCGCGCTCGACATCACCTGGGACGCAGGGCCGCACGCGGCGGTGTCTTCCGATGATGTGTGGAAGCAGCTGCGTGCCGCCAGCAAAACGGAAGGCGCGGTGGCCAACTCCGTGGGAGACGCCGCCAAAGGCTTGACCCAGGGCGACTTGATGGAAGCGGCGTATGAAGTGCCCTTCCTCGCGCATGCCACCATGGAACCCATGAACTGCACGGTGCATGTCACCCCGGCCGCCTGCGAAGTCTGGGTCGGCAACCAGGTTTTGCCCCGAGTCCAGGCCGTTGCGGCCAAGGTGACCGGACTCCCCCTCGACAAAGTCACCGTGCACAACCACCTCATCGGCGGCGGCTTCGGCCGCAGACTCGAAGTGGACATGGTCGACTCGGCGGTGCAAATCGCCAAGCAGGTCGACGGCCCGGTCAAGGTGGTCTGGTCGCGGGAAGAGGACATCCAGCACGATATCTACCGGCCCGTGTACCGCGACACCTTATCCGCCACCGTGTCGAACGGTCGTATCGTCGGATGGAAACATCGCATCACGGGATCCTCGGTGATCGCACGCTGGCTGCCGCCGGCCTTTCAAAAGGGGATCGATATCGACGCCATAGACAGCGCCGCCGACATTCCCTACGACATCCCCAATCTGCGGGTGGAATACGTGCGCGACGAGCCGCCCGCGGTGCCCACGGGTTTCTGGCGGGGCGTGGGCCCGAATAACAATGTGTTCGCCATCGAGAGCTTCATGGACGAGTTGGCGAAGAAGTCGAACAAGGATCCGGTCGCTTTTCGCCGCGACCTGCTCGGTAAATCGCCCCGCCTCAAGGCGGCACTCGAGCTTGCCGCGGCCAAGTCCGGGTGGGGCAATCCTCTGCCCGCACGCACCGGCCGCGGCATAGCACTGCAGGTCGCATTCGGCAGTTTCATCGCCACGGTCGCGGAAGCCGAAGTCGATGCCATCGGCGCGGTGCGTGTGCACCGCCTGGTCTGCGCCGTCGATACGGGCATCGTCGTCAATCCGGACACGGTCGTGGCGCAATTGCAGGGCGGCTTGATTTTCGGACTGACGGCCGCCCTGTACGGCAACATCACCATCCACCAAGGCCGGGTGCAGCAGAGCAATTTCAACGACTACCGGATGCTGCGAATCAACGAAACCCCGCTGATCGAGGTGCACTTGATCCAGAGCGGCGAAGCCCCGGGCGGAATCGGCGAGACCGGCGCCACCGCCGCGCCGCCGGCTCTCGGCAACGCGCTGTTCGCCGCCACGGGCATTCGCCTGCGAAGACTACCCATTGACTCAGATGTTTTGTCGGGGAAGAAGCCATCATGAACGACTCCGCACATTCCGGCCGCACCGGGCGCTACATCCTGATCGGCCTTGCGGCGATTTTCGCCGTGGTCCTGATCGGCTTTTTGTGGATGGTGGTGCTGGCGCCCCATCCCATGGATTTCGCGGGCGGGCCTCACGCGGCGCTGAGCGAGTATCACGGAGAGGATCCCACGGGCGTTCCGGCCGAGCTCAAGGGCGCGAGCGTCATCGAGCGAGGTCAATATCTCGCGCGCGTCGCGGATTGCGCGGCGTGCCACACCGCCGACGGCGGGGAGCCTTTCGCGGGCGGACGCGCCTTTGTGCTGCCGTTCGGGACGCTGTACTCGACCAATATCACTCCGGACAAGGAAACCGGAATCGGCAATTACACCGACGCAAATTTCCTGGATGCCCTTCACAAGGGTATCGCGCCCGGCAACGAGAAACTCTATCCGGCGATGCCCTTCACCAGCTACACCTACATGACCGATGCCGACGTGGGCGCCATCAAGGCCTACCTCTTCAGCCTCAAGCCCGTGCATGCGCCGGATACAGAGAACTCGCTGAGCTTCCCGTTCAATCAGCGCTCGCTCATGGGAATCTGGGCGCTACTGTTCAATCCGGATAAACGATTTGAACCGCTACCTAAGCGCGATCCGCAGTGGAATCGGGGAGCTTACCTCGTGGAAGCCATGGCGCACTGTGGCGAATGCCACACACCGCGCAATCTTTTGCAAGCGCAAAACCAACGAGAAAAATTCTCGGGCACGGTGCAAGCCGGCTGGCGCGCCTACAACATCACGTCGAACCCGAAGAGCGGCATAGGCGCGTGGAGCGAGGCCGACCTCGCGCGCTATCTGGCCATGGGCCATGCCGATGGCCGGGGCACGGCGACGGGACCCATGGCCGAGGCCGTCGACAACAGCCTTCACTATCTGACGCAGGGTGATATCGCGGCCATGGTGGCGTATCTGCGCTCGGTGCCGGCGGTCGCAACGGCCGACCTGCCCGAACCCAAGACGGTCCCGGCATCCGCGTCGCACGCGGAAGGCGTTGCCGCCAACGTCGACTCGCGCGGCAAGGCCGTGTATGCCGGCGCGTGCGCAGGCTGCCATGATTGGACCGGCGTCAGTCCGGTGATCCCGTATGCGACACTGACCGGTGTGCGGTCGGTGAACGATCCCACCGCGGTCAACGTGGTCCAGGTCATCCTGTCCGGTGCACATCGGCGCGCGTCCGAAAGCCAGGCCACGATGCCGGCATTCGGCGGCGCCTATTCCGACGCGGAGATCGCAAGCCTCGCCAATTACGTCACCGCGCGATTCGGCGCACAACCGTCGGCGGTCACCGCGCAAAACATCGCGACGCTTCGCGCCGGGGATTGAAGCTTACGGCACTTTTTCGCTCATCGAGGACTTGAACACCACGCCGTCCTTCATCACGAACTGCACGGCCTTGAGGATGTTGACATCCGCGAGCGGATCGCTCGCCACGCCGATCAGGTCCGCATAGGCTCCGGGGGCAACCACCCCGATCTCGCCGCGCTTGCCGAGCAGCTCGGCGGCGCGCGATGTGGCGGATTGGATGGCCTGCATCGGCGTCATGCCGAACTCCACCTCGCGCAAAAACTCCTGGGCGATCGGCTCCGACCATTTGAATCCGCCAACGTCGGTACCGAACGCAATCTTCACCCCCGCGCGCAGCGCTTTGCCGAACGACACTCCGTGGACGGCCACGCGCTTGCGGTCGCGCTTTCCTGAATCGGTGTCTGCGGGGTCCCAGTCGGTGTAGTACACCTGGAGCGTCGGCACGTACCACGTACCTTGCTTGAGCATTTGCGCGATCTGCGCGTCGGTGATTTCCAGCCCGTGCTCGATCGAATCACAGCCGCCGTCGAGTGCGCGCTGCAGACCCACTCCGTTGTAGGCGTGGCAGGCCACTTTCCTGCCCCAGCCATGCGTCTCGTCCACGATCGCCCTGAGTTCCTCGACGGTGAGCGTCGGCTGCGAAACCAGGGCGCCCTGGGCGTCGACCCAGGAGCGATGCGTCATATACACCTTGATCCAGTCCGCGCCCTTGTCCAATTGTTCGCGCGCCGCCTTGCGTGCTTCGATGGGTCCGTCGATCAGCTGCGACCCCTTGGGTACGGTAATCTCCGGCGCGTAGCCTTCGAGGGGATAACCACCGGTCGACGAAATCGACAGAGTGGACACCCACATTCGCGGGCCGGGTATGATTCCCTCATTGATCGCTCGTTTGATCCCGACGTCGCCGTATCCCGCGCCCTCGGTCTCGACGTCCCGAATGCTGGTGAACCCCTGCTCGAGCGCGCGGCGCGCCGACACCACCGCGCGTGCGGCGCGGTAGGAGGCCGGGTATTTGAGCAATTGCACATCGTAGCCGCCGGCGGCGGGATCCTCGCCCTGCAGAAAAATATGCGTGTGCGCATCGATCAGCCCGGGCAGCAGCGTCGCGGCGCCCAGATCGATCATTTGGGCGGAGGCGGGCAACGCTTGGGAATGCGCGGGGCGGACATCGCTGATGCGGTTGCCGCGAATCACCACCTCCATGTTGTGCCGGGGCTTGTCCGCGGTGCCGTCGATGAGCCATTGGGCGCGAACGACGACGCTACGCGCGTCAGGGGCGCCCGCCGCCGTTGGGTTTGCTTCCTGCGCCGCGCCCGCGCGCGCCAAGATCATCACGCACAAGGCAGGCAGAATCATTCGCTTCATTGCCGCTCCTCAACCGAACTGAAAGCCGGAGATTTGTTTGCCGCCGATCGACTCGCCGAAGCTGCGAAGTCCGCGGTCGCCTTGAGCGGCGCCGGCGGCCACCATCAGCGGGATCAGATGCTCCTCGCGCGGGTGAGATGCCGCGCCGCCGGGCGCGTCGCGCCATTTCGCCAGCAATTGATCACGGGTGGCGGGATCTTGCACGGCATTGCCCAGCAGGCGTCGAAGGCGGCGGCGGCCGCGGCGCCCCGGCCCGAGAACATATCGGCCAGATTGTGGTAGCTCATGCCGCTGCCGACGATCAACACGCCCTGATCGCGCAGCGGCGCCAAGGCGCTACCCAAGGCCAGATGCAGAGCCGGGTCGAGGCTGGCCTGCAGCGAAAGCTGCAGGATCGGCACGTCCGCATTGGGATAGATGAGCAGAAAGGGCACGAAGACGCCGTGGTCCAGACCCCGCCGGGATTCGACGTCGGTCTTGAATCCTGCATCGTCCAGCAAGGTGCGCACGCGTTCGGCGAGTTCGGGCGCACCGGCCGCCGGATATTTCAGCCGATAGGTATGTTCCGGAAAGCCGTAGTAATCAAACAGCAAGCCGGGCTTGGCCGCCACATTGAAGGTGGGCAGCGGGTTTTCCCAATGCCCCGAGATCACCAACACCGCTTTCGGCCGGACGCCGAGCGAACCGTCGATGCCTCGAAGGTATGCGGCCAGCCCGTCCCACATGTGCGGATAGGCCGCCGGAGGGTCGATGAAAAAACACGGTCCGCCGCCGTGCGGAATGAACAACGTAGGCAGTCTTTTGATGGCGTTCACACAAAGTTTTTCCGATGGCCTTGAGCCTAGACGGATGACCTGTGAACGTCAATTGCGTGCGGCCGCGGTTCTCTCGCGCGCCGTCGCTGCGAACCCTACACGTGGGCGTTGACGCGCGATCCAAGCAGCAGATTGCTGAATAGACCCTGCAAGGACCCGACAGGAATCGGCGCGGCGGAGTCCTTGCTGGAATCGCCCCGGGAATCCAGCTGCCAGCCCTTCTTATGGCCATGCAAGTGGAAACCGACCGCGGGGAGTGTCGATGATGCGGATCTGGAAATTGCGAGTGGCGACATGGAAGTTCCTTGATCTAAAAATTTCGATTCAGTCCGCACTTAGGATCGGCGGCTCTCGAGTCCCAGCGGCAACGATTTGCCGCCCGGCGGCGCAGAGATGCCGGTGTCTTGCCGCCCGCGGCGCGCCGGTCGCTGTAAAGCCCGCTGGTGATGTACAAATACCGCATTGTCGATCTTGCCGCGTCTGGACCCTTGCCGTGGGGCAATGGCGTTGGTGCCCGCAAGATTAGAGAATGCAGGTTCTGTGCCAACGCAGCAGGGCTCGAGCGCGGTTCAACAGTGGCTCGCGCGCGGTTCAACAGTGGCTCGCGCGCCGTTCAAATGAGATGATGGTTTGCGCGATCACACCCACCTTTTCTTCCCGGGACTTTGCATGGCGACCGGACCCGAACTGACGATAGGTCCAGAAGCGGCCGCGGGCAGCGCCCGGACGCGATCGCTGCGACTTCGCCAAACGCTCACCATCGCCTTGCTGTTCTGCGGTTACGGCTCGCTGTACTTCTGCCGCGCCGACCTGTCGGTCGCAACGCCGCTGCTCGTAGAAGAACTGGGAAAACATGGCGTCAGCCATTCTGATGCCATCGTTCGGATGGGCTCCATCACAACATTCGGCGTACTGGCCTACGCGGTCGGCAAGCTGTTCCTGACCGGCCTGGGCGACTTCTGGGGCGGCCGAAACAATTTCCTCATCGGGCTGGGCGGCGCCACCATCTTCACGCTGTTGTTCGCCTCCGGATTGAGCGTGCCACTATTCACCCTGGCGTGGGTCGGCAACCGCCTGACGCAATCCGTGGCATGGGCGGGGCTGGTCAAGGTGTCCTCCAAGTGGTTCGATTATTCCTCCTATGGAATGATCATCGGCATCTTGAGCATCAGTTACCTTGTTGGAGACGCGGCGGCGCGGCAATGGATGGGCATGCTGATCGAACATGGCTACGGGTGGCGCACCTTGTTTAGCTTCGCGGCCGCGGTTGCCTGTGCTTTCCTGGTCCTCAATTTCCTTTTTCTACGCGAGACCCGAGTCGCCTCGGGGTACACCGAGGCGACACCCAATCCGCTCAACCTGTTTACGAGCTCGGAGTCCCGGCCTCGAAGCGTGGCTGCGCTGCTGCTGCCGTTGTTCCGTAGCCGGGCATTTCTGCTGGTTTGCCTCCTCTCCTTGGGCTGCACCATCGTGCGCGAAACCTTCAACGCGTGGACGCCGCAGTACCTGAGCGACTTTGTCGGCTACAGCAAGGGTGATGCGGCACGCATGAGCGCCATTTTTCCGGGTGTCGGAGCGGTGTCGGTGCTGGTGAGCGGCTGGCTCAGCGATCGGCTCGGCGTGAACGGGCGCGCGCTCATCATGTTCGTGGGGTTGAGCGCCGCTGCGGCGGCCTTGCTCGTGCTGATGACGATGCGATCGAGCGCGGCCGGATCGCTGTTGCCGATAATCGCCATCGGCACCATCGCCTTCTGCCTGCTCGGGCCCTATTCCTATCTCGGCGGCGCGTTTGCGCTGGATTTCGGCGGCAAACAGGCGGGCGCCGCCTCTTCGGGAATCATCGACGGCGTCGGCTATCTGGGCGGAGCCGCTGCAGGCTACGTCGTGGCTCGAGTCTCCGTGTCCTTCGGCTGGCAGGGCGTATTTGTGGGATTGGCAATCGTCAGTGCATTGGCGGCAATCGGCGCCGGTTGTCTGTACATCCTGAACGCGAGAGCTGCCGCGCGCGGCACGCATCTGCCATGAACGGCGCCGCCGCGATAGCGCGAGTTTGGGCGCTGCCCGACATGCTCAAGGTCGAATGGGCGGACGGCACTTCGAGCGAATTTGCGAGTCTATGGCTGCGCGACAATTTGCGCGAGGACCGCGATCCTCACAGCGGACAACGGCTCATCGACATCGCGGATCTGCCGGAGGATCCGCAGATCCGGACGGCGGTCGCCCAAGACGGAGCGGTAAAAGTTGAATGGGAATCCGAGACACAGTCCGCGACCTTCGCGCTCGACTGGCTGCGTGCCCACGCCTCGAACGGCTCAGGCGGCCGACCGGAGTTCGGGCCCAAGCGATGGCTCGAGGGAGCGGGTCTCGATGCCGCGCGCGACTTCGCCTGGGCGGCATTCGCCGAGGCGCGGGGCGATCGGTCCCTGCGGGCCGAGTGGCTCACGCGTTTATTGCAAGACGGAATCGCATTCTTGAGCGACGTGCCGTCGATCGACGCCGGCATCCTCGAGGCCGCCGCGTTCGTGGGGCGCATCGTTGAAACCAACTATGGGCGGGTGTTCGACGTTCGGTCGGTGCCGCAACCGGAAAATCTGGCGTATTCCGACTTGGGGTTGGGATTGCACACGGACAATCCCTACCGCGAACCGGTACCGGGATTTCAGGTGCTGCATGCCTTGGTGGCATCTCCCGACGGCGGCGAGAGCCTGTTCGGCGACGGCTTCGCCATCGCCGAACACCTGCGGATGACTTCTCCCGACGCGTTCGCCGTCTTGACGCGAACGGCCGTGCCCTTTCTGTACCGCTCCAATGATGCCGAGCTGTACGCGGAGAGACCGTTGATTCAACTGTCCTGTCGCGGCGCCGTGAGCGCAGTGCATTACAACAGCCGCTCGATTGCACCGTTGCGGCTCGCTGCGCGCGAGGCGGCGCAATTTTATTCCGCGTATCGACGTTTCGCGGCGCTGCTACGCAATCCGCGGTTTCATTTGCAATTCAGTCTGCGCAACGGCGATCTCGTGGTATTCGACAATCAACGCACCCTGCACGGCCGCACGGCATTTTCATCGGCGCGGTACCCGCGCCACTTGCGCGGCTGCTATCTGAGCCGTGACAGCGTGTTCAGCGAAGCCGCGCTCCTGCGGCGCGAGTTCCAGCGGGAAACAAACTCATGAGCGTCAGTGCAGAAATTCTCGCCATCTTTCATAGCCGAGGCGCGGGCGCATACTTCGGCGAGAGCGTCTCGATAACCGAGCATGCGCTGCAGGCCGCCTATTTTGCGCAGGCGGCCGGCGCGCCGCCGGCGCTCATCGTTGCCGCGCTTTTGCACGACATCGGACACCTGCTCGAACACGTTTCAAACGATCTCGCGGACTGGACCGCGGACGCGCATCATGAGCTGATCGGCGGTCACTGGCTCGCCAAGCGATTTCACCCTGAAGTTTCGGAACCCGTGCGCCTGCACGTTCCCGCCAAGCGTTTTCTCCTGGCCACCGACGCCAAGTACTTCGCCAAATTGAGTCCTGCCTCGGTGGTCACCTTGAAACTGCAGGGCGGTCCCATGGCGGCCCACGAAGTGGCGAAGTTCGAGACCGAGCGTTTCTACAAGGATGCGGTGCGCGTCCGGCAATGGGACGATCAAGGAAAAGTGTCCGGGCTGAAGACGCCCGACCTCGGCGACTACCGGGCGCTGATCGAGGAGCTGGCCGCATACCCCTTGGGCGGCGATTGATCGCGGCGCCGGCGGCGCGGGCCGCTCGCGCAATCCGGTAGACTATTTTGATGCGTAGACCGGTTCAGTCGGATGAGTTTCGCTGCTACGAGGATCTCGCCCAACGCTACTCGGAAGGCGTCGACTACGCGGTGCACGTCAGGCCGCGAGAACACTCCCGCGTCGCGGTTCTTGCGCCGCACGGGGGACGGATCGAAGGCGGTACCTCCGAGATTGCGCGTCTGATCGCGGGCGAGGAACACGGGCTCTACCTTTTTGAAGGGCTGCGGACCACCGGCGATAATTTCGACTGCCTGCATCTAGCCAGTCACTGCTTCGACGAACCGCGGGGCCTCGAGTTGATCTCCGGCTGCGATACCGTCGTTTCGGTGCACGGCTATGTTTCGCCCGGCCCCGACGTGTTAGTGGGGGGTCTGAACGAACTGCTCAAGTGGCAGATGGCGCAAGCTCTGACGGCGGTCGGGCTTTCCTTCCTGTCGGATGGACACCGCTTTCCGGGCCGCGACCCTCTCAACGTCTGCAATCGAGGCCGTACCGGCGAGGGGGTGCAACTCGAACTGAGCGACCGCTTGCGCAAGTCACGCGACTGGTCCGGACTCGTCGGCGCGGTGCGCGCCGTTCTGGTGCTAGTTTAATAAACTATCCACGGACTTGACTCAGCTCAGCGCCTCGATGGGTTGAAGGGCCAGTGCCCCCCGCACATGGCGCGTCGCTGCCATGGCGGTGATCAGCACGGATACCACCATTGCCACCAGCAGCGGTAGGCCGACTCCCTCTACGAAGTCCACTCGATCCACGAAGCCGTGCAGATAGCGTTCACCAAGCCAGACGGCGATGGGCAGTCCGATCGCGACGGCGATCAATAGCGGCGCCGTGAATTCAGACACCGTTTCCCGCGCGATGGCGGCGTTGCCGGCACCGTGCAGCCGGCGCAGCACCAGCTCGGTGCGGCGGCGGCGCAGCGTGTCGGCCACGAGCGCATAGGCGCCGACCATCGCGACGCCCACCGCCAGCAGTGCGACCGCGGCCAACATCGTCGTGAGTTGGCCCTCCTGCCGGTAGACATCCGCTCGCTGATCGTCGGCCGACTGGATGTCGTACACCAGCGGGGGACCATGCGCCTTCCACAGTTCTTCGAGCGCCTGACGCAGCGCGGCCAAGTTCGGTCCATGCACCGTCAGGTCCCATTGAGGCTTGTCGCTGAGCAAGAAGGCCTGGGGCAGCGCCGGGTCGCGCGCGGATTCCAACTTCACATCTTTCACGACGGCCACCACGCGACGCAGTTCGGTGCCTTCCTGCAGGAAGCCTCCGCCTCCTCGTAGCAAGGCGCCGATGGCGGCCTGTGGGCTGGCAAAGCCCAGCAATCGGGCCGCCTTGGCGTCGATGACCAGGTGCTCCTCGCCCGATCCCGTTCGCGGGCTGCCGGCCAGCAGCGTCATCCCATAGGTGTCGAAGAAGCCGGGCGAGACGGGGGTCACGCGCAGCACCGCCTTGTGCTGTGAAGGGCTCACGTTCAATTCGATCCCGCCCTGCGTATCGCGTGCTGGCCGCCCGTCACTGAAGGCCCAATGCTGGATGGCCGGATGCTTATTAAGCGCCGCCAGGAATGCATCCATGTTGGGCACCAGTGCGGGGTTGACCAAGACGCCCAGCCAAAGGCGGTTGTGTGTTTCAAAGCCACGGTCAGCATGCAGCAGGTGCTGTTGCTGAAGGGCGAGCACACCGGCCAGCGAGAGCAACAGCAGTGCGCCGCCGAGTTGCAGCGTCAGCAGGCCCTGACGCATGCGCCGCCCCCACGGCCCCTCGCTGGCGGTGCGTCCTTGCAGCGCTGGCGCGGGTGCTTGGCGCAACGCCATCCACGCCGGCAGGGCGAGCGTCAGCGGCCAGAGGACTAGCACGGTGCACGCTAAGCCAAGTAGGACGCGCAGCGGCAGAGGATCCGCGATGGGTGCGGCCGGCGACAGGCCCATCCAGTGGGCGACGCCCGGCGCCAGCCACCAGGCCAACAATAATCCGCCGGCGGCGGCGAGCAACAGCGTCAGCAAAACCTCCAGACTCCAGAGACGCAGCAGCTGGGCGTCATCGGCGCCCAGGCTGCGGCGCAACGCCGTCTCGCGTTGTCGCTGTAGCAGGTTGGCGGCCTGCAGATTCATGCCGTTGAATGCCGCGAGGACGAGCAGCAGTGCGCTGGCCGCCGCGACGGCGCCGATCAATTGCCACCTCACGTGATTCGCCGCGCCTTCAAACGGCAGTTGGGTCAACGTGACGGCGCGAAAATAAGCGGCTTCACGGCCGGTCTTCCAGTCGGCCGGCAGCTTCGCATACAGGGGGTTCGCCATGAAGGCCGCGCGCATCCAGCCGCCGATCTCACTCACCGAGACACCCGGACGCAGCCGGGCGAACACGCGACCTTGCACCAAATAGATGGCCTTGCGATCCTCGTCGGTCAGGACATTGGCTTGTGATTCGAAGCCCACCAGCGCCATGGCTCCGCCGGCCAAGGGATTTGCCTCAAAAAGCGGAGCGCGGGGATCTGGATTTGGGAGGATCGCGGTGACGGTGTAGAAGGTGCCGCGAGACTCGAGCCGCCGGCCCAGCGCCTGCGCGGGCGGCAACTCTCCCCAGAGTTTGCGCACCAGTGTGATGTTGATGGCGATGGCGTCGCGCTGGGTCAGGGTCGTCTGCAAGTTGCCGTGCAGGGCTTTGATGCCCAGCAATGGCAGAAGATCAGGATCAGCCAACAACAGATAGGCAGGTTGCAAGCGGCCCTGGTTGTTGATATCCAGGCCATTGACCGCGGCACGGCTGATCAGATCCAGCGGCACGTGGCGCTCCTTCAGCATCGCCGCAAAGGATAGGGGCGAAGAGGTGAACCATTCGTTGGGCTGACCTGGCAGATTTCCCTTGAACTCCAGCATGACGACGTGCTCGGGATCGGGTATCGCCGGGTCGGGATCAGACAGGGCGATCGCCAGCAGCGCAACCAATAGGCAAGCGGCCATCGCCAGCATCAGTCCGCCCATGGCCACCAGCGTGGATCCACGGCGGCTCTGTAGACCGCGCCATGCATCCAGCAGCAGGGCCTTCACGACAGATGCTCCGCGTGGGCATCCACCAGCACCCGGCCGTCGAGCAGGCGCACACTGCGCGAGGCCAGCGCCGCGTGCTCGGCACTGTGCGTCACCATCACCAGCGTCGTGCCCTCGTCGTTGAGCTCGCGCAGCAGCCGCATCACTTCCTGGCCATGGGCGCTGTCAAGATTGCCGGTGGGTTCGTCGGCCAGCAGCAGGGCCGGCCGCGCGGCGATCGCACGTGCGATCGCCACACGCTGCTGCTGGCCGCCGCTGAGCTGACTGGGGTGATGCGCGGCACGATGCGCCAACCCTAAGCGCTCCAGTACTTCGGTGATGCGCTGGCGCTGCGTCTTCTGGGGCAACGAACCGTAGCGCAACGCCAGCTGCACGTTGTCCCACACGGTGAGTTCATCGACCAGATTGAAACTCTGGAACACGAAGGCGATGCGGCCGCGGCGGATCGCCGCCATTTCGCGCGCGGTTTTACGCGCCACGTCCTCTCCCTGCAGCAGGTACTGGCCGCTGGTGGGCGTGTCGAGCAGGCCGAGCAGTCCCAGGAGCGTCGACTTCCCGCAGCCCGACGGGCCGGTGATCGCGACGTATTCGCCGGCTTCGATGTGCAGGTCGATGGCATCGAGCGCGGTCGTCTCGACGCTATCGGTGCGATGACGTTTGGTGATTTGTTTCAGCTCAATCATGGGAGGGCGAACCTGTCGGCGTCGGAGGGGGGTTGGGAAATCAGGACTTCTTCTCCAGGGTGCAGACCCGCCAGCACTTCCACCTGGCCGGCCGCGCGCCGGCCCAGTTGCACGGTGCGGCGTTGCAGTTCCTCGCCGTGCCGGACATAAAGCCGCGTCTGCACGCCAGGGCCGTCGGGCAGCAGCAGCGCGCGCGCAGGAGGACTCAGCTGCAACTGCAAGTCGACCGCCTGGCCCGGCTGCAGATTCGTGGGCGCCGCGGCGCCTTGGGTCCAGCGCAGCAACACCCGCACCTTGCCGTCGTGCACTTGCGGCAGAGTCTGGGCGAGCGTCACGGTGCCACTGCGGCTCGTCGCCCCCTGCCCCGGCTGCAACCGAGGCAGGTAGTACTCATCGATGTCGGCCGCCAATTGCACGCCGCCGGCCGGATCGTCGATGCGGCCCAGGCGATCGCCGAGCCGCACGGCGCTGCCGACCTGCAATTGGAAGCCGCTGAGCCGGCCGGCGATGGGCGCGCGTTGCTGCAAGCGATCGCGTGCGCCCTCCAGCAGCTCAAGTCCGCGCTGCAGTCCCTGCACCGCTCGCGCCATCTCATCGAGCGATTGCTGGCGGGTGTCGGCCTCCAGGCGTTGGTCGCGCCGCCCTTGCTTGAGCAGTTGGGAGGTCAGCTGCTGCTGACGCTGCGCTTGCTCCAGCGCGGCGGCGGATACGAAGCCGGCGCTCGCCAGCTTGGCGATTCGCTGATAATCCGAGTCGGCCTGCCACTGCGCCGCCTGCAGCTGCGCCAGTTCGCGCCGGTTCTGCGCGAGACTGGCCACCTGCGCACTGCGCTGGACCGACACATTGGCCAGCTGCTGCGCAACTTCCGCACTCCGCTGCATCAATAATTGTTCCTGTTCGGGACTGCGCAGACGGTACAGCGGCGCGCCCGCCTCGACCCAGTCGCCGTCCTGGGCGAGTACGGCCTCCACGCGGCCGGCCTCGGAAGCATCGAGTTGCACCGAACGCATCGGCTCTACTCGCGCGCGCAGCATCAACTCATCCCGGAACTCGCCGGCGGAGACCCGGGCCAGTTGCGGCATGCTCACCACCTGAAGCTGCGGAGAGCGCTGCCACAGCATCAGAGCTAGGGCGGGAAGCACCAAGGCGGCCGGCAATACCCGCGGCAGCAGGCGGCGCCAGCGTGAGGGTTCCGGCAGGCGGCGATCCATCGCCTCGCCCGAGTGGGCGAGGGGCGGGGAAACGGTTGAAGTTATTTGCGCCATGTCGGGCGACAGCCTGTCGGGAACCCGCGCTCAAGCCAAGCCCCCTGTCCGATTCCGAACACCCCGCTGGCCTTGTCACATCTCGAGCTGCGAAGATACCGGCCGTGGCCGATGCCCTCGTATCCTCGCGTTCGATTCTGCTGCTCGACGATGACCCCGATGTCGGCGTGGCGGCACAATTGCTTCTGCAGCGTCGTGTCGCACCCGTGGTTTGTCTGCGCCGTCCGGCGGAGCTGGCCGCGGCGCTCCAGCGGCTGCGGCCGGATCTGCTGCTGCTGGATCTGAACTTCGGCCCCGGTCGCACGGATGGAGCGCAAGGCCTGCGTCTTCTTGAGGAGGTGCGAGCACGGGTGCAGCCGCCGACGGTCGTCGTGCTGACGGCTTATGCCGACATCAACCTGGCGGTGCTCGCACTGAAGCGCGGCGCTTTCGATTTTATACTTAAGCCTTGGGACAACGCGCGCCTGGTCGCGACGTGTCGCGAAGCGCTGCAGAATGCGCGACCCGCGAACGAGGACAAAACGGGCGTCGTGCCCGCCGAAGCTGTGGCAGTCCGATCACTCGCTGCGCAAGAACGTGCCACCGTATTGGCAGCCGTGGCGGATGCGCAGGGCAATCTCAGCGCGGCCGCCCGTTCATTGGGTCTGTCGCGCGCAGCCCTGTATCGACGGCTGGACAAGTATGGGCTTTGAGAAGAGTCGACTTCTGTCCTGTGCGTTGCTGTGGCTTGCCGCCGGCGCGCTGGCGGCGTCCGCCGGCACCGCGGAACGCGCATGGGTGGCCGCTGTCGTCCTGTTATTGGCCGGCGTCATCGTGGCTTGGCCGTTGGCTCGACCGCATGTCGTCGCGGCTTCGGTGCCGGAGCCGTCACCGCCGCCCGATGCGCAGCGTCTGGCGATCCTGCAGGCTCAGCTTGAGCATTTGCCGGTCGCCGCCTGGGTCCAGGTGAATCATCGAATGCCGCAGCCCTTGAGCAGCCGCGCCCGCCGGCTGGCCGCTCCAGGTGGCGTGCGGGATGCCGAGGCTTTATACGAGCTGCTGCGAGCAAGCGATCGCAGCGGTCCGGTGGGACTGGATACCGAACGCGGCAGCGAACGCTGGCAGTTGCGGCGCCAGCCGCTTGCGCTGGATGGTCGGGCGCAAACGTTGCTGGTGATGGTGCCGCTGGAGCAGGAATTGGAATCCGAGTCGCTGCGCGCCTGGCAGCAACTGGCGCAAGTGCTCACGCACGAGATCATGAACTCGCTCACGCCGATCAAGAGTCTGAGCGATACGGCGCTGACTTTGTTAAATGAGCCCGGGGGCGCCGCGGAGTTGCGGACGGCACTCGAAGCGATTGCGCGGCGTGCCGATAGCCTGTCGAGTTTTGTCGGCACGTATCGCCAGGTCAGCCGATGGCCGCCGCCGGTGCTGGCGCCGGTGGACTTGCAGAGTTTTTTCAATAGCCTGAACCAGGCGGTCGGGGCCGCCTGGTCGGCGCGCGGCGGCGAGGCTCAGTTTGAACTCGGCTCGCCCAGCTTGCGACTATTGGCTGACGAAGGGCAGCTGGAGCAGGCGTTGCTGGCGCTGTTTCACAACGCCGAACAGGCCACGGCGAATCTGGCCACGCCGCGTCTGTGGGTGCAGGCCCGACAGGGCCGCGGCGGCCGCCTGCAGATCACAGTGCGCGATAACGGACCGGGTGTACCCGCAGGGCTGGAGCGCCAGATCTTTCTGCCATTCTTCAGCGCTCGTGAAGGTGGCCAGGGCATTGGTCTCACCGTCGTGCGTCAACTCGTGTACGGCATGGGTGGCCGCGTGCGCCACGTGCGTCCGCTGGAGGGTGGTGCAGCGTTCGTGCTGAGTTTCTGATTCGGCAGATTAGCTGTCGTGCGCAATTTGCTCTGCATTATAGAGTACTTGACATGACACAGTTTGCTCCCGTAAAGTGAACTCATGCACAGGCCAAACGCGGCATTGCCCGCCCAACCCGCGCCTCCGGAGGGTATCGAGAGCCGCGCCCTCGGAACCCTGGCCTACATCCGCGCGTCGATCGACTCGTCGAGCTCGATGGATGTTCCCGGCATGGCCGGTATCGTCATGGGCGTCATCGGGGTGCTCACGGCGATCGTGGTGTCGCTGCCGCGCTTCGCGCCTCATTGGCTGGAAGTCTGGCTGGTTGCCGGCGTGGTCGCGCTCCTGCTGGGCGGCGCCCTGGTGGCGCGCCAGATTGTGCGCGGCGGACATGCCCGCTATCTGGGACCGGCCAGAAAATTTCTGCTGTGCCTCTGTCCCGCATTGCTTGCCGGCGCCGTGCTGACGTGGGTCCTGTGGACCACCGGCGCCACGGGCGTCATTCCGGGCATGTGGCTGCTGCTCTATGGCTGCGCGGTCCTCTCGGCGAGTACGGTGACGAACGCCGGAATCACGCGGCTCATTTGCATCATGGGAACCTTGTTCGTCGCTCTGGGATCGGCGGCTTTCGCGCTGCCCCTGACGGCGCACACCGCCATGCTCGGCCTGGGATTCGGGGTCCTGCACATCGTGTTCGGCATCCTGATCGGACGATTGACTCATGCCCCTTAAGTCCAACCTCATCAAGCGCAGCGAGTCGGCCGCGCCCGCCCCCGCCAAGGCTGCCTCGAAGCCGGTGTCGGTGCCTCGTTCGCCGCATGGACATGACGATGCCGGGTTCGATCGCCTGATTTACGAGCGCGTTCGGCTCGGCATCATGAGCGCGCTTGCCATGAATGAGCAGCTCACCTTCAACGAACTCAAGTCCTTGTTCGACGTGAGCGACGGCAACTTGAGCGCACACGCGCGAAAACTCGAAGAAGCGGACTACGTCGTGTGCACGAAATCCTTCGAAGGCCGGCGGCCGAAATCGGTCTACCGCATCACGCCGGTCGGAAAAAAAGCCTTGCTGCGCTACCTCGAGCACATCGAAGCCGTGATCAAGGCGACGCGGCGCGCCTGAATCCATGCACGTCGCAATCATCATGGACGGAAACGGACGCTGGGCCACCCAACGGGGGCTGCCGCGGACCGCGGGCCACATCGAGGGCGCGAAGGCGGTGCGCGCCACCGTCGAAACGGCCGCGCGGGCGGACGTCAAGACACTCACGCTGTATGCGTTTTCCTCCGCGAACTGGGCGCGGCCTCCCGCGGAGATCGCGGCATTGATGCGCCTGTTCGGCCAGTACCTGTTTACCGAAACCCGTCGCTGCGTGGAGCAATCGATCCGCATCAATGTGATCGGCCGGCGCGATCGGCTTGGGCCTAACCTGCTTCGGTCCATCGAGCAAAGCGAGCGATCGAGCGCGGCGGGCTCGGGAATGCTCCTGCGCATCGCGGTCGACTACTCGTCTCAACACAGCATCGTACAGGCGGCGCGGCGCGCCACGCTCGATACGGAACTGACCGCGGCGGACTTTCATCGACTGCTGCACGAAGTGGATCATTGCGCGCATCCGGCCGGCGAGGTCGACCTGCTGATTCGCACCGGAAACGAACGGCGGCTCAGCGATTTTCTGCTCTGGGAATGCGCGTTTGCGGAGCTGCACTTCAGCGACTGTCTGTGGCCGGACTTCGATGAGCGGCGTTTTCGCTGCGCACTGGAGGACTTTGGCGGTCGGCAGAGGCGCTTCGGCGCCCTGAGCGCCAAGACGCTCTAGCGCCGCCGGAGTCCTTAGGACCGGCCCTGATGATTCTCGCCCCGCCGCCGGCGCCAAACCGCCAGCGCCAGCAGCACGCCGGCGCCGATGACGACGGGATAATTGCCGAGCCGAGCGTAGGGAGTAAGACCCGTCATCGGCTGCACGTCGGTGCGCAGCACGGCCTCCTGAAACTGCGGCAGACGCGACACGATATCGCCGTGCGGTCCGATCGCGGCCGTGATGCCGTCGTTCGCGGCTCGCACCAGGTAGCGCCCTGCCTCGAGCGCGCGCATGCGGGCGATCTGCAGATGCTGGTGCGGCGCCGTGGAGTCGCCGTACCAGGCATTGTTGGTGACGTTGATCAACAGAGTGGCGTGGCGCAGCACTTTGAGCTGGCGGCTGCCGAAGGCATCCTCATAACAGATGGTCAGGCCGAGTTTCTGGCCTGCGGCGCTCAACATAGGCTGGTCCTCGCGCCCGGCCGTGATGTCGTCGTACGGCAAGCTCATGAGCCGCAGCCATGAGCGCACGAACGGCGGCACCGGGAAATACTCGCCGAACGGAACCAAGTGGCGTTTGTAGTACCAGCCGCCGCTCGAATCGCTCAACACCAACAGTCCGTTGTAGTAGCGCTTAAGTTTGGGTTCGTAATTCACCAGCCCGATGGCAAATTCGGACCCGTGAGCGCGGCCCAGCTCCTGGAGGCGCCGCAAATAGTCCGGGATCTCGCTGGCGAGGATCGGCAGCGCCGCCTCCGGCCAAACGATGAGCCGGGCTCCCCATGCGTCGGCGGTGAGCCTGGAGTATCGCTCCATGGTTTCATCGCGATTTTTCACCTGCCACTTCTGATCCTGCGACACGGCGCCTTGCACGGCGGCCACCGACACGGGGGCTCCGGCGGCGCGAGTCCACTCGGTGTGCCCTAGCAGCGCCGGAATCAGCAACAGAATCGCGATTGCGCCGACTGCGATGAGCCGCCGCGAAATCGATACAGCCGGCGTCAGTAGAACATTGATCGCGGCCGCAATCGTGACCGTGGCCCAGGTGACGCCGTAGACCCCGAACAGCGGCGCCCAGCCTTTGAGCGGAGAATCGATCATCGCATAACCCAGCGACAGCCACGGGAAACCGCTCAACGCCCACCCGCGCAGCCATTCGAGCAGCACCCAGAGAACCGGCAGGACTGCCCAGGCCCGCGTCGCACCGGGCTTGAGCCAGAAGCGATTCGCCAGGAAGCACAGTGCCGCGAAGTATGCCGACATCAATGCGACCAGCGCGGTCTGCAGCACGGCCGTCAACCAAATGGGCGCCAAGCCGAATACGTGGATGCAGGTGTACAGCCAATACGTGCCGAATGCGAACAGCCCCACGCCGAATGCGGCGCCCGTCCACCCCGCGCGGCGCGGCGGCAGGCCTCGAATCAGCGCGAACAGCGCCGCCGGCGCCAGCACGGCGATGGGCCACCAGCCGAATGGCGCGAACGCGCAATTGAGTGAAGCGCCGGCGGCGAAAGCGGCGCTCAGCCGCCACAGAGCCTGCGTCGGAACGACGGCGGCGGCGCCGCGCTTCCCTAAGCTCAAGGTGCCGACTCGTCGGGGGCGGGCGGCGGCTCAATATCGGTTGGCGTGATCACACGCATGAGATCGATGCGGCGACGATCGGCGCGCAAGATGCGGAACTCCAATGCACCGATCCGAATGGTCTCTCCGCGGCGCGGCAAGCGGCCGAATTTCTGCATCAGCAGGCCGCCGATCGTGTCGTATTCCTCATCGGAAAACGCGGTGCCAAAATAGTGATTGAAGTCGGAGATCGGCGTGAGCGCCCGCACGGTGAACTCGCGCGCGCGCTCCTTGCGAATGGTCTGATCGTCCTCGACGTCGTGCTCATCGTCGATCTCGCCGACGATTTGTTCGATGACGTCCTCGATGGTGACCAAACCGCACACGCCGCCATATTCGTCCACGACCATGGCAATGTGATTGTGGCTGCGGCGAAATTCCTTGAGCAACACGTTGAGCCGCTTGCTTTCGGGAACGAAAACCGCCGGACGCATGTACTCGCGAATCTCGAAACTCTCATCGCCCGCGGCCTGCAAGCGCAGCAAATCCTTCGCCAGCAGAATGCCGAGAATTTGATCGCGATCCTCGCCGATCACGGGAAAGCGCGAATGCCCGGACTCGACCACGAGTTCGACGAGCTTGTCCGGAGACTCGTCGCGCTCGACGAACACCATTTGCGAGCGCGGCACCATGATGTCGCGCACCTGCATGTCCGCCACCGCCAACACCCCCTCGAGCATGACCAGCGCATCGCCGTCGAACAGGCCGCGCTCGCTGGCTTCGCGCAGATGCTCGATGAGTTCAGCGAGATCGCGCGGCTCACCGGACATCGACTGGGTAATGCGCTTTAACCAGCGGCCTGTGGTACCGCCCTGAGGTTGTTCTGACATGGGGGCTTAAGGATACTCGATCAGCGATACGGGTCCGAAAAGCCAAGCCGATCAAGGATTTGAATCTCCCGTGCGGCCATTTTCTCAGCCTCGCTGCGGCGCACGTGGTCGAAACCCAGCAGGTGCAGCACGCCATGAACCGTCATGTGCGCCCAATGCGACTCCAGGGTTATCCCGAATACACGCGCCTCGCGCGCCACCACGGGGGCGCAGATGACGAGTTCCCCGAGGAAGAAGCGGCCGTTGGGAGCGCTTCCGGCCCCGCCGAACGACAGCACATTGGTGGGCCTGTCCTTGTGCCGGTAGTGCGCGTTCAGGCTGCGGCTGCGCGCCTGTCCCACGACCCGGACGGAAAGCACCCAGGGGCGCCGCCTGGGCGCGAGCGCCGCCGTGGCCCACACCGCCAGTTGCCGCGAGCTCGGGACCCACGGCCGCCGTGCCGCGTAGCTCACCTCGAGTTCGAGCCGCCGTGCCACCGTTAGGAGCCTGTCTCAGTAATCCGCGTGAGCCGCGGAATACTCAGCCAGACTCCTTGGTACCGTCGTCGGGAGCGCTCGCCTCGTAGGCTTGAACGATTCTTTGCACCAGTGGGTGACGCACCACGTCCCGCGAGCTGAACATCGTGAAGGCGATGCCGCGCACACCGCGCAAAATATTGATGACGGTGCGCAGCCCGGACTGCTTGGAATTCGGCAAATCGACTTGAGTGATGTCGCCGGTGACGACAGCCTTCGAGCCGAAGCCGATGCGGGTCAAGAACATTTTCATCTGTTCGTTGGTCGTATTCTGCGCCTCGTCCAGGATCACGAACGAATCATTCAGCGACCGGCCGCGCATGAACGCCAGCGGCGCCACTTCGATCACATTGCGTTCCATCAGTTTGGCCACCCGTTCGAAGCCCATCATCTCGTACAGCGCGTCGTACATGGGGCGCAGGTACGGGTCGACTTTCTGCGACAAATCGCCGGGAAGAAAGCCCAGGCGCTCGCCCGCTTCGACCGCCGGGCGCACCAGCACGATGCGCCTGACCTTTTCCGATTGCAGAGCCTCCACCGCGCAGGCGACGGCAAGATACGTCTTGCCCGTGCCCGCGGGTCCGATGCCGAAGGTCAGATCGTAGTTGCGGACATTGTTGAGGTATTCGCTTTGATTGGCGCCGCGGGCGCGCACCGTACCGCGCGAGGTGTGGACCTTGAGTTCATCGGAATCCGTATCGGACTCGGTATTGTTGCTGTCCATATCCAGCTCTTGCAGCGCGATGTGTACGCGCTCGGAATCCACGGGCTCGCGCTGCGCTCGCGCGTACAAGTCGAGCAGCACCGCTTCAGCGCGCTTGACGGCGGCGGGCACGCCGATGATCTGGAACCGGTTGCCGCGCCTTCTCACTTCCACCCCGAGCCTGGCCTCGATCTGGTGCAGGTGCTCGTCGAGGGGTCCACACAGTTCCACTAACCTGACGTTGTCCGCCGGAGCGAGCAGCACGTCGCGCGCCATCGGAACTGAACTCACGATGCGTCCGCAGCAATGAGGCGCCCGCGCAGCGAATTGGGCATGGCCTCGGTGACGGTCACGTCCGCAAACCGGTTCATGAGACTCATCGGGTTGTCCGCCGGGCCGTCGAAATTGATCCAGCGATTGTTGTCCGTACGGCCGGCGAGCTGCTCGGGATTGCGCTTGGCGGGCCGCTCGACGAGTACTCGCTGCCGGCTGCCCACCATCCTCTCGGATATGGCGCGCGCTTGGCCGTTCAAGCGCTGCTGCAAGAGCTCGAGGCGTTGCTGCTTGACTTCATGCGGCACCTCGTCCGGCAGCGCCGCCGCCGGCGTACCGGGCCGACGGCTATAAATGAAGCTGAACGACTGATCGAAACCCACCTCCGCCACCAGATTCATGGTTGCGACGAAATCCTGGTCCGTCTCGCCGGGAAATCCGATGATGAGATCGGTTGAAATGCAGATGTCGGGCCGCACGCTGCGCAGCTTGCGGAGCTTGTGCTTGTACTCCATCACAGTATGGCCGCGTTTCATTGCCGCCAGAATACGGTCCGAGCCGCTCTGCACGGGCAGATGCAGGAAATTGTTGAGCTTGGGGACGTGGGCATACGCCTCGATCAGGCTGTCGTTGAAATCGAGCGGGTGCGAAGTCGTGAAGCGAATGCGCTCCACGCCGTCGACCGCGGCCACAAAATGAATCAGGGTCGCCAAATCCGCGAGGGCGCCGTCCTGCATAGGTCCGGCATAGGCATTCACATTTTGGCCGAGCAGCGTGATTTCGCGCACGCCTTGGCCGGCCAATCGCTCGACCTCCTCGAGCACCTGCTCGAAGGGGCGGCTGATTTCCTCGCCGCGGGTATAAGGGACGACACAGAAGCTGCAGTACTTGCTGCAGCCCTCCATGATCGAGACGAACGCGGTCGCGCCCGCCGCGCGCGCCTGCGGCAGCCGGTCGAATTTTTCGATCTCGGGAAAACTGATGTCGATCTGCGGCCGGCCCGATTCCTTCAGCCCCTCGAGCATGGCCGGCAGGCGGTGCAAGGTTTGCGGGCCAAATACCAGGTCGACGAACGGCGCCCGCGCCGTGATCCCCTCGCCCTCCTGGCTCGCCACGCAGCCGCCGACGCCGATGACGACATGCGGCCGCTGCTGCTTGAACAACCGCCATTCGCCGAGCAAGGAAAACACCTTCTCCTGAGCCTTTTCGCGAACGGAGCAGGTATTGACCAGCAAAACGTCCGCCTCCGCCGGATTGTCGGTATGGGTCATACCGTGGGCGGCCTCGAGCACGTCGCGCATCTTGCCGGAATCGTACTCATTCATCTGACAGCCGAAGGTTTTTATGTATAAAAGGCCGGGCATACGCTCTATAAGAGTCCCTTGGAAATTCGCTAAGATACTAGGAACCATGGCAATACGCGAAGTTCTCAAAATGGGCGATCCGCGCCTCCTCGAGGTTGCGGAGCCGGTACGCGAATTCGGCGGTCCCGAGCTTGAAAACCTGCTTGCCGATATGCGGGACACGATGCGCGATCTCAATGGGGCGGGGCTCGCCGCACCGCAGATCGGGGTAGGCCTGCGCGTGGTGATTTTCGGCTTCGAGCAGAACCCACGCTACCCGGAGGCGGATCCGGTGCCCTTTACGGTACTGATCAACCCGCGCTTGACGCCCCTGGGCGAGGTTCAGGAGGACGACTGGGAAGGGTGCCTCTCGGTCCCCGGCATGCGCGGGCTCGTGCCGCGGTATCGTGATTTGCGCTATACCGGCGTGGATGCCGCGGGAGCTCCCATCGATCGCACGGTCACTGGCTTCCATGCCCGCGTCGTGCAGCACGAAGTCGATCACCTCGACGGCATCCTGTATCCGCGCCGCATTCGCGACCTCACCCAGTTCGGTTTCAACGACGCCTTATTTCCCGGCGCGGCCGTCGTCGATGATTGACGTCGCAATCGTTTCCGGCAGGTGCGATGATTACATCGAACGAGGGACAATCTGCGGAGCAATTCATGACCACCACGTTCCAACTCAACGGCAAGACCACCACGCTCGACGCCGACCCCAACATGCCCTTGCTGTGGGCGGTTCGCGAAGTGGCCGGTCTGCACGGGACCAAGTTCGGCTGCGGCATGGCGTTGTGCGGCGCGTGCACGGTGCATCTGGACGGCAAGGCCATACGCTCCTGCGTCACGCCATTGTCGACGGTCGCCGGCCGGCAGATCACCACGATCGAAGGCCTGCAGAGCAAGCGGGCAAAGGCGGTGCAAGCGGCCTGGATCAATCTTCAGGTGCCCCAATGCGGCTATTGCCAATCGGGGCAGATCATGTCGGCCACGGCGCTGTTGGAAACAAATCCCGCGCCGACCGATGCCGACATCGACGGCGCCATGAGCGGCAACATCTGCCGATGTGCCACCTACTCGCGCATTCGCGCCGCCATCCACGCGGCGGCCGACACTATCAAGGCATAAATCATGACTCGCAATACTTTCGCCGCAGCACGGCCGACACGACGCGATTTTCTGAAAGAAGCAGGTACCGTCACCGCCGCGGCGCTGACCATCGGCTTCGAATGGGGCGGCACGATGCGCCGTGCGTTCGCCGGTCCGGTCGCCCGGTTCCCCGACGCCACCTTCATCCCCAATGCGTTCCTGCGCATCGGCTCCGACGACAGCGTGACGGTGATCGCCAAGCACGTTGAGATGGGTCAGGGGGCCTACACCGGCATCGCCACCATCGTTGCGGAGGAACTCGACGCCGACTGGTCGCGAGTCCGTGTCGAAAGCGCGCCCGCCGACGCGAAGCGCTACGCCAATCTGGTCTTCGGCACCCTCCAGGGGACCGGCGGCAGCTCGGCCATGGCGAATTCCTGGATGCAGCTTCGCGAGGCCGGCGGCAAGGCCCGCGCCATGCTGCTGGCCGCGGCGGCCAAGGAATGGAAAGTTCCGGCCTCGGAACTGACCGTCGAGCAGGGCATCGTCTCCCACGCGGCCGGCAAGCGCCAAGCGAGCTTCGGCGCGCTCGTGAGAACCGCGGCTGCGCTGCCCGTCCCCGACACGGTGCAGCTCAAGGACCCCAAGAACTTCAAGCTGATCGGCCGCCATGCGCCGCGAGTCGATGCGGCTGCGAAGTCGGACGGCACCGCGCAGTTCACTCTCGACGTCGTGTTGCCCGGCATGCTCGTGGCGCTGCTGAAGCGGCCGCCCCTGTTCGGCGCGACGGTCAAGTCCTTCGATGCCACGGCGGCCCTCGCCGTGCCCGGCGTCGTCAAGGTGGTGCAGGTGCCGCGCGGCGTCGCCGTGATTGCCAAGGGTTTCTGGGCGGCTCGCCAAGGTCGGGACGCGCTCCATATCGAATGGGATGACTCCAAGGCGGAGAAGCGCAGCTCGGCGGCGCTCATGAAGGAGTATCGGCGCCTCGCCGAGCAGCCGGCCCTGCCCGCGCGCAAGGATGGCGACGCGGCGCAGGCCATCAAGGACGCGTCGCGCCAGGTCTCGGCCAGCTACGAGTTCCCGTACCTCGCGCACGCGCCGATGGAGCCGCTGGACGCCGTGGTCAAGCTCACTCCCACCAGCTGTGAGATCTGGGCGGGAGACCAGTTCCAGACCGTCGATCAGGGCAACGCGGCGCGCACCGCGGGATTGGATCCGCAGCAAGTGAGCATTCACACCCTGTTTGCCGGCGGCAGCTTCGGCCGGCGCGCCAACCCGGGCTCGGACTACATTGTCGAGGCCGTGTCCATCGCCAAGGCGTATGGCGCCGACGGCACGCCCATCAAACTGCAGTGGACGCGCGAAGACGACATCCACGGCGGTCTATATCGGCCCATGTACTTTCACAAGCTCGAAGCGGGCTTGAACGCCCAGGGCGAACTGATTGGCTGGCGGCACGTCATCGTCGGCCAGTCGATCACGGTCGACACCCCTTTTGCCGCCGGGTTCATCAAGAACGGAGTCGATGCCACGTCGGTCGAGGGCGCCGCGAACATCCCCTACGCCATCCCCAACATCAAGGTCGACCTGTCGACGACCACGACGGGCGTGCCGGTCCTGTGGTGGCGCGTCGTCGGCAGCTCGCACACGACCTTTGCGGTGGAAGCCTTTATCGACGAAGTGGCGCATGCCGCCGGCCAGGACGGCTTCGCCTTCCGGCGCAAATTGCTCGCGCATCAGCCACGCATGAAGGCCGTCCTTGAACTGGCGGCGGAGAAGGCGGGCTGGAGCAGCGCACCCCTGCCCAAGGGCAAGGGCCGCGGCATCGCGGTCGCCGAAGCGTTCAAAACCTATGTCGCTCAGGTCGCCGAGGTCAGTGTCGGCGCGGACGGACAGGTCAAGGTCGATCGGGTGGTCTGTGCGGTGGACTGCGGTACGCCGATCAATCCCGACATCATCACCGCCCAGATGGAGGGCGGCATCGGCTTCGGCCTCGGGGCGGTCCTCTACGGTGCGATCACTCTCAAGGACGGCCGCATCGAACAAGACAACTTCAATGGCTATCGTGTGTTGCGCATCAACGAAATGCCGAAGGTGGAAGTGCACATCGTGCCGTCGGCCGAGCCGCCGACGGGCGTGGGAGAACCGGGGGTCGCGCCCTTAGGACCGGCCGTCGCCAACGCCATATTCGCCGCGACCGGCAAGCGCATCCACGTGCTGCCATTCGCCAACCACGGCGCCGCATGACGTTCACACCGTATCGAAGATGATGACGCCGCGGCCCTCGCGGCCGTTGCCTAGGTCCGCGAAAGCCTGCGGCGCCTCGTCGATCGAGTAGGTGCGTGTGATCAATTCGTCGAGCTTCAGGCGCCCGCTGCGGTAAAGGCCGATCAGGCGCGGAAAATCCAGGCTCGGCCGCGCGGATCCGTAGTAGCTGCCCGTGAGCGTCTTCTCGCTGACCGCCGCCTGCTGTGCGTTCAGCGTGATCTGGTCCGCGGGGCCCGCGATACCGACGATCACGGCGGTCCCGCCTCGGCGCAGAACGCCCCATGCCTGTTCGGAGATCTTACCCAGGCCCACGCAATCGAAGGCGTAGTCCGCACCGCCGCCCGTCAACTTGTACAGCGCCTTGCCGACGTTCTCCTGGCCGCTGACGTTGAACGTGTGGGTCGCGCCGAATTTCCTCGCCAAATCGAGTTTCAAGCCGCTGGTGTCGACCGCAACGATCATCCCCGCCCCGGCGATGGCGCAGCCCTGAATGGCGTTGAGTCCGACGCCGCCGCAGCCGAATATCACGGCCACTGAGCCCGCTTCGACGCGCGCCGTATTGATCGCCGCGCCCACGCCCGTCATGACGCCGCAGGCAATCAGCGCTGCCCGATCCAGCGGCATCTCTTTATCGATCTTGACCAGATTGTCGGCATGCACCGTCGCCAGTTCGGCCATGACGCCGCAGCCGCAGAACACGTTCAAGGGTTGTCCGGCCGCGTCATGCGTGCGCACGGTGCCATCCGGCAAGGTGTACAACGCCTGCAGCGATTGCACGCAAAGCTGCGGGCGGCCCGTCTGGCAGTAGTGGCAGCGGCCGCACATGCTGACGAAAGAGCTGACCACGTGATCGCCGATGGCATAGCGGCTGACCCCGTCTCCCACTGCAACCACGACCCCCGCGCCCTCGTGTCCCAGCACCAGGGGCAACGGATAAGGAATCGTCCCATTGGTGGCCGATAGATCGCTGTGGCAGACGCCGCATGCGGTCAACCGGATGGTCACCTCGCCGTGACGCGGCGCCTCAATGTCGATCTGCTCGACCACGACGGGCTTGCCCCTCTCGCGCGCTACGACCGCTTTGGCTCGCTGACTCATGGAGAATCCCCGGTGATTCGTCAGCGGCCGCGGGTGAGCGTTGCGTAGCGCTGCAAGTGCGTGTCGCTGTCGCCGAACATCAACTGGGCGGCGGTGAGTCGCTTGAACAAGTGGCTGACTTTCATCTCGTCCGTCATGCCCATGCCGCCGTGCAGCTGCACCGCCTGCTGCCCGATGAACCGGCCTGCCTGACCGATCACCGCCTTGGCCGCCGACAAGGCGCGGCGACGTTCGCCGACGTCCTCCACGGTACAACGGAGCGCGGCGAGATAGCTCATGGAGCGGGCCGATTCGAGATGAATCAGCATGTCGGCGATGCGGTGCTGCAGCGCCTGGAACCGGCCGATGGGCTGGCCGAATTGCTGGCGCACGCGCACGTAATCGACGGTGGCATCGACCAGCGCTTGCATGACGCCGACCGCGTCGGCGCACAGGGCCGCGAGACCGATGTCGAGGGCGGCTTCGACGGCGACAAGTGCCTCGCCGTCGGGTCCAAGCCGGCTGTCGACCGGTACTTCGACGCCCTGCAAGTAGACATCCGCGGCCCGCTGGCCGTCGACAATGGGATAGTCGTCGATCACCACGCCCGGCGAGACGCGCGGCACGAAAAACAGCGACACGCCTCGAGCGTCGCCCGCCTCTCCCGACGTCCGCGCCGAAACGAGCAGTGTGTCGGCCGCCGCCGCATGCATCACCACTCCTTTGTGTCCGTCGAGCCGATAATTCTCGCCGAAGCGCCGCGCGCGGGTGGTGACCCACCGGCTTTCGAAGCGAGCGTCGCTCTCGAAATGCGCGAGTACCGCGATTTTATCGCCTGCGGCCATGCCGGTCAGCAATTCGCCGGCAGACGTCTCGCCGGCGAAGGCGCTCAGCACGGCGGTCGCGATCACGGCGCTGCTCAGCACCGGCTCGAGCAGCAGACTGCGGCCGCAGTCGCCCATCATGGCCAGTGTTTCCAAGGGTCCGAACCCAAGACCTCCCTGGGCCACCGGTACCGTGATGGCAAGCACGCCCAGGTCCGCAAGGCCGCGCCAGACCGATGAATCCCATCCCGCAGCCGAATTCTTGATCGACCGATAGCGGTCAAAGCCGTATTGATCGCTCAAGTAACGCTCGACGACCTCGTGCAGCTGCCGCTGCTCGTCGCTGAATTCGAAGTTCATATACCGATGATCATCTTGGAGATGATGTTTTTCTGAATCTCGTTGGTTCCACCGAAGATCGACAGCTTGCGCTGATTGAAGTACGAAGCGGCCAAGGTCGATGCGTAACGCGGTCCCGGTGATTCGCGGGTGGGATCGAATTGCCAGCCGGCTTCCATCGCCTCGCGGCGAAACGGCAGTGCATACGGTCCGACCGCGCGCATCAGAAGTTCGGAAATGCTTTGGTGGATCTCGGTTCCTTTGACTTTCAGAATCGACGCTTCGGGGCCCGCTGCCGGGGAGCGCCGTTCAGCGGACAACACGCGCAGGTTGGTGATTTCCAATGCCCACAGATCGATCTCGACCTGCGCGATCTGCGCGGCGAACAGGGGATCCTCGATCAGCGGCCGGCCTTGGCTTCGCTCGCGTGCCGCGATGCGCTTGAGCCTGGCAAGTTCGCGCTTCGCGATGCCGATGCCGGCAATATTGGTGCGCTCGTGGCCGAGCAGAAACTTGGCGTAGGTCCAGCCTTTGTTCTCCTCGCCGATGCGGTTTTGAACCGGCACGCGCACGTTTTCGAACCAGATCTCGTTGACCTCATGGCCGCCGTCCAGCAGCATGATGGGACGCACGGTGATACCCGGGCTCTTCATGTCGATCAGCAAAAAAGTGATTCCCGACTGTTGCTTGGCCGAAGAGTCGGTGCGCGTGAGGCAAAAGATCCAATCGGCATATTGGCCGAGCGTGTTCCAGGTCTTCTGGCCGTTGACGACGTAGGCGTCTCCGTCGCGTGTCGCGCGGGTCTTCAGCGACGCCAGGTCCGAGCCGGCCCCGGGTTCCGAATACCCCTGGCACCACCATTCCTCGCCTGAGCTGATCTTCGGCAAGAATCGCTGTTGTTGGGCGGCACTGCCGAACGCCATGATGACCGGCGCCACCATCTTGGTGCCGAACGGAATCAGGCGCGGACCGCCGGCGAGCGCCGATTCCTCCTCGAAGATATATTGCTGCACCGAGTTCCAACCCGGCCCGCCGAACTCCCTGGGCCAACCCATGCCGCCCCAGCCGCGCTCGTGCAAGCGGCGCTGCCACATCACGTGGTCCTCGCGGCCGAGCTCGTAGCCATTGAGCACTTTGTCGCTGATGTCAGGGGCAAGCTGTTCGCGCAGGAAGCTGCGCACTTCCTCGCGGAACGACTGCTCTTCGTCGGTAAATTCAAGGCGCATGGTCGCAGCCTTTGGTCATGGATTCGCCGCGGAGCTGCTCGCGCTGGCGCCCGCGCCTACGCCTACGCCAACGCCTGCAGCGCCTGCGCCTGCGCCTGCACCCGCGCCGGCGCGCCAATGGGACGGCGATTGACCGGTCCATCGGCGAAATGCGCGCGTAAAGGAACTGCCCGCGGAGAATCCCAGCAAATAAGTCACATCGCTGACGGTGTGCCGCGGCGCGCTCAAGTAGGCCAATGCCAGCACCCGGCGGGTCTGGTCCAGGATTTCCTTGTACGTGATGCCGCAGTCGCCCAACTTTCGCTGCAGCGTGCGGGCGCTCATATTGAGAACCTCCGCGACATCTTCCTGGGACGGCTCGCCCTTGCTGAGCCGTTGCGTCAACACTTCGCGAACCCGCCACTGAATGTTGTCGCGTTCAATCTGCGACAGGTATTGCAGCGCAATCGCATCATGGTGGCGCGCCAATTCCGGATTGCCGCCATCCAATGGGCGCTCGATGGCCTCGCGATCGAACACCAGGCGAGTGTGCGCGGCGCCGAATTGCAACGGGGCGCGCAGGAGTCTCTGGAAATCCTCGATTCTGGCCGGGCGCGCACGGCGAAACTCGATGCGCAGGGGGGAATAGTCGTGCCCCATCAGCGATCGGCACATGCGCAGGTAGGCGGCGACCAGGGCATCAACCGATTCGTCGGCAACTTTGTCGGCCGGCTCGATGACGAAGTGGTATTCCGAGCCGTTCCGCCAGAATTCATACTCGATGGCGTCGCTCGCCACATGGCAGTAGCGCTGGACTCGCTCGAAAGCTTCCTTGAGCGTCGAGCTGGCGGAGAGGCCGTAGCCGAGCGCATGAAAGGTGGTCTGCTTGATATGGCTCGCAACCTTGATCCCGAAAGCCGGGTCGCCGGTCGCGGCCACGGCTATGCGCCACAAGCGCTCGGTGTGGGTCAGTGGACAGCGGGCAGTAGGACCATCGAGAGACTTGAGGTCGAGGCCCGCTTCGGTGAGCGCTGCCGCGCTGTCGCATCCGGCGGCCTCCAAGGCACGGCAGATGGCCTTGACCCAGGTTCCCAGCGTGGTCCTGACGCCCTGACAGTCCTTGGACGGCACGGAACCCGAAGCCGTATAGGGCTGTGTCCGCATGTCTGGTGCTCCTTGAGTTCGACGCGCGTTCAGAACGGGATGTCGTCGTCGAAATCCTCTTTGCCGCCTGCCGGCGCCGGTGCCGGTACCGACGACTGATCATATTCGTCGCGGGGCGACGCACCGCCCCCGGCGCCGCGGTCCGCGCCGCTCGTTCCGCCCGCGCCGGCCGCGCCTCCGGCCCGGCCGCCCAGCATTTGCATATTGTCGGCAATGATCTCGGTCGTAAACCGATCATTCCCCTGCTTATCCTGCCATTTTCGGGTTCGTAATTTACCCTCGACGAACACCTGGGAACCCTTGCGCAAATATTCCGCGGCAATTTCGCCCAGTCGGCCGAACAGGGCGATGCTGTGCCACTCGGTGCGTTCTTGCTGCGCTCCGGAGGCCTTGTCCTTCCAGGACTCGCTGGTGGCGATCCTGATGTTCGTGACGGTCGTACCACTCGGCATGGAGCGGGTTTCCGGGTCTGCGCCGAGATTGCCGACCAAAATGACCTTGTTTACGCCGCGCGCCATTGTCTGTCCCCTCGAAATCAATCTGATGCCGGGCATTGTACACGCAGGGCCGCACCCCAATACGGGGCTTAGATGCTGCGCTCATGCAGATTCGCGCCCGGCCACCCGTTGGCCGCGTTTTACCCGCACTTGACGCGGCAGGTATAGTAGTTGGTTCCATGCAAAATATCCGAATCCGGGGTGCCCGGACCCATAACCTGAAGAATATCGATCTCGACCTGCCCCGCGATCGATTGATCGTACTGACCGGCCTGTCGGGCTCCGGCAAGTCCTCGCTCGCCTTCGACACCATTTATGCCGAGGGTCAGCGGCGCTATGTCGAGTCGCTGTCCACATATGCCCGGCAGTTCCTGTCGATGATGGAAAAGCCGGACATCGACACCATCGAGGGCCTGTCGCCCGCGATCTCGATCGAGCAAAAATCGACCTCGCACAACCCGCGCTCCACCGTGGGCACGGTGACCGAAATCCACGATTATCTGCGGCTGTTGTACGCGCGCGCCGGCACGCCGCGCTGCCCGGACCATCACATCGATCTCGCCGCTCAGACCGTGAGTCAAATGGTCGACGCCGTCCTTCAGCATCCGGAAGGCACCGCTTTGATGCTGCTCGCACCCGCCATTGCCGAGCGCAAGGGCGAACATGCCGAACTCATCGAAGAATTGCAGGCCGGCGGCTTTGTGCGCGCGCGCATCGACGGCAGTGTCGTGGAACTGGATCAAGCGCCCAAACTCGATGTGCGCCGCAAACACACCGTCGAAGCGATCGTCGATCGCTTCAAAGTGCGGCCTGACTTGAGCCAACGCCTGGCCGAGTCCTTTGAAACCGCCTTGCGGTTGGGATCGGGCGTGGCACGCATCGCCTACATGAATGAGCCGGAGCGCGCCGAACTCGTGTTTTCGGACAAATTCGCCTGCCCCATCTGCAACTACTCCCTGAGCGAACTGGAACCGCGCCTGTTCTCGTTCAACAGCCCGAGCGGCGCATGTCCGGCCTGCGACGGCCTCGGCACCCAGGAGTTTTTTGACCCGGATAAAATCGTCGCGAATCCGCATTTGTCGCTCGCCGGCGGCGCGGTGCGCGGTTGGGATCGGCGCAACGCCTACTATTTTCAGCTGATTCAATCGCTGGCGCGGCATACGAAGTTCGACATCGAGGCGCCCGTCGAGAGCCTGCCGCAACAGATCAGGGATCTGGTGCTGTTCGGCAGCGGCGATGTGGAGATCGAGTTCAAGTACCTTGACGGCAAAGGCGGCACCGTCAAGCGAAAACACACCTTTGAAGGCATCGTGCGCAACCTGGAGCGCCGCTACAAGGAAACGGAATCGGCGACGGTCCGCGAAGAACTGGCCAAGTATCGATCCTCGCGCCCGTGCCCAGAGTGCGAGGGAACCCGGCTCAACCGGGCTGCGCGCAACGTCTTCGTCGACGGCAAGAGCGTCCCGGAAGTGTCTTCGCTGTCGGTGGAGCGCGCCCTGCAGTTCTTCGGCGGGCTCAAATTGCCGGGCTGGCGCGGCGAAATCGCGGTGAAGATCGTCAAGGAAATCGGCGATCGGCTGGGGTTTCTCGGCAATGTCGGCCTCGGATACCTCACCTTGAATCGCAGCGCCGACACTCTGTCCGGCGGCGAAGCGCAGCGCATTCGCCTCGCGAGTCAAATCGGCTCCGGGCTGGTCGGCGTCATGTACATTCTCGATGAACCGTCCATCGGTCTGCACCAACGCGACAACCAGCGTCTGCTCGACACGCTCGTCAATCTGCGCGATCTCGGCAACACCGTCATCGTGGTCGAACATGATGAAGACGCGATACGCCAGGCCGACCACGTCGTGGACTTGGGCCCCGGCGCGGGCGTACACGGCGGCCACATCGTCGCACAGGGTACTGCCGACGAAGTCGCCGCCCATCCCGATTCGATCACGGGACAGTATTTGAGCGGCCGGCGCCGCATCGAGATTCCGGCGAAGCGGCGCGCAGCGGACCCGAAACGCATGCTGCGGGTGATTGGTGCGACGGCCAACAATCTGAAAAAGGTCACGGCGGAATTTCCGTTGGGGCTGATGACATGCGTCACGGGAGTGTCCGGTTCCGGTAAATCGACCCTTATCAACGACACCTTGTTTCGCGCGGTGGCGACGCAACTCAATCATGCCTCGCCCGGCACCGCTCACTTCGATCGCATCGAGGGCCTCGACTACATCGACCGGGTGATCGAGATCGACCAGACGCCGATCGGCCGCACCCCCCGCTCCAACCCAGCCACGTACACGGGTCTGTTTGCACCGATTCGCGAGATCTTCGCCGCGGTGCCGGAATCGCGCGCGCGGGGCTATGAAGCCGGGCGATTCAGCTTCAATGTCAAGGGCGGACGGTGCGAGGCCTGTCAGGGCGACGGCGTCATCAAAGTGGAAATGCATTTTCTTGCGGACGTATACGTGCCCTGCGATGTCTGCAGGGGCAAGCGCTATAACCGCGAAACCTTGGAAATCCGCTTCAAAGGCAAGAACATTCAGGAAATCCTCGACCTCACGGTCGAGGACGCCGCGCCGTTTTTTTCCGCGGTACCCACCGTGCACCCGAAGCTGCAGACGCTGCTCGACGTCGGACTGTCTTATGTGCGTCTGGGACAGAGCGCGACCACGCTCTCGGGAGGCGAGGCGCAGCGCGTCAAGCTCGCGAAGGAACTCTCGAAGCGGGCCACCGGACGTACACTGTACATTCTCGATGAGCCGACCACCGGGCTGCATTTCGCGGACATCGCGCAGCTGCTGGTCGTGCTGCAGCGTCTTCGCGACGAAGGCAACACGGTCATCGTGATAGAACACAATCTCGACGTGATCAAGACGGCGGACTGGGTCGTGGATTTGGGACCTGAAGGCGGCGACGGCGGGGGCCGGGTCATCGCGGTCGGGACGCCGGAACAGGTCGCGGCGAACAAAGCGTCGTACACCGGGCACTATTTGCGATCCACGTTGGCGCAACCGAAGTTGCGTAAACGCGCATGAACGCGCAGTGGCGCATGAACGCGCGGTGGCGCCGCCTCGCTGGGGTGCCGCGATTCATGCCCCTGGCGGGCGTGGCCATGGGTGCCCTAGCCGGAGGTGTCTACTGGATTGGGGCGCTGATCTGGCCGACCAGCATCGCCGTCGTCCTATCGATGGTCGCCACCGCGCCGGTCTTTGCGGAGGCAGGCGCAGATACGGGAGCGCGGACCGCGAACCTGGGATTGGCGGGCTTCGTGTTTGCCGTCCTGGTGAAGTACAACGCGCTGATGGCGCTTTCAGCCGCCAGCCTGCCGTATCGCCTGCCAGCCAACCTTGCGCTGGGGTTGATCATGATCGCCGGACAGGCCTGCAGCCGCGCGCTCGTCGTCTCCGTCCTCACCGCGACGACGCCCCCCGCATCGAAGCCTGCTTCTCACCTCGATCTCGGCATCGCCTTGGCGATTGGTTTTGCGCCGGCTGCGCTGATCGGACTGCCGGGCCTGTTTGGGTTGGTCGCAGCCATTGCCGCGCGCATCGTGTTCATCGCCTGCATCAGGCGTTATCGCCCATCCGTCGCGGCCGCCGAACTCGACCAGACCTTGCAGCTGACCGAGGTGTGCTTTTACTTGGGGGCCCTCGCGACCTGGGCGTACATTTGAGCGCCCCTTCGAGCCGCGACCGCTTGGCGCCGCTCGTCCGGGGGCGCGGCACGGGTTGTCGTTTATAATGCCTCGCCATGCAACAGGTACTCGTCTATTCCGACTCGCTCTCCTGGGGCATCGTTCCGACCACGCGCAAGCGGCTGCCCTTCGATGCGCGTTGGCCGGGAGTGATGGAGATTGCTCTCGCCGAACAGCGTCACTCGGTGCGAGTCATCGAAGACTGTCTGAATGGGCGCCGCACCGTTTGGGAGGATCCGTTCAAGCCGGGACGCAACGGCCTCGTGGGGCTCGCGCAGCGTGTTGAGATCAATTCGCCACTCGCGCTGCTCATACTGATGCTTGGCACCAACGATTTTCAATCCATGCATCCGCATACGGCCGGTCATGCCGCCCAAGGCATCGCGACGCTCGTGACCGCCATCCGCCAAGCGCCTATCGAGCCGGGCATGCCCGTACCGCCGATCCTGGTGATCGCGCCGCCGCCCCTGCAGAACCCCAGAGGACCGATTGCAGCCAAATTTACCGGCGCCGCGGAAAAGTCCGCGGGGCTGGCCGACGCCTATCGCGCCATCACCTCCGAACTCGGTTGCCACTTCTTCGATGCCGGCAGCGTGACCGGCGCGAGCGTGGTCGATGGGGTTCACCTCGACGCCGACCAGCATTTGTCCCTGGGAAAGGCTCTTGCGCGTTTCGTCGCCGCGCTGCCGGGCGTATTGCTGCCTGCAGCCACATGAGGCATCGCGCGACAACGGTCATAGCGCGCGCCTCCCTGCCCATACTCACACGTTTGGATCCGGAAGTAGCCCACGACCTCGGGCTCGCCGGATTGCGATGGTTGCGCCCCCAATGCGGGGCGCCGGACCTTCCGGCCGGCATGACGGTGCAGTGCTGCGGGCTCAAGTTCGCGCATCCGCTGGGATTGGCCGCGGGCTTCGACAAGAACGGAGATTACCTGGACGCTCTCGGTGCGCTGGGATTCAGTCACGTTGAATTGGGCACCGTGACGCCGCGTCCGCAACCGGGCAATGCCAAGCCCCGCATGTTCAGAATTCCCGCGGCACGGGCTCTGATCAACCGGATGGGATTCAACAACAAGGGTGTCGATCATCTCGTCGCGCAGGTTTCCCACAGCCGCTACCCAGGTATTCGCGGCATCAGCATCGGCAAGAATTTTGATACTCCGCTCGAGAATGCACAGGACGATTATCTGGCGTGTCTGCGCAAAGTTTATGCGTTCGCGGATTACGTCGCCGTGAATGTTTCCTCGCCCAATACGGCGCGGCTGCGCGAACTGCAAGGCCGCGACGGTCTGCAAAGAATCGTCGGCGCGCTGCTGGAAGAGCGCCGCGTGCTGCAGGAGCGCCACGGCAAGCGCGTGCCGTTGCTGGTCAAAGTCGCCCCGGATCTGGTTCCGGAGCAAATATCGGCATTGACGGTGGATTTGCGCACTCTCGAAGTCGACGGCGTGATCGCCACCAATACCTCGACCGACCACAGTGCGCTGGGCGACGCACCGGCCGCCGCGCAACCCGGGGGGTTGAGCGGTGCCCCGCTGCACCCCCTGTCGGTGAGGGTCATCTCGCAACTGCGGGCGGAATTGGGCGCGAACTTTCCCATTGTCGGCGTTGGCGGTATTGTGAGCGCCGACCATGCCCTTGCGACGCTGCGTGCCGGTGCGAACCTCATCCAGATCTACACGGGCTTTGCGTACCTTGGACCTAAGCTGCTCGAGGAAATTCTCGGTGCGTTATCCTCATGATTGACGCGGAAACCGTCGAACGGTTTCAACGCGACGGCGCCGTGTGCATCCGGGGGTTGTTCAGCCCGCAGGACATGGCGGGGCTCTGCGCCGGCATCGATGAGAATCTCGCCCACCCGAGTCCTCGCGCCAAGGTGGCGAGCGGGGCGGATGATCCCGGGCGATTTGTCGAGGACTTCTGCAATTGGCAGGACAATACCCACTATCGCCGATTCATCTTCGATTCGCCGTTGCCCGAAACCGCGGGCCGGCTGATGCGCAGCGCGACCGCGCGCCTCTACCACGATCACATGCTGACGAAGGAGCCCGGCACCCGGCAGCCGACGCCGTGGCACCAGGATCAGCCCTACTACAATGTCAATGGGCGGCAGAACGTCAGCTTCTGGATTCCCGTTGATCCGGTGAATCGCGAATCCACGCTGGAGTTCGTGGCCGGGTCTCACCTCGGGCCCTGGCTGATGCCGCGCTCCTTCATGGACCACCAAGCGAAGTGGTTTCCCGAGGGTAGTCTGGCCGATTTGCCGAACATCGACGCCGCACGCGACGCCTTTCCGATTCTCGGCTGGGAGCTGCAGCCGGGCGACGCCGTGTGCTTTCACATGCTCACCCTGCATGCCGCTCGCGGCGTTACGGGTCCGCACCGGCGGCGCGTATTTTCCGTGCGCTTCCTGGGCGATGATATGACGCATGCTCCGCGCCGTTGGCGCACGTCGCCGGAATTTCCCGGCTTGGCCGAAGAACTGCCCGCGGGGTCCCCCATGACTCACCCGCAGTTCCCGGAAGTATGGCGGGCGCCATGAAAGCCTCGACCGCCTCGCGAAATCCGGGGGTGTTTCGTTCATTGGCTCGAGCTGTCCGCCAACCCTCAATGTGCGAGTATTTGCTCCAGCACGTCGGCCGCGGCTCGCCCAAACCGGCGGGTCACTCGTCGCAGAAGCCCGTGATCGACCGGTGCTTGCGCGGTTTTGAGTGCAAGCCGCGCGTCGGCGACATCTTGAGGCCCACCCGCGAAGCACTTCATCGCGATAAAGTCCTCGCGGCCGACTACTCGAAGCGTGTCTCCACTGAAGGGCACATCCACCGCCCGCGAGAAGACCTCCGGATCAAGTCCACGTAGCCCGCCCAACAGATCGACCCGATTACCGTGGGTGTCTCTGATGATGAGCATCGCGGGAATGGGGTCATCCGCGTCACCGCGACGTAACTCGGTCGCAAAGCCAGCTTTCTTGAAAGCGCGGAAGAGATTCGCGAGTTTCGAGACGGTCACGGAAAGGAGGGCATCGGCGTCGGCCGACGCGCGCAGCGAGCCGTGAACAGAAGCCGCCATGGCCCCGATCACGGCGTACTCGATCGATTTGCTCCTGAGCACCGCGACGGCGTCGAGCAGCAATAGGGCGGATTGCCCGGCGCGGCGCGTTCTCATCGGGGTCGCCGCGATCGGCGCACGCGCGCCATTTCAGCTGATCGGCCCGCCTCGTGTAGCTCACCGACAAGCTGGCTGTGCTCGAGAAATGCATCCAACCTCTGTTCAGGCGTCAGGTGCCGGGTACTTTCGATCAAGGAATCGCGTGCACTATCCGCAAGCCCGGACCCGGAGTTTCGCGCAGCGGGCCATACCTTCGAGGATATAAAGGCGCCGGCTTCCTCCGGCACCTGACCCGTCTGCAGCACGACCGGTAGGCCTGCCCGCACCGCAATGCGTATTAGCAGCTCGAGCGACAAATCCGCGACGCGGCCGTTCATGATCTTGCTCAGCGTAGGCTGGGGAACGCCGAGCCACTTCGCCGCGGCAAGCTGATTGAGGCCGCGACGCCGCATGCAGCGAGCGATCTGCAGCGCGACATCACTGCGTAATGCTTGAACGGTCAAAACATCGGGTGAGTGCACGGGGATTGCGACGACAGGTATAGTGAATCTACTATACCACACTCAAGGCATTACGCGAATCGCCACTGGAGCAGCCCCGCCCTACCGGAGCCGGTGTTCCTTCGGGCGCATCGGACCTGACTCGCGCGCGCGCGCTTCTCATCGACTAGAAAATCGCCGGCGTACCCACCCACAATATTCGCAGCACGCGCTTGCCCGCATTTGACATTTGAAAGGGATGGCGCTGGTCGAAGTGCGCGCTGTCGCCCGGACCCAGTGTGAAGGTGTCCTTGCCCAGCGTCACCGTCAAATTTCCTTCCAGCACATAGTAGAAGCCCTCGCCTTCACGCGCCGTGGTCGGCGCGACGAAGCTGGGCGGGATAATAATGAGCAACGCCTCCATCTGACGCTCGGCATGTCCGCCCGTGAGGCGGATATGCCTAAGCTTGGTGCCGGTCTCGAGGTACTCAGGCTCCGCCGCGCGGCGCACCACGTCGCTGAACGGCGGGGGATTGATGAAGTACTGGATGCCGACGTCCAGCGCCGCGGCGATAGCGATCAACGAGGTGATGGAGGGCGTCGCGTGGTTGCGTTCCACCTGGGACAAAAACGGCGCCGACAGGCCGGATTTCGCGGCTAATTCTTGAAGGGTCAGTCCCAGCCGGCGGCGGCGCGCACGGATCGCCGAGGCAATCGGCAGGGGATGGGCCGCGGCTCGCTTCTTACGTGCCATGCATGGTCGCGGCGAAGTCAACCCGACGTGTGGTCGGCGGCAATGCGCCAGCCCACCGGCGTCCTGCGAAGTACCAATGAGAAAACGCCATCCCCCGATCCACCATTTGATTCATCGCGACTTAACATGTAACGGCCGATCGCCAGCGAATGATCGGCGCTGAGCGGCACCACCCGCGACAGCGACATGCTGAGTATGCCGCGCCGCGCGGCGCTCACTGTAGCAAACCGCTCGGCGTACAACTTCTCGATTTCCGCATAGCCGACCACGATCTGGTCAGAGGTCAGATAGCTGGTGTGCGGCGAATTTTCATAGCAGTCGAGAAACGCGTTGAGATCCCCCGCGTTCCAGGCCGCCATGCTGCAATCCAGGACCGCTTTTACTTCCCGGGAGAGGCTCTCGGCGTCGCCGCCGTGGCCGCAGGGTCTTGTCGTGTTCAGATGCATCCGTTTGGGTCTCAAAAAACACACAGCTTCTCGCTATCCGTGACATTCGTCAAATATAG
>Ga0210408_10000537_pt1 | contig 47547 bp, 39 predicted proteins | sample IncBWH4MmetaG_FD_155471 | JGI IMG/M metagenome (GOLD analysis project Ga0210408, IMG submission 155471) | Forest soil microbial communities from Barre Woods Harvard Forest LTER site, Petersham, Massachusetts, United States - Inc-BW-H-4-M | ecosystem: Environmental > Terrestrial > Soil >...
CTAGCAGGCTGCTGAAAAAGTTGGTTGAGAGGCTTTTGCGATGGCTGCGAAGCGGGTTGACGCGCCGATCGAGGATAATCTCCCTGCGAGAGGGGTATTTGGTACCTTATTTGCCTCATTTTCATCGCTCCGGACAGACTCATCCCGTTGCGGCAAGAATCTTGGGGATGCGAATGAGATTGTAGGCGGTAGTGGTCAGGACGAAGAACCATTCGACCAGCGCTCGGCCACAATGGCGCGTCTTGCGCAGCCCGCCGACGGTCTTGACCCAGCCGAACGGCTCCTCGATCTGCTTTCGCTTGATCGTGCTGATGCGGTAGCCCGGATGCCGGGTCGTGCGCGCATCGATGGCCGAACGACGGTTGGTATTGTTCTGCGAGACATGCGGGGTGCAGCCGCGCGCGCGACAGCCGGCCACGAAGCCGGCGGTGTCATAGTTCTTGTCGCCCCCGACCGTGCTGCCGGGGCCGGCATTATCCTCGATCATGTCGAGTGCAGTCTCGCGCTCCGCCGTGCCGTTGGCCTCGGTCAGGCGCGCATCGACGATGAGCCCGTTGCGGTTCTCCGTCATCAGATGGCCCATGTGACAGAGCTTGGCCTCCTTGCCGGCGCCTTTGCGAAAGAGCCGGGCATCGGGATCAGTGGTCGAGGAATGCGTGTCGTTCTTGCGCTTCTTGCCATGGAAGTCACGCTCGGCGTTGCGCCCGCCGCCCTCGCCCTTGTCCGCGGGCGGATCGCCGCCGTCCTTCGGCACGAAGCTCTTCATGCTGGCCCAAGCCTCGATCAACGTGCCATCGACCGAGAAGTGCTCGCTGGAGAGCAGGCCTTTGACCTGCGGCAGGTTCAACACGCCGGCGAAGAACTTGGCCGCGATGTCCCCATTGAGCAGCCGGTCGCGGTTCTTGCAGAACACGGTGGCGTCCCACACCGGGTCGTCCATCGACAGTCCGACGAACCAGCGGAACAGAAGATTGTAGTCGAGCTGTTCCATCAGCTGCCGTTCCGATCGCACCGTGTAAAAGGCCTGCAGCAGCAGCGCTCGCAGCAAGCGCTCGGGAGGGATCGAGGGCCGGCCGTCACGCGAATAGAGTCTGCTGAAATCCCGCGACAACCCTTTGAGCGCTGCATCGGTCAACTCACGGATTGGCCGCAGCGGATGATCGGCCGGAACGCGCTGCTCCAATCGCACGTAGCTGAAAATGCCCTCCGACCCCTGATCTTCGCCGCGCATCGCAATCTCCGCCAAAGAGGAATCACTCACATGCACAGAATCACACTCCAACCGTCCCGTGAATCGACTTTTTCAGCAGCCTGCTAGGCCTTGCCGCCGCCGCCCAGGTCGACCATCATCGGCAGGGACTTTCAATTCGCTAGGGTAGCGACATGACCGGCGGCGACCGTTGGCGTCTGCGCGATTGCGAGCCGATCATAGCCGCCAATGCAAGCCTGCTGGAAGCACATCATTTGTTGGTCGGAGTTACTCGCGTTCGCAACGAGGCGCTGATCTTGCGTGACACCCTCGATTACATCGGCCGACAGGTCGGCGCGATAGTCGCCTATGACGATGCGAGCACGGACCACACGCTGGAAATTCTTCGCCGCCACCCGAAAGTCGCACTGATTCTGGCGAACCGATTGTGGGAAGAAGATATTGCCGCGCGCCGGATCGCCGAGGCTCGGCATCGCGGGCTGCTGCTGCAGACGGCGCGCGAGCGGCTCAAATTCGACTGGATGTTTTGCTTCGACGCAGATGAACGCGTAACCGGTGATCTGCGTAGTTTCGCGGCAGGGCCGCAGGCGGCCGATTGCGACGGTGTGCGGATTCGACTTTTTGACGCTTACATGACTCCTGACGATCACGCCCCTTATCGCTCCGATCTCGAACTGTTGGACTTTCGTCGCTTGTTCGGCCCCGAACGGCGCGATATTTTGATGCTATGGCGCAACCGGCCGGAGGTCGTGTTTGCACAGCAGCACGCGCGCGAGCCGGGCGGAGCGGTACGGGTGCGGACCGACCTTTACTGCCAGCATTACGGTAAGTCGCTCTCCGTCGAGCATTGGGAAGAGACCTGCGATTACTACATGCGGCATTTTCCCTTCGATACTTACGGCAGCAAATGGCGCGATCGCAAGGGTCGCGCCATCCATACCCAATCTGATTTCATGCGCCCGCTCTACGAATGGGGCGACGCACTATTCGCTAACGCAGTCAGGATATGATTTGCCGCCCTCGCGGCAGGAAAGCCGGGGACGGCGTGACAATGCTTTGAGCTATGATGATGCGGACGAATAGCCTGCCTGCCGCAACACATGCGCATGTGAAGAGGTGCTTGCGTCGAGGCGCGAAAGGGCGATCGCTCAGTTCCGCGTCTGGCCGCAAACGTCAAGTTCAATGTCCGCTTAGCCTGGATGTCGGACAAACAGCGGACATCGCGAGAGGTCCGCTAGGTGCCATCGCATCGCGGCTGCGACTGAAAGACGAATTACCGCGGACATCAGATCGACGATGATGGACCTTTCACCAGGCGCTGTCAGGACTGGATCGCAACGCGCATCGGGGTACGATCGTCACGCGTATATATTCAACCTCGCGATCGGCGATGGCGGGCTTACAGGACGGAATGTCATCTGATTTCACTGAGCTGACCTTCGAAAGCCGATCTGCTTATCTCGCCGCGATCAAGGACCGAGTACGGTGTCGCCAAAATCCTCCATCCCGATCCGCCGAATCCTGGTGAGTGTGCCGCCGCGCGACTGGTTCCATGGAATTTGTTACAGACTATTCGAAATATACCGTCAAGCATTGGTCGATCTCGGTTGCTCGCTGCTCGAAATTCCGATCGAAATATTTACGCCGCCGGACGCCGCGCGCATCGGCATTCTGCTGGACGATATCCGCGCTTTCTCGCCGCAGCTTGCGATCGGCCTGCATAACGGAACGACTGCGCTGCACTGTCGCCTGCCTGCAGGTCGCGATGGCTAGCGGCCACATCTCTTCACCGACGTGCTCGATCTCCCGACGATCTGCATCTGGGACCATGCTCCACTCGAGCTCGCGGACCAGCTCCTCACTCCCTTGCCGGAGCATCCCGCGCACTCGAGGGCCGGCGCGAACGCGGCTCTGCAGCGCGCCTTCACGCATCCGCGGCTCCTGCATTGCGCGCGCGACAGCGGGCAGATTCGCATCATGCGCGAGCTCGGCCTCGTGGCCGGCGGCGCCGTCGTTCACCTTCCGGCGAAGGCGTTACCGGACTTTGCCCCGCCGTCCGAGCCGGTCGTCGCGCCCAGTGAGCCCGTCTGCTTCATCGGGCACTTCTACAATGAGCCTCCAATGGCGCTGCCGGAACTCGAGTCACTCGCCGAACGCATCCTGGAGCAGTGGAGCGTGTCTCCGACTACGCCTCTATGGGACGTCGCGAACACATGCATCGGGGAGCTGCCCTCCGAAACGCGCGCGTCGCTCGCCCTCGATCGGGATCAGACCTTCTTTTGGCGCTTCGTGCATCGCCTGATCGATCATCGCGCGCAGACGCGTCGCCGGCTCGAAATGCTGGGAGCCGCCGGGACGCGCGTCGGCGTTTACGGCAATCTCGCCAGCAATGCGCCTGCGTTGCCAGGAAACCTGCTCTCCCTGAGCGAGGAGGAAATCCCATTCGGTGCGCCGCTCGCGGCCGTGTTTGCGCGCCATGCAATTACCATTGACGTGCTCAGCCCCGGCTTCGTCCACGGCTACAGCCTCAAACCAGTCAACGGCTTTGCCTCCGGCGGGTTCGTGCTCGTCGATAGAAAGCGGTATTTCGTCGCGGATTTCGGGGAAGCGGGCGCCGCCGTGTCATATACCGATGGCGATGATCTTGCGGCGAAGCTGGACTATTTCCTCGGCCATCCGAAGGAACGCACCGAGCTTGCCGGCGAGATGCGCGCCCAGATCAAGGCGTCGCACGGCGTGGATCATTTCTTCGTGCGGCTGCTCGACGCCGCGCACGAGCATTTCAAGCATAGTGGCCCCTCGCAGCGGCCCGCGAAGGTCAAAGCCGCAAGCAAGCCAGAGAAAGTGACCGCCCTGCTCTCGTCGGTGCGAACGCAGCCGTTCTGGCCCGACGCGCGTGTTCACCATGACCCGGAGAAAGTGAGAGTGACCACCTCCTCTCACGCATGGGCCTATGCGGCGGAAATCCCCGTTCCGTTGTCCGCGGAAGGCGCGGGTCGACGCACTATGAGATTGACGCTTACCGTCGAAGCCGGCCGCTTGGGCATCGCTCCACTCGTCGCCGATACGAACGAGTTTCTGGTCGAGCAGTTCGTCGGCGTCACGAGCGCGGCCGTTTCGCTTACGGTTGAACTGCCGAAGGCCGAGCGGCTCACAATCATCTTGCGTAACACAATTGACGGTCCTACACACGCTACCATCTTGCGGGCCGAGTTGCACGAAGACCTCGGATCGCGATGAAATTCTGCTGCCGCTGCACCATTCCGGCTGTCGCGTAACTCGGTGCCGCCGTCGCTACCGCTTGGTCGGACGCCCCCCATGGCGTGCTATCACAAGGGCCCGATGCCGAGGACACGGTGCGGAACTATCTCAAGCAATTCGACCTGGGCATCGATCACTCGCCGCTCGACGCCGAGGATCGCCAGGAGGATCGGCAAGGACGGCGACTGAAGAATTTTGGGAGCTTACCTTCAAGCACATGTTCATCGAACAAGGCGCCCAGCAGTGGTGGCATTGCGTCGAAATCGGCGCCGGCTCTGGCAAGTTCACTCGCTACCTCTTGGCTCATTCCGCAACTGATATTCTCGCCTTCGACGTCAGTGCCGAATTTTTGAACGTGCTGCGGACACGGCTGGCTGGACCGATCGCAGCCAGCAGGATCTTTCCTGAACTGCTGCCGACGGCAAGACCATCAGAAATGTAAGACGCCATTAAACGGCAAGGCCGGATCCGCGAGGTCGACGCCGTCTACTCGATTGATGCAATGGTCCATGTGGACCTGCAGTACCTAATGGCCTACATCGTTACAGCCGCCCTTGTTCTCCGGTGAGGCGGCAAGCTTGTAATGAGTGTGGCTGACGCGATGACCGATACTGGCTTCAAGTATCTGCTGGACTGCACCAACCGTATTACGCGCTGCAATCCAGGCCAAACCACAAATTTGAATGGATGAGCTGCGATCTGATGTGCTCCATTCTGGAGCATATTGGGTTTGCGGTCCAATTTGTCCCCAGTTAAGCGAACCGTGAGGCGTACTTCGTCGCGACCCTTTCCGACCTCTCACATCCAAAGCTGCTGGCATTGGCCCTCTTTGACCAAGCCACGTCCTTAGGAACGACTGACCAGCTCCTCCCCATAATGCTAGCACCTACGCTCCGCGGCGACGAGATTGCCGATAATCCAGATACCATCTGACGAAACGCTCGATGCCATCCTCGATCGGGGTCTTGGGAGCAAAACCGACTACCGACGCAAGATCCGCCACATCAGCACGGGTCTCAGGCACGTCGCCCGGCTGCATTGGCGCAAGCTCGCGGATGGCGGCCTTGCCGAGCGCCTGCTCGAGCAGGCGAACAACCTCGGTGACCTCGATCGGCCGGTTGTTGCCGATGTTGTAAACGCGCCAAGGCGCGCTGCTGCTCGCCGGATCGGGCGCGTCGCCCGACCACGCGGGATTACCCTGCGGCGGTCGGTCGATCAGGCGCACCACTGCCTCGACAACGTCGTCGATGTAGGTGAAGTCCCGCCGCATGCGGCCGTGGTTGAACAGCCGGATCGGGCGGCCCTCGACGATAGCAGCCGTGAAACTCCACACGGCCATATCGGGCCGGCCCCAGGGTCCATAGACGGTAAAGAAACGAAGGCCCGTCGCCGGCAGGGCGAAGAGATGCGCGTAGGCATGCGCCATAAGCTCGTTCGCCTTTTTGGTGGCCCCGTAGAGGCTGACGGGGTGATCGACGTTGTCGCCGACGCGGAAAGGCAGGCCTGTGTTGGCGCCGTAGACGGAGGACGAGGAGGCATAGACAAGATGGCGGCAGCCGTGATGGCGGCAACCTTCGAGAATATTGATGAAACCGGTGAGGTTGGCGCTGGCGTAGGCGTGCGGGTCCCCGAGCGAATAGCGCACACCGGCTTGCGCGGCGAGGTGCATGACTACGGGAAACCGATGGGCGCCAAACAATTCCGCTACACTCTCACGGTCGGCCAAGTCCATTTTCTCGAAGCGGAAGTTCGCAAACGGCCTGAGGTGATCGAGCCGGGTCTGTTTGAGGTTAGGATCGTAATAGGCATTGAGGTTGTCGAGGCCGACCACCGCCCGGCGCAGTTCGAGAAGGCGACGTGCAACATGAAAACCGATAAACCCAGCTGCGCCGGTCACCAGAATGGGATCGCTATTCGACATTGTATCGGTCATGGCACTAAATCATACAGCAGCCGTGAACTGTGGAACGAGTAGAATGCCTTAAACTCCAGCCTTCGGGGTCAAGCGCCTGCGGCATGGAAGGGCGATGTACGCGCATACGCACGTACGGCTTTGGCAAAGTCGTACTTTCTCAATCGGAACTCGCGGAGCAGCACTTCGAGCGTCGACGACCATCTGCTCGTAGCCAGCTGATTGAGGTAATTTGATACCATTATTGATGATTCTTCAAAGGAGGGTCGGGACCAAGCATGCAATTGTTCTGCAGCGTAAAGTGGTCGCCCTTAGATTGCTACTGGTCTTCGAGGCCCGTCGGATTGCGGACGATAGCAGCTGCGGGCAACGGTGCTCGATTCCCCCGCATCGTTGGAGTTGCCACAACACGCAATTTCCATAAGGTTCGCGCGCATGGGTGAGATTTTTCGTCGTCCCCTACCCCCGGCTCCCTTCCCGTTTACCGGGGAACGCCTGACGACGGCCGTTACCGGCGAGATCGAATCCGAACACCTGCATCGATACTTGTACGCGCGTGAACTATGCCGGGGAAAAGACGTCCTGGATGTGGCCTGCGGGGAAGGATACGGCAGCGTACTGCTTTCCCAGGTCGCCAAGTCGGTTCTCGCGATCGACAGCGCGCAAGACGTAATAGCGCACGCGTCCCGATCCTATACCGCCGCTCACCTTCGATTCTCGTGCGGTGACGCCCGCTGCATCGAGGCGGAAACCGCCTCGGTCGACGTAGTGGTCTCGTTCGAAACGCTCGAGCACCTGGCGGAGCAGGATACATTCCTCAAAGAGTTGCGCCGGATCCTGCGCCCAGACGGCATCGTCATAATCAGCACGCCGGATCGTGATAATTACGTCAACCCAGCTCCCAACCCGTATCATCTGCGCGAGCTCACGCGCAGCGAATTTACGAGCCTGCTGTCGCAGTACTTTGGACATGTTCTTTTACTCGTTCAGCATCCAGTCGTAGGCTCGGTCATGGCCCCGAGCGAGAACGCCGGGACCGGCCCGTTGCCGCTCTGTTTCGAAAAAGCGGAGGGAGACAAGCTCGAAGCGAGCCAAGGCATTGCCCGCCCAAGATACAATTTGGCGCTCGCATCAGCCGGGAATTTGCCCGTCCTTCCGCCGTCGATTTATTTTGATGAGCGTTCGGCCCCGCCGGACGAGCGGACAATGCTGCTGCATGAGCAGGAAATGCTGCGGCAGCAGCTTGCGCATTGTCAGGCGACGATTGCCGGAAAGGAGCAGCTGATAGCGTCGATCTATGCCTCGAGCTCTTGGCGCATCACACGCCCTTGGCGTGCGGCCAAGCAGTTGCTGGCCAGACGGTTCGGATGAACCCCCTGCCCGGCCCGTCTTGCCCGTGTTACTCGCCTCTGGAAAATCCATTTCTCCACGCTTCGCGTCTCGCTGCGAACGCTGCTGGCACCAGTCGCACGGTGCGACGCATTGCTAACAGGTCCAAGTCCCATCTGTCGGGAATCCCTTAAGAGTTTCTTGAGCTGGCCTAACTGACGACACCCTGGAAAACGCGTTTTCCGCTTGCACTCCATCGTACAGATTTGCTAACGACATCATCACTTAGCAGATCATGAGAGGGCGGGGAGAAAAAACAAAGGTATCATGCCGAAGCAAATCCCACCCTATTGGAAAGAGGTCGGAAAACAGCAGGGCATGGACCGGCTAATCCATCATGTCGTTTCTGATCGACAAATGGGCTTTCCACCAAAGTGAAAAAACTTATCACTCCCGTGATCCTCGCCGGCGGCACCGGCACGCGCCTGTGGCCGATCTCGCGCGACAGCATGCCCAAGCAGTTCCTGCCGCTCACCGGCGAGCGTTCAACCTTCCAGCAGGCGCTCGCGCGCGTGAGCGACGCGACATTGTTTGCTCCACCGATCGTCATGACGTCGGACGCGTTCCGCTTCTTTGCGCGCCGGCAGGCGCAGGAAATCGGGCTGGAGCCGACTGTGGTGCTCGAACCGCTGCGGCGCGATTCCGCACCGGCAATCGCGGCGGCGGCGACGATCGCCCGCGCACGCGATCCGGCGGCGATCGTTCTCACGCTCGCCGCCGACCACGTGATTTTCGATCTTGAGCTGTTCCGCGCGGCTTGCGTTGCCGGCCGCGATGCCGCTGACGAAGGCCGTATCGTGACCTTCGGCATTCGACCGTCCGCGCCCAAGACCGGCTACGGCTACATCCGGCCCGGCGCCGCGCTCGGCCATGCAGGCGTCCATGCGGTCGCCGCCTATGTGGAGAAGCCGGACGAAGCCACGGCCGTGCGGTACGTCGCCGAAGGATACTTGTGGAACTCCGGAAATTTCCTGTTCCGTGCCGACGTCCTGCTTGACGAACTGGCCCGTTACGCGCCCGAGGTCGCGCAGGCCGCCGACGCCGCGGTTGCCCAAGCGACGACCGACCTGGGCTTCACACGGCTCGACGCTGAAGCGTTTGCACGGGCGCCGCAGATCTCGATCGATTATGCCTTGATGGAGCACACCGACCGCGCCGCCGTCGTCGAGGGGCGCTTCCGCTGGTCGGACATCGGCAATTGGGCGGCAATCTTGGAGGTCGCCGAGCGCGACGGTGCCGGCAACGCGGCGCATGGGCCCGCGGTGATGCTCGATGCCCGGGATTGCCTCATCCATGCCGATGAAGTGCTGACCGCCGTGGTCGGTGCCAAGGACATGATGGTGGTGGCGAGCCGCGACGCCGTGCTGGTCGCGCCGCGTGAACGTGCCGAGGCGGTCAAGGACCTGGTCGCCACGCTCAAGAAGGCCGCGCGCCCGGAGGCGACCGATCATCGCCGCGTTTACCGTCCGTGGGGTCATTATGAATCGGTGGATTCCGGCGAGCGCTTTCAGGTCAAGCGCATCGTCGTGGCGCCGGGCGGGGTGCTGTCGCTGCAGAAGCATCTCCATCGCGCCGAGCACTGGGTGGTGGTGCGCGGGACGGCGGAAGTGACGGTCGGCGACGTCAAGAACATCCTGCACGAGAACGAGTCGGCCTATATTCCGATCGGCGCAATTCACCGCCTCGCCAACCCGGGCAGGATCCCGCTCGAACTCATCGAGGTCCAGACCGGAAGTTATTTCGGCGAGGACGACATCATCAGGCTCGAGGATGTGTATGAGCGTAGCTCGTAAAATCGTGGATTATCGACGGAAAATCGCATTCGACACCTCGCGGCCGGACAGAACGCCGCGCAAGCTCCTCGAGGTCTCCAAGCGCGCCGCACTCGTCTGGTGCGCGCAGACATCGTTGCTAGAAAGCCTCATGCCGGCCTATGCCGACTTTCGGCGGCCAGCTTTACCTTACCCAAAGCGCGACGGACCTAAGGCGCTCGATGGCTACGCGCTTGCGGCCGAGACCCGCTTCGACGGATATCGTTATCCGCCACGGCAGCGGCAGTGCATTTTCCTGCAAGACAACGTCCCCGATGGATCGAGCGGGCCGTGCAGGTGGCGCTCGCGCGAATCCCGATCAGTCTCGCTGCGGAAGAAAACAGCTTTTCGGTATTCACCGAGGACAGCTTCGATTTCGATCCGCGCTTTTGGCAATGCGGCCCGCAGGCCTACCTCGTCGGCTATTGGCAACGGATTGGATTCACCTGCGGGGGCAACCGCTGCGAGTGTTTTCCGGGCTCACTCGAGGTTGACCGGACCGACAATTGATCATACCTGCGGAGGTGTTTCCACCACCAAGTTACCGTCGTACGCCGGACGCCCGCGCGGCTGCGCGGCAACGCGGTTGAGTTCCTCGCGCACGATGAGCCGCTCGGGGCGCTGGCGAAAACCGACAACGGCGGAACGCGGCCGAAGTTACTTCCGGCGTGCCACCACGATCCTGCTACCGCCGATTGGCCAGCGCATGCCCGCCAAGGTCAAGGCGACCTCCGCATTGGTGATGCCGCCCAGGATGGAATTGATGCTTGGGGCCAACTCGAACTCGCGGGCGATTGCAGCCGGGTCCTCCTTACCGCCGCCGAGCCCCAGCAGCCGGTTGAGGACGAGCATGGGAAGCAGAAAGAAAATGTATGAGGAAGAGAAGACGATCCTAAACCCGGCGGCCGACACTTTCCGCTCCAGCTCGCCACGCCGGTAGCGGCGCTGGTGATAAGCGACTTCGTCGGAAACACTCCACAACGCCGGGTGCTGCGGCACCGCGATCAGCACGCCCCCGCCAGGCTTGACGGCGCGATACATCTCGCGCAAAGCGACTTCGTCCTGTTCGATATGCTCGAGAACGTCGAACGCGCCGATGACGTCGAAGGCATTCGTCGCCGGAATGGATGTGGCATCGAGCTGCACCAGCTCGACTTCAGGCGGGAGGCGGGAACGCGCGATGCGCAGGCCCGATATGTGAAGTTCGGCGCCGGCGATCCGATCCCAGTTGCCGCGGCGAAGCATATTGACCAAGACGTTGCCGGCGCCGCATCCGATCTCAAGCAGGCTGCGCGAGTCCGGGAAATGCCGCTGCAACAACCCCACCAGGAGGCGGTTGCGCGCTCGGAACCAAAAATGATGTTCCTCGGCTTTGGCGAGGAAAGCGGAGCCCGCGGGATCGCATCCGGTAAGCGTATCGGCGAGCTGCGGGCAGAACAGCGGAAACCCTTCGGCGGCGGGCGGACTGGTCCCGCAATTCGCGCAGGCCCAGCCGACCGGCCAGACTCGCTCGCCCGCAGCGATCGGCTGCGATGCTCCGCAGTGTGGACAAAGCCGTGTTGCCGGCACGTGGGATCGGCGGGTGCTCAAACAGATGCTCCCCGCCGCAGGGCGGTGGGGAGCGATTAAGCCCTGGACGAGCGGAAGCTTACTCCATGTTGGTCGGGTTGGTGGTGGTCCCGCCGTTATTCGGGGCCGTGCCGTTCGAGATATTCCCGAACAGCTTGTTGTTGTTAAACGACGTCGTGTTTCCGCTGATCCCCGTTTGGTTGAAGTTGATGGCATTGTTATTGAGCATCACCGTCGCGCTGGTGTCGGCAAAGACGCCCGCAGTCACGGCATTGGACATTACCGAGTTGCTGACGAAGACCTTGGCCCCGTTGCCAACGGCGACGCCGAACTTGTTCCAATACATGCGGACGTTATCGATCTCCACCAGGGCGGCGAACGCACCCACCCCGATGGCGGCGTTGGCGGCATTCTCGATTCGCGTGTTGTTGATCGCGACGAAGCCGGCGCCGTTGACCAGGATGCCGTCTGTGTTGAAGCCCGTGATGTCGCAGTTATCGACGATCAGCTTCGCACCCGTATTGAATTGGATCCCGTTGATGCCGGCGTTGCCGGAGTTGCTGCCGTTGCCGAGTAGACCCTGGAATCGGATGTTGCGGATGATGACGACGTCGGTCGGTTGCGCAGAAACGTTGATGCCGTTCGTGCCCGCCACCAGGACGGATGCGACTTGGCCGCCGCCGCCGTCGAGGGTCATCGACTTGGTGATGGTCACTGCGCCGAAGCCACCGGGATCGAGTGCGTCGATCTCGCCGCCGTTCGCGGTCTTCGATATGGCACCTGCCCACGTCTTGCAGGGCGCCGTGCGGCTGCACGGATTGGCGTCGTCGCCGACGCCGGACACCCAGGTTCGCGACGCCTGCGCCTGCGCCGGCGCGGCGTAGAGAAGCGGCATTGCCATGGCCCCGACAACCGTCAGGGACAGGATCAGTGATTTAAGCCGCATTGCAACACCTCCCATTAGTTTTAAACCATTGAAATAGTTAAGGTAGCGGCCTTGGGCATATACAACCCGGCATCGGCCGCGGTGGAGTAGCTACAATAGTGCGGATTGGCGGAGTCCGACGGTAATATAATACTTGGACGAAAAAAACCTCCCCCGCCATCAATCCCGAGTTGTAGAGTCGATAGTTTCCGCAAGCTTCGATAGCGGCCGGTCGAGTTTTGACCGACTGGCGCGCTGAAAAGCAGCCCCTCGGCATCGTAAAATACCTCCCGTTCGCCACCATGGAGCTGTCGATCTCCTGTATACTTTCCGGGCCCGGGCAAGAGTGGATTTATTTAATGGCGCAACCTGCCAAGCGCGTCGCGATCATTCAGTCCTGCTATATTCCCTGGAAGGGCTTCTTCGATCTGATCGGCCGGTGCGACGAGTACGTCGTCCTCGACGGCGTTCAATTCGCCAAGCGCCACTGGCACAACCGCAACGTGATCAAAGGCCCGCACGGCCCCCATTGGCTCACCATTCCGGTTGCCAGCAAGGGACGCTTCACGCAGACGATCGACGCCGTCGAAATCGTCGAGCCGTGGACGGAGCGGCATTGGCGCTCGCTGGCGGCGGCCTACGGGCGCGCCGCCCGTTTTACCACCATGGGGCCGCGCGTTCGTCGCTGGTACGAAACGGTCGCCGACGAGCGTTCGCTCACGGCGGTGAATCTGTTCTTTCTCCGCGCCGTCCTGGCGGAACTCGGCCTGACCGTGCGGGTCACGCGCGACCGCGACTACGCGCCGAGCGGAACGAAGACGCAGCGGCTCCTCGACATTTGCCGGACTGCCAGAGCTACCCACTATCTCTCCGGACCTTCGGCGCGCGGCTATTTCGACGAGGATCTTTTCGCTCGCGCCGGCATCGCCGTCGAGTGGATGACCTACGGGCCCTACCCGTCCTATCCTCAGGGCGCCGGCGCCTTCGTGCACGAAGTTTCCATTTTCGACCTGCTGTTCCACCTGGGCCCGGACGCCCGATCCTTCATCCGACCGCGCGCGGAACGAGGCGAGGAAGGGGCCGACAGCGAACGCCTGCGGCGGTGACGGGCGAAGGTTTCGGGATCGTCGCCTCACCAGTGGACGCCGCTTGCGGAAGATGTTTTGACACCGCGGCTCAGCCCGCGATCGGGCACGAGGCGTGGTCCATGGCTACAGCGTGGGGAGCCGGAAGTGAAGGCGTTGGAGTTGGTTGGCGAAATCATCAAGCGGCCGTTGAGTACGGCGGATGCGGGCGTGGCCTTCCGTAATCTTGACGGGTGGGACTCGCTCAAAGGCGTCGTCCTCGTGCTCAAACTCGAGCGCGCGCTCGGACGGCAATTGGCCGAGAGCGAGTTGGAGAGCCTCGTCTCCGTCAGCGATGTCGATCGTCTGCTCGCGGGTGCCTGAGCATGGCGGCCGGCCGGGAGTGGATCGTCATAACCGGAGCGGCCGGGGCGATCGGCAGCGCATTGGTGCGGCATTACCTCACCCGCGATCGCAGGGTCCTTGCCCTCGACCGTGACGTGGCGGTGCTCGCCGATGTTGCCGGGGATTTCGTCGCGCGCGCCGTCGACTTGACGGACGACACGGCGGTAACGACCATCCTCGACGGCGTGCTTGCCGCGGCAGATCGGGTCGCGCTGGTGATCAATGCGGTCGGATTGATCTGGAATGAACCGATCCTGGCCTTGCGGGGTGGAGCGATAGCGGTCCACGCGGCCGCAAGCTGGCGGCGGGTGGTCGAGGCCAACCTGACGGCGCCGTTCATCGCTGCGAGTCTGCTCGCTGCCCGCATGGCGCGAACCGGGGGCGGTGCCATCGTCAACTTCAGCTCGATCGTAAGCGACGGCAACGCCGGCCAAAGCGCCTACTCCGCCGCCAAGGCAGGGATCGAAGGTCTCACCAGAACCATGGCTGCGGAACTTGGCCCCTTCGGCATTCGAGTGAATGCCGTTGCGCTGGGATTCATCGACGCGCCGACGACGCGAGCGGCCCTGCCAGAAGCCCAGGCGAAAATGCTGCAGTCGCGCACGCCGCTTGGGCGCCTCGGACGAATCAACGAGGTGATCGGCGCGATTGAGTATCTTGCTGAGAATTCTTTCACCACCGGCGCCGTGCTGCGCGTCGACGGCGGGCTGCGGCTGTGATCGCAGCGCCGTCGAATCTTTGGGACGGCTTTGCCGCGACGGCCGGGGCGCATGGGCAAGCGCCGGCGTTGCACCTTTCCCATCGCACCGTGACCTACGGCGAACTCGCGGCGCTCGCATCGCGTTGCGCGGCGTACCTGGGGACGCGCGGCGTCGGCCAGGGCAGCGTCGTGGCTTTGCAACTATCAAAACGGTTGGAAGCCTATGTTCTGCTGCTGGCCTGCCTGCGGCTCGGCGCGCCCTACCTTTTCGTTGATCCAAAAAACCCGCCGGAACGCACCGCACGCATGGCCGAACGGGTGCGTCCCACGCTCATGGTCACGACGACAGTCGGGTCGGCCGGGATGTGCCCCACTTTCGAGTTGGGGGATGAGAATGCTAGCGCATGGCTTTCCTCGCTGCCCGATCGCACCCCGCCGTACAGCGCCGTGACCGGAACCGATCCTGCCTACATCATGTTCACCTCAGGCTCGACCGGCGAACCCAAGGGCGCGGTCATTCCCCATCAGGGCGTCCTCACGTTGGGTACGTGGGCGCGCCGACAGAGCTACGCGGGTCCGTCCGAGCGCCTCGCCAACGTCAATCCCTTGCACTTCGACAACTCGGTGTTCGATGTTTACGGCGCGCTGCTCAATGGAGCCTCGCTCATCCCGGTCGAGACGGCGGACCTCGCGACTCCCGTCGCGTGGCTCAAAGCGCTAAGGTCGTCAGGCGCAACCCTGCTGTTTGCCGTGCCCACCTTCTTTCTCGTGCTCGATCAGCTCGGACTGCTGACGCCGGAATCGCTGCCCTCGGTGCGCACCTTCATGTTCGGGGGTGAAGGCTATCCGATCGGCCGGTTGCGGGAATTTCATGCCCGCTTCGCTGGCCGCGCGCGCCTCGTCAATGTCTACGGCCCGACCGAGACTAGCTGCATCTGCGCCAGCACCGAGATCGATGCGGATGCCCTCGACGCCCCGGACAGCGAATTCCCGCCGCTTGGCAGGATGCATGAGAATTTCTCCCACGCGATTCTCGACGACGAGCACAAACCCGTCGCGTCAGGAGAGCCGGGAGAGCTATGGATCGGCGGGCCGTGCGTAGGCCTCGGCTATTACGGCAATCCGCAGGAGGCGGCGACGCGTTTCCGCCAGGACCCGCGCCAGGACCGCTACCGTGCGGTTTATTATCGCTCCGGCGATCTCGTCCGCGAGGACGAGCGCGGCTTGCTCTGGTTCCACGGACGAGTCGACAATCAGGTCAAAATTCGCGGCCACCGGATCGAACTCGAGGAGGTCGATCTTGCGGTCCAGAGCGTCCCCGGCGTGATGCGCGCGCTCAGCGTCGTCATCGCCGCCGAAGCGGGCGACGAGATACAGGTCGCATTCGTCGCCGACCGCGCGGTGCCGGCGTCCGAGATCAACGTCCTCTGCAGCAGCAAGCTGCCGGCCTATATGCGGCCCGGGCGAGTGGTCCAGTTCGCCGCGCTTCCAAGCAATGCCAACGGCAAGGCGGATCGCCGCGCCACCAAGCGCCTCCTGGAGCAGGCCAGTGAACTCGCCTCCCCCCCATAGCCGGCAACCCGTCTTTATTTTCGGCACCGGACGCGGCGCAGATACCGCCCGCCGGTATTTCGCCGACGAGAGTGGCTACGATCTCGTGGGATTCGTCGTCGATCGCGAATTCCTGCGCGAGACAACGTTTCACGGCCGACCGGTGGTAACGAGCGACGAAGCGCTCGGCCGGTTTCCTCCCCATGACGTGATGGCTTTCGTGCCGCTCGGCCCGGCGCGCATGAACATCATTCGCCGCGACAAATATCTGCAGCTCAAGTCCCTCGGCTACCGTTTTGTGAGCTATGTTCATCCCTCGAACCGACTGCACGCCGGCTGCACGGTCGGCGAAAACTGCTTTATTCTTGAAAACCAGTCGATCAACCTGGACGTGACGATCGGCGACAACGTCGTGATGTGGAGCGGTTGTCAGATCGGCGATCGCAGCCGCATTGGCGACCACGTGTTCATGGCTTCGCACGTGGTGGTCAACGGCGACGCCGAGGTCGGCGAGGCAAGCTATCTCGGCAGCAACTGCACGATCGTCGGCGGCGTCCGGGTGGGGCGGCAATCGTTCATTGGCGCCAACGCGCTGATCGCCGAGAACACCAAGGACCTTGCGGTGCACGTGGTCACGCCGACGCCGGCGCTTGAAATAGACAGCGTGCGGTTCGTCACCCTGTTGCGTCACCCGATCTGATCGGACGACACGGATGACCACCGGCGAGCCGCGGATCGAGCGCCTCGGCTTGGTGGTCAAACCGACCGGTGCACCCTGGCACGTGTCGCACTGCCTCGGTCCGTTAGCTCAGCCCCTCGGGCACGACCGCTGCCGCATCCATTTCGCCGGCCGCGACGCGCGCAACCGCTCGCGTGGGGGATGAGTCGAGGTGCGGCTCGACGGCGACCAGATCAAACCGGTTCGCTACGCGCCGCGGCCTTCGCTCGAGCTCGGCCGGCTCGGCGCGTTCGACGACGCCGGCGCGCTGCCGAGCTGCCTCGTCGAGACCGACGGCCGGCTGCTGGTCTACCACAGCGGCTGGACGCTCGGCAGGACCGTGCCGTTCCATTTCCACATCGGGCTCGCGACGTCTTCCGACGGGGGCGAGACCTTCGAACGCGTTTCCGAAGCGCCGGTGCTCGGCCGCAATCCGCACGATCCGCTGCTGACGGGTGCGCCTTGGGTGCTGCGGGAGAATGGCGTCTTCCGCATGTGGTACATATCCGCCACCGCATGGGTGACCGGGCCGAACGGCGAGCCGGTGCACTATTACACAGTCAAGCACGCGACCAGCGCCGATGGCCTCGCTTGGAAAACCGACGACCACCTCTGCCTTTCCTACGGGGAAGGCGAGCATGCGCTCGCCCGCCCGGTGGTACGCAGGCTCGACGGCGGATACCGCATGCTCTTCTCGGCGCGCCGGCACAACGAAACCTATCGCGTTTACGTCGCCTCCTCCGTCGACGGCGTGACGTGGCAACGCCAGGCGAAACCGTTGCTCGACGTCGCGCCGACGGGTTGGGATTCGGAGATGGTTTGCTACGCCAGCAAACTCACGCTGGGAAATCGGCATTTCCTCCTGTACAACGGGAATGCCTACGGGCGCGACGGCTTCGGCGCCGCCTCGCTGTCCGCATCCGTTTAGACGCATTCTGCTTCGCTCGCAGCGCTCGAAGCACGACGGGTCGATTGGAACGCAATGGTGAAAGTACCGTTCGACAGGCCGACGTTGACCGGCAACAAATTCGCTTACATTCCGCGGGTGTCGGCCACGGCCCGCCGACGGAGCTTTTAGTCGAAAAACGGAGCGACGGATGATCGCATCGGCCATTGACCCGGAATACGTCGACAAGGAACTCGAGAAGCGAGGTTACCTCGTCATCAAGGATGCCGGCATCGAAGCCGCGAGCTTGGCAGCCCGTGCCGAATACGACTGCTGCCTCCAGCGCTCGAAGATCCATCCGCCGCGCGAGAGATTTGACTACGGCGCGCTACGTCGGGAGCCCTGGAGAAAGTTGGCCATCGGATCGGTGAACGGCCTCGGAGTTCCGTATGCTCAGAATCTGCAGTCGATCTACTTCGACGCAGATGATCGAAATTATCCGGCGCTCGGCCGCTTGTTCAAGCTTTTGATCGCGGTCCGGAATCGGTTGATGCGGCTCGACGAGTCATTCGGCTATAATCCGGAGCAGCAGCGATTTTGGAACGCCTGCCGGGTACACCATTATCCTCGCGGCGGCGGATTCATGATGGTCCATAGGGACACGCACTTTCCCGGCGTTATCAAGGAACAAATCGGCAAACCGTTCTATCAGGTTTCAGTTCTTCTCAGCCGCAAGAACACCGACTTTTTCACAGGCGGCGGTTTCGTGATCAATCAGCAAAATGCCAAGATAGATCTGGAGACCGAGGGAGGATTCGGTTCTCTGGTTCTTTTCGACGGCAGAACGGAACACGGCGTCGATGATGTCGACCTCGATCAGGTCATCGATTTCTCACGATCGGACGGACGACTGGCGGCGTTCGTCAACCTCTACTCCGTTATGTAATACCAATCGCCTCTCGCACTGACTCTCCACCTCGTCATGGCCGCCCCCGGCACTTCGTCCCGCGGGTCTCCCGGCCATCCACGCCTTTGAGTATCTGCCTGAGCCGCCCGCTCCGGGTGGAGCGTTCGATCACGGTCGTCAGGAAAGACGGTTGCCGACCCGAATGTGCAGCCGCTTCTCTTCGGCGCCGAGCGCGGGGAAAACCTCGTACTCCTCCACGCGCAGACATCCGTCCACGCAGGAAACCGCGAACCGTCCGTCGTCGAACACCGCACGGATAACTCCGGCGGCTTGCGCCTTGTCGTCGGCAAGATCGATTTCCTTGACGCGGTTTATCAGCACGCACTTGTTGAACAAAAACGAATAGGCGGGAAAATACGGCTTGGCATGCACGCGAACCTGATTGCGGATGAGCCGTCGCGGCGCATGCCAGTCGATGCGGTACTGCCGCTCGAGCCGATTGTAATAGGACCCGCCGGGCGGCTGCGGCCAGGCTTTGAGCTCTCCCTGTACGATCTTGTCGAAATTCTCGATCAGCAGTTCGCTGCACAATTTCATCGAGCGCCGGTAAAGCTCATGCCCGGTCTCGTCCTCGCCGATCGGATGCATCCGCTGAGCCAGGATGTCACCCGTGTCTATGCCGGCATCCATATTTCACCCGTGTCTATGCCGGCATCCATATAATGAAGCGTGATTCCGATCTCGCTTTCTCCGTTCAGGATGCACCATGGCGTGCAGAATGGTCCGCGATAGTCGGGCAGCCGGCCGGGATGAACGGTGATGCACCCGAGTGGCGGTATCTTGAGGAGCCGGGTGGGGAAAATTCTCGGATAAAACGCGCACACCACCAGATCGGGCGCGATCTTCTCCACCTCGGCGAAGAATTCCTCCTCGAACGGTTTTGCGGCGATCATGGGCACGCCGTCCCGCAGGCACAGGTCGAACGTCGATCGGTAGCCGTAAATCTCGTCGCGTTTCGTGCGGCGGGTCACGACCCACAGGCGGACGTCGCGCCGTGCGCGCAGGAAGGGGACGACGTCGTTGCCGAGATCTTGCGAGGTGAAGAGCAGGATGTTGATCACCGCGGGTCCTTGAGGAAGTAACCACCCGGGAGGTCGAATATGGCAGCTTCACCAGTTTCGGCATAGAGCATGATCCCGAAAGGTGGGAACCGGTTTTTGGAAAAGATCATGCTCCAAGAATAACTTAGAGCGCGATGACGATTCGAGGAAAGGTCCGCGCTGTGGGCAACGGTGCGCTGTGCCGGTCCCTTTACGAGGGCGCGATTTCCTGCTCTACAGCCCCAATGCCTGAAGCATGGTGCACTTGATGCGGGGTGGGTACCGGTTTTCGGAAAACATCATGCTCCGACAGTAACCCCGGGCGGGATGACGATTCGAAGAACGTCATCACGCTCTAGCGGCGCGACCCGTTCGCCGCCGTCGCGCTGTCCGGCCGGATTGGAGCCGTCCATCCGGCTGACGATGAGTTCCCACGACCCTTCATTGCCTCGCCGAACCTGGATCGCCTCATGACGGCTTTGATATCTGTTGCAACGCGATGCCCGGTTTGTGACGCCAACGAAGCGCAGTTGCTGGATCCTCCGCACCCTGCACGGTCGCTGGCGTCGGCAGGAGTTATCCTCGACGTTCCGTTGAGTAAAATGCAATGTTTGAATTGCGGCGTGCTGCGGCAATCTCCGCTCCCGGATTTCGTCAAGGCCGAGCTTTATGGAAACAGATATGGTTGGTATCATAAACGGCCGGGCACGGCGGCTTCCGAGCTGGCTCGTTACGCCGACATGGCGACGTGGATATTTGCCGAGCTTGCCCCGTTCAGGCCGTCCTCGCTCATGGACGTCGGCTGCGGCGCGGGATTTCTGCTCGATGCCTTGAGGCAAGCGCGGCCTTCGATCGAGTATGCTGGAATAGACCCCTCGATGGAGAACAGCGCGCTGGCGCGCGCGCGCGGTTTTTCCGTCACGACGGGAGTCGTCTCGGACGTCGCATCGTCAAAGGCTCGGTACGACGTCGTGCTGGCGTCAAACGTTATTTCGCATATTGGCGATCCGGTCGGTTTTCTCCGCACCATGGCCGGGTTGACCGCACCGGGCGGGCGCGTCGTCCTTTACTCTCACAACGGGTCGGAACCGGCGATTGACCATCTCTACGTCGACGTCGAGTTTTCGTTCTGCCGCGAGCATCTCGGTATCCTCGGTGCCAAGGCCGGGCTGTCCCTGTTGCCATCCCGGGGCATTGCACCGCCCGCCGGACAAGCGGACAAGCACGTGCTGGTATTCGAACAAAACGAGAAGCCCGCGGCGAATTGCGGCTTAAGCCCGGTCGACCGGGAAACCCTGGTCAAAAGTCGCCCGCTGTACTTCGAAAGCTGGCGGCAGCTGGCGGCGCGCCTGGTACGGCAGACGGATACGAGCGGTGTGCCGGTACTGAATTTCGGTGCAAGCTTTTTTTCCATGGTGCTCGCAGCCTATTGTCCCGGGTATTGGGCGAACGTCGAAGCATGCATCGTCGACGACGCCGCGGGGACCTTCCTCGACAAGCCGGTGCGCACCATCGAGCAATTTCCGCCCACGCCGCCGCCGCTCCTCGTGCTCGGGACCAATCCGGCCAGCCACACGCAATTGAAGCAACGGCTATCCGGCCGCGCCAATGTCATAACGTGGAATGATATGATCAGGCGTTGAAGGCATGCGCGCACCCTGAGATGTAGCGAACGCCCTAGGCAGATAAATGTTCTCGCCGCGGTAACATGACTCGATCGGGCAAGTACGACAAAGTGGTAGGTTGGAGATGATGGACGATCCGGTCGATTCCCTGACAGAACGCTACACCGAGTTTTATCAATCGCGCAGTCCCGCTCGCGTATACCCGGTGGAATTTGTCGTTCGCGCATTCCTGGGCAACTACCCACGGCTGCAGCGAGACCAGACATCGAGCCGCGGACTGACTGCCCTCGATCTTGGCTTCGGTGACGGGCGGAATTTGCCCCTGCTCTACGATTTGGGCATGCAAGTGTTTGGTGTCGAACTGTCCGCCGATATCTGCACTTTCGCCAAAGTACGCATGGAAAATCTCGGCATTCCGGTAGACCTTCGCGTAGGGCGGAACAAGGCGCTTCCATTCGACGACGCCCATTTCGACGTCGTCCTCGCATGTCACTCCTGCTACTACGTTGACCGGGGTTCGCACTTCGGCGATAACGTCGCCGAAATCGCCCGGGTACTAAAGCCTGGCGGCAAATTCGTCTTTTCGGTGCCTATTGGCACAAGCTTCATTCTTCGAGGAGCAAAGACTCTTGGCGACGGCCATATGGAAATCGTCAATGATCCATATGGTTTGCGCAACGGAAACATCCTGAGGAAATTCGACAGTGAAGACGAGATCAAAGCCGCGCTTTCACCGGAATTCGGCAGGTTTTCGATCGGCTCTTGTCGCAATGATTTTTGGGGCGTCGAGGAGCATGTCTGGATCGTGGTGTGTCGCAAGGCGGTTTGAAGGACAGAGACTGCGCGATGGATCCTTCCAGCATTGAATTCTACCGATCTCCCGATTCTCACTCTCCACTGCAGCTGCAAGCAGAGGAACTCATCTCGGCCGAAGGTCGGCGCTTTGCCATCATCGACGGCGTGCCCAACCTCGTCTGGCCGCCGGAACTGACCGCACGCGAGAACAAGACGAAAAGCGAGTACGACCGCGTCGCGCAGCATATCTACGACGCAGCGTTGGATTGGCAGTTCGCCGCACTGCGAGAAGATGAGGAACACGTCCGCGATCTGATGGTCGATATGCTCGCTCAAGCGCCGAACGCGCGCATTCTCGAGGTCGGCTGCGGCACCGGACGTGACAGCTTCCGGTTAGCGCGGAGGCTTGATTCGCGCGGCATGTTGTTCATGCAAGATCTTTCGCCGGGAATGGTGCAGGCGTGCATCAAGCGGATGTCCGAGTACGACGGTAAGCTGAATTTTAAATGCGCGCTGCACTATTCAGTATCCAATGCAGCGTACTTGCCTTTCCCGTCTGAGTTTTTTGACGCCGTCTTTCACTTCGGCGGTTTCAATGAATTCTCTGACCATAACCGCGCCGCTGACGAATTTGTTCGCGTGGTCAAGACTGGAGGTGTTGTGCTGTTCGGCGACGAATCGGTCGGGCCGTGGTTGCGCGGCACGGAATTCGGACGCATCGTCACTACCAACAATCCGCTGTTTGATCATGAATTGCCGCTGCGATCCATACCGATCTGTGCCCGCGACGTAAACGTGCGCTGGATAATGGGCAACTGCTTTTACGTCATTACTTTCCGCAAGGGCGACGGGCCGCCCCCGCTCGATCTTGACCTGCCACATAAGGGCTGGCGCGGCGGGACCATGCGCACGCGCTATTTCGGCATGCTCGAAGGCGTGACGCCGGAAGCGAAAGAGCTCGCAAAGAAAGCAGCCGACGAGACCGGCGTTAGTGTCCACGAATGGCTGGACAGACTGGTCCGCAGACAGGCGCTGGAGGATCTCGGAGAAGCCAACCGAAAACGCGAAGAATGAGCAGAACAATAATATTCGGCACTGTCGCGGCGCCGATGTGGCATATCGGTTTCTGACCCGGGGCAGCGTCCATTAAGAGCCAAGGCAATTTATGCAATGGACTAAGCTTGGTCGCGTCTTTGTGCCCGATGGCCGCTTGCCGTGGGCGTACACTCATGCAGCCAATCCAGTCGCCGAGCACCTCGAGGGCGACTTCTATCGTATCTATTTCAGCAGCCGGGACAAACTGAACCGCTCGAGCATCGGCTTCGTTGAGATTGACATCAGATACCCGCAAAAAATTCTCCGCACATCCGCCGCGCCAGTCCTCACGCCGGGAGAACTTGCGATGTTCGACGACAGCGGCGCGTCGATCGGATGCATCGTGCCGTTCGAAGGCAAGCGCTATCTCTATTACATGGGCTGGCATCTTACTATCACCGTGCCGTGGCAGAATGCGATCGGCCTCGCCACGAGCCAAACATCCGACGGCCTGTTCACCCGGTACTCGCGCTTTCCCGTTGTCGCGCTCGACGAAGTCGATCCCTATACCATCTCGTACCCGTGGGTAGCCGTGGAAGGCGGCAAGTTCCGTATGTGGTATGGATCGAACATCGCATGGGGCTCAAAAAAGGAAGATATGCGGCATCTGATCAAGTATGCAGAGTCGGCTGATGGCATTCATTGGGTCCGCCGCAATTTGATCGCCATCGATTTCGGTGCGCCGGACGAATACGCAATCTGCAAGCCGTGCGTCAGGCGTGATGGCAACGTCTATCGGATGTGGTTCTGCGCCCGGGGAAAATCATATCGAATTTATGAGGCGGAATCCGCCGATGGCCTCGTTTGGCAGCGCCGGCATGAGCCGGCAATGGAGGTCTCGGATTCCGGCTGGGACAGCGCAATGGTCGAGTATCCGTTTGTGTTCGACCATGCCGGCGCCCGGTATATGCTGTATGCGGGCAACGACTTCGGCAAAACCGGATTCGGCATCGCCGTGTTCGGCTAGAGCATGGTCCCGAAAAAGCCTGCCCCGCACTTGATGCGGGGTGTGTAGCGGCCCGCAAAGGCGAGCAACTCGACCGTGATCACTGTCGGTCCTTTATGAAGTAGCCGCCGGGGCGGATCGAGTATGGCAGCTTCATCAGCTTCGGCAGCGGTTGGCCGATCTCTGCAAAGTACCGCTGCAAGGCCAGGGCTTCTCCCGGCCAGGGCGGAGACCCGTAGGCATTGAGCGCGATCAGTCCGCCGGGCGTGACCAGCGGGTAAAGGGCGCGAAGGCCGACCATGGTCGGCTCGAACAGGTTTACGTCGAAGAAGAGCAGCGAAATTTGCGTGCCCTGACTGTTACGAGCGAATTCCGGAACGGTTTCTCGAATATCGCCCTTGATGACCCGGCAGCGCTCCGCCCCGCGAACGAGGTTGTCGGCGTTTGTCAGCTCGACCATGCGATCGAGAAAGCGATCGGACACCTTTTTTTCGCCCACTGCATTGGCGATCCAGGCCTGCGGCTGTCCATCCTCCGGCGAAAGCTTCGCGTAACCCTTGCCGCTTTCGAAACCATAAACCCGCCGCGAGCGGTCGCCGGGGAAAAACGTCTCGAGAAGCTTTGCCCAGGTGAACAGACCGGCGCCGAGATAGACGCCCAGCTCTACGATCGATCCCGGCAGGTCCATCACCATTCGGAACAGATCGTAATCGGCCAACAACCGCGTCAACTCCCGCCGGCGGACAAAGGCAGGGTAGTTGATCAGCATCTCGGAAAACGAGATCCCGCTCTCCTCCACGAGGCCCTGTAATTCCTTCCAGTGATTTTCGTCGCGCTCGCGGTAGAGCAGTCGCGCGGCATCCATAGACGAGGCGCTGCTCATTGTGTCGGTACCCTCCGATGGATTTTGCGTATCAGCGAGTATGGCCTCTGCTTCGTCTCGATGAATATACGCGAGATGTACATGCCGATGACGCCAAGAAACAGGATGATCACCCCGCCGATAAACCAAATCGAGACGATCAGCGAAGCCCATCCGACTGCGACGTTATACATGAGCTTCCGCCAGGCCACGTACGTGCCGGATGCAAAAGCCAACCCGGAGAGCAGCAAGCCGAAGTAGACCATAAAAGTCAGCGGCGCCGTGCTGAATGACGTTATCCCGTTCGCAAGCATGACCACGCGATGCACCAGGCTGTAGCTGGTCATCGGGCGGCTGCTTTTATGGATCGGCGCGCCGACCTGCTTGAAGCCGGTGATGACCCATAATCCACCGATCACGGTGTTTAGCTCGCGATGCAATACCAAGGCGCGTACGTAGTCCCGCTTCATCAGCCGGACAGTGCATTGATTGTGCGGAACGTCGATGGAATACACCGTGCGGATCAGATACCACCCGATCCTTCCGCTGAAACGCTTCCAGGCTTTGCCCTCGCGTTGCGGCTGGTAACCATAGACGACGTCCCAGTTCCCCTGCTGCATGAGCGCGTGGAATTCGCCGAGCACCTCGGGAGATTCTTCCAGGTCGACGTCGATCAGGAAGACCAGCTCGCCTTGCGCGTGATCCAGTCCGGTCATCATCGCCCGGTGGTGACCGAAGTTGCGCGACAACTCGATCACTTTCACCGCCGCGTCCCGCTCCATGATGTCGAGCGCCACTGCGAGCGACGCATCCGAGGAGCCGTCGTCAACGAACAATATCTCGTAAGGTTGGCCGAGCTTTGCCACCTCCAGCGAAATCCGTCGATGGAATTCTTCCAGGTAGGGAGCCGAATTGTACAACGATGCCACGATCGAAAGTTTCGGCGCGGGGCCTTTAGTGTCTGCTTCGGCCCAAGAAGGGCTACTCGCCGGCAGGGGCTTGCCCTTTTGCAGCATTCCGTCCGAATTCCCTTCCAAGCGCGCCCGCGCGCTCACGACGATAATGCCGCGAGTTGCCCGAGCACGCGGTCGGCGACGCGTGCACGTTTTTCGCCCATACCATACCATAGCGGCAGGCGGACCAAGCACGCGGACACGTGGTCGGTCACCGCCAGCATGCCGGAGGTCCGGCCGTAACGGCGGCCCGCCTCGCTTGAATGGAGGGGCACGTAGTGAAAGATAGCGTCGACGTTCTCTTGGCGCAGCGTGTCGATGAGTTGATTGCGGATTTCAGGCGACGGCAGGACCAGATAGTAAAGGTGCCCGTTATGCCGCGTGTGGCCGGGGACGTGCGGGCGTCGCACATGGCCACGCTTCTCGATGTCCGCAAATGCGGCGTGGTAGTAGTTCCAGGTTTGCAGCCGGTCGGAGGTAAAGCGGTCAACTGCGTCGAGCTGCGCGCGCAGGAATGCCGCGACGATCTCGCTCGGGACATAGGATGAACCAAGCGAAACCCAGGAATACTTGTCGACGAGCCCCTGTATGAAGCGCGCGCGGTTGGTGCCCTTGTCGCGAATGATCTCCGCCCGCTCGACCAGATTCCGTTGATTGACGATCAACGCGCCGCCCTCGCCGCTGACGACGTTCTTGGTTTCGTGGAAACTAAAGCACGCGAGTTCGCCCATCGTGCCCGCAAGCCGCCCACGGTACTCGGACATGAGGGCATGAGCCGCGTCCTCGATCACCATGAGACGGTGTCGCGCAGCGATCTCGCGCACGACGTCCATTTCGGCGCAGACGCCGGCATAGTGCACGACCACGATCGCGCGGGTGCGCGGTCCGACCGCGGACTCGATGAGCTTCTCGTCGATGTTGAGCGTGTCGGGTCGGATGTCGACGAAAACCGGCACGGCTCCCCGCAAGGCCACCGCGTTGGCAGTGGAAACGAACGTAAACGAGGGCATGATCACTTCGTCGCCCGCAGCAAGTTCGGCAAGCAATGCCGCCATTTCCAGCGCGCCCGTGCAGGAATGGGTCAACAGCGCGCGCGGCGTTTGCAACGCGGTCTCGAACCAAGTCTCACACGACTTTGTGTAGTATCCACCGCCGGATATCTGGTGCCGCCCGATCGCGTCCCTCACGAGTTCGATTTCGCGGCCGCTCTCGGGCGGAAGGTTGAAGGGAATGAGCGGTTCCATGCAAGACTCAACGAGCGACGCGGGATAGCAGGGTGGGTCGCGGGTGCCGCGGCAGAAATAGCCAATTCGCCGCCAAAATCATAGTCCCGTCCTCCGTACCCCCAGTACCGCGGTCGCAGGGTATTTTCGTCGTGTAGGCGGCTGCTGCGGCGCGCGAGCCGCGGCGTTCCACGGTCCCCCCATTGCCCCTCGGCTCACCACCCCTTCGCAGTGCGGACGTTGCAAAACGGTTCGACGGTGATTATGGCTTGCCACGCTAACTGTGCTCACCTTCGGTACATGCTGCAGCCGCCGTGCTCCCAGAACCATCATTCCACAATTTGCGAAGCAGCAAGGGGATTGGGCGAGGCAGATGACGAGAAGCGACCCGAGGTTAGCGCGAGCGATTACCCCTTTGCTGATCGTTAGTCTCCTCGGGGTCGGGTTTTCTGCCGCCGTATTGATGACGTCGTCCTCGACGCTGCGGCAGGCCGGAATGCTCGATCCTTATATTTATGTCGCGTTCATCCATGACTATCCGGCGACGCTTGAACGCTTCGGCAGAACCTACTACTCGACCCGCATCGCCTATATCTACCCCGAGCGTGCGCTGGCGCACGTGTTTGGTCTTGTGCCGGGTTATTACGTCTTTCGCTTCATCGAATTTGCTGTTGCCGCCGCTTCGACCTTCGCCCTCGGTTTGCGATATTTTGGCTATCGATGCGCTTTCTTTGCCACCGCATGGATTTGCTTCACTCCGTGGCTTCCGCGCGAGCTGTTTTTGACCATGTACGACGGAACCGCGGTCGTATACTTTCTGCTGGCCATTGCCATTTTATTGACGTCCGCCAAGAGGGGGGCGATGGCCTATGCCACCGCCGGCAGCCTGGGCGCCCTTGCGGTCAATTGCTATCCGACAATGCTCGCAGTCGCCGGCCTTTTGGCGCCCGGATTGATGGTAGTGCATAAGCGCCACAGCCGCACGCCGCTTGTTTTTTGCGTGTTGACGGCTTTGGCAGGCTTTGTGCTGACATATTTGGTACTCATGGTCGCCCTCTACGTCGAGTTCCCGGATAAGGGATTTATTTTCGACGATGTGACCATCCGTGTGGCGTTGGACCAGCTGCGGGGAGGTGCTGCAACTTGGCATATACCGCTTGCCGTAACCGTCTTGGAACTGCGGTACTTTGCGCTTCTGATCCCTCCGACTCTGCTGGTTGTGGCAATTGTGCTCTTTCCAAATCGACGGACCAAGGACAGCAACGAAGCCGATTGCGCCGACTTCGCATTGGTCGCCGCGCCTTACCTGGCGGCGATCATTGCGCTGGCGCTGGTATTCCATTTTGTGTTCCATGCCGGCTTTCTTTCCGTACCGACGGGCGTAATCTATTTTCTTCCCGCATGCATGTTGGTTCTGATTTTCATCTGCGGACGAACCGAGCGGCTCGGCGGTCCTGTGTTAGGCTCACTCGCCACGCTCGGAGGCGGTGTGCTGATTTTTTTGCTCTGGCTTGCTCATCCTTATGTTTCGAGTGCAGGGATTGAATCGAGCCCCTATCTGTGGGTCGCCCTCGCGGCGCTGGCAACGGCGGCGGCAGTCTGGCTGCGCTGGTCGGCGATTGCCGCACTCGTGCTGATGGCATGTATCGCGGTCCTGCCCCTGTCCTTTTATCAGTTCCGCCGGGGTGAGCCGGGGCCATACGAGGATTTGTCGGCTGAAGATTCGCAATTCGAGTGGGATGTCTATCGTGGTGCGCTTTTTCTGCGGGAATTCGTAAATGCGAAAGTGCCGATGAATCAGCCCGTTTGGTTCTGGTATAGAAGCGGGCCGAAGACGCGAGCGCTGGACTCGATTCAGTCGACCTTCCTGTGGGGCTACACGCGGCTTACCTCCGCACGTCACATCGTCGCGGGGTTTCGCGATACGGTGTCGGGCGGCCGGGAAGAAGCAAACACGGGAATGCCGCACATCGACGAAGAGTTCAAGGAAGCCGCCTCCCGCCGCCGTTTCGTCGTTCTGCTTGGCTTGAGCGGGGACGAAATCGACACCGGCCTTGCGGCGCTGCGCACGGCCGGCTTCTCCTATCGCGAAATCGAGCGCAGTCGCTATCACGGCAAGGTTTGGGGCTACACCGCAGCGGTCGTGACGTTGAAACCGCCCGAGCGGCCGGTTGGACCTTTGCTGTTCACCCTGCCGCTTTCATCGCTTCAACCCAACAACGGCGGCAACGCCACTTCGACCAAGGAGGGCCTCGAGCTGATAACGGCTCAACCGCAGTGGGCGTACAGCTTGATGGGGCCTTTGTCGGCCAACCGGGATAGTTCCAACGGGCCCGCAGTCGTAAGAGTGTCCCTTCACGTCGAGCAAGGCAGTATCGGCATTTCGGTTTCAGCCGTCGGAGATATAAGCACGCTGACAAAGGAGGCCTTCGTATCTCAGTCCGAAGAAAATCAAGTCGCGGACATCCCGGTTCCGGACGTGAATAAAGCCGGGTTGCTGATTTTTCGCAATGCTTCGCCGAAGGGCGCAAGCCGCGCAGTTATTCAGCGTGTTGAGGTTCATCGAGCGGAGTGAAGGAGCTGACCCGAAGCCCGCTCGCACGATACAGTGCCATCACGGCGCGCTTGCTCGCGGCTTCTCTGTCGCGAGTTACACCACTACTCGGGGCGTAACTGTATGTCGCTCTGATGCTCAACCTCGGAAAATCATGACAGATGTGTGCGGCCTGGCATAGATCTGTACGAGATATCGAAAGAATCCTCGGTCACCGCCCACATTGATCGTCGACGTCGGAGCTCAGAACGGCCACACTTACGCATTTGAGCCGAAACTTGAGGACTATGAGAGTTCCGCATTACCACAAGGATAGCCCGCACGTATTGAGCTGGGCGGATGCTCTGTTTGTCAGTCGAATTTTGCTTGCTCTTCCGTAGAGCACTTAGAGCATGATGCCCAAAAAGCCTTTCTGTATGGGGCGAGCGTGCCGTTCCTCTTGCCCGAGTAGCACCGAAGCGTGGTGTCGTACAAACCTCTCGCCGCTCCCGGACCGCACCAAGAAAAGAACGGGCACGTGACCATTTCGTAAATTTCTTCTGCAGAGGCCGTGAACATCGCTTGACCACCGCATAAGGCGCCATATTCGTCTGGCTACCGCCACGGTCACAGGTGTTTGCTTCGCCCGCTACCCCATGACCGGCATAGAGTCGCTGCTAACTACACTCCATCACGAAGATGGTATAAGGCGGAACCTTCTTGTGGATGATCGTCTCTTTAATGGAGCTGAAATGCTGCGACACCAGGGCACGGTATCCGCTCGCGCATCTGACGTTCTTGCCGCGGTCCCACTCGATCAATTTTCGCGCGAACGGATTCTGGTTCTTGATAAACACGTTATCCACGGTCACCAGACGGCCGCCAGGCCGGATCGCCGCCCGTAATAAAGCGAGGAGGTCGGCGGCTTCAGGATCGTCGAGATGGTGCAATACGGCGATGAGGAGTCCAACGTCGAACGGCTCGTATTTGGCCGCCTGGGCCGCGGTAAACCTGCTGGCAACGAACAAGCCGCGCGTTCCGAAGCTCCTTCGTGCGTGGTCGATGTAGCGAGGGTTCGGATCGTAACCGACATATCGTACGCCGGGCATAGCCGCTAAAATTTTGGCGGGACCACAGCCGATATCCAAAACGCGGTCGCCGGGCTCGGGTCGAATGAAGCGATCGACGAGCTTCCGCTGGCCCGACGCTGCGCCGAAAATGCGCTGTACCGAGTTATAAACGAGGGGAAGGGAAAGGATCGAGCGCAATCCAAAAGTGATTTCGGTCATGTTTATCGAGCCCTGAACTTATTCGACTCCACGCGCGCCGACTCCTCGCGCACGAGCCGTCCGATCGTCAGCCCGGGATAGATCTCGTCCACAGCCGCCTGACCCGCGACCCGATCTTCCTGAAGATGGTTCCACCCATCTTGCGCGATACGCAATGGTTCCAGCGTAGAGCCGCCAGCATTGCCCGTGCTTCGCGCGCAACGATAAACCTTACCCCGCCTGCGAAACTCTCGGGACGCTGACCGAGCACCATGTCCGCATGTTCATAGAGCCTGGAGTCGGGAACAAATCCAAGCCGCTCAACCAACATATCATTGAGTTCCGCGCAAGCCGGCAAAGCTTTCTTCCCCGGGTCCATACGCGAGGCAGCGAGCGTTCGGTCCAGGTAGGCGAATCGGCACCCCGCTTGGGCCAGCCTGAGCCAATATTCGTATTCGGTCCAGGGGGAGAACCTGGTATCAAGCAAACCGCATCGTTGGATAACGGACCGGCGGAAGAATGCCGCCGGACGGCGAATGAAAAAGTTCGTCTGAAAAGCGGCAAAGTCCCACGGTCCGGCGGGCCAGGGTTCGACCACCTCGCCGTCGCCGATGAGATCGGCGTTGCCGTACACGAAGTCGACATCAGGATTGGCGGCAAAAAAGCGGGCAACGCTCGAAATCGCGCCGGGATAATAAATATCGCTCGCATCGAGCCATCCGATTATCTCGCCGCGGCTCAACTGCAACCCCTTGTTGATTGCCTCGGCAGGGGTGGGATTTGTTTGCAAGCACCACGTAACTTGCTTCTCATACTGTTTTAACGTCTCGAGCGTTCCGTCCGTGCTTCCTACGTCCACGACGATGTGTTCGATGGCCGGCCAATCCTGATAGGCCACGCTCGAAATTGTCTGCTCGATAGAATGGACTTGGTTGTACGACCTGGTGACCACTGAAACCGTCGCAGGCGCGCGATTCAGCGTTCCAATGGTTCCAAGGGAAGCCGAAGCACGGCTCGCCGGAAGGCGCTCGCAATAGAAGCTGTGCAAAATCTCGACGTTCTTCCGCCAATCCAGATTTGCCATAGCGAATGCCCTGCCGCCGCGACCGAGGCGTGCACGCAGGTCCGGATCGAGCGCCAGCCGTTTCAACCCGTCAGCTATTTCCAGGGCGTCGCTCCGCTCGAGCAGGAGGGCTTCCTCTCCGTCTTTCAGTAAGAGGCCCACATTCGTTCGCGCCACGAGCACCGGACGTCCCGAAGCCAGCAACTCCGGCGACTTCCCGGGAAAACGCAGGTCGTTGACAGCGCTCGATTGACCGGGCTGGACGAGGACGTCGGCAGCGGCCAGCAGGTGCGGGACTCTGCGTCGCGCGACGAACCCGAGGTCGATGACGGAATGCAGGAGGGACGGGACGTAGAGATCCTGCAGGGGTCGATAGTTCAATCCCGTCTTGATCAGCCTGGTCGGTCGGCCTTCCCGATTGAGCAGTGTAACGGCAAGGAACAGGCTAGCTACTTCATGATGGTTGGACGGGTGAATGTTTCCGCAATAAACGATGACCAGCTCGTCTGCCCCGATGCCGAGTGAGCCGCGAAGCTTCTCGTCGCGACCCTCAATCTCGAGAAACTCATCATCATACCCCGGATAGAACACCACGCCGGGTACCTCGGCCGGTACGTGCTCCAGCAGCCGGTCGATCAGCACGGACACTCCGGCTGCCTGTTCGAGCATCTGCCGCGCTCGGATCGGGTGCGATCGGTCATCCGGCACAAGCTCATCCAAGAGGTCGGCTGGCAGCGCCTGCAGGTTTTGCAGGTCCACCCCCGGCAGGACGTCCGCCAAAATCGCCAGCTCATTGTCTTCGAGATGGACGAACACCGGCACCTGATAATGTGCCGCCAGCTCAGCCGTCATGCGGCGCGCGACCTCGCGCGGCGTCCACGCATGGATGAGGTCGGGGCCTCGCCCGTCAGCAAAACATACCCCCTGCGCCCGTATGGTCTCGTAGTCGAGCACGCCGAATTGGGGCTTGCCGTGCTCCAATGCGGATTGCGGCAGATCCGGGACGACGACGACGCAGCGGTTGCCCCACTCGGATAGAATATTGGCGATGCGGAACAGATGCATCGCAGTGTTGCCCCTGAAGTTGCAGGGGCTTACGAAAACGATGTTCAGCGGCCGTTTCATCCAGCTGCACTCGAATATCGCGATGACGCAGGGAAGGAATTCCTATTGCCCTTCCCGCTTGGCAGAGTCCACCGTAAATTGCCATCCACGCCGGCATCGGCGGAGCGTGTGATTGCGGGGTTGCCGGCGCGGTCGTGCTGCGCCGACGGGCGGCTGCATGGGCAAGCAAATCGTGCCGCGAGTTGGCTTCCTTGTCCGGCAAGAAGCAGCCGCATTCCTCGCAGAGGTTGAGCACCTCGTTGCGCTATGGGTAGGCGGCACAGACGGAAAGTCGCGCCCGGGTTCCGCGAAGAAAGCCATTGCAATCCCGCGCGCCCGCCCTAAACCTTCATCCCGATGCTGCGCACCATCGACGACGTGATCCGCGGTGCCCATAGAGCGGCGAAAAGTGCGCCCGAGCACCACTGGGTGTTCGATCATTTCTCGCCGCGCTCGCATCTCGAGCGGGCTGGACACCAGACCGGTTACCTCGGCGAGACCTTCCCGGGCCGCTTCGTTCAAGGCGCGAGGGTCGCGGACGCGGACTGGCTGCTGGCGCCCGCCTTCCCGGTGATCGAGGCGGAATATTACCAGTTGACCGATCTGCTCGAGGCCGCCCTCGACGCGAAGGGCGTTTTCACCTTCATCGAAGCCGGCGCCGGCTACGGGCGCTGGTCCGCGCGCGCGGCGCTGGCGGCGCGGCGTATCGGCAAAGCCGCTCATGTTGTCATGATCGAGGGCGACCCGGTGCATGCTCAATGGGCGCGGGAGATGATGGCGCTCAACCGCGTCGACGATTTTGACGTCATCGAAGCGGCGCTTGGCGCCGAGCATGGCAAGGCATTGTTTATCATTGACGTACCCGAAGGCTTCTTCCGCGCCGAGGCGCGCACCAGCCCGGCGGAATGGTATGGGCAGTCACTCGTCGCATCGACGGGGTTCCGGACTTCTTCCTTCGCCGTGCAGGGCGATGACGTGCGCTATGGCGGCCAGCCCGTCCACGCCGCGGGCGATTGGCATGCGATCGAAGTTGAGACCGTCACGCTCGCCGCGGTGTTGGCCGATCTCGGTCACGTTGACCTGATCGATTTCGACGTGCAAGGGGCGGAGGGGGCGGTGATCGCAGCTTCGCTCCCGCTGCTCAATGAAAAGGTCCGCCGGCTGCACATCGAAACTCATTCGGTCGATATCGAGCGCGGCCTCCGACGCCTGCTACCGGATGCCGGCTGGATCTGCCTGCGCGACCTGCCGCTTTCCTCGACCATGCAGACGCCGTTCGGCCAGATCGCTATGGCGGGCGGCGGCTTGCAAAGCTGGATCAACCCGCTGCTCTATTGAAGTCGACGATCTCCGCCTCGATCTGGACCCTCTGCTCATAGCGCACGCCAAGGGGCGGTCGCCGTGCATGGTCGCATAGCGCGGATTAATGGCATGCACGTCATCGGCCAGCGGCTCTTGGCTTTATGGATTTCCGCCGCTTCTTCCGCTCCTTAACGGCTGGTTTATGCGGGCTGTGCGGCGTATTCAGGAAATGTCATACCCTCTGAAATTCCGGCTCTTGCGTCGGATCGGATTTGACCATGCCCAGCCTGTTCCGTAGTCCCGCGCTGACGCTGATCGCGCAGCCTAACAACATTGCGGAGTCAATTCGATCGTTGATAGCTTTGTCGAAGGTAAGTCATTGGTCCTTCTTCACGGATGAAGAGTCGGAAATGGGTCGCTCACGTCCGCAACTGCCAAAAAGGCAAGTTCACCCATCACCTGCCGGAAATCCTCCCCTATGAAAAGAATGGTCCGATTGATCCTGATGTTTCTCTACTGTGTTGGATTATTCGAGCTTTTCGGTTGGGGAGCCGCTCACATATTAGGCGTATCAGACAAGACCATTCCGGAGGCGTTGAAAGGAGGTAACACCTTCGAAGTGATGTACAGCAGATTACGCTACTACCCTCTATCCTCATCCTTATCTCGCCTTTGTTCACGATCCCCATTGTGTGCGTACAAACAAACTTGGCCTTTTGGGCGCAGAAGTGCCGGCTTCAAAAAAGACCCTTTTCGTCGTAGGGATATTCGGCGGTTCGGTTGCAGCGCAGTTTGCGGGGCTTAGACCGCCGCACAAAAGTCGCTCTTGTGCCATTCACACTCGCCAGGGCGGTAGCACGGTGACGCTCCCCGTGAATACGGCCTGAGCTTGAGCCGTGCACCGCGCTCCGGAGAGTATCGGATTGCACGATCTGGCCGTGCCGTTCTGGCTTCCGCTGCCGGCGTTTGCCACGGAGGCCACATGGATTAGCTCGTTCGTAGCGCGACAAGCTGGCATGGTCGACGGCATATGTTACTCCGATACTGCAGCGCGTCATCGCCATCGAGGTTAGACCTATGATCTTACAACGAATTCAACAACATATCGCTTGGCTACAGAGAGCACTCCCCCTGTCCATCCGATCTTGACCGGTACCCTATGGATAAGTTACAAGCCGCGGGCCGAGCGTTGTGGATCACGCGAGGGTAAGAATGCAACAAACGGAAAAACTTCCCTCGGAACGATCCTTCGGTTTTTTATTCGCCGGCGTATTCCTCCTCCTAGCGCTGTGGCCGTGGGCCGTACATGGCAAAGCCCCCGTCACTTGGGCCCTCTGCGTCGCCGCGGTCTTTTTCGCATGCGCCTTAATACGGCCACGGCTGTTATATTCGCTTAACTGGCTATGGTATCGGTTCGGCTTGCTTCTCCACGCCGTAGCCAATCCGATTCTCATGGCGTTGATCTACTTCGGGGCTGTCGTTCCGATCGGGATGCTGATGCGCATGAAAGGCCGCGATTTACTTCGCCTGAAGCGCAATCCGGGGAGCAACACGTACTGGATACCGCGCGTGCCACCAAGCCCTAAGCCGGGATCCATGGCGAAACAATTCTAGGCAGGCCTAGCCTTCGCAGGAACAAAGCCGTCAGGGTGATCTTGGAATGTCTATTCTTGTAGAGCTATGGGAGTTCATACGCGAGCGGAAGAAGATGTGGATGCTTCCGATGCTGGCGCTCATACTGGTGTTTAGCGGCCTGATCGTCATTACCAAAGGCTCAGCCGTCGCGCCGTTCATCTACGCCATCTTCTAGCGTGCGGCTTTATGAACATTCTGGGTATCTCGGCGTTCTATCACGACAGCGCTGCTGCACTCTTGCGCGATGGTGAGATTGTTGCTGCTGCGCAGGAGGAACGCTTCACGCGTGAGAAGAATGACAGCGACTTTCCGACGCTCGCGGCGCGATGGTGCATCGAGTCAGCCGGCCTTACCGGTAATGACGTGGATTGCGTCGCTTTTTATGACAAGCCGTTCCTGAAATTCGAGCGTTTGCTCGAAACTTACGTCGCACTCGCGCCGCGGGGTTTTCAGTCATTCCGAACGTCGATGCCGCTTTGGATGAGCGACAAGTTGTTCCAGAAGAACATTCTCAAGCGCGAGCTGAATGCAGTAAGCCCTGGCCTCGGCTCACCTGAAAAGCTCCTTTTCGGAGAGCACCACTACAGCCACGCCGCGTCCGCGTTCTATCCTTCCCCATTCGAAGAAGCCGCGATTCTAACCATCGATGGGGTCGGTGAATGGGCCACCACCGCTCTCGCCATCGGCAAAGGCAACACGATCGAACTCGATCGTGAGATTCATTTCCCGCATTCGCTAGGTCTGCTGTATGCGGCATTCACCTATTATCTTGGCTTCAAGATCAATTCCGACGAGTACAAGGTCATGGGTCTGGCACCCTACGGCCGGCCCAAGTACGTCCAGACCATCTTCGAGGAGATCGTCGATCTCAAGCCCGACGGCTCCTTCCAGTTGGCACTGGAGCACTTCGACTACGCCACCGGCCTGCGCATGACGAGCAGCAGCTTCGACCGGCTGTTCGGAGGCCCACCGAGAAAGCCCGAGGAGCGATTGACGCAGCGCCACATGGATCTGGCGGCGTCCGTGCAATCGGCTACCGAGGAGGTGCTGCTTCGCCTGACGCGTTCGCTGGCGAAGGAGACGGGACTCCCTAACCTCTGCCTTGCCGGAGGCGTCGCGCTGAACTGCGTGGCCAATGGCAAGATCTTGCGCGATGGGGCATTCAAGGAAATTTGGATACAGCCGGCGGCCGGAGACGCGGGCGGCGCCCTAGGTGCGGCCCTGGCTGCGCATCATTTCCATTTTGGAAATCCACGCTGCAGAGCCAATGTCTCAGACGGCATGAAGGGCGCCTATTTGGGTCCTGCCTATACTGCGGAGGAGATCCGTGCAGTCCTCGAGAGAGCTGGCGCCACATACCACGAGCAAAACAACGAAGCCGAGCTTCTCGATGAGGTGGTCACGGCGCTCGATGAGGGGAAGGTCGTTGGTTGGTTCCAGGGGCGGATGGAGTTTGGGCCGCGCGCGTTAGGAAACCGTTCAATCATCGGCGACGCACGCTCGCCCCGAATGCAACGTGAGCTCAACTTGCGCATCAAGTACCGCGAGAGCTTCCGGCCCTTCGCCCCCGTGGTTCCGCGTGATGAGCTTAACGATTACTTCGACCTGGACCGCGACAGCCCCTACATGCTGCTGGTCGCACCCATAAAGCAAGAACGCCGCATCGTTATGACCCCCGAGCAGCAGGCGCTCGAAGGCATCGACAAGCTCAACGTAGCCCGCAGCGACATTCCTGCCGTAACCCATGTCGACTATTCCGCCCGGGTGCAGACCGTCCACGCCGAGACTAATCCCCGCTTTCACCGTCTCCTGGAAGCGTTCCGGAAGCGGACCGGCTGCAGCGTCCTCGTCAACACCAGCTTCAATGTTAGGGACGAACCCATCGTGTGCTCGCCGGAGGATGCTTTCCGGTGCTTCATGAGCTGCGAGATGGATCTACTCGTCCTCGGCAACACAATCGTTCGAAAGGAGGAGCAGCTGACGCCGCGCGCGACGAACGGCGCCAAACAGGGCGACGACCTGATTCCTGCGCGACTCCTTGAGTGCCTTAAGCGCCCGGGCGCAGACGATACGATTGATATCGAACGGCACAATGGTGCACTCCAATGCGGGGCGACGGGAGCGCAATTTCCGGACGTCGACGGCATTCCCTCGCTACTGTCAGGCGTCGAAAGGGACGACGCCCGCCGAGTGACCCAAAGTATCAGAGATTTTTACGAGAAGAACCCCTTCCCGACTTACGAAGGCGTTCAAGAGTTCGGGGATCTTGTCAATCGCGGCCAGAAAAATGCGTTTGCCCAGGGGCTGCTCGACGCAATCGGTTACAACAAGCTTATCCTTGAGTGTGGCTGCGGCACCGGCCAGATGTCGCACTTCCTCTCTCTAAACAACAACCACGTCCTCGGAATCGATCTTTCTATTTCGAGCCTGAAGCTGGCCCTTGAGCACAAGCTGCGCAATGGCGTGCCGCGCGTAGGCTTCGTGCAGATGAACATTTTCGACCTGGGCATCAAGGATGGCATGTTCGACGTCGTGTTGAGTTCGGGGGTGCTCCACCACACCAAGGATGCCCGCAAGGCGTTCGGCGCGATCGTCCGCAAGGCCAAGCCGGGCGGCATCGTGATAGTCGGCCTCTACAATTGGTTCGGCCGGCTGCCGACCTTGGCGCGCTCAAAGCTCATTCCGATTCTGGGGGAAAACATCGACGCTGTTGTGCGGAACCACATCCACGACAAGCGAAAGATGGAGATTTGGATCAAGGACCAGTACTACAATCCGCACGAGACATGGCACTCCATTGACGAGGTAATGGAGTGGTTCGAGGAAGAGGGGGTAGAATACCGCAACTGCTATCCACCCATCCTGGGAACCCGAGGGAATGGCACGAATGGCCTGCTCTCCCCGTCCGAGCGGGGAACCAAGGCCGCGCGCGTCCTTACGCAAATGACCTGGCTCGCGCGAACTTCGACGGAGGGCGCCCTCTTTATAGTGTCTGGGCGAAGAAAAGTCTGAACATTCTCGTGTCGGGGTTCGCACGCACGTCGAAAATCTCGAATGCGAAGAGATCAGAAAGTGACCAAATTACCACGTTGGAAGACACTCATCTTTTCGCTGATTCCTACGTTGCTTCTTTTCAGCGTGGTGGAATTAGGTGCCCGCGTCATATGGAACAGACTCGAAGCGGAAGCCCTCGCGAAAGATCCTAATAAAGTAATCAGTTTCCACACTGTTCCCCATCCGGTCCTGGGTTATCGTCTTGCACCCAATCTAGACACAGGGGCAGGCACATTTGCAGTATCAGTCGGGCGCTTCGATTTCCGGTTCGAAATGCATCTTTTCACAAATGCTCAGAGCTATATGCAGCGGGATAATGTCGAAGAGAAAAAGCTTCCCGGTGCCTTGCGTATTTTGACCGTCGGTGAGTCTACCACGCAGGGCCATGACGTGGATGAAAACTACCCTAGCATCTTGCGACGTATGGCCGGAGCACGCCAAACCCGATATAGCCATATCGAAGTTATCAACGCAGGTGTGCCAGGGTGGATCAGCGACCAATGGGCCGCACTTTCAGAGATTGAGCTTTCCCGACTTCGCCCCGACGTTGTAATTTTTTACGCTGGATGGAATGATTTTCAAGCGTACAGCCCTTATGCGGGCCCACCTGAGAAGTCGTGGTTCGTTTCAGCTTATAGCTATCTTCCAGGAATGACGCACTTCCTGAGATCGCTCACACTGGCACAGAAGTTTTTTGCACCGGCGCCTCAAGCTGCACCAATCGGTTCGTACAAGAATGGTTTGATCGGGCTAAAGTCTTTGCAGGGCGCGGAAGGGGCAGCGAACGGGGTCGTTCCTATAAGCCAACCGGAAAAGCCCAATTTTGTCTCACCCCCGCGTGGATATGGTTGGGTCGCTATTGAACAACCGCTTCCTTTGGAAAGCGGAAAACTGACAATAGCGCTATGGGCGAAGGGCTCTGGAAAAGGGAGTCTCAGAATAGGAGGTCTCCAAAAACCATGGCCGATGTACCAAAATTGTCCGTTTGACCTTTCTGAGACAGCGAGCCTTGTAACATGCGAGTTCGTCAGGCCCACTGAAAACAAAGGCCTTCAAATTTCGTTCATGGCTACTACCCCTGTTGAGGCAAGCATCTACGGGCTGAGGCTACTGAGAGGAACGGTGTCTCTTGAAGAAATGAAAAACATGAACGTAGGGGCAAACGCCGACAGCGAGCAGCTTTATCACTTTTTTCTTCTCAACCTGGACCGCGCAATTAAGGCATTTCGTTTAGAAAATCCTAACACTAAGATTGTTGTGAGCACTCTGGTCGGACGGTGGCCGTATGAGTCCGAATCCTATTTTCTAGAAGGTACAAATTTGGCCGTTTGGTGGATGAAAAGAGCCGGCGAAACCAGCGCAAGTGCCGCGGCACATCTTGAGCGTTTTAATAATGTCATAAGATCATACGCCGCGGCACATGATGTAATTCTCATCGATACTGCGCGGGAATTCAAGGATACGAAGCGGGAAGAAATTATGTGGGATTTTGCCCACTTCACGGATGTGGGTTATCGAAAACTGGGAACGTGGATTTATCAGCAACTTAGGGACAAAGGCATTTTTGATTTGCCGATCGAGGGCGTCAAACCCGTCACGCAACTAAGGAACCGCGATACCTCTCCGATGGAGCCTCGCGATGAGCCCGCAGGCGATGAACAGTTGATCGAACTCGATCCGGCCGATCTGCCGACACAGGAGGGGACCACAACGAAGCCGGCCAAGGAGGGAGTGGAGCTGACCACCTCCGCTTGCCAATGGTGTTATAGCTTGGTGGGTTCGGTGCCCTGGGATGAAATAAGCGCGGACGGTAAGCTGCACTGCGCGTGAAGCTTGAGGTGCACGAGGGAAGCATCGGGGTGGCTGTGGCCGCTGCGGGAGACAGCAGCAGATTTCTGATCGAGCGCGCTGCCCCCACTCGCCCCGGCGTGCAAATTATCGATTTGCCGATCGAAGACGCCAAAACTGCCGGGCAACTAATCGTGCGCAATCGTTCTGCCGAAGGACCTAGCCGAGCCACCCTTCTGCTAAGCGAGGTCCGTGGGGTGCCGCGTCGCTAGGAGCAGATCGCGGCATTCTTCACTTTTTCAAAATTGCCGCAGCGCGGACCTAGAGCGTGATGACTTTTCTTCGAATCGTCATCACGCTCTAACTTATTCTTGGAGCATGATATTTTCCGAAAACCGGTACCCCTTTCGGCATCATGCTCTAGTCGCTACGGTGTCTGCAACGGCGGGGCGCCTTACAGCGGCACCGTTCAAGCTCGCACTGGCGGGATTCCGACCACCTCGATCTCACCCGCAGCGCACCACACCGACAATGACCTTTTTCCGAGAATCTGTTTCACTTTAAATCAATGTGCGATGTCGCGTAATTGCGCAGCCAGCGCCTCGGCTTCAGCCTCGCCTGATGTACTGATCGTAAAACGCAGGCAATCGAAGATGCATTGAACGGCTGCATTTCGCGAACGCGCCCAATGCCAAATACTGCCCCAGGCGAACCAAGCCATGAAGCTGAGATCGGTCATCGCGACCGCTCTCCTTTGGCCTAACCGGTGGGGTGGCGAGATCACCGGCAAGGGAGGAGAAGAATCTGTGCAATACATGAGCGGCCTGTTGCGCGGCCCGATATCGATCCAGCGAAGCTCCTCGCCTCTTCTTTCACGCAGAAGTTCGATCGTTTGCTGTATCGAGGCGGGCGCGCCGTCGGACTTGCCGGAGTAGCACCCAAGCGTGGGATCGTAAAAAACGCTTTCGCCGCTCCCAGACCGCACCAAGACCAGAAGGTGCGACTCAGGCCCCCGATCGCTTCCGAAGTTCATCGTCATTGCATCGTAGCCGTGTCGCTTTGCCACGGTGGCCATCAACAATGACAAGCCCCCGCACAGCGCGCCGTACTTCAGCTGCGAAAGGTCCTCCAGAATGGTTTCCAGCGTCCCCGAGGCCAGCGCGTGCTCATGATCCAGGGAATAATCCCAACTAAAAGCTATGTTTTCTACAAACCATCTTGTTAGATTGCACATCTCGGCGTGAACGTTGTGCCCGTCATAAGGCGCGAGGGAAGGCAAACCTGGATTCTCGCCGTTCCGCCCAACGTTCATGCCATGCAAGCTCCCACCCGCTGTTGGTCGTCTAGAGAGCCGCCGATCGCGCGGCCTTTTCAGCTTGAAAAGATACGCTTGCGCTGTTCGACCTCGTTCGTGGCCGTCATCTCATCGTATATCCACGCGTAGGTCTGGGCCATGCCGTCGCGCAAGCGAATGGACGGCGCCCAGCCCAGCTCCTGCTTGATCTTGGTGTTGTCGCTGTTGCGACCGCGAACGCCTTTTGGCGCATCCAGATTGTATTTGCGTTTGAGCTTGATGCCGGCGATGTCCTCGACGATCGACACGAGCTGATTGATACTCACGAGTTCGTCCGACCCGAGATTGATGGGATCGCGAACATCACTCTCCATCAGGCGAAGCGTCCCCAACACGCAGTCGTCGATGTACATGAAGCTGCGGGTCTGCTCGCCGTCTCCCCAAATCTCGATTTCGTTCTGTCCCTCCAGTTGCGCGCGAATAAGCTTGCGGCAGATCGCCGCCGGCGCCTTCTCGCGGCCGCCGTCGTAGGTACCCCAAGGCCCATAGACGTTGTGATAGCGCGCAACCCGCGTTTCCAGGCCGAAATCCTCCATGAAATGCCGCGCCATGCGCTCGGAAAAAAGCTTCTCCCATCCATACCCGTCTTCCGGCATGGCGGGATAGGCGTCATCCTCTTTCAGCGCGGTGACGTCGGGATTGGTCTGTTTGCTGGCATTGTAGACGCACGCCGAGGAGGAATAAAAAACCCGCTTGGCGCCGGCCTCGCGCGCCGCCACCAACATGTGCGTCGAGACCAGGACCGAGAGCATGCAGAGCGCTTTGTTCAGCTCGATAAAACCCATGCCCCCCATGTCGGCCGCCAGGTTGAAAACGTAATCCGCTCCGTCCGCGGCCTTATGGCACTCGTCGAGCAGGCCCAAGTCCGAACACCTGTTGTCGACGTCATCGAAGCGCTGGTACCAGTCCTTGAGCGGCTTGCGGTCGACGGCGCGGATGCGCAGAAAATTTTTTCGGCGCAATTCGTTGACGAGATGTCCCCCGATGAAACCGCCGGCACCCGTCACAACGACGAGCGAGTTCTTTTTCATCACGCCATTCGCCATAGAATCACCCTCCTGCCACCCATTCGAGGTTCTGACCCAATACTCGTCCGCGCGAAATCACCCGGCCGCAATATGTCCGAACGCAATCGATCCGCCAAGATGAGCTCGCCGTGAAAACGCATCCCGTTCCTCGCGAACTCACGCACCAGCCGCCGCCCGGAAAATGGCCAAGTCGCGAATGACCGCAGCGCTCTCGCCGTTGACGGAGGTATTGCGAACCGTCACTGCGCCTGCTTTCGAAAGCTCGGGGATGGCGAGAAAAACCGGCATTTGCAACGAGGGCAGCGTAATACCCTCGCCGAATTGGCGCTCGGCGAGGATCTGTCCGGTATCGCGATCTCGCACACTAACGCCGACAACGCCGTGCTCGACCGTCAGGTCGATGGCCAACCAGCCCGGCCCGGCCGGAAGGGCATTGCCAATCGGCGCCGTCGCCGCATCGGACCAGCGCCCTTGCAGCGTCTGCACCAACCGGCCGGAACCCTCGGCCCGCACCGAAACGCCGGATTGCGGATCGCTCGCCAGTGCGGTCGCATCGACGGCTCCGACTATCTTTTCGCAGGTGCCGGGCCGTATCTCGTCGAAGCGAGAATCGCCCTCGGTCTTCATGAAATCGAACCAATTCAGATCCCCGTCGTCGAACGCCATAAGGACATGGAACCGGACCGGCAGAAGCTGCCGCAAGAGCTTGGGAACTTCGTACCATTCGGCCCACGGCGTTGCTTCGCCGTCGGTAAGCTTGCCCCATTCCGAGAATGGCGGGGAACCTTCTCGCTCCCATCGCGACTTCGGATACGTAAGCATGATCCAGCGGCCGCCTGTTTTTAACCGCGACGCCAGCGCGGTGTATTCGGGCTTTATCACCTCGGCCGGAGCGTGATGCAAAGAGCCGTGCGCGAAAATTGCATCATACTCCGTCTCCAGTCGCTCGAGATCCTCGATACGCGTGAGATGGAGAAATTTGACGTTATGCAGCCCCTTCAATCGGCATATTCGTGCAATCAGCTTTAGATTCGGCTCCACTACGTCTATGAAGGTCATACGGGCGCCGTATTCAAGGAACGCTACGCCGAGCGCGCCCATGCCCGGCCCGACCTCAATGACATCCTTTCCTTTGAAAAAATCGCGATAAACGTGGTATTCCCAATCGCCCACCGCCAGTCCATTCGATCCCTTGGTCGTCGCGGCGCGGCGTGACCATTCCGCCAGCAACTCTTCGTCGCTCAGCTCCAGCAACGCCCTTGTCGACGATCGGTCTTGATGAGCAAACGGCACTTCGTGCCATTTCTCGGCCAAAAGGGCGAAAGCATTCTCGCGCCACGCAGGCGCGATCGGGCCGTTCGTCGGCATTCCTTTTTGCTTCGTGGGTTCGCTGTCGGCCAGACCACCCCAGGGTTCCTCGCGCCGGTTGTCAGCAACAAGCATGCTACGCCTCCAGGGTGCAAGCACCGCCCGTGCCATCGTTCGCGCCGGTGCCAAAAGGTTTCGGATCATGGGCCTTGCCCGTTATCACGACGGTATTGCGACGAAGTTCTTGCTGCCATGGTTGACGGCGGCGTTCTCGAACTCTTGCAACGCGCCGGTGCTGCGCGAGAACTCGAACAGCTCATAGCGGCTGTCGCGAAGCCACTCAATAAGCTCCTGCGGACTCGTCTCCTGTGCCGTCAACGCGTCCGGAGCCAACTCGATGAGCAGCTTGGGGCGCCAGCGCTCGAGTGTGTCTGCCAAACCACGCAGTACGCGCAACTCCGCGCCTTCGACGTCGATCTTGATAACGTCCACGCGCCCGAGCTTGTATTGCGCAACGATCCGGTCGAGCGGCTGCGTTCGTACTGTTTCTACCCGCAGCACCTCGACGGATTCCGTGACGAATCTGCCGAGCGTGTTCTGTCCCGATTTCTCTTCACCGGCCACTTTCAACTCGGCCGTTCCCACCTTGTCCGCGGCGGCCAGCCGCAGGCAGGTTACGTTGCCGAGATCGTTGAGCACCACGTGAAACGACAATCGTTGGAATTCCCGCTCGCTTGGCTCAATCGCCAGCACGCGCCCTCCCGCCCCCACCAGTTTCGCGGCAAACATGGTATAAATTCCCATGTTGGCTCCAACGTCCAAGAACACCATGTCCTCTTTGAGATTGTCGGCGAGCCAGCTCATCTCGCTGGGTTCGAAGTTCCCCATGATAAAAAGCGCGCGGGAGTTTTCGTTTCCGGGCCAAAGCATGACTTTCAAATCGGCATGCCATACGAGCAAGGCCGGCTGCGTCATTGCATTCCACTTTCTGACCCGGTCTTTGTGGAGGCTCGTCGGATCGTCAATACCGGCCCCAACGTGCCAACCGCCTATCGGGTGGAGCGGAGGAGCGCTTCCGTAACTTTCCAACAAATGGTCTTCGATGCCCAGTCCTTTGAGTGTTTGCAGGGTCGGCAGCGTTTCGACGATTTCATTCAACGAGGCCACTTTCCGCGCAACGTCGTCGAAACGCTCTCGGTTCTCTGCGACCGAAGCCTGGAGTCCCTCGACGCGATTGTTCTGCTGCTCGCTCAGCGCGGCGAGCTTCTGCAGGCGTTCATCGATCAGCTCACTCAGTCGTTTATGTGCATGCTCGAGCCGTGCATCAACGGATGCGCTCAGCTGGCGCTGCTGCTCGTCTACCGCCTGGATCGCTTGCTCCTGGCGAGACGCTTGCGCCTCGAGCCGCTCCAGCCTGTGGCCAACTCCCTCACCTGCCTCGCGCTGCTTCCCGGCCACAGCCTGGATCGCTTGCTCCTGGCGAGTCGCTTGCCCCTCGAGCCGTTCCAGCGTTCGCCCAAGCCGCTCTTCGGCCTCACGCTGCTTCCCGGCCACAGCCTGGATCGCTTGCTCCTGGCGAAACGCTTGCCCCTCGAGCCGCTCCAGCGTTCGCCCAAGCCGCTCTTCGGCCTCGCGCTGCTCCACGGCCGCCGCCTGGATCGCCCGCCGGCAGTCGGCCGCTTGATTGTCAACACTGTCGAGCCGACTGACGACGGTTGCCGTCAGCGCATGTTGGCGCGCTTCGATCTGGTCGATTCGCCGCGCTATCGCAGCGTCCAGGGTTGCGACGAGCGGGCCGACGCTGCGCGCGGTCGCGCGCTCGAGCGGACGAGACAGCAACGCCTTTGTTCGCGCAAGCAAATTGCCGAGCTTCACCCCGGTCATCCTGATCGACTGTGCCGACGCATCACGAAAAAGCAGTCTGAGGGGATCCACCGGAAGGGCTGGTTTCCTCATTCCACGCATTGATACACGGCTCGCGCTGCATCTCGCGGCTGGTTATAGGCTAATCGCGCGTATCAAGCCACCCGGAGCCGTCCTCAACAGCCAGCGCGCGGCCATTGTGGACGGTGCTGCCGGCCAATATACCGTGTCGTCATAACTGGGCCGCAGAGCGATCGCCTGCACTCGACGCCAGCCGGTTGGTTCGGACGACGCACAACTCAATTGGCGGGCCGGTCGGCCGGCATCGCAACGAAGTTTTTGCTGAGATGCGGACCAGAGGTGCTTTCGAATTTTTGCAGCTCGCCGGTCGTATGCGAAAACTCGAATAGCTCATAGCGGCTGTCCCGCAGCCACTCGATGAGCTTCTCCGGGGTGGTGTTCTGGCTGGCCAGGGCCTCGGGGGCAAGCTCGATCAGCAACTTTGGACGCCAGCGCTCAATGGTGCTCGCAAGTCCGCCCAGAACACGCAGCTCCGCTCCCTCGACGTCGATCTTGATAACATCGACCCGTTCGAGTTCATGCTCGGCGATGACCTTATCAAGTGGTCGCATTCGTACGGTTTCCACCCGGAGCACTTCGATCGATTCTGTCACGAACTTGCCAAGCGTATTCTGCCCCGACTTCTCTTCGCCGGCGATCTTGAGCTTGCCCACGCCCGTCTCATCCGCGGCGGCAAACTGGAGGCAGGTCACGTTGCCAAGATCGTTGAGGGCAACATGCAGTGAAAGCCGCTGGAATTCGCGCTCGCTCGGTTCAACGGCCAGGACGCGTCCCCCGGCTCCCACCAGTTTCGCGGCAAACATGGTGTAAAGCCCGATATTGGCTCCGACGTCGATGAACACCATCTCGTCTTTCAGAGTGTCGGCAAGCCAGCTCATCTCGCTCGGCTCAAAGTTCCCGGTGATGAAAATTGCGCGTGAGTTCTCATTTTTAGGCCAAAGCATGACCTTGAGATCGGCATGCCACACAAGCAAGGCCGGCTGCGCCAATTCGTTCCACTTCCTCACTCGATCCTTGTGAAGATTCGTCGGATTGTCGATGCCGGTCCCGATGTGCCAGTCGCCTATGGGATGAAGCGGGGGCATGCTTCCATAACTCTCTAACAGATGATCTTCGATCCCGAGCCCCTTGAGCGTTTGGAAAGCGCGTAATTCTTGAACGATTTGCATTGCCTGCTGGGCCTCATTTTCAATACGGCCAAGACGGCCGGTAAGCTGCTCAAGTTGCCGCTCGATAGTGGCTTCGAGCCTGCCTATCAG
>Ga0210408_10000539_pt1 | contig 47371 bp, 67 predicted proteins | sample IncBWH4MmetaG_FD_155471 | JGI IMG/M metagenome (GOLD analysis project Ga0210408, IMG submission 155471) | Forest soil microbial communities from Barre Woods Harvard Forest LTER site, Petersham, Massachusetts, United States - Inc-BW-H-4-M | ecosystem: Environmental > Terrestrial > Soil >...
GTGCAGGACATCAAGCAAAGCCTCGGAGGGCTGAGTCTTGCGCTTGCGGCTTTCCAGGCCGAACTGACTCCGGTCGCATCTCTGCCGCTCGGGCAGCAGAAGAAAGCTCTGGCCAAGATGACCGTTCCCGATCTCGTTGCTTTCAAAAAGTCTTGGAACCAGATCCAGATAACGCATAATCACCCGGAGAAACAACTGTAGTGGAAGCTCGCTGGCAACCGGCGCGGATCAGGCCGCGGAAGGATTGGGAAATGGAACATGCCCAACTATCAAGCGCCCCTAAACGCGCAGACCGCCTAACCGGGGAAATTATTCGTATCACGCCATATTACGGCCCATGTGCTGATCCCTGTCCGTTGGGTGGTCGCTTATTTTCGATCAAGCGAGAGGATATGAACCGACTCGCTCCAGAAGTACCCAATAGCTGGGTAATTTGTGAGCACCAAATCTGGACCGACTAAATGCTCCCTCTCTGGCTCATCGTTTTGCAGTGCGTGTTCGCGGGCCTCACTGTCGCCCAGAATTACCGGGGCGTCAAAACGGTTGTGGTCAGTGCTGCGCAGACGACCGAGCACACGGCAGTCAAGATTGCCGGGAAGAAACCCCCGGCCCAGCCTCACTCTTTGGTTTATCCAGATCCGGTTCTCACGCCTTGCGCCACAGAGTTAGAGAAATGCCTCAATCCTTTAATCCACGCCAACATGGACCCGAAGGACCCGCACAACATCTGCTCGAAGAAATTCAAGACGGGCGACTATCGGGACACCACGCCAGCGATGAAGGCCGAAGCCTACCGTCGCTATGGAGTGGAAAAAGGCAAAAGGGATTGCGCGTATGGCTGTGAGGTAGATCACGATATTCCGCTGGTCGCCGGTGGTGCCGACGTCATCCTGAACCTATGGCCCGAGCCAGCAGAACCCCGGCCTGGCTTTCACGAAAAGGATCATCTTGAGGACCACGTGAAGGTTATCGTTTGCGCGCTCCACACAACGCAACAGCGTCAAGCTGCCCTCGATGACTTCCGGCAGGACATCGCAACCGACTGGCTGGCCGCGTGCGTTAAATATAAGGTCAAGTGTGTGCCGCCGCCTGTCAATTAGCCTTCTACTGTTATCGCTCTCAGGCTGCGCTGGCCATCATTCCCCGTGGAAGGCGCCGGCGCCGATCATTGGCAGTCACTATGGATGCACGGTTAGGCCAACGGATGTAAAGCAAACCGAGTTTCCCATTCGACAAGCTCAGGGCCATTCAGAAGTCGAATGGCAGGCAGAGGGCTGGACCGGCCATGGCGAGACGCGAGATTGGAAAGAAGTGCTGTCCCGGCGCATCGGGCGACATGCCAGGCGGAAGAGTCTTTTAGACTGCGACCAGTTCATGGAAACGAACGAGCCTAGCCGCCGTTGAAGGCGATGGCCGAAACCGCAGTCATGCAGCCTTCGCGTATCTGCTGGATGGCCCTGACCTGATCGTCTCCCGGATTCACGACGTTGAGAATCTCATTCGCCAGCTCCTGCCCCTTAAGCCCGATGGCGTCGATTCTCTTCTGCTGAGATGGCGTTAGCTGGTGATTGAAGCTGAACCAATTCCTGAGCGTGTCCTTCTGGCCTGATCCTGTTGCAGTTCCTGCTCCCGCTGGTGGCATTGTCGCCCCCTTTCGCGCGAGATTCTAACACATGAACGACCTTAGCTGGCCGCACCTCAAGAACGGCAGTCCCACGGCAGATGAGAGAGCCCTCCGAGTGCTAAACCTGATCTTTGGAAATGTTGAACACTCACCTTTTGCAGTGGACGCCATTGCGAAAGAGATACGCGATGCGATGCGTGAGACAGCCGAAGCTGCCGACGCCTTCATAAAAGGCTGCATGGTCTGATGAACCCAACCCTTAAATTCGGAAAGAACCCGCCAAAAGCCCACCACTCCACCCTCGCGCTCGACAAGTACATTTTGCCGGGCGCGCTCCCGCCTCCTGAGGAAAAGAGGGCATGGGAATATTCAGTGAAAGATGACGCCTGGGACCTTTTGGGAAATGACCTGCTCGGCGATTGCGTAATCGCGGCTACTTTGCATTGGATTGAAGCCGCGACTGCGATAAACAAAAAACCGGCTACGTTCACGACGGAGCAGGCAATCGCCCTCTATTCCGCTGTCACCGGCTACGATCCATCTAATCCGGACTCCGACCAGGGAACGGCCTGGACCGACATGCTGGCCTACTGGCAGCAGCACGGAGTGTACGGCCACAAGATCACCGCCTGGGCCTCGATCGATCACACCGACCTGAACGCATTGCGGCAGGGAATTGATCTCTTCGGCGGGATCCTGATCGGAACCCAAGTCACCGGATCCATGCAGAAGCAATTCGCCGCCGGCAAGCCCTGGAACAAACCCTTCAACAAAGGCGTCAAGGGCCTGCACGGAATCCCCTGGCTCGGCTATGGAAGAGAGGGCCAAACCTGCATCACCTGGGGCGCGCGTCAGCAAATGGACCTGACCGCGAACACGATCTGTGACGAGGCTTATTGCGTTATCACCGATGATTTTTTGAACTCAGCCTTCACCACCCCGCTCGGAATCAACGCGGCCCAGCTTGCGGCCGATATCGAAGCGCTGCGCATAACAAAGTTGTGATCTCCCCCGAAACCTCAACCTTGGCGGCGATTGGCCTGATCGTCGCGCCGGCCATCAATGCCGGAATGCTGGCCTTGGTCGCGTGGGTTGTGAAGAAGGGCCAAGCGCGCGCCGACGCATCAGCGGAAGCGGCTCGGGTTGCGGCAGTGGACGTGAAGGACGCGGCCCAACAGGTGAAGGTAACTCTGGCTGCAACGGGCGCGGCCACACTCGCAAGCCTTACTGCCATCAAGAAGACCGGCGAAGAGACGCACATCCTGGTCAACAACGATCACGGGGTCAGCCTGAGACTGGCTGCTTCAGCACTTAGACGTGTGGCTAACCTGACCAAAGAACCGGAAGACGAAGCGGCTGCCACTCATGCGGAAGGCGCCGCCAAAGAGCACGACGAAAAGCAAAGGACCCTCGACCAGCACAAGGCCGATGTGGACACGAAATGAATCTCGATATTCGAAGAATCTGGCCCTCCGCTCAGGCCACGGTTGGCGCTCTTTATGTGGATGAAGAATCAGATTGCTACAGCCTTGAGCCTGGTTCGGAAGGAAAAGGCCCCATTCCCGCCGGCACCTATGACGTCAAGCTATTGCCGTCAGCCCACTTCCAGGAATCCGAGGATCCCTGGGTGAAGCGCTACGCCTCTCAGATGCCCCACCTGCAGAACGTACCAGGACGAACCCACATCATGATCCACTGGGGCGACGACCCGGAAGACACAGAAGGCTGCGTTTTGGTGGGCAATAGAAGGATGAGCGACTTCATGATCGGGGACAGCCGCAACGCCTTTGCGGCCCTATATATAAAGATCACGAATGCCTTCGCTCACGGGGAGCTGGTCTCCATCTCGATCTCCGATAACGGGCGGGCCGATGAGGTTTGGCCGAATTCCTAACCGACGCTGTACGGACGCCTAATGCTTCCCGTGATTTCCATTCATCCACGTAGCCAGGAGTTTGGTGCTCTCGGCTACCGGGATCTCCTCAACGCTAAAGGTTTCGCCGTCCCTGAGAATCCTATGCGCCGTCTCTTCGGCCTCTTTTCGGGTGTCGAAAGGCACTAGATCGAGCTTGGTGGAACAGCCGTCAGTCCACCGGATGTGAAACTTGTAAGGGTTTCGGATGTGGATTTATACCATATTTTCAGTAATGGTTAGTAGGTAACATTCCCTGCTTCTGTTACCTTTTTTGATTGTTTTGCGGGAATCAAACCTCACCCAAGACGAGCTCTTGGCCCTCCTGTGCGCGGCGCGCGCGCACCGCGAGCGCGACTGGCTCATGATCCTGGTCGCTTACTGGCACGGACTCAGAGCCTCGGAAGTCGTGAACCTCAAAGCACATAGCGTCACGGACGGATTTATCACCGTGCGCCGGCTGAAGAAATCCTTGAAGACCACGCAGCAACTGATTCGACATCCCAATCCTCTTTTAGACGAGGGGGCGCTTGCGGAGTACGCGCGCAATCAAAGCGGAAATCAAAGACTGTTTCCGGTGTCCCGGGTCCAGTTTTGGAGGCTCATCCAGAGGTATGCAGGGGCTTCCGGCCTGCCAAAACGGAAGGCTCATCCGCACGCGCTCAAGCACACGATTGCCATACAAACCATTCATTCTGCGGGCATTGAGAACACCCGCCAGTGGCTCGGACATAAGAGCATGGCCAGCACCGGCGAGTACCTTCGGGTGAGCGATCAGGACGCTGGGAAGGCAGTTCAGAAGGCTCTTGGTGGCGTTTGATTCCCGACGAAATCAAACCAATCAAAGGCCGCGGCGGCGCCGGCCGCGGGCAGGGGCGCAAGCCCAGCATTGCCAAGGTCGTTAAGGCCGCGATCGCACAGGCTGTATTTCGCATTTGGGGCGGCGAGGCTCAGGCGTGGGGCGCGTTAGCCCAAAAGATATCCGAGACCGGCGACCTGCGGCTTCTGTTCGAAGTGCTGCGGTACTGGACCGACCATGAACACGGCAAAGCGGGAATGCGCCTGGACGTAAGCGGTAAGATTGAGCATGAACACACCACCCTCGACGCCTATACCCCCGAGGAGCTCGAAAGTCTTAGACAGCTTGCGGAGATTGCCATCGCCCGCGCAAATTCTGGACGAGTGCTGCCGTCGTGATCCCTTATATTGGGCGCAGAACTGGACCAAAACCGAGAATCCGCACTACGTCCAGCAGGGTTTGGAGTTTCGCGCGCCGTTTCCGCGCAAAAGCTACTTCCGACCATTATTCGATGCCCTGAAAGAGGAAGAACGGCTTTTCATCTGCAAATCACGTGAGATGTTGAGTTCGTGGGCTGTGATGATATTTGCGGCTCATGAGGCCCAATGGTTCAAAGCTGAGGTTGTGGTTCAGACCGACAGTGAACAGAAGGCCAAAGAGTTGGTTTCGTATGGCGAATGCTTGTACCGAAACCAAGAAACATGGTTGAAGCAACTGCACCCGTTGAAGTCCGCAGCAAGCGCGCTCTCGATCGAGTGGGAGGAAGGCGGACGCATTTTCGGGATTCCTCACGGCCAGCACAAGCTACGTTTATTTCACCCAACAATCGTTATTTTTGATGAAGCTAGTTTCCTCCCGGAGTTTGAGGCTTGCTACAACGTGGCCCAGCCCGTCGCAAAGAAAATTATTGCCGTGAGTAGCGCAGGCCCCGGGGCGTTCGCCGATCAATGCTCAGTCTAGCGCCCACATTCGATGGTCGCCGAACCGTGCCCTCAAAGGAAGTCACCGACCTGATGCTGGAGCTTTTGCAGTTGACGCCGCAGGACAAGGTGATGGAGATTGGAACGGGGTCAGGCTATCAGACCCGCAGGCTGGCCCAGACCGGAGCCGAAATTCACAGTATCGAACTGGAGCCTTATGTTGACCCGACGATCCCTTTTGGCGAATGCGTTTACCTCTATCATCGGGATGGCTTTCTGGGGCTGCCGGAAGTTGCTCCCTTCACGGCCATCGTTGCAACCTGTGGGCTCACCGAAATTCCCGCCGCCTGGGTGGATCAGCTACGGCCCGAGGGACGTATCGTCGTGCCTATCGGACGAGCAGATGCACAACGTTTGGCGCTTTTCACAAAGTTACAAGGCCACGTTTCACCCAAGCGCATAGCCGCCTACGTCCGTTTCCAGATGATGCGCGCGCCCGACGAGCGCAAACCCCTTAAGCCCGTCTACAAAGACCGACCCGAAGAATAAACCAAAAAGAGAACCGAACCCTTATGCGCAAACTAAGCGTATTCGCGCTGGTGTGCCTGTGCGTCATTACCGCGCGGGCTCAAACGCCGCCCCAGAACTTCGGTGCAAGCAACGGCCCTCCGTCAGCGACTCTGCCCAACTCCGGCGTGGGAACACACTGGTTCGATACCGTGACCAACACGGAGTATGTCTGCAGCGCCGTGACGCTCGTTAACTCTCAGCCTACCTGCAGCTGGACAACAATCGGAGGCGCAACTTCCAATCCCTCCTCCCTCAACAACATCAAGTTTGCGAGCCAGTTTGCGGGTGGAGACTGCGGGGCAAAGATTAATGCCGCGGATACTGTTTTGGGTATCAAGGGCGGCCAGATTTGGGTGGATCATACCTGCGGAACGACCTGGACAACCCAACCGGTGCTCCACAACTCTCTTGTCTTCGTTGATGATTTTCGCGCGAACCTTTCCGGATTGGCTTGTCCTCTCCTGGTCTCTGCTGGTGGGATTATCCTTCAAGGTTTGGGCCTTGATAATTCCAATGGCTCACAGATCGCCACTTGGATTGACGGCACAAATTGTACGGCTGGACTTGATGTCGTCTCCGTTCTGGGAACCACACCGAACCGTCTCGCAGGTGTCATCATCAAGGACATCTTTATTACCGGCGCAAACAACGCCCGCTATTGCCTCCGATTTGAAAAAGTGGACCTGCTCGACGTAGAACAGACCGAGATGAATAACTGCGCCACGGCAAATGTCTATGGGGTGGACAGCACCGGAGACTTTTTCAAGAACGATCGCTTCGCCACAATACCCGCGAATGGCTTGGTGCTGGACTGGGGTACGGGACAATTCACTGGCTCTGGTCTGATCTTTGAAAGCCAGGTCTGCGAGACGGGACCGCAATTAACGATTCAGGGATCGGGATCGGGACAGAGTTTCTATGGAACGACCATGCAGGCGGACGGCTGCGGCGCCGGAACGTGGGCGGGATTCGTGCGCGTATCGGGATTCGATACCAACTCCGCTTTCGCGGGCGCGCCAACCGGCGGCGCTGGCGCTCCGGTAGGTCCGGGCTTTTACAATCTGAACGTGAACGTGGTGAATGGCGGAAATCCTACGCAGGGAGCAGATTTTCTATGTAATGGAACAGCGACGAATCCACCCCAAGATGTGACCCTTGTTCAGCCGCAAGACTTCGGAAGTTCGGTATCCAACATCGCCTTCAAGTCGGATAACTGCAAAGGCCTCAAGATCATCAGCGGGTTTTCCAATGGACACAGCGTAGCCACACTTAACGTCACAAATAATTCTTATTTCGCGCAAATGTTCGCGGTCACCTCTCTCGATACTGCGCGAACATCCGGCACAACCACCGGCATGGTTGACATTTACGAAGCGGTCAGCGGACAGGAACAACATTCCAACTCCATCCAATCCACGCTGATGCTGGCCAATCAAGGCACACCCTGCGCCAACGGCAACATCGCTCTGTCTGGTGGATGGGGAACCACGGCAGCCCCAACGGCAGCGGCGGGTACCGGCCAAACCTGTCAGTGGACGATTACCTCTAGCGGTACAGGTCAAGCGACGAACGCCACGATTACTTGGACGCTACCTAATCCTCTGCCTGCTGCGACCACTGTTTGCAACGCGCACTTTCAAGGCGGCACTGGAATGGCAGCGTTATCTGGCGCTGGCCTGTTCATAAATCAGACCACACTGTCGGCTACTGCGCCCGTCTTCACGTGGGCCGGACTGCCGGTTGCAGGATCAACTTATCTCGTGCAATTACAATGTGGACCTTAGTTTTAGTTTAACGCCGCAGGTCTGGCCTTTGAAAACTGAGCGCAATCGCAGCGCGAGCAGGATTCCACGTCTTCGCCGATGCGGTGAAGTTCCCGAGCGTGCCCGCAGGTGCATTTGTCCTGGGTCCAGATCTTGTACAGTTTTGCTTTCCTCAGGAATTGCCACCATTTCAATTGTTCGCTCACGGTAAGTGACTCCAGTGGTTCCGGGGCGAGCCTAACACAAATGCTTCCCTTCGCCGAAAGAACCGACTGAGCAGGCGCAGGCGGCGGACGCGGGAATTCATACCCGCATCAGAGAAGAACATCTGATCTTCCTAAGCCCCTAGTTCGGGGTGCAGAAGCGCGCGGCGAGCGGGAACGCCTGCATAACATGAAACGAGCTTTCCTCATCACCCACACCGAAACCGCCATGGACAAACAGGGCCGAGTCCACGGCCATCTCGATCCGCCGCTGTCGTCTTCCGGCCGGGTCAAAGCGAAGCAGATCGCCAAGAGCATGAGGAACAAAGGCATCAAGCGGATTCATTCCTCCCCACTCGCAAGAGCCAGAGAACTAGCGGCAATGCTGGCTAAGGAAACCGGCGCGCCCGTGATTGTGGCCCTTCAACTGACGCCGTGGGATTTGGGCAATATGTCGGGAGCGAAACTCAGCGCCATCAAACCCGTTATGGATTTCTTCAGCGCGCGTCCCAATCGACCGATACCCGGGGGCGAGTCCAAGGGAACATTTCTCGGCCGCTATAAAGACTTCGCGCGAAAGATCGAGCCGGGCGATGCAGTTGTGGCCCATTCCCAACACAACCTGACCTGGGACTATGTGCAGAACGGCGGCGATGCCTCGAAGGTGCCGATGACCGGCACCAAGCCCGGAACCGTGAAGGAGCTAAAGATATGATTTACAAGAAGAAAATGCCCATCACCGGGACCAACACGGCGATGAAGTCCAAGCCTCCGGTGAAATCCAGCCCCTTCACGTCGCGGGATGCGCAAAAACAGGTCAACCAGCCCCCGCAGCCCTTCGCCAATCCTCAAGGTGCTATGCAGACATCGACCTCCAGCGGCCCTCCGGGCGGCGTGTCGACAATGGAACCAAAGATCGCCTCGGGCTTGAGGCACACAAATCCAGGCGCCAAGGCTCTGCCATCCGGAGGTGCTGTGGGCTACAAGAAGCTGCCCAACCAATCCAAACAAATCGGCGGTCGGCTCGGCGTGAAACCAACTCCGCGCAAGGCCGGCAACAACACCAGCGGCCAGCCCAACAACCGAAATGCGAGGTTCTATGGCGAATAAACGCACTCAGAAAGCGGTTCCAGCGGCCGAACATGGAGCAGTTCCGGGTGACGGCTCAGGATCTCGACCTTACATGCAGATGCCCACCAAGGGCGGACGCAACGCCACCACCAACGAATCCCGCAGGGGGGCCGGAGGCATGGCCCCCAAACCCTCGGGGGGCGCGGCATTGCCCGGGAACGATCGCCCGTCGATGCCCGTCCAAGCCGGCCTAGCCCGGGTCAAGCCCTTCGGAGGGGCCCCCTCTGCGGGCAGCCATTTGCCTGTGCAGAACAACGCCATGCGCAATCAATCTGGTGGGGCCGTCGGGCAGCAGGAACAGGTTGCGCCCGGTCCCGGTACGAGCTTCAGTCCCATGACCCGCACTTCACCTGTGAAGAATCCGGTCGCCACCAACAAATCGGCCACGCGCAAGACCAAAGGCGCGGCCTTCTATGGGGAGTTCTGATGGCTAACATCTATCGCGTGCTCTACTCAACCAAGAACGGCCCGCAACACGCGCAAGCGGTTCTCGTCAGCGCAACGACCGTTGCCAATGCCGCGGCCGCAGTCATGGCGGCTGACGGCAAGTTCACCGACATCACCAGCATCACGCAAGTTCCGGTTCCGGGCGGCAACATCATCGTTGGCAGCTGACCCGTTCGACTGCGCTCAGGGTCATGGAAGTCACATTTCCCCACCCGGGGATGAGTTCCTGGAAGAACCCGCACGGCATCCGCATTCTGCGTCTTCACTACTCAGCCGATCCCGAGAAAACACCAGAATGGGCCGCCAAGCAAAAAGCGGAGATGACCAATCCCGCCGACTACGAGCAGGAATACGAGATCAACTTCTCGGCCAAACTCGGCACGCTGATCTATCAGCTTCACGATGAAGCCACGCTTGAACACTCATTCCCCATCCCGGAAACCTGGACCCGGTACTTCGCGCTCGATCCCCATCCAGTTGTGCCTCACGCTGCCCTGTGGATCGCCGTTGATAAGTGGGGCGACGCCTGGACCTATCGGGAACTATGGCCTAGCAAGATTTACGGACAAAGAGGCTCTATACCGGAGGATGACAACCGATTCTCGATCAAGCAGTTCGTCGAAACAATCCGATGGCTCGAATCGAGAGAGAACCCGGAAAACGAAGGCCGCGACGAAGATATATACAAGCGAGTGATTGATTATGCAGCGCGGGCCATGGGCCAGGGATTCTTCGACGACAAGCCCGAGTACAACTTTCAGGAGCGCTTCGAAGAGTTAGGCCGCTGGCACTTCGACGATTCGATCAAGGATCACCAGGCCGGTTACGAGGCTGTGAACGAATGGCTGAAGCCACGCGATGTCGAACAGCCTGACGGCAGTTTCAAACCCAAATCGAGAGAGCACATCTTCCAAGATAAGTGCCCTGAGTATGTCTACGAACTCAAGACTAATCGCTTTCAGCAACTCACGCCCTTGATGTCAGAGCGCTCAGACCCCACGGGAAAGCCTATGGCCAAACGGAATCACCTAACCGACTGCCGCAGATATCTAGCCATGGCCGGGCTTGAATACATTCCCCATCGCAGATTGCAAAGCACCTGGAAACCAATCGCCAAAGGAGTGAACTACTAAATGGACCACAAAGAGCCAGCACATAAGAACGAACCCGTCGCGGAGAAACCCAAGCCGCGCCACGTGAAGGAACTGACCTGCGTTCCGCATAACCACACGATCACGGTTGACGCCGAGACTCACCCTCACGACAACTATCAGCTTCGCTGCCCGATCACCAAGGAATTCGAGCGCTTCGAGGAAGTGGCCAAGCACGAGCACGCCGCGCCTAAGATCGAGCAGGAAGAAGAACCCGGCAAGTCACGCCCCGAACCAAAGCACGAGCCAGTGCATCACGCTCCGTCGCATCATCCTTCGCATCCCGAGCACCACAAGAAATAACTCATGGCCTCCAGTACCGGCGGTATCCCTGGCGCAAGCCAGTCCGCCCCAGGCGGACCGCCTACAAATCCCTCCGCACAAGGCGGACCGGAAGCGGGCAGGAAGCGCAAATCCAAGCGCACGCCCGAGAACGTTGCGGATATTCTCGACCGCCGCAACGAAAGCCGTCGTTACGCTCAGGTGAACTTTTGGGATGCCTGGGAGGACGTCTATCGGGCCTCGAAATGCCGCACCAAGCCCATCATGGTGACGGATAAGAACGGCGCTCAGGTCGAGGACAAGACCAGAACCAACGTGGCGATGCCGGAATTGAGTCTGATTATCCGGCGCAAGACGGCGAGGCTTACGGCGAATCCTCCGCAGATCAATTACACGGTCCCGGCGGGAGGCGATACCGACTTAGGCGAAAAGCTTACGGCCTGGGCCTATCAGCAATTCGACAGGTCTGGTGAATCCCGCGAACACCGCAAGACGGTGCAATCCTCGCAGACCTTCGGCTGGGCGGTCTCCAAGCTCTATTGGGACACGGTAGAGGTCGAGAGGAAGCTGTTTCGTTCCTTCGACAAAGACAGCCCGCAATCCGCTACTCGTTCCGATTTGCGGCAGCTTGATCCCAATACTCCTGACGGCGATGAAGCACTGACCGACGACGAACGCACCAGCGCCATCGCTCAATACGGAAACACAACTCAGGTTCCGCAGAAGACCAAGCAGTTCGAAGGCCCGGTTTGCAAGAACGTCTTCATTGGCGATTTCTTCATGGAGCCCGGCGCCGCTTACCTCGACGTTTCCGGCTGGTGCGTCGAGAACTACTTCGAGTCCGATGTATGGCTCAAGAAGTACGCCCAGAAGACCTACATCGACCCCGACACGCAGCAGGAAGTTCCGCTGTTCGATCCCAAGGCGATTCAGGAACTCGCCGACATGCCTTCCTGGCAGCCGCAGTTTCAACAGCAGCCCTTCGATTTGCGCGCCCGATTGCGCACGAACGCTCTGGGCCAAACTCAACCGCTGTGGCCGACCAAGCTGCTGAAAGGCAAGCGCTACGATATTCTCGAATGCCACACCAAGGACAAGGACGGGCAATTCTGGATCGAGTGGGTGGGCAATGAAAAAGTCTATCTCGGCAAAATGCCATATCCCTGGGACCTCTACGGAAAGTACTGCTACACGGAAATGGTGCCGATGTTTGATCTTCTATCCGCTTACGGAGACTCATCTCCACTGCTGTTTCGGCATCTCTGGCTCCTCCACAACGCTATTGTTGGTTCACGGCGCGATCTGGTGGCGAACATCCTACGGCCCTTGATGAAGGCCATGCCGAATCTGGACATTGCCGACGAACAGGTCGACCGCGCGCTTTTCCGCATCATCACCATGCACGATCCCAATGGGTTGCAACCTTTGATCGAGGACATGTCCGGTATCGCGGGAGCTATTCAAGCTGCCGGCGAAGAGGAAGCGCAGAACATGCGCATGATGGCTCTGGCCGAGCCGAACCTTACCAATGTCGAGACGGGCACTGACTCGAATCCCCAAGCGGGAAAGACAGCAACGACTGCGGTACTCGCTGCAAAAAGCGCCGACGCCCTCACGCAATTCGAACTCGATTCGCTCAACTGGTACTTCAAGGATACCGGCGAAAAGAAGCTGGCCATGCTCCAGCAGGTCGAGCCCGAACAAGGCGAAGACGGTAATTATCAGCCTTACGAGATCAGTGGCAAATATACCGGACAAGTTGAAGGACTGACCGAGCGTTACGGAAAAGCCAGTGTCGCCAAGCTAGATTTCATGGAGTTGCAGCAAGAGATTCAGGTCGAACCAGCGGCCATGTCCATGCTGTCGATCGACGACGATATCAGACAGGCAGGCGCATTGAAGCTCGTGGAGATGGCTGGCCAGATGCCGGGAATCGTAGACCCGCACTATGCCGCGCATTTCTACGCCACGACCATCAGAGGCATCGATCCCGATAAAGCCGTGCCGCCCCCGAAGCCTCAACCACCGCCGCCACCGAAGATCACCATGACGGTTGCCGCGAAGGTCGACGCGCCCGCAGACGTACAGGCGGCTTTGTGGCAATCGGTCACAGGCCAACCGCTTTCACCGCAGGATCAGCAAGAGATCGCGCACGACACGACTTTGCGCGGAGTTGTAAAGCTCTCTCAGGCCGGAGATGCCGCGGACAACCTCATGTCCACCAAGTCGGTGGACGACGAACCAAGCACGCCGATGTCGAAGGGTGTCGGCAACTCTAATCCCTCTAGCAAGAAATGACGCTTAGGCTCACCGAAGCCCAGCAACTTCACGAAGCCCTGAACGACGCGCTGCTTCGTCCCGCCCTGATTGCGTTCTTCGAGGAACAGCAGGCGGTCGCAATGTCCATGCTCGTTCGCGCCGTGCGCCAGCCGTCCCGCGACACCATGAGAGAGGCGCGCTTTGCCGGCCAAGTCGAAGCCTACGAGAACGCCCTTGCGGATTTGGAACACTTCGCCAAAGAGCAACTGAAGACGGCGAGTTCGCCTAGCTACGGCTAAATGCGGCGAATCCGCCGTGGCGGACCAATAAGTTTCTCCGAGACCCACTCGGATGCAGCCGGACCCACCGGCAAAGGAGAAGTAAATGCCTAGCGATATAACCGACGCTCCCACACAGGACGCGATAGCCGAATCGCTTCTTGGACCCGAAGAACAGCCTGTTGAGCAACCCGTAGCCGAGCAACAGCCTGAGACTCCGGTTGAGGAGCAACCCGTTGAACAAGAGCAGCCACAAGAGCAGCCGGAAGCGGTCGAGAACTGGCTCCCTAGCGAGCAGGACAAGACGTTCTCCGAGGAAGCTCTGTCGCGCTACGCCCAGCGGTACGGCTTCGATGAGCAAAGCCTGACTAACCCACAGTTGCGGCAGCTTATCGTAGACAAGATCAACTCTGACATCTTCATTCATCAGCAGCAGCAACTAGAAGCGGAACAATTCGTCGAGCCCGAGCCCCAGCCGGAACCCACCCGGACACAGCCCGAGCTAACGAGAGAGCAGTATTTCCAGCAACTCGATCAACTGGTTTCACAGCGGACAGACCCCAATGTGGCCAAGGATTTCTATACCGGCTTCATGAAGGTCTTCGGCGTTCCCGATCAGGAAATCGCCAAGAACGCCGCACAGGCTGTGCCGTTCACGCAGTTGATGACCAAATACGCTCTCAACATGGTCAATTCGTTCCTGCCCGATTTCCTGCAGGCGCAACTGGCCACCCAGATCAGCCAAGCTTTTCCCGGCTTCGGTGAGATGTACGAACGAAGTTCCTACGCGATGGCCTGGGACCGCGTTCGCAATTCGAATCCCGTCTATGCGGACCTTCCCGCCTATGGCTCCAAGCAATTCAGCCAGCAGCTCAGGGAAGCGGCCGCCAAGATACCGGGGTTCGATGAGATGCAGTTCACCGACGGGCAAGGAAGACCTTTATCGCCCATGGAAAACTCCACGCGCAAGTACGGAATGCTGGCGCAGGCGATCAAGGGGCAGATCACTCCCGAACTGTTAAATCAAGCTGTTGCTGCAAAGACGAAAAGTATACGGAGAGCCGAAGTCCGGCGATCCGCAGGCCAACTCGGCTCCGGGCAATCCACAAGAGCGTCAGGCGGTTCAGGCTCGGGAAGGTTCCAATCGAACTCCGATCTGTTCGACGAGGAGACGATGGAACGCTATCAGAACGAGCACGGACGGCTCTGATTCTCATTTTAGGAGCCTATGACACTTCAAGTCTCACGCAGTTTCGATCAGATGGTCACGGACACGACCAACGTCCGCGACGTGTCCGAGCAGATGGTCTTGCTCGAACCCGATGCGGCTCCGCTGTTCGTTCTGACCAATGCGGCCAAGCGAAAGCAGCCGACGATTGGGCCCCGCTTCGAATGGGTGGAAGACACCGAAGTCAGTCTTTGGGGACAGTCCTCGGCAGCGGCCGATTGGTCAAGCGTGGCCACGTCAATTCTCGTGGTGGACGGAACTCTATTCGGGGTCGGCGATATCGTTGCCGTGCCCAAGATTCAGAGTTCCAACGCGGCCCCGGAAGTCTTTCTCGTGACCGCCATCTCCACCAACACCCTAACCATCACCCGCGCTATCGGAGGCTCCGGCGCCGACACCATCGGCATGACCGCCTCACTACGTATTCTCGCCAGCGCGTTCAAGGAAGACGACAACATCGGCCAACAGCGCTACACCTCGAAGACCGCCCAGATCAGCTATGCGCAGATCTTCAAGACGCCGGTCAAGGTGACACACACCGCGGCCTCAACCAAGCAGTACGGCGCTCCGCAAGGTGAACGAAAGTTTCAACTTGTGAAGGCGCTCATCCGTCACCGCTCGGAAATCGAAGCGGCCGGCCTGTGGTCCCGCGCTTCGGAGTCTCTGGCTCTGCCCTCTTCGCGCTGGACGACAATGGGCTGGCTGCCTCGCATCGCCACCAACAAAACCGATGCGGCCACAACCGCGACGATCACCACTTGGAACACATTCAGCGAGACTGCCTTCCGCTACGGCGAAAAGCAGAAACTACTGCTCTGCGCTCCCAAGGTGATCTCGGCGCTCAACTTCTATTCGCAAAACAAGCTATTGACGCGAGTGGGAGATACCGTGTTCGGGGTCAAGATCGCCCGCTTCGAGATGGCTCTGGGGGAATTCCTGCTGGCCAACGATTACCGCTTGGGGACCGGCGATATCGGCTATCCCGGCGGCAATACCTACAACTTCGCCACGCACGCCTACTCGATCGATCTGCCTTCAGTGGCGATTCGCTACCTGAACGGCGGGGGCGACAACCTCATCGGAGACACCAAGCTGTTCGAGAACGTGCTGCCTGACGGCTCGACAACTAGGACCGACGAGTACCGCAGTCAATTAGGATGGGAGCATCGCCACGAGAAGAAGCACGCGTGGCTATTCGATTTGAGCGCCTATCAGTAGAACCAATCGGGGGCTTCTTAACCGGAGGCCCCCTTTCTCGAAGGAGCAATATGCCCACAATCAAGAGAACCTGGACCTGTACGGAATGCGGCAAGGAGTTTGGCGTTGGTGAATGGACCTGCGCCGATGGAACCAGCAATCACAAGGTCGAACTCAAGACTTATCGCTCGCTCGACGTTCCCACGGCTGAAGGAACGACACCTCCGGGTATTCTGCCTCCGGTAATCCGCAGCCGAACGATGGTCTGTAATGTCCCGCCCCCGCATAAGATCATGGATGGCGGCGACGCCAAGATGGTGGGCGAAGGCTCGGTTGAATTCATCAACGGCGTCTTTCTGACCACCGACCCCGAGCAGCAATACTGGCTCGACAAAAAGCCCGGCTATCAGGCCACCAAGGAACAGTACGACTCTGTGTGGCTCTCGGCCGAAGCGCGCAACGCCAACAAGGAAATCGAACTCAAGGCCCGCGAAGAGCGCCTCGAAAACGACCGCAACGACTTGCTGGGTCAGACCCAAGCCAAGGTCAAACGAGAAACCGCAAGGCCCTAAATGGCTCTTTGCTCCAACTGCGGCTCGGAGGGAACGCGCGTCCGCTCCCGCTGGAATGCCGAAGGCGTGCAACTGCCCGATCAGTGTCCGATCTGTGACCCCGGCAGCTTCGAGAAGTTCACCGCCCCATCCGACAAGAAGATTTGGATGGGCTTCGAGGCCAATCCCAACGAATACGAGAAGCGCTACGACGCGAACGGCGTCTATTACGTGCGCAAGCCTGAGTACGTCGCCGAGCAGGAACAGCGGCTCATGCAAGCGACCGAAGAGGAACTGGAAAAGCAGCAAAGGGCGGTAGCCCAGAAACGCGCCACACGCAGAACGACGCCGATGGATTCAGCGGAACAAGCCGCAGCTTTGCGAAAAGCCGAACAGATCGCCGACTGGATACTGGCATCGGCGGCACGGGGAAGAGATGTCAACTAAACGCTGCGGCGACCCTCGAACTTCGGCTCATCCCATACGTCGATGTAATAGCGGATTCCGCCGTAGACCATGACGAGGAACGGATCGGGATTGGCTTGCAGAAAATCAACCTCAAAGGTGGCGTGCGGCAATTCCTCTTTCAGTTCTATGGCCCGAGACAGCGCAAATTCTGGAATTGGACTCGCGTATTTCTCGATACGGCTGCTAACCCACTGGTGACCCCACGGACAGTTGGCAAATTTGTATTTCGCAACCTTGGTGGCATCCAGAGGATCAAAGCCTAGTTTGGCAAACGCCTGCGCTGCTTCCCACGCACATCTTTCATCGGATTCTTTCTTGTCGATCACGTCAGAAAAATGCTTATAGCCAAGAACTTTCGCAGCGCGAGAGGCAAGCGAGCGACGCTCCCTGCTAATCGACTCTTGGGGTTCGACAGCGACAAGTTGCGTTCTAACTAAAGTGTCCTTTGCGACTGGCTCTTTTGGCGGGGGCGCGTTCTGGAGTTGCTGAATCATCTGTGTGTAGGGATTAACCGCAGCTTGAGCTTGACCGATCAACCCTTGAAACTGCGCAGCCCCGAGCATTCCACTCATGGCGTTCTCCTTTGTGCGGAGTGTAACACGTAATGCCGAATAGCTGGGACAAGCTAGCCAAGAAACTGCTTCTCAATCCTCATGGCCGCGAGGCTTTGAAGCAATTCGGGATCGAAGTCGAGATTGCCGACCCGAAGAAACAGGAGAATAAGCCCATTGTCGTGGTTCTCTGTCCCACCTACCGATCTCCCGAACCTCAAATGCAAGATGCCCTGGGTGTGATGGTTCGCTACACGCGCGAGAAGGATTTCGCCACGGTCTACAGCGGCCCTCCCTGTGCCGCTTCTGTAGTCCACTGGTCGCGCAACTGGATGCTGGCCGAGCATCTCAAATCCGGCAAGCCTTGGACTCACGCTCTTTTCATTGACGACGATATCGTGGTGGAACCCGATGCGCTCGAAAGGCTTCTATCTCACAATAAGCACATCGTCGCGGGGCTTTGCACCAGGAGACAAGACCCTCCGGTCCCCAATATTCGCCTCTTCGACGAAGAGACCGGCAAGTACCGGCAAATCTGGGAGTGGCCCGAGAATCAGCTGATCGGCGACAACAAACGGATAGGCGCCGGCACCGGCTTGATGCTCGTTTCGCAATGGGCGCTCGAGCAGATAGCCCAGGTCTACTTTGACTGCCTTTGGGAGCAGGAGACTTACGGACTCTCGGGCGACAAGCTCGAAACTATGAAAAAGCAACGCCTTGCAACCTTCGATAGCGACAGGCTCTGCTACTGGTTCCGTTTCCTGCAAGCCCCCAAGAACTCCGTGGAGATGGGCGAAGACGTGAGTTTCTGCCACTTGGCCACGAGGTATTGCGATATCTCGGTGTACGTCGATACCAGCGTCCAGCCCGGCCATCTTGGGTCGTATCCGTTCGGAATCCGCGACTTCCTGCCCTACAGAGCCGCCTGCGTTGAAAACTCCAAAGGCGGAGGCACGAAGATCGAAGGCGACCCGGCGCAATCGTTCCACATGACTTACGAGACCGCCCGAGCATAATCCATGACCCCTCAATGCCAGGAGTGGATTGCCTTCTGCGTCAAGAAATATCCCTGCAAGGGAGACGTGCTGGAAGTGGGCAGCTTCGACGTGAACGGCAACCCGCGAGATCACTTCAAGGACCGCGAAAGATTCCAGACCTATACCGGCATCGACATGCGGGAAGGGCCTTGCGTGGACCAGGTGATGAATACGCAGGCGATGGAGTTTCCCGACAACGCTTTCGATGTGATCGTGGACGCCGAGCGCATGGAGCACGACTCGCGCTTCTGGCTGACCATCAAGGAACTGTTCCGCGTCTGCCGGCCCGGGGGACACCTGATCGTAACGACCCGAAGCTGGGGAGCATTTCCGCCTCACGACTACCCCTCCGATTACTGGCGCTTCATGGACAACGGGCTCAGGGACCTCTTGGAATACGGCGGCTTCGAATGTCTCGCCACGGCTTACGGCGAGCGCTGGCAAGCGGGAGACAGGGCCGTGTTTGCCATTGGAAGAAAGCCGATTACAAACGGCAAGAGCAAGGACTTCTCCATCGTGATTTTGTCCAGGAATGCAGCGAACCTCGTTCCGTGCGTGCAGGCCATTCAGAAGAACGAGCCTGATTTCCCGATGGAGCGGATTGTCGTCGTGGATGACGGTGCCAGAAAAGAAGCCGAGCGGCACTTGCCTGAAGAAATCACCTGGGTCAGTGGTTCAAAGCCTTTTGTGTTCGCGCGCAACGCAAACATCGGAATAGCCAAAGCCAATTCGGACGTGATCCTGCTCAACGACGATGCGCTGCTTCTGAACAAGAATGGCTTGACCAAACTTTCGAAGTGCGGCCCTGGAATCGTTTCCGCTGCGATTCATGGTCTCGTGGGCAACCGTAATCAAGCACCTCAATGCGTCGGCGTCCGCCCTGAGTACAAAATGCTCTGCTTTATCTGTGTCTTCATTCCAAAGTCAGTGCAAGAAAAACTTGGCCCTCTAGACGAGCGGTTTACCGGCTACGGATTCGACGATGACGATTACTCAAAGCGAGCCGTGGAGGCCGGGATTCCGCTTTCGGTCTTCGATGGCTGCCTTGTCGATCACTCCGGAACGCCAACCTTTAGAAGTCGTGATGGCTGGGTCGATCTGATGCGCCAGAACGAAAGTCTCTTCAAGGAGAAATACCCATCGTCCGCACAGAGATCATCGAGTTAGCCCACAAGCTGTCCGAGCGCAAGGGCGAGAAGGTTCTGGACATGCCCGGAATCTATCGCATCGTGTTGCAGGATATCTGCAAGCGGCAGCGGTTCTGGTGGAGGCGCGTGCAATTCACTTTTCCACTGGTTATCAACCAGCCGACCTACGATCTCAGCGTCATCATGCCGGCGGCGAATCCGAATCTAGCCGAAGTGGCTCTCGATGAAGTGACCAAGTTCAGCCTAGTGCTGACTCCGAATCCGCTTCAGATGGCGACCATGACGGCGATCTTCGATCCCGAAGCCATCGTGGAAATGATTCTGAACACTAGTCCGACGTCGCCGAGTTCCGGCAATCCCAATGCACCGGGAGGACGATACACCATCGGCGCAGATAACGACTACCACACGCTCAGAATCGATCCGCCCGACATGGCCTACACCGCTTTCATGGTGGGCTGGGGGATGCCCAATCCTGCGACCGACTCAGCCAACGACAAAGTTCCCCTGATTCCACCGTGGGGCCACAACACCATCGTGGACGGAATCTGCCGGGAGATATTCGCCTTCGCCTACGGGGAAGATCACCCGCGAACCCTGTACCGCGAGAAGAAATACGAGCTTGGCCTGCAAGACCTGATGATGCGCAAGCAGTTCGACCCCAACTACCGAAGCCAGCTTTCACTCAGCGAGTCCGCAATTCAGTCCACATAAATGCCCAAGGTCAATCCGTTTGAACAGATCGACGCTGGCGGCGTCGATTCGAGATCAAATCCGCTCGGCCTGCCCAAGAACCGCGCGCTTCGCTGCCTTAATTGGGTTCCGCGAAACGCCGGTTTCTGGGAGCAGCGCTGGGGCTATTCGACCGTGACCATGAACGTCGTGAGTAATTCCCCGATCCACAGCATATTTCCGTACAGGACCTGGGACGGCCACAAGTACGTTCTCTTCATGTCCAACGACAAAACCCTCAAGGCCCTGGATACGTTCATCGGAGCGGTCACGACGCCAACGGTGAAAGGGACTGCGATCGCATCTTCAGCCAAAGGCTCGGGCTACTTCGCGGCCAATCGCTTCCACTACGGCAACGGAACCGATCAGAAATACTTCGATGGAACCAACTGGCGGGACAACGGGCTGCCGGCGCTGACGGCGGCACAGGTTCTGAACGTGACGATTGGCGAGGGTACGCGCGAAATTCTTCCAGCCGAGGCTTCCGCGGTTACGCTGACCCCCGCTGGGGGTGGGTCTTTCGTAGGAGACACCATCGGCCGGCTAATTTATGTAGCGATCTTCGATCCGAACACCCTGCTCCAGCAGGATGTCGGTCCAGCGACGATATCGGTAGGTCCCGGGCGCGTGAAGGTCGGCGCGAGCCAAAAACTTACCGTTACCGTGCTGCCTAACCTTTCCAGCTGGAATCCGAACTGGATAAAACTGATTGCGGGAACCTTAGACGGCGGCGCAGGCGCTTATTTCTTTACCAATACTTCGACCAACCTGAACAGTTGCAGCCGGTCAGTAAGGACGCTCACCGTTTCCGCGACTGGCCACGGTCTTTCCACCGGGGATGTGGTCATCCTCGCCGGAACCGTCAATTTCGACGCCGTTTATCAAGTGACCGTGGTCGATGCCAACACCTTCACGGTGACCGTGAGCATTGTCAACACGAACGCCAATACCGGAGCGGTCGGCACGGTGAAAAGAATTGTCAGCGCTGGGAATGCGGTCACTTCCGTGGATGTTCTAGCCCAAACTCAAGACACCAGCTACCAGGTCAATCAGAATCGCGGACTCGCGGCTTCGACAATCGGAGGCCCCAACGCTGGCTATCAGCTCTATGCCTCGATCTATAACCCGAACGGCGGGGGACATGTCGGCAACCGGATTGCCATCGGTCCGAGATTCGCGGAAACCGCCTATCGGTGCAACGTCTACATTTATTTTTTACCTCTTCTTTCCGACCCCGAGCAAACAATCTTAATAGGTCGCACGGTTGATGGCGGCTCAACGCCTTATGTGGCTACCGATACGAGCGGTAATTGGGCTGTGGTACAGAACGGCCAAGGAGCCATTCTTCTAAGCCAAGGAAATACCGACGGCAATCACGAAATGCCCACACGCAACGGAATCATCCCTCCGCAGTGCAATATGTACGCTGTCGCGGGAGATTTCGTCTATGCGGCAGATCCGAATTCCCCTTATTTGAGACGCTCGGGCGATATGTCCACCAACACCGAAAGAGGAAATACCTTCACTGGCAGAGCCGAGCAATCCTGGGCGCCCAACGACATCGACACGTTCCCAACTGGAGAGGCCACTACGGGCATCTTCGAAGTCGATCAAGAAATTCTCCAGGGCACGCTGCACGATACCGCCATATCGGTGAACCTGGCGGGGATTCAGCAGTGGGTGGGGCCTTGGGCCATCGGTATCGCGGGAATGAGAGCGGGGACCAAATGCGGCTCATGGGGATTTTACTGGCTTACCGCCGACAAGCAACTGGCCACGCTGTCTCAAGGCGTTCCGGTTGTGGTCTCCGAAGAATACGAAGCCGCTGAACTCTCCCAGATCGGGACTGCGTTTATTTCGACCGTCGAGCTTGTCTATGTGCGCGATGCCTCAAAGCAAAAAGACGAGCTGCGCATCGAGGCGCAGAAAACAGACGGAACACCCTACACCATCATTCACGACTTTAAGCTGCGCGAGATATTCACCCCTCCCGGCTCGGTCTACGGCCAAGGCTATGGGTCTCAGTTCCTCGGACCGCTTGGAACCGCCTTCACTTCCGCGATGGTCCGGGACACGAACGGCCTTCAGGTCTATGCGGGTTCTAGTACCGGCCAGCTTTACAAGGTCAACTCGGGAGCCAATGACGCCGGAACGGAATTCAACTCCGATCTGATCCTTCTGGTCAATGGAGGACCGGAGCGCCCCAACGTCCCCTTTGTCGATTTCTTTGGCGACGGCAATATCAAGATGACGGTGGGCCGCAACCTGAGCACTTCTCTTGCGCCTGGCGCCGAATGGGGCTTCGACCCGCCGAATAGTGATGCCAACGTGGCTCAGGCAGTCCAGGGGGCCGAGCAGGACTTCGAATTCCGGGTGTGCCTGGATCCGCCGGAAGTACAGAGGCTTTACGTCCGCTTCCAGCTTCAGAGCCATTCCGCCGACGGGACTCTGGCGCTAAACAATCCTCCTCACGTGCCTCTCGAAAGCTACGGAAGGCTTTACGAACTGATCCCCGCGATGGGCGAACCGCGCGACAGATAAAGCCGTAAAGCCAATGAAAGTAATCTTGAGGGGCTACGGAATTGGGATGACCACGCAAGAGCGGCAGAACGCCCGGGCGCAGGCTGCCGACATGACACGGGTTCGGGGAACATCTCAACGTCCGCAACCGCCGCGCGATGTGGTCTGCCAGCCGGCGCCCCGTGGAATCCTGGTCACCTGGAACTTCCCCTTAATCAATTCCGACATCCAGAAATGGCGTGTTTATAAAGGCGACGAGAACACGCTGTTCGCGGATATCGGCGATCGCGGTACCCGGCAATGCTTTGTGGATTCGACTGCCGGCACCACGCCACCCCCGGTCAACATCTTCGTTTCTTCCATGAATGCCGGCGGCGTGGAATCGGTGAAGGCGCATGGGCTGGGACAGGCCATAGCGGAAGCCTCTTCCCCGGCCATGCCCAACGTCCCGCCGCAATACACCACGATCGCCTCGGGTGGCGGGGACACAACTTCTGGATTCGTCGGAATCTCCGGCCGCCCTTCTGGCGGCGGATCGCTCAATGGCCGTAATTCAAATTAAACCTCTCGATTTCCTGGGCCAGCAGGGCGCGCTCCTCGAACCGGCGGACCCCAAGCTCCACGATGCTGCCGTCGAGTTCTGCGCACGCAATCTCCGCGACCAGGTAAACCTCTCGAAATTCGCAAAGGTCTGGGTGGGGCTAAAAGATGAATACGTTTTTGGTATCGCTGGATACGTACTACGCCCGGATATTCCGTTATTCCGGGCAACCGACGCGGACGTACTTCGAGCGCTTGGGTATCGACTCAACTCCTTCTTCTCCGACAACGGCTGTCGAGGCACACAAGTCTTTATCCACATCGGCAACGAATCCCCCGACCAGCGCTGCCCCGAGTGGAGACAAGTCTTGAAAGAGTTCGGGGCGCAATCGGGACGAAGAGTTTTGGTGGAGGTGCGATAGTGGGGGGAGGACCATCCGCGCAGCAGAACGCCGCGGCGCAATCACAGGCGAATTTAACCAATCAGCTCGCCCCGATGTTCGGGCAGCAGTTCGGTTTCCAGCAGCAACAGCAGCAATCCGCCAATCCTTTCTACAAGAACCTTATGCAGAACGGCTCGCCGTTCTACCAGAACCAGATGCAGAACGGCAACCCTCTTTACGCGCAGGTCGCGCAGCAGGGAATGCCGAATTACAACAACATGGTGGATGCGGCCTCGGGCAATACCGCGCAGGCTTTTGCTCCAGCCAAGGCGGGCCTCGAGCAGCAACTCGGCCAAAGTGCGAATGCGTTGCCTTCCGGTTTCGCGCAGCAAGCCAGAACCGATTTGGCTTCGCAGCAAGGACGAGCTTTCGATCAGCAGTTGCAGGGCGCGCAGCAACAGAACTTCCAGGCCAAGATGGGCGCGACAGGCGCGCAGTTGGGGGCGCAACAAGCCGGCGCCGCTGGTCAGTACGGATTGCAGCAAGCCGGAGCGGGCGGATTGTTGGGGCAAGCGCAGATTGCTAACCCGCTCGGCTATGCTGGCGCGGCGCAGCAGGGCAACAACTCGATCATGCAAGCCCCGCTGGCATCTCCAGGACTCGCAGGCTTGCTGGGCGGAATTGGCGGGGGACTGGCTTCCGCTCTGCCGTTCTAGGAGACGAATATGGGAGCACTGGCCCCAAACGCGATGAAGGTAAACGGGACGAACGGCCTCAGTGCCGGTGACGCTCAGAATATGGGCTGGAACCAAGGCGACATCCAGCGCGCCGGCACAACTCCGAACATGTGGCAGAACCTTGTGAAAGGCGGCGCGACAGGATTAGGCCAGGGATTGCAAACCATCGGTCAGCAACAAAACCGGATACAAGGACCAAGGAACCCGTTCTATGGGTAGTCTTCTCGGCAGCATGACAAATCCCGGCGTCCAGTCGCCCGGCGGCGGTTCGCAATTCTTCGATCCGTCGCAGGTCCAGTCTGGAGCCATGGCCAAAGCCCTCACTCCGCAGCCGGGGAGTCTCCAGCCGCAGGGGACCAACAATCCCCAAGGCGCGCCTCCTCCGATGCCGCAAGCGGTACACCCATCGTTTCTGCAAGCGACCCAGATGGGCGAATCGACTCCTGGAGCGGTAAATGCCATGTCTCCAGGCCTATCGAAGGCCGGAAAACTGGTCACGCTTCTGACCGGCGGCCTCAAGGGAGCCATGGCGGGAGAGGCGGCAAGCGCACAAGCCGTGCAACAGAGCGGCGGTCGCCGCGGCGGAAACGTCGGCAGCGGATTCCAGGCCGGGTATCAGGAACCAATCCAAGAGGCCATGCGCGGCCAGCAGTTGAAACAGGCCGAGGCTCAGACTCAGTTAACGCAAGCACAAGGCCAAATGGTCCCCACGCCCTACGGCATGATGCCGGCGGCGCTCGCGCGGTTTATCCTGCCAGCTTCGATTAAAGAACAGGGAGCGGAAAAAGTTCAGGGCATGAAAGGCGGGACGGCGGAAGCGGTTCAGGGCGAGAAGGGCCAAACGGCATTGCAGGTCGCCGGAATCAATAAGCGCTTCATGACTGTTCCGAACGTGGGATTAATCGACACGGCGACTCGGCAAGTAGTTCCCGGAAGCGAGCAGGGCATCCCGGTGAGTCCCGAGATCGCAAATGATTATGGATTGCCCAAGGAATATATCGGCAAGCCGTTGCCTCTCAGCGTATTTTCCGGCCTGGAACGTGGTCAGGATTTCCAAAACAAGACCGTCGAGGGAGCCGGCGGTCCGGCAGTAGTGAATACCAGAACGAAGGAAGTTACACCGCTCAATCTTGGCAATCCCAGCCAGGGACGCCCGACGCAGGTTGCCGACCCGGATAACCCGGGAAACACGAAGTTCGTAACCGGCGGACAGGCCATCCAGAGCGGCGCGGCCGGCCCGCAATCGGCCGCGGTCCAGGTTCCGCGAGCCGCCGAGAAAGCCGCGATTCCGACCAAGATTGGCGATCAGAAGGTCGCATTCAATACGGCCATGGCCCATGCGGACCTGTTAAAGCAGGCCATGACCGCCCTAAACAACGGCGACGTGCGCACCTTGAACTCTCTGAAGAATCGCTTCAAGACGGAGTTCGGCTCTCCCGACGTGACCAACGCTCAGGCGATAACCAACGCCTATTCCCGTGAAATCACCAAGATGCTGTCAGCCGGGCACATGACCGATGCGGAGATCGGCTCATCCGGCGCCACGATGCCCACCAACGCCAGCCCGCAGCAAATGCTGGGAGTGCTCGACGCTTACAAGAATCTGGCCGCCTCCAAGATGAAGAATTTGCAGGGCCAGGTCGATACAGCGGTGAGCGCATCGCAACCGAAGAAGGAGGGGCAGCAGCCTAGCGGTCCGATTCCGCAGGGCGCGACACACATCTGGACGCCGCAAGGATTGCAGCCAACCCGATGAGCACGCAGCCGCTTCCAATTCAGGGCCAGCAACCGGCATCTCCCAAATGGCTCGTCCAAGCCCCGGATAGCAAGGTCATTCAGTTTCCCGACGAGTTCACCGATGCTGACGTCACGCGCGAGATGTCGAAGATGTACCCCACTCCCACCACCGCCAACAATCCGGTTGAGAACGCGGCCCCAAAGCCTTACTACGGATTCGGCGCAAGCAATCTCGCCGGGCAGGCATGGCAGGGAGTCAAGGACGTTGCGGGCGGCGCGTATCAGATGGGCAAGGACGTTCTCTTTCCTCAAGGGAACACCGAAGGCCAGCGTCTCAGCTTCCTGGCTCACAAATACGTCACCGATCCGCTAAAGCAACAGCAGCAAGAGGCTCAAGCATCTCCGACGACGTCCGAAAGGCTAGGCCATACAGCGGCATCCTATCTGCCCTTCATTGGCCCGATGGCCGCGAACCTCGGACAGCAGGCCGGTAGCGGAGATGTAGGCGGGATGTTCGCGCGCGGCGCCGGACAAGTCGGAACTGCGATGGCGGGAAGTGCCGCACTCCAAGGCGCTGGGGATGCCGTCGGCGCTGGGCGAGCGGCCTTGGGCAAAGCATCGTACACGCCCGAGGGAGTGTTGAAACCGCTGCCAAAGGTTGTGAGCAAGGCCGGGGGAGCGGCAATCGGCTCGGCAGTCCATCCTGGAGCCGGCCTGTTAGGCTATGTCCTCGGCCCCGAAGCCTACAAAGCAATATTCCCGAATCCGATTGCCGACGATCTCGCGCAAGCCAAATTCATGAATCAGGGATACAGGCCCGCTGAGCCGTCCATACTCTCCCGCACGACACCGCCGCTTCTGGGCACCGGAGAAGATGCCGCGCCGTTACGCCCGACTGTCGGCACGCCGGAAGAGTGGGCCGCTTACGATCAGAGAATGGGAAACCTTAAAGCTGAAGCAAGCGATGCCGGAACCTATTCGGCGGCTCGCGGTAAGGCCGGGAAGAAATTGAACTACCAGCAGAGGATCGGGAAAACTTACTGAGCGCCCAGCAATACGCCGCAGCGAAGAAAGCTCCCGCCGAACGAATCACCAGGTAAGCGAACCATTTCGCGGCACCGCTGAAAAGAAATAGCAGGAAGAGAACCACGCACACCGATTTGATCCACAGAATCACGCACGGACTATAACACCGATGGGCCAAACACCTCCTAAATACTTTATGCCCCCGTCTCCCTACGGAGCCTCGCAGGGAACCAACGTCGTCAATCCCGCGCAGTCGGCGCCCACAACTCCGCAATCCGCCACTCTTAATGGCGGACTATTGCCGACGAACTTCGGGCAGTCCGCCAATCTGAATGGCGGACCGCAGAGTCCCGTCCCGCAGCCGCCGCAAGCCCCACAGCCCTTGCAAAGTCCAATGCAGCCAAACCCCCAGTCGCAACTTATGAGGACCAGGGGGTTCTTTGGCGGCCTGTTTGTCCTGGTTCTGCTGTTTACTCCTGGCGCTTTTGCCACAACATCGGTCACGGGACGCATTCAAAACTTAGGAACCGGCAATGTCACCAGCGCTGCCTTCGTTCGGTTCTGGCTGCGAGGCTGTGCAGGCAATCAGCCGCGGGTGAATGGGACCTCGATCATCGGCCCCACGGCCGGAGGCGTGTTTTTCTTCGATATCAGCGCGGACTCGAGCGGCAACATCTCCGGCACGCTCTATTCGACGCGCGACAGTACGGGCTTACTTGGCGGGGATATCGAATGCGGAGGCTCCAAGCTGGGAGTCTGGTATGGGATGCAGGCATTTGTGGGCGGCAAGGGAGGCCCGGAAGTTGCTGTTCATGCCAAGAACGGCGTTGTTCTGGACATCACTAGCGTCACGCCTATTACCACCAATCCCGTCAACCCGGCCCCGACCGGAGACTCGACTTACTGTCGCTTGGATGGCGGCAATGGGCCTTGCGGAACTGGCGCGCCCGCGGGTATCAGATTGACCCCGCAGAGTTATACCGGCGCCGGCGTCAACATCCCTTTTTCGAGAGCCTATCGCAATATCGCTTATGCCGGACAAGTGCAGGCCAGCGGAGGAATCGGACCGTACACATTCTCGATATCTTCGGGTTCATTGCCTGCCGGAGTATCGCTCGGGTCTTGCACCGCCGTTGCCAGCACTTGCCCTCTCACGGGCACTCCATCGGCGTCTTCGGTGTTTGGGGTCATCAACAGCTTTGTGATGCGGGTGGTCGATTCGGTCTCCAACGTGTTTACGATGCCTCTGACGATCACCGTCTATCAGACCAATACCGTTGTGGGCAGTCCCGCCTCGCAAAGCATCGCCCCCTTGGCAACCTTGCAGATGGCGGCCATGGCCAACGAAACAGACGGCGCTGCGCTCCCCGTAACCACGATGGCAGCTTGGGCCTCTACTGCAGGTGCCACGGTTGGAGCGAGTACGGGCCTCGTGACGGCTGGCGGGGGAGCTGCCACACCCTCGATCACAGCTGCCTTTGACGGCATCACCTCCGCGGGAGTGACCGTCACAGTGACGGGCGCATCGACGACCTTCGCTTGTTCTGGCGTGGTGACGGCAACTTTACAGACGGCCCTCAATACCGCTGCGGGTCTCGGCAAGACTCTGGAGATCACCGCAGGCAGTTGCACGACCGGCCCTCTGACCATTCCTGCAAATACCAGCCTGCTGATCGATACCGGAGTGACCATCTCGGACATCGCCGGTTACGGGATAACCGACAACATGCTGGAGATCAATACCGGACCCGTCACCATCTCGTGCACGGGAGCGGCTTCAACCTGCGTGTTCAAGATGCCGCTGTCTCAAGCACAAAGCATCGTGGACGGCAGTCAGTACCGGCATTGCCTGGCGATCGGCTATAACGCGCATGGCGCCGCGGCCTCAAATGTCACGATTTCCGGGATCTCCTGCAATCAGTCGGGCGGCGATGGAGTTCTGATCGACTCGGCAACCAACGTCACCATCCAAAACTCGCTGTTCGATTCCAATTACCGCAACGGCGGGAGCATTGTGGGGACTGTGAACCACATCAATATCACCGGGAACCACTTCACCAACTCGAACGGCACGCTGCCCAAAAGCGGGTTCGACATCGAGCCGAACCTGGCGACGAACTCGATCCAGGATGTGAACCTGACCAACAACTTCACCGACACCAATGGCGGCGACGGCCTGAACATCAGCCTGCAAAACCTCACCTCTGCGTCTGCGGCAGTGGCCATCACGGTTTCCGGGCACCACAGTGACGGGAATGGGCGCTACGGATATGTGGCCATCAACAACGATCCCACCAATCCCATGGGCACGGTTCTGATTCAAAACTCGTTTAGCTCGGGCGATGGAAGTTTCGGAGCCATCGGGCGTTTCTGGCAGGACGGGGGAGAGTTTCTGCACTTCGACAAGCTGACCGTCGCCAACTCTCACGCCCTCGGTCCCGATCCGGCTTACTCCTCGAGCGCGGCAGTGGGAGCGATTCGCGGCGGGGGCGTCACGGCGAACATGGGCAATATCTCGTTCACCGGGACGATCATTACAAGTTCCAACGGCATGATGGATCACTACTTCGATTTCGAGGACTACGCCCACATTGGAATCGCGCATGACACCTTCGATCTTGCGGGGACAAGAAGCGGAGCCACCGCGGCACCGCCCAATGGCTTGCTGAACGGCGTGGGAGTCTCACAACTGCCTTAAAGGAGCAAAATGAAAACAGCTCGCTATACCACAGTCAATGCAGCGAGTCCGCTGTGGCGGACATTCCTATTTGCGATTCTGGCGGCTGTACCCGCCTTCGCCCAGCACTCGGTGACAGTGCCATATCAAGGTAACTCAACCACGACTACCGCGACGGCCCCTGGAAGCGTGACCATCACTATTCCCGCAGGATGCACGTTCGCTAATTTGACCGTGACGTGCCCGACGATTCCTCCGACCCCGCCGACTCCGCCTCCCGGCCCCGCCCGCACCAAGTTCGCTCCCACTGGCGGGAACGATCAGCCTGCGCTCTATGGCTTGGCGGCCAAAGGTCCGGTCGAAGTGACGCCGGGAATCCTCAAGCTGTCTACGTCGACGCTGCCCAATGGCGCGGATATTTACTTTGACGATGGCGTGACCGTCACAGACTTCGCGGCCTATCAGGGCTGGTCGCATGGGTTCGCCATTGACGGAAACCAGAACATCACTTTGGCCGGAAGCGGATCGCCAACGGCTGCTGTATTTCAAATGCCCCTGACCTTCGCTCAAGGGAACATCCAGAATAACTGTGTGTGGATCGAGAACTCTTCGAACGTCCTGATCTCCGGTTTGCGATTTACGAAGTGCGGCGAGGACGGCATTTATATCGGTAATGGCGCGGCGCACGTCCACGTCACCAAGGTCCATTCGACCAACAATTTGCGCAACGGGTTAAGCATCACCGATAAAGTGACGGACATTCTGGTCGATTACAGCTTTTTCAACGGAGCGCAGAATCTCGCCGGCGGAATTGCGGATGGCGTAGATATCGAGCCGAACGGCCCGAGCGAAGGCAATCCGATTCCGGGCCAGTTCTCGAAGCAAGTCGTCCTCGATCACAACGATTTCAGCGGGAACGCGGGAGACGGTTTGTGTTCGTGCCTGTACTTCACTGCTCCCAATACGCCGCGCGACTTCACCTACACCAACAACACCTCGACCGGCAACGGCCTGAACAACTTCAACGCGAACGGCCCGCAGGGCGGCGTGAAGCAAAGCGGGAATAGCTGGCAGACTTCGCTGAAGGCCAAAGCCAAAGTGACGAAGCCCATTCCCTTGCACTAAAATAGGGCTAATGTTCTCGCTCACACAGGCCCTGGTAACGCGCTATGCCAAGCTCAGCGCGCTCAAGAACCTCATCGACAAATGGCTTGAGGATAAGAAGCCGCTGATCCTGGAAGCGCTCGAATCCGAAGCCTGCCCAGACAAGGGACCTTATCTCTTGGAGCGCAAGCAGGTCGCGCAAGGGCCGAACTACAAAGAGCTTCTTTATGCGCGCCTGCGCAGCGACGGCATGAACGAACAAGAGATAGTCCTGTGGGTGGTTGGGCAGAATTCCGAAAAGACTATCCTGCGCCTCGAAAAGAAAATCAACCCGAATTACCGCAAGACGTTCACGATAAAACTGCCAGCCTAGTCCTTCAGCAATTCCTCGCATTCCCTAAAAGGAGAACCACATGAAGCGCTCAGTCTTTCGTGTCAACTATTACATTGGAGGGAACTCCGTCACCGCTTACGTCTGCGCGCAGAGCGAAGGCGAAGCTGCGGCTTTCCTGGGGGTCAGGGACGGATCGGCGCAGGTTTCGACCGTGGCCTCTCCGGTCGAAGTGGTGGGTGTAGACACTGCGCATCCGGCACAGATACCCCCGCCGCCGTTTGTCGCTCCACCGCAACCGCCGCGCCAGTTCACCGATGCGGAACTTATCGCCCTGCGGAAGCTTCTCGCCGAGCAGTAGATGGCCTTCGGCAAATACAGCTACTCGCCCATTGCGATCATGCGGTTCATTCCCGGGCCGCTGACTCTCGCAATCAGTGCGGCGAGCGCGAAGATTCAGTTAGCGCCGAATACCTTCTATCGGTTCTGGTCGAGTGTCGATTGCTTCTTTGACATCGGACCAACGAATTCCATAGCGGCCACGACTTCCAGTCATCCCCTGGCGGCAAAAGTGGATTATCTGGTGTTCATCGACAGCGCGAACTTCTGGCTTGCGGCCATCGCGGCAAGTTCGGGAACCCTCTATATCAGTCAGGTGGACCCATAAGGAGCTGTAAATGGCCGGCGAAAAGGGCAACACAAACAGCATCAATTATCTGAAGCTCGTGTTTCAGGCGGTCGCCTGGTCGAAGGTGGCCGACAATGCCGCGACCACGCCCTACACGAACCTTTACGTCAGCCTGCACACCGCCGATCCCGGCGCAACTGGCCTGCAAACCACGTCCGAAGCCGCCTATACCGGCTATGCGCGCGTTGCGGTAGCGAGAACTTCCGGTGGCTGGTCGATATCGGGAGAAACCATCTCGAACGTGGCTGCGATCACCTTTCCCGCAAGTACGAGCGGACCTGAAGTCGAAACCTTTGTGGGCGTAGGCACCGACAGCAGCGGCGGTGCTGGAACCCTTTTGTGGGCCGGCCCTTTGAGCTCTTCGCTCACCGTCAACAACGGCATCACGCCCTCGTTTGCCATCGGCGCTCTGACGATCACCGAGGGATAGTGAAGCGATTTGCTCTGACCCTCGGATTGCTCTTCTGTGCCGGCCCAGCCTTCGCCGCCACTTGCAGCAATACCACTTTCACGAGCACGGTCATTAAGTGTATTCAGTCCACCTCGACCGATTGCACGGCGTTGCTTGATTGCTCCATCGCCTATCCGGCGAGCCCGGGGATCGGGCACACCCTTCTAGTCGTCTGCGGCGCATATCAGTACACGAGCAATGCCAATGCGATCGCGGCTACTGAGGCGGTCAATGACAGCGCGACACAAGCAAACACCTGGACCACCGCTTTAACTCCGGGCCTCTGGGCCAGTGGAGGGGCGCTGGGAAGCACCGTCCAGGACTCAAAAGAAGGCGCGTTCGTAGCCACGGCCAAAGCAACCGCCGCCGATACACCTCATTGTGTAACCGCAAGCGGCGGCACTCCAGCCACGTTGTTCATGGTGATTTACGAGCTATCGAGCGTAAACGGAACCATCGCGGTAGATGCTTCGGCAGCTATGGTCGATGGGGCTGGGGTCGGAACGACAACCTGTCCATCAGGGAACATGACCCCAGCCAAGAACGGCGACATGCTATTCGGATATTGCAATTACGGGGATGGAGGCATCACCACGGCGGGCAGCGGCTGGACTGAGATTGATACCGGCGTGGTTGGCCAGGGTAAGGGACAACTCACCGCTGCGACCGTAAATTCCGTGTGGGTAGCGGCCTCCATGTCGCATTGGGTAGCCGGAGCGATAGCCTTCAGCGATGGAACCGCCGTCTCTTCGACCGTTCCCGGATGGCCTGGCCGCACTACAGGTCCGTCTTTCGCTATCTCTATTCTGATCGGGATTCTGATTGGAGTGGGCTATGGGCAATCTTTGGACCGTTATTTGCGTGGCGCTGGGAGCGTGGCTTGGAATTACCCTGGTCAAGATCAACCCGCTCTTGGCTCGCCTGTTATCGACCTTGTTCCATCGGCTGATGGAAGCTATCAGGCAGTCGTTCGCGCGGAAAGATCGTAAGCTGCTCAGGAGAGTGTGATGGATAAGTCATTTCTAACGCCCGATTACCGGCACTTCGACCGCTGGCTATTGAAGCAGGCGCGCAATCTCCCGGTCCCGATGAATGCGCGGCAATACTTCAACAGCCAGGTAGCGGATTCACTGATCGTCGCATCTTCGGTCGCTCCGACGACAACCGAGACTTCCATCTTCACGCCCTACACGCTCTGTAACCAGGCGTTCCCGGTGGGGTACGGACTCTCCGCACCGTTCGCCGGACAGGTCTACAAATTCGCTTGTGGCGGGATCATCACCACTCCAGCGACCGGCACGCTCGTGATTAAGCCCTATTACGGGCCGGGGGCTTCCGCGATTTCGTTTACCGGAGCCGTGGCAATGGGCGCTTCGCCTGCCCAAACCGTCACGGCCAGCCTTTCGAGCATTCCCTGGGAGATGTCCGGGCGCCTGGTATTCCGTTCGATAGCTTCCGCGGCCACAACCTCAACCGCGTGGCTTACCGGAACCTTCAGGAGCCAGGGGACCTTGGCCACCGCCGGCGGCGGATGGACCATTCCTTTCGGCAGTACCGCGGCAGTAAGTGTGGACACAACCGGACTTGCGGCGGCTGGAGGGTTCGGCTCGATTACGTTCTCGGTCACTTTCTCCGTTACCGGCGCAACAATCGTGACGGATTGGACCGAGATGCTGACGCGCAACTAGATGCCTCCGGTAGTCTCGCAATCGAAGTTCTTTCAGCCTGCGCTTGTACAGCAGCCGATCGGCACGCTGTCGCAGATCGCTGCGACGATCACCGGACACGCTACCGCAGCGGGAACCCTGAAAGGGGCTGGGGCGCTTCTTGGCTCCGCGACCGGGCACGCTTCGTTCACCGATACGCTTACCGGCAAGGGCGCTCTTGCTGGGGCCTCTTCTGGACATGCCTCGGTCACGGGAACACTTCTCGGCCGCGGCGCTCTTGCGACCACCACAACCGGCCATGCCAGCGTAGCGGGGACGGTCAAGGGCAGCGGGAAGTTACTAAGCGCAGTTGTAGGGCACACCACAGATTCAGGCTTGCTGCTGGGAGCTGGAGCCCTCAACGGCTCATCGACAGGACACGCGACCGTTGCTCTGCTCAATTCGGTGCTGTCGCAGATATCGGCATCGAGTTCGGGCCATGCGTCGGTTTCTGGTGGGCTGACGGGTAAAGGCGCCCTGGCAAGCGCGATCTCTTCGGCTCAGGCCGGCACGAGTTCTGGCGGACACGGAGCGAGTTACTAGGGAGCGAAATGAAAAAACTGATCGTCTTATTCGCAATGATCGCGGCCTTTTCGGCCTCGTCCTTCGCCCAGATTCCTCAAGGCTCGGCTCATCACGAAGCGACCTTGACCTGGAATCAGGATGTGGGAGCGACCGGGTTTAATGTCTACAGATCGCTTCTGCCTGGGGGGCCGTTTGCGGTGATCAGCACGGCGCCGGTTCCCGAACCGCCCTCGACTAGCACGACTCTTCCCAGCTTCATTGATGTGAATGTGGTGCAGGGGACGACTTACTCCTGGTGCGTGACGGCTCTGGCTACGATCAGCACGGGAGTTTTCGAGACGGCTTGCAGCAATGTGGTGACGGTGAAGGTCCCAAACGACCCTATCGGCCCCCCTGGTGGCCTTTCCGTAGTCGCGCAGTGAAAGCCTTAACCATCCCTCATTAGCCTTGTAAGGAAATCGTTTATCGCCGCAATTAGTAAAAGCGCCACGGCCAGCAGATATATCCTTGCGGCCCATTTCGCCCAGAGGGGAGCTATCGTGTCGCTGCCTTGGAGCAAGGCCGCGGCGTAGAGGGTCCACAGTAAAATTAGCCCTATGGCCAGTTGCACGAGCAGGCCGCCGACATATTTGGCGAACTTAATCACGTGTCCCCTGAAGAAAATTCCCCCTCAAGTCACCTACCGCTGTCTCTTCTGCCGAAAGATGAAGAGCGAGCCGCGCGGCCAAGGACAAGCCCCGTCCCTGAAATGGGCCATCTGTCCGGGTTGCGCGGTGGATTCATTGCGGGAGTTCTTCTCCGAGGGCTATGCGCCGAGTTGGTACAGTCGCTTATTCCCGAAGATGCTTGGGAAGAAGAAAGCGGCCTAGCGTCCTTCCTCGATGTATCGCACCACGGCTTCGGCTCGCCGGATCAATTCTTCCGCATTGTCCGCGTCGGTGAATTGCACTGCCTGAATCGCGGTAACCCGCAACGCCTTCCGCTTCTCGTTGTCCTGCTCTAACTTCTTGAACGCGCGGCGCTCGGCTCGCTTGGCCTTCCAGTTGTCGAGAAGCTTCATCCCCTAGCCCCGCTTCCCGCCCTTCGTAGTCTCGTGAAACTTCTTCCACCGCGCTAGAACTGCCTTCCTGGCCGCTTCAGAGCGCTGCTCCTTTGTTCTTTTGTCCGCAGTAGCCTTTCCGCCCTTGGCTCCGCCTTTCTTCCCGCCCTTGCGCCCCATACGCACGAAATAGTCCCGATTTAGTCGTTTCAAGTCTCGCTCCAGCCTTTTCGTCACTCCCGGAGCCTGCGCAGAAGTAAAGTTCATACCCCGCATTGTACACAGAGGGGCTGTGGATAACTATCAAAATAGTTGCATTTTTCTGTCTTGGCCTATTGACACAGGGGGTGTGCGTATGCGAATATCCGCTTGTTCGCAATCCTCACCAATAGGAGAACAAAGCCATGAAATGCAAGAACTGCGGTCTACCGATAGCGGAACTGCTCGACCCCTGGGGCGGCCAGCACGGCTGGTATCACCCGACCATCGAGCGGGAAGTGAACATCGACGGCGCCGACGTGATGACCTACGCCACGTCCTGCCCCGATGATCTGGGAGAAGCGGAACCCGAGGACCTCGAAGCCAAGCTCACCGACCTCTCCGACGAAGCCATCAAGGCCATGGATCTGTACTGGGAGCCGGATATCGAGCGCATCAAGCACTACCTGGCCGTGGCTTATGAGCGCGGAGCGAAGGAAGTGCGGCCGTGAGCTACGACAAAGACCAGAAGTCCCGCATTGTGGTAGTGGACATCGAGACGGTATCCGAGACCGCGGACCCGCGGGACTGCTTCGACGCCATGACCGGGCGGATCGTATCGATCGCCATGGTGATCGATAACGGTTTCGAGCTTAAACCCGTGGTGATCTGCGACCAGGACGAAACCAAGATCCTCGAAACCTTCTGGGCTAACCTCACTCGGGACGACCTCATTGTCGGCCACAACTGCCTCGATTTCGACATCAAGTATTTGAAGCAACGCTCCTGGATCAAGAACGTGAAGCCAACGGTGGACATCAGCCAGCGCAAATACTGGATCGATGACGTGTTCGACATCATGGCCGTGTGGACCAACTGGGGTTATAAGAACCAGCTAAAAGGCTCTGGGCTCGACAACATCGCCAAGGCTCTGGGCCTGGGCGGTAAGACCGGCCATGGCTCGGAAGTGGCTGCCCTCTGGGCCAACAAAGAGTATGTCAAGCTCATGGACTACAACCTCTCGGACGTGCTGCTGAGTTATCAGGTCTACTGCAGGATGACCTATCGGGCGCCGCTGCCGTTCACGTTCCTGGGGAGCGCACTGCCGACGTTCCTTCCCGGCGACACGCGGGAGAAGGTGCCGGTCCCACAAAAAAAGGAGCTCCAAGCGCCCTTAACGCTCGAAGCCCCTGTCGCTCCATCTAATCAGCCATGCAATGCACCAAGCGTACCACCCCCGTCAAGCCGGAACGGCAAATCTCATGAGCCGATCTTCTATCGCCAGGCCGGCGGCGAAGTGATCCTCTCGGGCAAGGGCACCTTCCAGGTCAAGCGGGCCATCAAGGAGATCTACGGCGGGTTCGGCAAGAAGATCAGCGAGCGACCCGCGCTCTACGAATGGCACATGCGCCCGGAGAGGTTCGAGCCCTTCGCTGATTTCTGCCGGGGCATCGGGGTACCCTTGCAAGCGATGGGGAATGGGACGATGACGGTAAGAAGGGAGGCGTGATGGAGAAGAGAAATGAATATGTGTCGGAGTTGGGCAGGTTCTATCGGCATACACCCAAGGCTGTTTTCGCGGCCATTGCATTCTCATTTGCAAATCGTCTCTTCGCAAAGACCATCGGGACCGAAGTAGAAGACGTTTTGCGCGCGGAATGGAAGACGCTTCACGAAAACGGGATCGTTCCACAAAAGCCGAAGGGGGCGTGATGTTCGTCCTTTACGTAATCCTGCTCGCCCTGACTTGCTGGGCGGTTTACGCGATCTGGGATTACTTCACATGAGCCCAAGGGGTAGTCATCTCGACGTAGAGGCGACGGCTTCCGCAAGGCTTACGCGGGTCTTGCGGGACCGCCGCAGCTTCATTGCCACCGATGGGCGGGTGTTCCTCGAGGGGAAGGACGTTCGCAGGGCCAGAGCGCGGGTGTTTGGCCGTGACGAGGGGATGTGCGTGGATTGCGGGGCAGAGGTTCGCTTCGATAATTCGGGATTCTGGAGTGCGGCCGAACTAACCGACATGGGCTATGGGTGCGGGGTGGACTTCGGCGTGATGGAGCTCTCCCACGAGAAGCCCAAGAGCCTGGGCGGGGACGATTCGGATGAGAACCTTCGGACGCGCTGCCGGCGGTGCCACAGGAAGAAAGACGGCCACGGACAGGATCTACATTTCTGAGGAGGCGGATATGTGCTTACTGTTTTTCTTCGGTGGGTTTGCAGGCGGGATCGTTGCGACGTTGATGTGGTTGTACCCATAAATCAAAAAGGGGCTCGCCTTCCCAAACGAGCCCCTCATACCTGCTAGATTGTTCGCCGTTACCGGATAGGATGCGCGGAGAGAAGGGGATGGTCAAGGCGCGAGCGCAACATCTTGCGCCCCAGAATGGGCATACCCAATTTGTGCGGTTTGGATTTCTGCAAACGGGAATGGAAAAGTAAATAGAAGCTAAGTGCTTTGGAATCTAGAAAAGGACCCGCTGATAATTTGTCATATGTTGCCTCTACGCTCAGATGGAAGTTTTGCACAACGCGCCACAAGAATCTTCTTGACAGCGTGTATACAGCGACGTATACACATGGGCCATGGCGCACGTAATTGCGCCGGACGATATGAAGGACTCCTCAATTCAAATCCGGGTTCCCAAGAAGGTCCGCGACCGCTATCACCGCCTTGCGGATGCCATGAACGAGGACCTGAGCGAATTGGTTCGGAAGTACCTCGATCGTCTGGCAGAGAAGAAGGGGATCGCCGCCTGAAGCGGGTATGCCAAGATGCGCCAAACGTGTAGCCCTCAAACGCAACATAATATACAACGTTACAGGCGTTCGTTAACCTTTCGAGCAACTTTTAGTACCTTCTCGGCACCGTCGGCTTTCACCGGCTCGAAGGGCAAGCTCGGCTGCCTGTATCCGATGATCCGGTCCCTGTGCCTGATAATCCATCGGATATTCAGGGCTTCCGACATCAGCCGGTCGATTTCGTTTTGCAACTCCTCGCGGTCGCGCAATAGCTGGCAGACCAGCTCCCATCGTTTCAACTGGGCGTCTTCCAGTATTTCCGCCGAGTGTTCGAGCAAGTCGTCGAGTTCCGGCTCTGGTGGAGTTCTTCTTACAGACACAAGCGCCCCCTCTCTTCCAGAGGGGACGGCTCCGGGGGCCAGCACACCGTTCGGGAGTGTTTACCACAACAGCATATACCGTGCAAGTCAACAGATTGTCGGGAATTGGTAATGGGCGAAGGCAAGAAGACGGAGCGAACCGACATGCCCAAGCAGTTGCGCACCGATTCCGAGCTGGCCGAGGACATTCGTTTTATCGCCCGCATGAATCGCCGCCAGATCACGGAGCAAGTGTTGGTGTGGATCGAGGAAGGCGTAAAGGAAGATAAGCGCAGATTCAGTCAGGCCGCGTCAGGTGCAGAGCCCATCGCAGTCAGATCAAGTCAGGAAGCGTCAAGGAAAATGGCATGACCAGGAATTCCTACATACACAAAACAGGTGAGGGCGCCTTGCTAGGGGGGCAGGGAAGGGCAAGCCGTGTAGACGGCCCTGCTCCTCTGGCACCAACCTCCATGCTCGCCACCTGGAACCGCTGTTCCTGGCGCGAGAAGGTCTGGATCGTGGTCCTGGGGGCGCTGATTCTGGAGGGGCTGTTTGTGGTGATGGCGATATGACATATCAAGAATTCCTCGACGCCCTGCGAAATACGCCGCGAGATTGGTGCTTAACTTCCGATGGAAGAATACGCAGGGCCAACACCAAACGCTCAGCCCAATGCCCAATTTCCTCGCTCTGCGGATTAGGCTCCGGAGACTTTGAAGAGGCGGCGAAGAGAATCGGATTGGACAGTGAACTAGCGTGGACGTTTGTGTGCGCGGCCGACGATCCTGACCGGGATGCGCCAACTAATTTAATTCGCCGCGATCTGCTGGAAGCGTGCGGATTAAAGGACATCGCATGACCGACCTCATGCTATCGGTCCTGATGGCCGCTTGGTTCCTGCGGGAGTTGTGGAGGGAGTTTTGGGGATAAGGCGAGCGAAGCCGAAGTTTCGAGTGGGGCAGGTGGTGGTATGGAAGCACAGCCCTTTGGGTGACCCGGAGTTCATGCTTATTAAGTTGGCTCGATGGTTACAGGATGAATGGAGATATATGGGCCATAGGGAAATTAGCGAAAGAAACCTGCGCCCCCTCACCGCACGCGAGCGCGGCAAATGACCCACGTCCAGATACCCAAGAGGCCCCGAGGGTCGCCGCGGGCGACGAAGAGTTTCCCGACCGCCGGCGCTCTCACGAAATGCGCGACTCCTGGCTGTGGCCATCCCTGGAACAAGCATCACGGGGAATGTACGGTGTGGGTAGTCGATAAGCTCGATCGGGGCAAGAAAGGCCGTTTCTGCCGCTGCCAGCAGTTCCGTGAGGCGAAATGATTTCTCTGCGCGATTGGGCCATCGGAATTTTACAGGCGCTTATGTTCTTTGCAATCGGCGAACAGCGCGTTGCCAATGAAAGCGAAAACGGCATGACCTCCTTACTCTGGGCCACCTGGAACCGCTGTTCCTGGCGCGAGAAGGTCTGGATCGTGGTCCTGGGGGCGCTCCCCTCGACATTGCTCGGGGACGGTGAGCGAAGTCGAACCGTGATCCTGGAGGGGCTGTTTGTGGTGATGGCGATATGAGCCGAGGAAAACTTAGGCCGCGCGGGCCGCTTACCATCAATGCCATCAGCGACACGCTGTTGCTGATCGGCGAAGATACGACGGATGAAGTCATCCGCACCTGGAACGCTAAACAGCGGCTCCAGGTCTACGATTGGGCGATCCGCACGCATCTGCGGGCCAGCGACAACATCATCGCCGTGCCAAGCAAGCCAGCATGTCTGCGTAAGGCTACTCCATGACCGACCTCATCCTCTCGGTCTTCATGGCCGCTTGGTTCCTGAGAGAGCTGTGGAGGGAGTTTTGGGGATAAGGCGAGCGAAGCCCAAGTTTCGGCCAACTAGATACATTTCTAACGTCCCGAGGTTGAATCCAAAAGGGCTTTCAGGTAACTCGCGCGACAGGCGTAGAGCTAGGCGTAAGAAATGACCCACGTCCAGATACCCAAGAGGCCCCGAGGCATGAGGAAGCGATTCCCGGCTGCCGGCGCTCTCACTCTCTGAAGTAATTCAGACCGAGAAAGGTATCGCTGTCAAGTTTGGGGAGCAGGATGCGACTTTTGAACTTGTGCCGGATGGCGATCATATGAGGCTAATTATTATTTGCCCGCCCGTGAAGTTAACGATTGGCGTGAACCGTGAAGAGGTTGCGGGGTTGGGGCGCTATCTCACGGAAACAGCGGAATCCAAGTAGCGACTTTCGAGGCGGGTAGGGAGCGGCAGCAGGGTATAGATATAGCTCTGGGGACATTTCGAGCCTAGTGCATCCGACTATCCCTGACTGCTGCGACCGCCTCGGATTCATCTTCCCAGCGCTGCTAATCGGGGAAAGGTTAGCAGCTTCGGCCCATCAGCGGTTCGGGCAGCGGCTGAAAGTGGGGCTGGCCGTAGACGGTTCTGCTTTTGGCGATGATGGGTAACCGGGATGGCCCGGCGCGCACAGCCCCGATGCGAGAGGAGATCAGGCAAACCAGGGCGCGCCTGGGATGCGGGTGGAAGCCCCGCACAAGTTCAGAGCGCACGTACGGGCGCTGTGTGACAGAAGAATAGAGCGAGAGACTCCCGCATCACGCGGGACGATGAGGATTTGTGTCTGTGTGTGTGTGCGCGGCCGAATGGCTTCTGAAATGCAGTAACTATTGTTGAGAGGTGGTTGTGACTAACTAACTCACCTTTCAATTTTGATTGATAGCTTGTGAGTGAGTTAGTTACTTGGGCTTGCTGCGCATGAATTATTACCTATATCTCGAATCTGACGTCTGGCGACGACGCAGAGCGCGTTTTTTAAGGTGCCATTTCTTATGCCATAAGTGCGGCTGCGACTTGCGCCGTTGGATGGGGAATCGGTTGCCATCGCACGTCCATCATATCAGCTACGCCAATTTTGGACACGAGCCCGACACGGACCTAATGGCGCTCTGCGAGCCCTGTCATTGGCTGATCGAGTCTGGCAAGGGAAATCAATTTTGGGTTCGAGGGGCAAATACAACACCCCTGAAGGCCACAAGCCTAGCTTCCGTCCTTGCAATCGTCACCGAATCCATCCGACCGGAGCATCGGCTGGGAATGAACGTAGCCGAGGAGATTTATAAGCGCTGTGGACTCCCAGCCGATCACGACAGGCTTATACGGGCGATTCAAACCATCATTACCGAATCTGTGGAGCGGAAGGTCCGTTACCCCACGATTGTATTTATGAGGTTGCGGCAGCTACAGCGCCATGAATGGGCGCCAGATCCCAAGTCCGTTCAGGCGTGTTAGTGAAAGACTTTTCCGAGGGGTGCGCGATGAAGCCTTACTACAGCGAGGACGGCATCACCATCTACCACGGAGATTGCAGGGACATTTTGCTTTACCTGCCGCCGCGCACTCTTCATTGCTGCGTGACGTCGCCGCCATATTGGGGCTTGCGGTTTTACGAGGGCGCCTCAGACCTCGGCCTCGAATCCAGCCCACAAGAGTACATCTCGAGAATGTCTTGGATTTTCAGGCAGGTCTATCGCTCCCTGGTCGACGGCTCAACTCTCTGGCTGAACCTTGGCGATAGCTACGGCTCTGGAACGCACGCCTTTCGGCCGCCAAGCAAATGCTCGGCAGTTGGTGGATGGCGGTCGACGGCTAATCAGCTAAACCGTAATGGCTATCCGGCGAAGCAGTTGGTAGGAGTGCCGTGGCGTCTCGCTTTTGCGCTGCAGGAGCGAGGCTGGTTTCTGCGTCAAGACATCATCTGGGCAAAGCCTAACCCGATGCCTGAGTCTGTTACCGATCGCTGCACGAAAGCCCATGAATACATTTTCCTGTTGGCTAAGGGGCGCAAGTATTTCTACGACCAAGAAGCCATTCTTGAGCCGGTAAGCCCGAATACCCACATGCGCCTTAGCCAAAACCTAGCTGCACAGATCGGCAGCTACCGGGCTAATGGCGGCGGAAAAACCAATGGGCCGATGAAGGCAGTAGGGCGCAAGGCAAAAAACGGCGCCGTCGGAGTCGAGAAGCACAATGCCAGCTTTGACGCATCGGTTTGTATGCCAGTTGTCGAACGGAACAAACGATCCGTCTGGACGATTGGGACAGGCGAAGGGTTGGAGATGCACACGGCCACGTTCCCGGAAGAGTTAGTCAAGCCGTGCGTTTTGGCTGGCTGTCCCGTCGACGGCGCCGTTTTGGATCCATTCTGCGGAACGGGCACAACCCTCAAAGTGGCTAAGGAACTCGGCCGTCGCGCAGTAGGCATCGAGATCGAGGAAAAGTATTGCGAGATCGCTGCCAAGAGACTGGGGCAGAAAGTGCTGGAGTTTACATGAGCCTCCAATCCATTCTCGAGATCTTCACCGAGCTTCTCACCGACGAGGAGCGCAATTGGTTTCCGTTTGGCAACGAGGTCTACAAGTGCTGCGGCTCGCCGAGTGAAAGGCAGCAAATCGCTCAAGCCCTCGAAACCATGATGGCCGAATCCATCCGGCGCAAGAAACGCTACCCGCGGATCATCTTCAAGCGCCTGAAGCAGCTTCAGAAAGGCGAATGGGCTCCCGCAGTTCAACTCCAGCCACGGCCAGAACCTCAGATGAACCCCGCAGCCGTAGAGCGCTACTGGGAGCGGAGAAGGAAGAGGGTGGCAGGGTGAAGCTGGCGCGAGTATTTCCGAGACGTACCAAGGCTACTCCTAATGATGAAATGGCCTTTTTCGGGGCGCCCGATATGTTTGTCCAGGCCGACGAGGTCCACATCGATGTCACTTTCACGGCAGACAAGCCAAAAGCGGAGCGTTTAGCGGAGGAATGGCAGCGGATCGCTCCAGTAAAAGTTGGCGGCGTCGCTTATGGCGATCCGGGTCAAGAATTCGTTCCGGGGCGCTACGTCAAAGAAGGCTACACCTTCACCTCGCGCGGCTGTCCCGAACGATGCTGGTACTGCTCAGTGTGGAAGCGAGACCCGGCGATTCGGCTCCTACCGATTCAAGATGGCTGGAATATCCTCGATGACAACTTACTCGCTTGCCCTGAGGCCCATTTCCGCTCCGTGATTGCCATGCTGTCTAGGCAAAGGCGCCGCGTTGAGTTCACTGGCGGATTGCAGGCGTCACGATTGCAGGACTGGCATGTGGAGCTTTTTGCGAGCCTCACACCGCGACCAGTATTCTTTTTTGCTTACGATGACCCAGACAAATGCAAGAAAAGTTCTTTCGACGGGATGCGAGTCGCCGCCGAGAAAATGCTTGCCGCCGGATTCACTCGCGCCGCCCATAATCTACGCACGTTCGTTTTCATCGGCTTCCCACAAGACACTTTCGACAAGGCCGAGGCGCGATTGCGCGAAATGCTGGATATCGGCTTCACGCCTTACGCGATGCTTTGGCAACCTGAGACGCCAAGCGCAGAGAAATACAGGCCAGCGCCAGAATGGAAGCGCTTTCAAAGATCATGGGCAAGGCCGGCAGCGATTCACGCTGTTAACAGAGTGCCAGCATGACCTCCCCCGGTTTACCCCCGTTAGGGGGCGCCACCTTCGTCTCCCGCGAATATGCAGATAAGGCCGTCAAACTCTGGGCCGACTTCGGGATTGTGTCGGAGGTGGTAGCGGATGGCAGGTACTTCAGAGTGATAATTTATCGGCGGGAAGAGCCGCCCTCAGCTCCTCGGCAGAATGCGCGGTTATGCGCTCCTCGGTAGTAAATCGGCGGCCACATTGCGGGCAATCCCGGTTCTGGCACTCGTGCCTTCTGGTTGCGGTCAAACCGGCTTCGTCTTCGTATTTATCGACAATTTTCGTCGGGAGGTGGCAGATTTGACACCTCATACTGCGGAATTATTTCACAGGAAAGGAGATAACTTGTCCTGTTTAGTACAGCGACCCGCATATGTGGCGGGTAATATTCTGGCGCAACCGAAAAACCTCGCAAAACTGCCTTCCGCGGTAGAGCATCAGTGTGCTCATTCGATCCGCCTTCCCCTTTGTACCGGCCTGCGCCAGCGGCAGAAATATCTGGGGCAAGAATCATCGCTAGTCCTTCCTGTGTCAAAACACTTCACCATCAACTATCCAGACGGCAGTAAGGGCAACATCAGCGGCCCTGTGAAGACGGACATGTTGCTTGCGCGTGAGATCGAAGAATCCATTGACGGCACGTTCAACTATATCGGTCACGACGGCGGCGTTCTCGTGATGCACTCGATGGCCGATCTCGGAAAGCTAAAGAAGGCGCGGCGGGGCATCGACACAAACCTACTCAGGCGCTTCTACGACGGCCTGTTTGCGGATCATGTCGTGGGCTTTGTTTTCGAGGAAAGACGTGCAAGCGTCGAGATGCTGGAGAGCCCCGAAGCCATGGCGCTGAGATTGGAGCTGCTGTGAAGGCGAAGCCAAAGTGGTGGACCTCCGACGAATGGAGTACTCCCCCTAGTCTTGTGGCGAGCCTTGAATCCGAGTTTGGCCATTTCGATCTAGATCCGGCCTGCCGTCCCGAGACTGCAAAGGCCGCGAAGTTCTACGACCGCGACGTCGACGGCCTCACGCAGCCCTGGACTGGAAAAGTGTTCTTGAATCCGCCTTACAGCAAACCGGCTCCGTGGCTCCAGAAGGCCATAGACGAGACGTCGACGGGCAGGGCATCGCTCGTTGTCGCGCTGCTTCCGGCTTCGACGGACACGGAATGGTTCCATAAGTTAGTCAAAGACCACGCCGAGATCCGTTTTATTAAGGGCCGCGTCAGATTCCACGGTTGGCTTGGAACTCCAATAGGCACCCCGCGACAAGGCAATCTGTTCGCTATCTACTGAGGCGCGCCATGATCCTTCTCCTCATCATCCTGTTTCTCCTGTTTGCTGGCACTGGTGGCGGCTATTACGGCTATCACCATTGGGGACCGACGGGCGGCTTAGGCGGGGGAGTGGGCCTGGTCCTGTTGATTATCGTGATCTGGTTATTGTTCCGAGGAGGATTCTGAAATGTTCACCGCAGTCGAAAAGCTGGCGGTCAATCTGGCCATGGCCCTTTTGCAGCACTTCGTCACCAACCCGGCCTCGGTCAAGCAGGAAGGCACGATCATCCACCAGATTGCCCTTTTGGCCACACAGGCCGACTCGCAGGTTAACGCGGGCTTCACATGGAGCTATGGTTCATCGCCCGTGCCATCGACAAAAACGGGGAAATAAGTGACGCGATTTTGCTCGGGTAGCTCAGACGGGATCGTGCGCTCGGTGACTATATGCGACTGACGACGAAAGTTGGCGGCACGCAACGGAGGTTGCCGGAACCTGTGACAGAGCGTCGGCTCTTTAAGCCGAAAGTCGGTGGTTCAATTCCATCCCCGCGCGCCATTTTCATAAACACGGAGGCGAAGTGAAGAATAAGAAATTTCTAGCAGTTGCATTGTGCTGCACGCTCGGAATCGGCGGCTGTACGACCGCCAGCGTCATCTCCAAGATCGAGCAGTGGGAACCCGTCATCGCCAAGGGTTTCAACTACATCGTGGCGATTCTGCAGCAAGACGGAGTAATCACCAACGGAGCGAGCCTGACCACCGACGCCGCCAAGGTCAGCGCAGGGATTGGCGACCTGACGAGCGATATCACCGCAGCGCAGGCTTCAAGCTCGGCCGCAACAGGAGCGCTGAACAAGATCATTGCGGTTCTGGGCTCATTGCAGAATGATCTCGGCCAGCTTCAGACCGACATCCCCGGAGGCGTTCCCGCCAACGACGTGCAGGACATCAAGCAAAGCCTCGGAGGGCTGAGTCTTGCGCTTGCGGCTTTCCAGGCCGAACTGACTCCGGTCGCATCTCTGCCGCTCGGGCAGCAGAAGAAAGCCCTGGCCAAGATCGCCGTACCCGATCTCGTTGCTTTCAAAAAGTCCTGGAATCAGATTCAGATAACGCATAATCACCCGGAGAAACAACTCTGATGTTTGGGCTGTGGTTGTCCATCACGCTCTTTAACTTATTCTCCGTACTGTTCAATTTCTGCGTGTTTGAGTACAACCGTAGAACGCACGCTCCATTCGCTCTTCGCGCCGTAAACCTCGGCTGCGTTATGTTTTCAGGTTACATGTTCATTCTCATGCTGGCAGTAGGACCCTAAATGCTCCCTCTGTGGCTCATCATTTTGCAGCTCGTTTTCGCGGGCCTCACTGTCGCCCAGAATTACCGGGGCGTGAAAACGGTGGTGGTCAGTGCGGCGCAAACGACCGAGCACACGGCAGTCAAGATTGCCGGGAAGAAACCCCCGGCCCAGCCTCACTCTTTGGTTTATCCAGATCCGGTTCTCACGCCTTGCGCCACAGAGTTAGAGAAATGCCTCAATCCTTTAA
>Ga0210408_10000541_pt1 | contig 47156 bp, 41 predicted proteins | sample IncBWH4MmetaG_FD_155471 | JGI IMG/M metagenome (GOLD analysis project Ga0210408, IMG submission 155471) | Forest soil microbial communities from Barre Woods Harvard Forest LTER site, Petersham, Massachusetts, United States - Inc-BW-H-4-M | ecosystem: Environmental > Terrestrial > Soil >...
GGCCAGCTGAGAAGGATCGGGCTGGCGGCGCTGGTGGCGCTGTCGGTGGGCCTGGTGGTGATCGTGGTGGGGCAGGGCTTCAGCACGGTGGGGGCGGTGCGGGCGGTGGAGGACCTGGTGCTGGGGATCGCGGCGATCGCGGTGCTGACGGCGGCGTTCGCGTTCGTGGCGGTGAGAATGGCGGGTTGGCAGAACCCGGAATCGGAGGAGGAGTTCGAAGAGATCGTGCGCCGCGCAGAGGAGCTGGGGCGGGAGGGCCTGGGGGTGGACCCGGAGGAAGCGGAGTTCATGGAGCTGGACCCCCTGAACGACGCGGACTTCGAAGAGCTGGTGCGGGACGCGCTGGACGACCTGCCGGACCTGCTGCGCAACGCGCTACGCCACGTGGCGGTGGTGATCTCCGACGGGGGCAGACGGGCGGGGGCGTACGGCCTCTACCAGGGGGGCCAGACCCGCCGCGACGACACGCACGACCGGATCGTGATCTTCAGGGACACCCTGCGCAGGGACTTCGGGCACGACCCAGAACTGCTGCGCGACCAAGTCGTCAGAACGGTGCGCCACGAGCTCGCCCACCACGTGGGCTTCGACGAGTTGGGAGTAAGCCGCCTGGATTTGTAATCTGGCCGTTCTTCGCCCACTCACGGGAAACGCAGAACAGCCGCCACGAGCTTGTGGTGCCATCCCTCGTGCGCCGTCCCGAGACTCATTGTGAGCAAGGTGCGCCTAGGCTTGTGGAGGCCGAGCTCGTCCCACCCGTAGACGCCCTCGGGCAGCCGGAGGATCTTGGGGCCGACGTCGAAGTCGGTCACCGGTAGGTTCCAGTCCTGCCCGCCGAATCCAAAGAGCGCGCGGGGGCTGCCGGCGTATGGTGCTTCGGCCTGTGGTCCGTGACCAAACCGCAGGTGCTTGGGCTCGATCAGGACGAGCGAGGCTTCCAGGCCTTCTGTGGCGACGTGTTCGGGCACCGCGCGCCCGCCGTTGACGAACAGGACGGGCCCTTCGTGGAGCACGTCGATCAGCACTTTGAGTGCGGCATCGGGAGCTGCCGTGCCGTCGCGTTTCCATGGGGTCGCGGCGATCACCAAGTTCTCCGGCTGAGCCGGATCTCCCGCGGAGCCCTTGTGCATAAACGACACGATCTCGAGCGGCTGCGGGGTGCCCCCGTCCACCCCGCACTCGGCGTCGGAGAGCCCCCCATTTCCGTACGGGGAGATCGGGCGCACGAGCCGACGGTTCCGAAGCGTGACTCCGGCAACACAGCGCGCGCCGGTCTTGCGGGAGTTTGCAACCACGAGCATCTGCTCACTGGGCATGCGCCGCAGGGTATCCGGCCGTGCACGGCTGCCTACAGGTGAGCGATCTGAAGCCCATCCCAGTGTTCGGCCAAGTACTCGAGCACCAAGCGGCGGTGGCAGTGCTCGGGCGTCGCCTCCGAGCAGAGCAGGGCGGTCGGTGTCAAGAACGTGGCCGGATCAAGGCGACGCTCGACCTCGCGCTGGCGCAGGAGGGCGGTGAACCGCTCTTCATATTCCTCCCACGTCATCGCTCCTCGTCGCTTGAAGGCATTGAGAATCTCGTCGGTAGGAGCAAGCAGCGGCTCGTGCGCGTACTCGGCGCCGACCAACTCCCGCAGAAAGTACGGCAGATCGCGATCCTTTGCGAAGCCCGCCAGCTGCGAGGATGTGTTCCGACGCACATCCAGGAGCCGCCGTACTCCGTTGCTCCTCAACCGACCGAAGAAGTGCTCGGCCGTCGTCTTCGTGAAACCGATGCTGTAGATCTCCATGGCAGAGACTCCTCGAACAGTGAATCCAGCCGTATGAAACCACCCTCCAGCTCCTGCCGGCCGTCTCCGCGGATATGCAGCACCGGTACGCCCTCCTCGTAGAGCACACGTGCCACGAGCAGCCGGCGGTGGCAATGCTCGGGGTTCTCCTCGGCGCACATCACCGCGACCCGTAGCATTTCGATCCCCCGGCGCAGCTTGTCGAGCCCGAGAGCAAATGCCTCCGAGCGCGCCACGACATCGTAGCGAACGTGACCGTCCTGATCGTAGAGGCGCCTGTCATGGGGTCGTCCACCAAGCTCACCCCCTAGAAAGGCATACTGGACGCCGGCTTCTCGTAGGGCATCGGCAAGCGGGCCACTGTCGAACCACGGCGTATAGCGCGAGGCGGGCCAGGAGCGAACGTCGGCGATGCCCTGAACGTCGTGTGCGCGCAGCAGCGCCAGGAAGTGCTCCAGGGTATGGTTGGAGTGTCCGACCGTTAGGAGCGTGGCCGGCTCAGCCATCGGGTGCCGCCCGAGCGACCTGCTCCTGCCAAGCGGGATCGCTCAGCACGCCATCCAGCGCGACCATGCACTCCTCGACGTCATCGCAGCTCAGCTGGCGTACAGAGGGATGATCACGCATGATGTCCTCGACGAGCGGGGCGCTAATTCCCATCCCGCTCCGGAACACGATGACTGGCCGTCCCTCGCACAGTGCCCACGCGAGCTCCGCCCCTGCATCCGGACTCGCTGAGGAGGAGATGTACACGATGCAGGCATCCGCCAGCCTCAGCGCCTGCAGTCGCCGCCCCACGGGCTCGCCTGCTGCTGCCAGCACCGGCCATCCGTGCCGGCGACACGCCTCCTTCACGCCTTCCTCGAGCCGTTCGCCGTGCGGCAGCGACACGTACATCCACGCGCCCTCATGCGGCTCCCTCTTGTACATAAACAATGAGTCTAAATCGGCAGGACCACGGTGGCTGATCGGACCGCATAGGATGCCACTGACCACGGACGGATCTGGCCGACGTCGGATCGTGCTGACCTCTTATCAGTAGGATTCCCCCCGGGGATAGGTGGGGCCGCCACCCAGGTGGCCCCCCACCTGCAGCAGTGTCGACCCAAACAACCAAGGAGAAGAGCTTCAGATGCCTGACGCCGTAATCGTGGACGCCATACGCACGCCGATCGGGCGGGCGGTGAAGGGATCGCTCAAATCGGTCCGCGCGGACGACCTGGCGGCGGTCCCGCTGAAGGCGATCTTGGAGCGCAACCCGCAGCTGGAGTCGAGCTCGATCGTGGACGTGATGATGGGGTGTGGCTTCGCGGAGGGGGAGTCGGGCTACAACATCGGCCGCAACGCGGCGCTGCTGGCGGGGATCGACCACCACGTGCCGGGCACGACGGTGAACCGCTTCTGCGCGTCGTCGCTGCAGACGACGCGGATGGCGTTCCACGCGATCAAGGCGGGGGAGGGGGACACGTACATCGCCTGCGGCGTCGAGGCGGTCTCGCGGGCCACGCAGGGAGGCGACTTCGAATTCCACCCCAAGCTGGACGGCTCGGAGGGGTCGCTGTACAACGTTTACATCCCGATGGGCCTGACGGCGGAGAACGTGGCGGAGCGCTGCAACGTGAGCCGTGAGGCGCAGGACGAGTGGGCGGTGGTCTCCCAGAACCGCGCGGTGGCGGCGCAGGAGTCGGGCCACTACGACGTGGAGATCGTCCCGGTGACGGCCCCGGCGCACAAGGACAAGGACCGGGAGGGCAACGAGATCGAGATCCCCGAGCAGGTGGTCACCAAGGACGATGGCCCGCGCCCGGGGACGACGCTGGAGAAGCTGGCGTCGCTGAAGCCCGCCTTCAAGCCCGACGGCACGGTGACGGCGGGCAACGCGTGCCCCCTGAACGACGGAGCGGCGGCCCTGCTGGTGACCTCGGAGGAGCGCGCCAAGGAGCTGGGGATCGCCCCGAAAGTGAAGATCCTGGCCTCCACGGTGGTGGCGATCCGCCCGGAGGTGATGGGCCTGGGCCCGATCCCGGCGATCCAGCAGCTGCTGAAGCACACGGGGATGTCGATGAGCGACATCGACGTGGTGGAGATCAACGAGGCGTTCGCCGCCCAGATCGTCCCCTGCAAAGACGAGCTGGGGATCGACGACGAGAAGCTCAACCCGTTCGGCGGGGCGATCGCGCTGGGCCACCCCTTCGGGATGACGGGGGCGCGGATCATGACAACCCTGATCAACGACCTCCAGACGCTCGACGGAACGTACGGGATCGAGTCGATGTGCGTAGCGGGCGGCATGGGCATGGCGATGCTCGTGGAACGCCTCAGCTGACCCCCCAAGTTGACGACGGCTCCGTGTCATGCCTATGCGGGTGGGGCACGGAGGCTATTTTTTTGGATGAGGGCCGCCTTGAGGGCGGCCTGGGTAGGGCCGCGTTGCGCGGAGAGGACGCTCAGCGCGGGGACTCAGGCGTCGAGCCCGGGGATCGCCTCGATCGGGAGTTCGCCGTAAATCCCTTCCAAGCCGATCAGGTCGTTTCGATCTCGGGGACGACCGGCAAGGCGCTTGAAACCGACGATGCTGCTCAAACCGGCGACCAGGTATCTGACCCCGTCATCCTCGGCTTGCATGGCGCGTTCCTCGACGGTCTCGTAGTCGAGGGGGGGTAGGCCCCCGCGCATGATGTCAATCACTCCGGCTCGTGTCTTCGCTAGCAGATGCGTCCGACCGAGTAGGTGCTCATCCTGCAGCGGGGCTTCGTCACGCAAGCGCACGCCGTCAAGCTTGACAAGAGCTGCCAGCACCCGGTGGTCATTAATGGTGTCATCGGGAACCAAGAAGTCGACGTCCTCAGTCGCCCGGATGAAACGGTTGGCGATAACCGAGAAGCCGCCCACTACAACAAAGCGGGCACCCTCGGCGACCATCGCGGCGGCGGCAACGTCGAGTTCAGGGTCGAGGGCCGCCATTTGCTCGTTCGACGGCTCGCAACAGTTTTGCCGCCTGGGCCGAGAGATGCTGTCCACGCCTGAGCAACTCGCTAACCGGCGTATCGGCCGGGGGCGTGAGGGCACGGCGCTTTTCCTCGTTGAGCGCAGCCCACTCGGCGTCATGGCCGGGCTCAAGCAAGGTGCGGGAAGTGATGCTCACAACCTCATTCTACCCGAAATGCTAGACGCCATCGGACAAAAGTCTGCAAGCGACCTACGCGACCTACCGCGGGGGCATCCGCAGCGCCCCGTCGAGGCGGATGACCTCGCCGTTGAGCATGGGGTTTTCGATGATGTGGCAGGCGAGGTGGGCGTACTCGGAGGGTTGGCCGAGGCGCTGGGGGTAGGGGACGCCGGCGCCGAGTTTCTGGCGGGCCTCCTCGGGGAGGGCGGCGAGCAGGGGGGTGTCGAACAGGCCGGGGGCGATGGTGCAGACCCGGATCCCGTACTGGGCGAGGTCGCGGGCGGCGGGGAGGGTCATGCCGACGACCCCGCCCTTGGAGGCGGAGTAGGCGATCTGGCCGACCTGGCCGTCGTAGGCGGCGATGGAGGCGGTGTTGACGCACACCCCGCGTTCGCCCTCCTCGCTGAGGGGTGCGTTGGCGATCATCGCGGCGGAGGCGAGGCGCAGGACGTTGAAGGTGCCGATCAGGTTGATCTGGATGATGATCTCGAAGGGCATCAGGGGGTGGGGGCCCTTGGAGCCGGCGACCTTCTGCGCCCACCCGGTGCCGGCGCAGCAGACGGCGATGCGCAGCCCGCCCTCCACGGCGGCGGCGTGCGCGACGGCGGCCTGCACCTGCTCCTCCTCGCGCACGTCGCAGGCGAGGAAGTCCAGCCCCAGTTCGGAGGCGAGGGCCTGGCCCTTCTCGGCGTTGACGTCGGCGATCGTCACAACGGCGCCCGCGGAGTGCAGGCGGCGCACGGTGGCCTCGCCGAGCCCGGAGGCCCCGCCGACGACGATCGCTGAGTTGCCCTCGATCTGCATCTGTGGGCGGGGAGCCTACCTCACGGCCTCTATCACCGCCCAAAACGTGTGTGCCGACGACACATCACGCCGCCTCTCCCCCGAAAGGCACCGGATCGAGATCCACCCCAGGCCGGAGCGGCGACGCACCGCCAAAAGCCGACAGAATGGGCACCGTGAACGCTGCGCAGCTGCGTGTCGTCGAGGAGACCGGTCCGGCCGAGTGGATCGCTCCACGTTTGGACGGGCAGTTCGGTACGGCTGGCCTGACCGTGTCGCGCGACTACCCGGCCTATGCGCGGTATCCACCGTTACTCACCTTCAAGTGGGTCTAGCGGCCTGCCGTGACGAGCAAGTATCGCTTCGATGTGTGCCTGGTCTGACCCCGTCCCTCTGGCTATGGAAAATAGTGCATCGATGATGATCGGATGCCGGTCGGCCATATCTTCGATTGCCTTAAGCGCTTGATCGGGATACCATAAAAATAGGGCTAGCATCGGATCGGCACCGATGTATTCAATGATCTCGCTGTCACGGGGATCGACGCTTTCGCACAGTCTGAGTATAAATTGGCACATATACTCGAACTGTCCGGATGACAGCCACTCTATTTGTAGGTCGCTGACCCATTCACCTGGAGCCTTATCAGCAACCCGTGCCGACAGCCAGCTTTCGCTCGCGCGCTCTATTAGATCGGCATCGATGCGACTTTCTTTGCTCATGCTGCTGGGCCTATTATAATGATTTCTCTCACTTTGATTTCTGGAAGCTCCCAGATCTCCCTTGGGATGGTTTCGCCAATTTCTTCCGAGCAGTTTTTAAAATTCCATTTTTTGAGCTTCTTGCGTAGACCCTGTTGCTTTTGTTCAAAAGTGTTAATGTATTTTTTTACTTCCGCAGATGGTAGTCTGCGTTTGTTTTCCTTCATTTGCCGCAAACGTTTTAGCAATTCTCGTGCAAGGCCTTCGATACTTCCCAATAGCTTTTTGCATTCCTCCGCCGTCGAGTTGAGCGCCGCGGTGCGGGCTGTCGCGCATTCGCCACTCGGGTCAATGCTCGTAAGCGGCTTATCTCCTACATAAACATAGGGTTCGTGTGTCTTACTGAGTGCCGGGTCTACCGTCAGGAATTGTGCGGTCGCCGGGTCGTAGTATCGGGCGCGCAGGTAAATAAGGCCCGTGTCGCTGTTGGTGTACTGCCCGTCGTAGCCGAGTGGTGTGGTAGCGGTTCCTTCACATGTTGGAGTCCCGTAGGCTCCATAGGTGCATTTGCCTTCGATTGTGCCAGTGCTGCTCGTGATGAGCCGCGTGGAGCCCTGCTGGTCGTGGTGGAGGTAAAGGGGTTCGTTTTTGCTGTTGATCTGCTCGATGGGGTATCCGTCGGGTCCGTAGATGTAGCTGTCGGTTCCGTCACCGAGGATCAATGGTAGTTTTTCGGCCACGTTCCACACAAGGTAGGTGGTGGTTCCGTTGATTGTCTGTGCGGTGCGCAAGCCTTCGCCATTGTATTCGTAGCTGTCTTTGATTTCGGCGGTTTCGCCTTCTTTTGGTCGTTCGACTGAGGTCAGCTCGCCAGCCTGGTCGTAACCGTAGCTGGTCACAGGACCCGTCGACGGTTTTGTTTTTGTGCGCTCGCCGAGTTCATCGTAGGAGTAGGTTACGCCGGTCCCTTTTTCGAGCTCGTCGCCTTCGTTGTAGGTGTTTTCGCTCGATGCCTCCTGGGTAGGGTTGTTCGCGGCGTCGTATTTGTATTCGGTGCTACCATATTTTGTTACGCGATTGTCTTCGTCGTATGTGGCTTCTGTGACTTCTTCGCCGGGCAGTCCTTTAGCGGTAGTTTTCTTGACCTGATTATCGTTATCTAGGGTGTAGGCGAGTGACGCAAGGGTTTCGGTGCTCTTGAGCATATCGACTTCGGTCATTTGATCTGCATCATTGTAGTAATACTTGTCTTCGTTTTTAGTTTCGCTGGGGAAAATTGTTGCTTCGAGATCGGAGTCTGGGTTGTAGCTGAATTTGGTTGTGTGTTCGAGCCAATCTGTGACTTTTTCGAGACGCCTGTCTTGGTCGAATGCCCGCGTTACTTCTTTCCCGCCGGGGTAAATAATCTTGATCTGATCGTTGGCAAGGTCATATGCGTATTTCACGGTTTCTTTATGACCGTTTTCACTTTCGGTGAGCCGATCCAGTTGGTCGTAAGTGTCGTTGGTGGTGCCCGTGCCGTCAATAATCTTAGTGCGATTGCCGTCTTTATCGTATTCGTATTTGACTGTTGACGGTTTACCGCTTGAGTAGCTGATTTCGGTAAGCCGGTTATCACGGTCATATTTGTAGGTTGTGGTGCGTTTCGCCGGGTCGGTGAGCTTTACCAGGTTGCCCGCCGCGTCATATTCCTTGAGCGTTTTATGCCCAAGTGGATCTGTAGCTTCTGCGACCTCCTCTAACACGTTGCGCACGTATTTGGTCGTGTGTTTGTCGCCATCGATTTCGGCGATGACTTGGCCAGCACCATCGTATTCCAGTTCGGTTACGTCTTTGTTGGGGGCTTCGACCTTGGTCTGCTCATTGTCGGCGTCGTACGTGTAGCCCGTTGTGTGTCCGTTAGCATCGGTCGTCTTTTCTACGTTGCCGTCCCCGTCGTATTTGTATTCGGTGACGTGGCCAAGGGGGTCAGTTACTTTGAGCGGGCGACCCTGTGCATCGCGTTCTGTTTTGGTCCTATATTTTTCTTCTTCGCCAGCTTTGGCGTTACCCCGAGGGCTAACCGTCGCTGTTTCCTGTGAGTCTTCGTTGTATTCCCATGTCCGCTTGTTGCTTTCCGGGTCTATTTCTGCCGTACGATCACCGTAGGAGTCATATTCGTATTTCCACATGTGTTCCAGCGGATCAGTCATGCTTTCCACTTCACCATGCGAGCCATATTTGTATTTCGTGACCTGAGTTTTTTCGCCAGGAGCGGGCCGTTCGATAACTTCCGGGTTGCCATGGCTTTCGCGTTTGATCGTAGTTTTCTCGCCGTTCGGGGTAGTCATCGAAATCACATCGTGAGTCGAGTTGTATTCCCATTTCGTTTCGTATCCTTCAGCATCCAGCTTGCTCGTACGATTGTTCGAGCTGTCATAGGTGTATGTGGTGGTGTGACCGTTGCCGTCGGTCACGCTCAATTGGCAGCCGGCGGCGTTATAGGAAAATTTTTCGGTGGTTGCGCTGGCGGTGCCGTAGCCGTGCGTGATCAAGAACGGAACGTCGTTGCTGTCAAAACGTTCAACGGTCACGGCTCCCGTCGCTTTATTGGTGGTCTTGGTGTAAAACGGCTTGTATTCAAATGTTGTCGTACGTTCCGCAGGGTCCTTCTGAGAGATGGTCTGATGGGAGCTGTTATATTCCATGGTCGTTGCGCCGCCACGGCCATCGGTTATTGTAGTGAGCTGATGTGAGCTACCGTATTTGAATTTCCAGCGGGCTTTTTCTTCACTGGGCTCGGTGACGCTCGCAAGCTGCCCACTTTCATAGGTGTATTTGACTATATGCCCCATTGGGTCTTTGGCGCTTTCCACCAACCCTTCAGAGTTATACGCTAGTTTGATTTTACGGCCCGCTGGGTCCGTGATTGCTTCTAAGCGCCCAGCTTCGGTGTAGGAGAGTGTTGTGGCGTTACCATTTCGATCGGTCACGCTTTCCAGACGCCCATTGCCGCCAGAGAACTTGTACTTGGTCTGGTTGGCCAGCGTCAACGTGTATCCGGCTTCAGCGCTGCCGCTCAAAGTATCCTGAGACCAAGTCGGCGCGGTAAACGATTCGCCGCCGCCTTCTGTAAAGGGAACGGTGCTGCCTTCGGCCTGGAAGAGGGTTGCCTTTTTATTGGTTTTTTCGACCACGAGGTGGTTGCTAAACGAGCTAGTCCACCCATAACCGAATATGCCGTGTTCGGTCGCCGCCACAGCGGCCTGGGAGTTGTAGTACCGTGTCAAATCCAGACCGACACCCCGACCGCCGATCGCAAGATCAGCCTGCGACTGAGAGAAATTGCCCGTCGCACAATCCACCCCGTCGCCACATTCTGAACGCAACTGTTGAGGCGCGGATGGGTTTTCTTCTTCACCATACTGCGTTTCCGATTCGACAAATTCGCCAAAAGGGAACTTGAGAACCCCCGATTCTTCTTCGATAATACCCAAATTCTTGAACGGCATATAGACTTCGGTTTCCCCTTCCCCAGCAGTCTTCTTAAATGTCCCGTCATTAACGAACCGCGACCCTTTGCCTGCTTCAGCCCAGAACGCCGTCGGTTCAGTGTTCGCAGTAAACGTGCCCGTATTGGTGATTTGAGCGCCTTCGGTCACGATCATCTTTCCATGCGTGAACGCCAGCGTGCCTTCGTTCACCAAAGACCGTTTTGTCAACCGCGCCCACCCGAAGCCCGTTGTAGGATCAATTGACCCCGACGCCCCCGCATCCAGCACCGTCGCGCCCGACCCCGACATCGTACTTTCTTCAGTCCACGAGAACGACCCTGACACATGCAGCGTGCCAGCACCAGTCAACGTACCCTCACCCTGCGTGAGACTTTCAAAAGTCATCGAACCCGCCCCAACGCTCAGCGTACCGCTGCCCAGAGACACCTGCGCACCTTCGCTACTCACTCCTTCCACCGTCACGACCGCCGAACCGGAAATTTTGATAGAACCCGCTAAGCTGCCACCAGTTTGCGAGAACGAGCCCCCGCTGAGATTGATCGACTTTCCTTCGGCTGCTACCCAGCTACTCGCGGAATTAGAAGACGTGCTCTTAGTCAAAGACAGAGACCCCGCTTCGACGTATACCGCACCATGATTTTCAAAATTCACAGACACACCCACTTCCGTGCTGCCAGCCGATCTCCGGAAAGTGCCGGTATTGAGGAAGACCGAAGGCGATTCGCCAAACAGGGCGCTAGTCGCTTCCGAAGTCACATCGAATGTCCCAGTATTCTTAACCCAGCCTTTTTCAGACATGAAGATCTCACCGCGAGCGAGCGTCAGCGTCCCTTCGTTGACTAACGACCGTTTGGTCAGCCGCGCCAATTCGAACCCCGACGACAGTTCGATCGAGGCCGACGCACCCGGCTTAATGACCGTAGAACCCGAACCCGACATCGTACCTTCTTTGGTCCACGACAACGAATTGGCAACATCCAACGTCGCGGCACCCTTCAATTTGCCGCCGCTCATCCTAAGACCATTCACACTCGAGAGTTCAAGCGCATTGCTCAGTTCAAGCGATCCACCCGAGATCACCAAGGTCCCTTTGTCCACGAGAACGCTGGCCTGGCCGCTTCCTCCGCTGAGCGTCACCGTTGTCCCGCTACCAATACACGCCACATCCGAAGAACTCGGCACTTTGCCCGTCGACCAGTTCCCCGCCGTCTGCCATTCGCCTTCACCCGGCCCAGTCCACGTGTCGGTGCAAAGAGGTTCAGCCGACGCGTCAGCAGGCCCCAGGGCCAACATCGCCACGAGCGAGACAGCTAGGAAGCCGACGCAGCCTGCCGTGATGACACGGCAGCCCCAGCCTCGTCCGCTTGCCAAGCACGCCTGATCGAACCGCATAGCGTCTACCGACCTCTCCTAGTCGTCCTGCACGGAATGACGGCCGGGTTCTATCAGACGGAGCCGATAGATGCCTAGCGACTTTAGCCAACCGTTTGACCGATCGATACTCTTATGGCGTGACCGGTAGCTCGCTTGGCGAGCAGTAACCTGGGCTTGGCTTATGCAATATGGGCTGTACGGCCAGCTGGGGTACGTCTCTCATGGTGCGCCTCCCGCGGTGGTGCATCTGCGCGACTACTGGAACGGCGAGCGCTAGCACCATCTCGGCCCTACCCCCGCGGCTTTGAGAGCGTGAGCGCGAACAGGTCCTCGGGGTCGGTCAGCCAGCGCACGAGCTCCAGGCCGGCGGCGTCGAGGTCGCTGCGCAGGCGCTGGGGGGTGAACTTGGCGCTGATCTCGGTGCGCATCTCCTCGCCGAGGTCGAAGTGCACGTCGAGCTCCAGCGCGCGCACTGTGACGGTGTGGTCGCGGCGCGCGCGGAGGCGCATCTCGATCCACTCGTGGCGGTCGTCGAAGAGGGCTACGTGGTCGAAGTCGCCGGGGTCGAAGTCGGCGTCGAGCTCGCGGTTGAGGACGTGCAGGACGTTGCGGTTGAACTCCGCCGTGACCCCCTGGGCGTCGTCGTAGGCGGCCTCGAGCACGCCGGCGTCCTTGACGAGATCGGTGCCCATCAGCAGGTGATCCCGGGGTCCGAGCAACGCGGCGATCTGGCGCAGGAAGCGCCGGCGGCTGCCGGGGGGGAAGTTGCCGATGGTGCCGCCGAGGAACACCACCAGCCGGGGTCCCGCGGCGGGGGGGACGCGGTCGAGGTGGCGCTCGAAGTCGCCGATCACCCCGTGCACGTTCAGGCCGGGGTACTCGAGCGTGAGCTCGTGGGCGCAGTCGCGCACCATCTGCTCGGTGACGTCCACCGGCACGTAGCGCTCCAGGGTGCCCGCGCGGTGCAGGGCGTCGAGCAGCACCCGAGTCTTGGCGGCGGTGCCCGAGCCGAGCTCGACCAACTCCACGGCGCCCGTCAGGACGGCAATCGCGTCGGCGGTGTCGTCGAGGATGCCGCGCTCGGTGCGGGTGGGGTAGTACTCGGGGAGCTCGCAGATCTGGTCGAACAGCTCGGCCCCGCGGGCGTCGTAGAAGTGCTTGGGGGGGAGCTCCTTGAAAGGGCGGGTGAGCCCGTCGAGGACGTCCTCCGCGAGGGTGCGCTGCTCGGCGCCCCCGAGGTGGGAGTCGATCTGGATGGCCGCCCCGCTGGTGGGGGGCCGGGTGGGATCGCGGACGGGCTCCATCAATCCTCCTTGTCCTTGGCGAGCCGCACGCCCGCGAAGATCTGGCGCCGCTGGGGGAGGTCCCAGTTGCGAAAGGTGGGGGTGGCGATCAGTGGGCTCGTGGCCCAGGAGCCGCCGCGCAGCACGCGGTAGTCCTCGCCGAAGAACACCTCGGAGTACTCCCGGTAGGGGTGGGCCACGAACCCGGGGTAGCCATGGAAGGTGCTGGCGGTCCACTCCCACACCTGGCCGACCCCTTCGAGGGCTGGGTGGCCGTCGTCTGGCCCACCCTGGACTGGCCTCTCGCTTGCCGGCCCCCTGCGAGCCGGCCCTCCGCTTGCCGGCCCCCCGCTCGCCGGCCCCCCGCTCGCCGGCCCCCCGCTCGCCGGCCCCCCACCCGCCGCCCCCTTGCGCGCCGGATGCTCGCGGCCACCCCTGTGCCGGCTGCCTCCCGTGGCGTGGCTGCCGTCTGCTTCACGTGCCGCCTGCTCCCAGGTCGCCGCCCGCTCCCACTCGGCCTCGGTGGGCAGTCGCGCACCGTGCGCGCGGGCGAAGGCGTCGGCCTCGAACCAGCTCACGTGGCAGACGGGGGAATCGGACCCGCCCGCCCCGCCGGCCGTCACGGAGGGGTGGTGGGTGATGTCGTACTCCTCCTTCCACGCCCACCCCTCCGCGGACCACCACTCGCGCCGCTCGTAGCCCCCGCCCTCGCTGAAGCGCAGCCAGCTGGCGTTGGTGACGGGGCGGCGGGCGATGCGGAAGGCGGGGGTCTGGGCGAGGTGGCGGGGGCGCTCGTTGTCGTAGCTGAAGCCCTCCGCGGGTGCCCCCATCAAAAAGGCCCCGGCGGGGATCTCGAGCCACCGATCCTCCTCGGGGAGCGGCCGCAGGCGGGGCTCGCCGGGGGGGAGCAGGTCGGCGATCGCCATGGCCTGGCGCATCGTCTCGGTGTGCTGGAGCTCGTGGCGCAGGACGAGCCCGTGCAGGGCCCCGTCGCCGATCCCCTGGCGGGTGCCCGCGGCGACCACGCGGTCGCGGACCGCGGCCATGTAGGCGCGAGCCGCGGGGGCGTCGAGCAGCTCAATCTCGCCGCGCACCGCCCGGGGGGTCTCGAACGCGTCGTAGCGCTCCGCCAGCTCGGGGCGCAGCAGCTCCAGGCCCGCGTGGCGGTGGGCCAGCCACAGGTCCTCGTAGGCGGCGATGTGCGCGAGGTCCCACACGAGGGGGCTCATGATCGGGGAGTAGGCCCGCTCCAGCTGCGCGTCGTCGAGGTGGGCGACGAGCGCGAACGTGTCCTCCCGCGCACGCTCCAGCGCAGCGAGCATCGCTGCGGCGGGGGGCTGGGGCGCGACGGTTTGTTGGGGAACGGTACGGGCCATGGGCGCCGGGCGCCTACTCAATGTACGACGTTTTCGATCCGCCCGCCTCCCCTGTGTCTCAGGGGAGCTTTTCGGACTCTCGGGAAATCGGGGCCGCGGGCCTCAGCTCTCGGTCGCGCTGGCGGCATCCTGGGCGGCGGCCTCGTCGGCCACCACGTGCAGGTGCTCGGAGGCCAGCAGGCTGGCGGGCACCTGGGGGTCGGGCCCGGCGAGCACCCTGGCGAGCGCGTCCGCCTTGCCGGCGCCCGTGACGAGCAGCAGGCAGCCCCGGGCGGCTCGCAGCACGGGCAGGCTGAGGGTCACCCGCTCGGGCGGGGGCTTGGGGGCGTCGCGCACGGGCAGGCAGAGCGCGCCGCTGGAGTCCTCCACCTCGGGGTGGCCCGGGAACAGCGAGGCGGTGTGGCCGTCCTCCCCGATGCCCAGCAACGCAAGGTCAAGCGCGGGCGGTCCCCACTCCCCGGCGGTGAGCACCCGGGCGCGCAGCAACGCGGAGTACTCCGCCGCCGCCTCCTCGGGCCCGAGCTCGCCGGGGATGCGGTGCTCCGCGGGTGCAGGGCCGTGGATTTGAGCGAGCAGCGACTCCGCCACGAGCCGGTGGTTGCTCTCCGGGTCCTCCGCCCCCACGCAGCGCTCGTCCCCGTACCACAGCTCGACCGCGCCCCAGTCGTCGCGCAGTCCGGCGAGCAGCTCGTACGCCCGGCGGGGGGTGTTGCCGCCCGCGAGGGCGAGGTGGGCCACTCCCCGGTGCTCCACCGCGCGGCGCAGCGCGTGGGCGATCTCGACGGCGGCGAACGCCGCGGCCGCCTCGGGGTCGGGGAGGGTGCTGAGGCGGGTCATGGCGACATCCTCACAGGGGGGCCCTTGGGTGGGGGAGTGTTGAGGTGGTCATGGCGCTACACCCACGGTGGGGGTCCGGGGTAGGTGATGTGTCGAGGCGGGGGTCATGGCGACATCCGCGCCGCCGCGGCCAGCGCGGGCGCGTAGGTGGGGTCGCGCAGCAGCGCCTGACGGATGCCCTCCCCGAGGATGCCCGCCTCCCCGCGGGAGGCCCCCAGGATCGTCCATTCCCGACCCTCCCCACCCCGGGCGTCCGTGCGGTATGCGTGCAGGCCCCCCGGTCCCCGGTCCAGGCGCAGGAGCCGCCCCGAAGCGGTCTGCAGCTCCAGGCCGGCGAGCCCCGGTACCTGCAGATCGGGGGTGCCCTCGAGGTGCACGACGATGTCCTGGCGGTGGGCACCCGCCCTGCCCGTGAGCACCCCCTCGCGCGTGGCCAGCAGGGGACCGACCTCCCAGTGCAGACGCGAGGCGAGCCAGCCCACGAGCAGCATCGCGGCGACCGTGGAGTCCGGATGGTGGCGGATGCTCAGCTGCGAGATCGAGCCCAGCTCGCGGCGCATCTCGGGGGGATTGAAGGTCGTGGCGATCCGCTCCCGCCAGGGGGTGGAGCGCAGCCAGGCGAGGTCCACCACGTACACGTGCTCGGAGAGGAAGCGCGCACGTTCGATCGCCTCCCGCCAGACGGGCTCCTGCACGGAGTCCACCAGCACCGCCTGCGCGAGCCCCAGCAGCTTGCGCAGAACCTGGCGGTGGCCGTGGGGCGACCACAGGAGCGTGGGCAGGTCGCTGACCACGAGAGGGTCCGCGAGCGAGTAGAGGTCGTCGAGATGGCGCTCCCCGATCTCCACCACCACCATCTCCCGCAGCAGGCTCAGCTCGCCCGGTCGCGGGTCCCCGTCGGAGGAGATCGTGGCGAGCGCGTCCAGGCGCTCGCGGCCCGGTTCGTAGGAGAGGACGACCAGGCGCGAGGCGTGGTAGCGGCCCACCCCACGCAGGCGATTGGCGATCTCCCCGCTCCACTGGCGGTCCACGAACGCGATCATGTTCAGCGCCCGCGCCGGCACGAAGCCGCCGTTCTCGGCGTGGCGCTCGGCGAGCATCCCCCGCAGGGCGGCCTCGATCGCGTCGGGCGTCGTGCCCTGGGCGCTCCACACCGCGTCGCTCACCGCCGGCATCAGATCGTGCGCCAGCGGTGGCCCTCGCGGAGGATGTTGTCCGCCTCCCTCGGCCCCTGCGAGCCGGCCTCGTACTGTGGCAGCGGCCCCGGCGTGGCTTCCCACGCGTTCACGATCGGATCGCAGATCTGCCACTGCGCCTCCACCTCGTCGTTGCGCGTGAACAGCGTCGGGTCCCCCCGCATTGCGTCCATGATCAGCCGCTCGTACGCCTCCGGGGACTGCGAGAGGAACGCCGTCCCGTACAGGAACTCCATGTTCACCGGGCGGATGATCATGCGCGTCCCCGGAATCTTCGCCCCCAGCTGCAGCGTCACCCCCTCGTTCGGCTGCAACGTGAGGATCAGCTGGTTGGGCCTGATCCCCAGCGAGCCCGTCTGGTCGAACGCCAGGTGGGGGACCGGCTTCAGCGTGATCGCGATCTCCGTGATCTTGCGCGCCAGGCGCTTGCCCGCGCGCAGGTAGAACGGCACCCCCGCCCAACGCCAGTTGTCCACTTCCAGGCGCAGCGCCGCGAACGTCTCCGTGTTGGAGTGCTCGCGCACCCCCTCCTCCTCCAGGTAGCCCCGCGCATCCTCCCCCCCCGCGTGCCCCGCGCTGTACTGCGCGCGCACCGCCAGCTCCGGGATCTCGAGCTCCGTCGGGGCGTGGATCGCCTGCAGCACCTTGACCTTCTCGTTGCGCACCTCTTCCGCCGTGAAGTTCACCGGCGGCTCCATCGCCACGTGGCAGAGCAGCTGCAGCATGTGGTTCTGGATCAGGTCCCGCAGCGCCCCCGCGTGGTCGTAGTAGCCCGCCCGGCTGCCGATCCCGATGTCCTCCGCCGCCGTGATCTGCACGTTCTCGATGTAGTTGCGGTTCCACAGCGGCTCGAACATCCCGTTGGCGAAGCGGAACGCCAGCATGTTCTGGACCGTCTCCTTGCCCAGGTAGTGGTCGATGCGGAACACCTGGGACTCCTCGAACACCTCCAGCACCCGCCCGTTGAGCTCCTTGGCCTCCGCCAGCGAGGTCCCGAACGGCTTCTCGATGATCGCCCGCACCTCCGCCCCCTCGTGCCGGTGCAGGCCCCGCGCGCCGAGCGCCTCTACGATCACCGGGAAGAACGCCGGCGCCGTCGAGAGGTAGAAGGCGCGGTTGAGCCTTTCCCCCGCCGCCTCCTCGAAGTGCTCGAGCACCCGCGCCAGCTCCGCATAGACCCCCGCGTCGTCGAACGTCCCCGGCACGTACTTCACGTGCTCCAGCAGCCCCCCCAGCACGTCCTCGTCCGGGGGGCGGCGGGAGAAGCTGCGGATCGCCTGCTCGCACTCCGCCCGGTAGTCCTCGTGCTCCTGCTCTTTGCGCGAGACCCCCACCAGGTTGAAGCGCTCCGGCAGCGCCCCCTCGTGCGCGAGGTTGTAGAGCGCCGGCAGCAGCTTGCGCCGCGCGAGGTCGCCCGTCGCGCCGAAGATCACGAGCGTCGTCGGGTCCACCGGCAGCCGCTCCAGCCCCTCCACGAGCGGGTTCTGCTCGACTTCCTCGGTTGCGCTCATCGTTTCGTGTAGGTTTCGCGGGTCACGGCCGCACACAAGGTATCGGGTGGCGCACACGCCACCGGTGCGGGGCATGGAGGCCCCGCGCGCACACCCCCCGTTTTGGCGACCGACCCGCGTGGACGATCCCAAAGGACAGCCCAAATGAGCACCCCCACCTCCAGTCAACGGCCCGAGCGCAATCTCGCCCTCGAGCTTGTGCGTGTCACCGAGGCCGCCGCGCTCGCCGCCGCGCGGCTCGTCGGCAAAGGCGACAAGGAGGCCGCCGACCAGGCCGCCGTCGACGGCATGCGCTACGCCCTGCACTCCGTCCAGATGGACGGCCTCGTCGTGATCGGGGAGGGGGAGAAGGACGAGGCCCCCATGCTCTACAACGGCGAGCGCATCGGCGACGGCTCCCCCCCCGAGGTCGACATCGCCGTCGATCCCCTCGAGGGCACCACCCTCGCCGCGCATGGGATGCCCAGCGCCCTGGCCGTCATCGCCCTCTCCGGCCGCGGCACCATGTTCGACCCCGGGCCCTGCGTCTACATGGAGAAGATGGTCGGCTCCCCCGAGATCGCCGATCTGCTCGACCTCGACCGGCCCCTGCCCGAGACCGTCGCCCTGATCGCCGAGCGCAAACACTGCGACATCGGCGACGTGATGGTCATGACCCTCGACCGCCCCCGCCACGAGGAGGGCGTCCGGGCGATCCGCGAGGCCGGCGCCCGCGTGCGGCTGATCTCCCACGGCGACGTCTCCGCCTCGCTGCTCGCCGTCGCCGACCGCTCCCCTGTGGACCTGCTCTGGGGCATCGGCGGCACCCCCGAGGGCGTCATCTCCGCCGCCGCCATCAAGTGCCTCGGCGGTCAGCTGCTCGGACGGCTGTGGCCCCGCGACGAGCGCGAGCGCGCCGCCGCCCTCGAGCGCGGCTACGACCTGCAGCGCGTGCTCGACCGCGACGACCTCGTCGCCGGCGAGGACGTCTTCTTCTCCGCCACCGGCATCACCGACGGCGACGTCCTCCAGGGAGTGCGCTACCCCAGCGCCGGCGGGGCCAGCACCGAATCGCTCGTCACCCGCTCCCGCTCCGGGACCGTCCGGCGCATCAGCGCCCGCCACGACCGCGCCAAGCTGCGCGCCATCTATGGCGACGCCCGCTTCGGCTGACCGGCCGGAGGTCTCAACATCAAAAATTTGGGTTGCGTATAACGATTGTTGTACGGTGATCAAAAAAGAAGATATGTATGTGGGGGGTGGCTGGGAGGTTGAACATCAAAAATTCAAGCGGCGTCTAACGACTGTTATACGCGGCTCGAAAAATTGCTTTCAATGTTCCGCGAAGCGCCCCACCCGTGACTCCGCCAGGTCCAGCCGCGCGAGCGAGCGCAGGAAGCCGTGCGTGATGAGCACGTGGATGCGCGACTGCGTCGCGTTGTAGATGCGGCGCCCCAGCCGGAACGCGATCGTCGGATGGAAGTTCGCCACCTCCACCTCCACGTGCAGGCGCGCACAGAGAGGTCCCCCGCTCGGGGAACCACCGTCTCCGCCTGCTCGGCCGGCCCCGCTCGGGTCACCAGCCCCGCTTGGGTCACTGGCCCTGCTCGGGCAGCGACGGACGTCGATCTGCAAATACCCCCTGCCGCCCCGCCCGCCGCGGGCCACCAGCAGGCCCCGCTCGATCCGCCACCGCACCACCCCATGGTCGCCCTCCAGTTCATATTCCGGGGCGTGGAACGTGAGTAACTTCAACGGCCGGAACAGCAGCACCACGAAGCGCTCCCGCTCGGTGTAGCGCACCCGCACAAGCCCCAGCGTCATCCGGGTGAGGTGGCGCCAGTACGTGCGCGCCAGCCGCTCCAGATGCTCCGGGGACCAGAGCCCGCGCAGCACATCCTCGCTGAGCAGCAGGTCCGCCGCCTGCACCGAGCGCACCGCTCCCGTGTCGCGGTCCACAGAGGTCGAGTCCCGTAAATTCGCAATCAAGGCATCCGCCATACTCAGTGCCCCAGGCTACCCCCACGCTCCTCTCCGGTCTCCACCTCCTGTCTCCACTCCTGTCTCCACTCCGGTCTCCACCCCATGTCCCCCACCGCCAGCACTGACGATTCCCCATCCGCTCGCCTCGCCAGCGCGGCGCGCGCGGCCGAGGAGCTGTGCGGGGCGCTGTGGGAGGCCCTGCACGATGAACTACGCCAGCCCGGCGCACCGCAGGCCCAAGCGGCGGCCGCGCTAGCGGAGCGCCTCGCGGAGATCTGCTCGATGATCGCCGAGCTCGCCTCCCGCTTGGGCAGGCTGCCAGAGCCCACGCTCGAGCCCCCTGTTCCGGAGGAGACGGAGATCGAGATCCACGATGCGCGCAAAGAGGAGGCCGGTGAACCGACGCGCAAGGAAGAAGCCGGTGAACCGCCGCGCAAAGAAGAAGCCGGTGAACCGACCAAGCGAGAGGGTCCGATCGCGGGGGCCGACGCGATTGGCCGCAGCGTGGAGCGCCACACCGTGGACACCCTCCCGTTCGCCGTGCTGCTCGTCGAGATCGTGGACGTGGAGCGGCTCGCTCAGGCCGAGTCCCCCGTCGAGCTCACCCACCTGGTGGACCGCATGGAGGAGGCCCTCAGGCCGGAGCTGCGCCCCGCGGACGCGATCGTGCGCGAGAGCCCCGGTCGGTGGTGGGTGACCGCATCCCGCACCGACGCCCACGGCGCCCGCGCCCTCGCCGAGCGTTTGGCCCACATCGCACGCACCGCCGCCAGCCACCGCGGCATCCCGCTGGAGTTGGCCGTCGGCGTGGCCGTGTGCCCCGCCAACGGCCAGGACTCCGCGACCCTCGCAGCCCACGCCGACGTTGGGCTGTACGCCGCCCGCGCCGCCGGGCAGCCAGTGGGGCCCGTTGAGGGCGCCGCGTAGGTCCTAGCCCGCCGTCGCCCCACCCGTGGTGGCGGCTGCCGCGGGAGCGGTCGAGGGGGTCGATTCAGAGGTCGTTGGGGCAGGCGCACCGCCGGGTGCGAAGGGCGCGGGAGACTGGCTGAGGCCGAGCGTAGGGGAGTTGGGCATGCTCCCCATGATCTCCGTGGTGATGTGCACCGTGTCCCTGATCTCGAGTGTCCGCGCCGCCCCCGACGTCAGGTCCCACGTCGCGCCGGTGTGGCCGTAGGGGCCGCGGTCCAGCACTGGCACCGTGAGGTGGCGGCCATGGTAGGTCACCTGCACGAGCGTCCCACACGGCAGCGTGCGGCTCGCCACCCCCACCAGCTTCGGGCTCATCTTCTGCCCGCACGCCGTCATGTGGCCGTAGAAGCCCGGACCGAACCATGTTGCGATCGTCCCGTTCGGAGTGGTCGTGATCGTCCCGTTCGGAGTGGTCGTCGGAGAGGCTCCCCCCGTGATGTCGGCCAGCGCCGCCACCGTTGGCGCCGCCAGCGAGGCGAGCACCCCAAGGAAGACAGCCGATAGGCCTGCCAGCAGGGCGTGTTTGGAGAACGCGGTGCGCATAATCTTCGTATCAACGCCTACGGGGTCAGCTGACGGGCTCGCGCCTGATGGCGCTACGGCCCCGGAAAGGGCCGATTCGCCCCCGCGGACCGATCGCTCGGCCCACATTGGGTCCCCCGCCCGCCGCGACCGGAGTCGCAGCGGTTCGGCGTGCGCTCAGTATACAGGGCCCCCCCACCGGTGTTTCGCCCAGGAGCTGGGCCACACTTCCCGCAATCTGCGGTGTTTTGGCCGCGATTCCCCGCAATTTGCGTTGTTTTCGGCGCCCCCCCGGGCGTCTCGCTGTCCGGGGGCCGTCCCCTCAGCCGCCCGACAGCCGCGTGAGGGCGTCCTTCAGCAGGCGCCCCCCGGCCGAGACTCCCGCTTGGGCCAGCTCGCCGAAGAGCTCCGCCACGGACGCCGCCAGCTCGGTGCCGCTCGGCGGCGCCACCGAGCGCCCCTGCTCGATCGACTCCTCCGCCGCGAAGCCCTGGCGGGGAATCGGCGGCTCGGATGACTGTGGCCGCCTGCCTTCCACGGGTCTTGGTCGGGCCTGTGCCGCCCGTTTGGGCGTCTTCTGCGGTCGGGTCTGTGCCGCCCGCTTGGGTGCCCCCCGTGGCCGGGCCCGTGCCGCCGCCAGCTCGGCTGTCGGCTCCGACCGGGCCTGGGATGTCGGCTGCGGCCCGGTCTGCCCCACGACAGCCGGCTTGGCTCGCCCCGCGGGGGCCGTCTCCCGCGCGGCCGCCCGGCGCGCGCTGGGGCGCTGGGGACGGGTGCTGGGGAGGCTCGAAAGCACGCCTGGCTCGCGCCCCGGCTGGACGCTATCCTCGCCGCCTGTTCGCGGCTGTGTCCGAGCGCCCCGCCGCTCGCTCCGGGGCTCGCCTGTGCGTGGGGGGCTCATACGGGCGCAATCATCGCGCACATAAGGATTGGCTGCGGCAAGGCGTTAGCATAGGGTCCACGTTCGGTTGTAACTTGGGGCGGGTCTCGGCCGCGGCCGGGCGAGGCAGGTCCTTGGTCGCATCCGGAGGGGTCGCCTCACTTGCAGGTGGCGGTACGGACGGGTGGGCGGGCCCAAATAAAATCGCTGTCAACGGAAACGGAAATCGATGTCAGTAGTCGAATTGCAGGAGCTCGATGAGATCAAGGGCCTGCTGGCCAAGGGCCAGCAGGTGGGGGTGCTGACCTTCGCGGAGATCTCCACCGCGACGTCCGAGCTGGACCTGGACGAGTCCGACGTCGAGGAGCTGCACGGCTTCCTCGAGAAATCCGAGATCGAGCTTGTCGAGGACATCGATCCCGCGACCGCCGCCGCCCTGGAGGTGGAGCGCGCGCCGGACAAACGGGGCCGGCGCAAAGCGAAAGCCACGCTGGACCTCAAGCCGGATATGACCACCGACTCCCTGCAGCTGTTCCTCAAGGACATCGGCAAGGTGCGGCTGCTCACCGCCCAGGAGGAGGTGGACCTCGCCAAGCGCATCGAGCGCGGGGACCTCGACGCCAAGCAGAAGATGGTCGAGTCCAACCTCCGCCTCGTCGTGTCGATCGCCAAGAACTACCGCAACCAGGGCCTCCCCTTCCTCGACCTGATCCAGGAGGGCACCCTCGGGCTCGTGCGCGCCGCTGAGAAGTTCGACTACCGCAAGGGCTTCAAGTTCTCCACCTACGCCACCTGGTGGATCCGCCAGGCGATCGCCCGCGCGCTGGCGGACAAGGCGCGCACCATCCGCATCCCCGTGCACGTCGTGGAGAAGCTCAACAAGATCGGCCGCGCCGAGCGCAAGCTAGTCACTGAGCTTGGCCGCGAACCAACCGCCGAGGAGATCGCGGATGTCACCGGGATCGACCCCGAAGAGGTCGACTCGATCAAGCGCTCCGCCCAGGCCCCCGTGTCGCTGGAGAAGCCCGTCGGCGACGAGGAGGAGTCCGAGTTCGGCCAGTTCATCGCCGACGAGCGCGCCGAGTCCCCCTACGAGCGCGCCGCCGAAATCCTCACCAAGGAGGCCCTGCGAGAGGCCCTGGAGAATCTCTCCTACCGCGAACGCCGCGTGCTCGAGCTCCGCTACGGCCTTGGCGGCGAGCACCCTCGCACGCTCGACGAGGTCGGCCGCACCTTCAACGTCACCCGCGAGCGCATCCGCCAGATCGAGAACCAGTCGCTCAAGAAGCTCCAGTCGCTCGCGGAGGCACAGAAGCTCAGGGACGTGGCGTAGCGGCCTCGTCTTGGGGGCTGGTCTTCGTCCACGGTGGATTGACCCGCTCAAGCCCCCGGCGGGGCATGCCGATGCGGGGAGCATGTTCGACGTGCAGTCAGCCCTGCGCGAGCTGGTCGCCCGCAAGGGCTCCGACCTGCACCTGAAGGTGGACTCGCGGCCGCTTTACAGGGTGCACGGCGACCTCGTGCACGACGAGAGCGGGCAGGCGCTGAGCGCGGAGGACACCGAGCGGGCCTTGCACGACCTGCTGCACGACCCCGCCAAGCTGGTGGAATTCGCCGACGAGCACGAGGTCGACTTCTCGTTCGAGATCCCGGGCGTGGCCCGCTTTCGCATCAACGCCTTCCGCCAGCGCGGCGTGATCTCGCTGGCCTGCCGCGCGATCCCCCAGAAGATCAACACCATCGAGGAGCTCGCGCTGCCCGAAGTGATCCGTGAACTGGCCGAGGAGGAGCGCGGGATCGTGCTGCTCACGGGGACCACCGGGTCGGGCAAGTCGACCACCCTGGCCGCGATGATCAATCACATGAACGAGACCATGAGCAAGCACATCGTCACGATCGAGGATCCCATCGAGTTCGTACACAAGGACAAGCGCTCCGTGATCAACCAGCGCGAGGTGGGGATGGACACCGCCTCCTTCAAGCGCGCCCTGCGGCGCGTGCTGCGCCAGGACCCCGACGTGATCCTCGTGGGTGAGATGCGCGACGAGGAGACCGTCCAGACCGCGCTCTCCGCCGCCGAGACCGGCCACCTCGTGCTCTCCACGATCCACACCGTGGACGCCGGGGAGTCGATCAACCGGATGCTCGACTTCTTTCCCCCCCACCAGCACGGCCAGGCGCGCTCGATGATCGCGGGCACCGTCAAGGGGGTCATCTCCCAGCGCCTCGTCCCCGGCGCCGACGGCGGCCGCGTGGCGGTGTGCGAGATCCTGCGCATGACCGGGCGGGTGCGCGACATGATCATCGACCCCTCCCAGACCGGCAAGCTGCCCGAGGTGATCGCCTCCGGGGGCTACTACGGGATGCAGACCTTCGACCAGGCCCTCTACGGGCACCTCAAGGCGGGGCGGGTCACCTACGAGGACGCGATGCGCGTGGCCAGCAGCCCCCACGACTTCAAGCTGCTCGTCCAGGCCGACGGCCGCCGCGGGACCACGATGGAGGACGTCGCCTCCGTGGAGGCCCGGCGCAACGGAGCGCCGGCGGGCACTGGCGCGGCCGAGCTCACGCCTACTCCCACCGCGCCGCCTGTCGTCCCGCAGCCCCCTTCACCCGCCGCCCCGCCCGTAACCGTGGGCTGACGCGGCCTGCGGCTGCATCTGTGCGCTAACCCGCTTCCGTAGGAGGATGACTGACGCCTGCCAACCCCCCTTCCGAGGAGGCTGCCGTCTGCGCCAACCCACTTCGGAGAGGCTGAAACCCGCTCCGTAGGGAGGAGGCCGATTTCTATATCTTTCTAAGGAATACTTTAGAAGACGTTAGAAGCACCCATCCGCTGTCGCTTCTAGCATTTTCTGCCGTACCTACTCGCCTTCTTAGAAAGAGTTCGATGCACAAGCGCGACAACCCCTACACCCCCGGCGCCGGACGCAAGCCGCCGATCCTCGCCGGGCGCGACCAGGACCTGGAGAACTTCCAATCGCTGATCGAGCGCCTCGTGGCGGGGGGCTATGAGCGCAGCCTGATCTACTCTGGCCTGCGGGGTGTGGGCAAGACCGTCCTGCTGATGGAGCTCGACGTGCTCGCCAGCGAGGCTGGGTGGGCCACGACCGATGTGCAGGAGGTCGGCTCCCAGCCCGACTTTCGCGTTACGTTCGCTCGCATGGCTGTGCGGCTGCTGCGGGAGATGAGCCGCAGGCATCGGCTGAAGGAGCGCATCGATCGCGCGCTTGGCGTCGTCAAGGCGTTCAGCGTCGCGGTTCCCTCGGGAGTGCAGCTCAAGCTCGACGTCCAAGCTGCGTCGGGGATCGCGGACTCCGGCGACCCGGAGCAGGACCTCAGCGACCTTGTTGGCGAGATCGGCGAGGTGGCGCGGGCCACCGGCGCCGGAGCTCTGTTCCTGATCGACGAGATGCACCACCTCGATGCCCCATCGCTAGCGGCGATCTGCATTGCCTTCCAGGCGGTCAGCCGCCACGCCCTTCCCGTTGCAATGGTTGGCGCCGGCTTACCCGACCTGCAGGTCCGGTTGATGTCCGCGAAGCCATACGCCGATCGTCTGTTTCAGTACCACGAGCTTGGTCGGCTTTCGGAGGCTGCCGCGCGGACTGCCCTGGTCTCCCCAGCGGCCACGCGAGGGGTCGCGTATGAGGAGGCGGCCGCGCGTCGAGTTGTCCGTGAATCGGCAGGGTATCCGTACTTCATCCAGGAGTACGGCCTCAACCTGTGGAACCACGCTGAGGCTTCGCCGATCGCCGGCGCCGACGTGGAGGCCGTGCGCGAGATTGTCGGCGACGCGCTCGCCCGTAACTTCTTCGGCATCCGCTTTCAGATGGCCACCGACGCTGAGCAGCGCTACCTCGCGGCGATGGCGTTGCTCGGCGATCCGCCCTACCGGTCCGCCGAGATCGCCCGGGCCTATGGTGCCGTCGACCAGCGTGGCGTGTCCGTCCACCGTGACTCACTGATCCAGAAGGGCCTGGTCTGGGCTCCCCGGTGGGGGCAGCTCGACTTCACCGTCCCCCTGTTCGCCGAGTACCTGCGCGATGACCACCCGCTGGAGAGCTTCGAGGACGCCTGACCCGCGGCGCCGCGGGTGAGTTCATGCCCCCTGGGGAGCGGTGCCTCACACCCCGCCGCCGCTGACCGTTGGGAAAGGGACGCCGTTCTCATCATCCCTCGCCGGGCGGGAGCTATACTTCACTTGGTAAAGTAAAGGGGTGGCGATGGATGAGACATGCCCGGTGTGCCGCACCGCGGAGATCGTGTGCGGCAAGTGGACCCTGCTGCTGATCCGTGACCTCGCCGCGGGCCGCTCGCGCTTTTGCGAGCTGGAGCGCTCGCTGGAGGGGATCAGCCCGCGCACGCTTTCGCTGCGCCTGCGTGCTTTGGAGGAAGAGGGGATAGTGGAGCGCCACACCTTCTCCGAGGTGCCCCCCCGGGTGGAGTACGCGCTGACCGAGAAGGGCTCCGCGCTGCTGCCGCTCATCGACGACATGCGCGTCTACGGCGAGCGCTGGATCGTGCAGGGCTGCGAGGATCGCGTGACCTCGGCGATCTCCACCAGGGTCGCGGCGGCGGTCGCGTAGAGCCAGAACGACGCGCCTCGGCTGACAGGGCCGCGTCGGAGCAGGCAGGCGCAAGCGCCTCGAAGGGGGATCGATCGTCACGCGCGCATGCTCCCGGGGGTGCCTCGCGCTGCAAGACCCCCTGCGCCCGGCAGGAGCGCGGAGGGCGCCGGCGAAGTTGGCTCCCGTGCGCTCACGCCAGCTCGAGACGGCCATTACGCGCTTCGTGGAGGAGTCCGCGCGGCGCCTGCAAGCCGAACTGGACGCCGGCGCGGAGGTGCCCTTCGAGCTGGCCGCCAACGCCGCGCACGGGCAGCGCACGGCGCTGTACTGCTACCGCCCGCTGACCGCCGCGTTCATCCAGGAGCGCTGGCCGATGCTCGCCGACCTGGAGACCCACGCCGCCGCGGAGCGCCTGCTGGAGTGCCTGCAGGGTCTCGATCGCTACCTGATCCGCCGCGACGTGCGGATCGGCCGGGGCGATCGGCGGACACACGCGAGCGTGGTGTTGAGGACCCTGCTGGAGGACGTGTTCGCCGAGCAGAGCGACTTCACGCTCTGCGCCGAGCGGCTGCGCGGGGCGCTCGACGAACTGGACGCGGCCGCCTTCACGAACGCCGGTGAGGTCGCGCTGATCGAGACGCTCCACGGCCTGGGCACCGTCGCCCCCGAGCTCGCCGGGACGCGCGCCCCGGCGCTCGGCCGGCCCGAGCTCGCGTGGGCGCTGGCGCGCTTTGAGATGGGCTGTGAACGGACCTCGGAACTGGAGGCGCTGAGCGACTACCTGCTCGCGCTGCGGGCGCTGCTCGAGCCCGAGGGACCCGCCAGCGGGCTGCTCTCCGGCCGGCTGGCAACGCTCTGCGCCACGCCCGCGGAACGCCCCGGTCTGACGCGGCGGACGCTCAAGGCGATCGCCCTGGAGCGCGCCGTGATCACGGGCGCCGCGGTCGAGCACGCCAGTTGCGACGCCCTGGTGCGAGAGCTCGCCGGCCACCTGCGGGCGCTGCTGCGCGATGTGGTGTGCGGCCACCTGCCCTCCGACCTTGTGACCCTCGCCGAGGAGCTGCTCGCGCCGGGGGAGCAGACCCAGGAAGTGACGGCGCGGCGCGGGCCGGGTCGCAAGCCCGAGGAGTGGTCCTCAGGCGAGGTGCTGTCGGGCGATCCGGGCGAGACCGGCGAGATTCTGAACGTCCCCGTGTAGGTGGGGCGGCGGGCCCGCGCGGGGGGGCCGCGCGGGGGCCTTCACGCGAATAGGTGCTCGGCGATCCGATCCAAGCCGGCGAGATCCTGAACGTCCCCGTCCAGGTGGGGCACGAGGATCGGGTCGGGGTCCCCAAGGGTCTTGGATAGCCCCGCGATGCTCGCCTGGTCGCGCTGCACGAGCACGTCGAAATCGGCGAGGTTGGCGGCCACCCGCGCGGCGAGCCGCTCGCCCAGCTCCCCCGCCAGCAGGGCCCGCACCTCGGCGGGGGAGTGACCCTCGAGGCCGTCGCGGTGGACGCGGTTGACGATCACCCCCGCGCGGTCCATGCCCGCGGCGGCGAGACGCTCGGCGAAGAAGACCGCCTCGCGCGCGGCCTCGGGCTCGGGGCTGCTGATGAGCAGGAACGCGGTGGTGGGGTCGCGCAGCAGGCCCTCCACGGTGTGGGCGCGCTCGCGGAAGCCGTCGACCATCCCGGCGAGGGAGCCAAAGAAGGCGGAGAGATCCGCGATCAAATCGACGCCCGTGAAGCGGGAGAAAACGGACAGCACGACGGCGGTCCCGCGGCCAAGGACGCGGGCGGCGAGGTTGCCGGGGGCGAGGAACATCTTCAGGGCGCGACCCTCCAGGAAGCCGGTCATGCGCATGGGGGCGTCGAGGAAGTCCAAGGCGTTGCGTGAGGGAGGGGTGTCTAGCACGATCGTGTCGAAGCCGCCCTCGGCGTGGAGCTCGTGGAGCTTGACGATCGCCGTGAACTCCTGGGTGCCGGCGACCGCGGAGGAGATCTCCTGGTAGATGCGGTTGGAGAGGGCGGCCTCGCGGGCGCGCTCGTCGGGGGCGAGGCGGGCGATGAGGGCGTCGAAGGTACCCTTGGCGTCGAGCATCGTGGCCCACAGCTCCCCCCGGAGCGCGATCCCGTGGGCGGCGAGCAGCTCGGGATCGATCCGCCGGGGCTCGTTGCCGAGCTCGCTCACGCCCAGCGCACTGGCCAGCCGCCGGGCGGGATCGATCGTGACCACGGCGACCCGCTGGCCTTCCCGGGCGAGCCCGAGCGCGAGCGCGGCGGCGGTGGTGGTCTTGCCGACCCCCCCGGGCCCGGCGCAGATGACGACGCTCCTGCCGGCTAGCCGCCGTCCGAGCTTCACATGGCCCCTGGGCACGGGATGGATGGTATGGCGATCCCGGTTCGCCGCCGCGATCCCCGCCCGCGGCCGAGTCCTCGCCCGCCGCCGCCCTTCCGGCGGAGGATCGGCCCGAGGAATCCCAACCGTTCTGCCAACTCCCGCCCGGCGCCGTGCAGGAATCCCCCTGCGGCGTGCGAATAACCACGCGAGGCTTTCCCACCAATCGAGCATCGGAGCGTACCGTGCAAGGACGGGCCAAGGTCATCGCGTTCGCCAACCAGAAGGGCGGGGTGGCCAAGACAACGACGACGCTGAACCTCGCGGCTGCGTTCGCGGAGGAGGGCCACCGGGTGCTGTGCGTGGACATGGACCCCCAGGGCAACCTGACGATGTCCCAGGGCATCGACCCGGACACGCTGGAGAAATCGATGTACGACGTGCTGGTCCACAAAACCTCGATCCGCGAGGTGGTGCGCCGGCGCGAGGTGGACGTGGCGTGCGCCTCGATCGACCTGGCGGGGGCGGAGATCGCGATGTCCACGATGATCGGCCGCGAGCGCTCGCTGCAGAAGGCGTTCGAGCCGATCCGCGAGGACTACGACTTCATCTGCATCGACACCCCCCCGAGCCTGGGATTGCTGACGATCAACGCGCTGACGGCGGCCGACAAGGTGATCGTCCCCGTGCAGTGCGAGTATTTGTCGATGCGCGGTTTGATCCAGCTGCAGAACACCCTGGCGATGATCCGCGAGAACCTCAATCCGGACGTCGACATCGAGGGTATTCTTCCCACGTTGGTGGACTCACGGACGATCCACGCCAAGGAGGCGATCGAGATCCTCGAGGAGAACTTCGGGGACCGGGTGTTCGCGTCGCGGATCCGCAAGACGGTGCGCTTCGCGGAGGCCCCGGTGAAGGGGATGTCGGTGCTCAAGTACGAGCCCGAGGGGGTGGCGGCCCAATCCTACCGCCAGCTCGCGCAGGAGGTGCTGGCCCACGGCGCCAAGGAGGACCTGGCCCACGCGAAGGAGGCCGTAGTCGATGGCGCAGCAGGGTAAACGCGCAAGCATGCGCGAGGGGCCCCTGACGGCCCTGTTCCGCAAGACCGAGGAGGACGCGCAGGCCGACGAGGGCCAGCAGCAGCTCCCGGACGCGGAGGCCGAGCCCGCGGCGCCGAGTGCGCCCCAGCCGGAGCGCCAGCAGCGCGCACAGGAGACCCCCGCCCCGGCTCCTGAGGAGAACGTCGATGTGAAGCCCGCTGCGGTGCGGGCCGAGAGCAAGCCGGCCGCGCCGAAGGCCCGGGCACAGGAGCCGGATGAGGAGTCGGCGCACATCCCCACCCCGCGGGAGCGGCTGCGCAACGTGTTCTCCGCGGAGATCCCGGCGAACATGATGGAGCGCGCCGGTGCGGGGGAGACCCCGGCGCGCGAGGAGTCCCCCGCGGAGACGGGCGCGCAGACGGCGGCGGCGCGGGCGGCGCGGGCGGCGCAGGAGGAGCGGATCCCCTCGCCGGAGGGCCCCCCGGCGATGGACGTGTACGCGCGGGAGGACCGGTCGGAGATCGGCCAGCGGGCGTTCGGCCAGGCCGGCCCGGTGATCCACCCGGTGATCCGCGTCGTGGGCGTGGGCGGCGCGGGGGTGAACGCGGTCAACCGCATGGTGGAGGCCGAGGTGGAGGGGGTGGAGTTCCTCGCCATCAACACCGACCTGCAGTCGCTGCAGCAGTCCACGGCGGACATCACGCTGCACATCGGCGCGGAGCTCACGCGGGGCCTGGGGTCGGGCTCGGACACGAACCTGGGGAGGGCGGCGGCGATGGAGGACTACGACCGCGCGAAGGCGCTCTTGAAGGGCTCGGACATGGTGTTTATCACCGCGGGCGCCGGCGGCGGCACGGGCACGGGCGCGGCGCCGATCGTGGCGCGGATCGCCCGCGAAGTGGGGGCGCTGACGGTGGCGATCGTGACCAAGCCGTTCGGCTTCGAGGGCTCCAAGCGCGCGGAGCAGGCGGACGCGGGAGTGGACGCGTTGGCGGAGGAGGTGGACACGCTGATCGTGGTCCCCAACAACCGCCTGCTGAGCGTGCTCGACAAGCAGACCTCGATGGTGGAGGCGTTCCGCGTGGCGGACGACGTGCTGCGCCAGGGGGTGCAGGGGATCTCCGACCTGGTGACGCTCCCGGGCCTGATCAACCTCGACTTCGCGGATGTGCGCACGATCATGAGCGGCGCGGGCAGCGCCCTGCTGGGGATCGGGATGGGCGCGGGCGGCGAGCACCGCGCGACGGAGGCCGCGATGCAGGCGGTCGCCTCGCCCCTCCTCGAAACCTCGATGGAGGGCGCGCGCTCGATCCTGCTGTCGATCACGGGCGGCAAAGACCTCTCCCTATGGGAGGTCAACGAGGCCGCCAAGGCGGTCTCCGAGGCGGCGCACCCCGACGCGAACATCATCTTCGGCGCCATGGTGGACGAGAAGTTGGAGGAGCAGGTGTGGGTCACGGTCGTTGCCACGGGCTACGAGCCCAAGCGCGGCGCCCGCACCAGCGGCCGCGGCCGCCTGGAGGAGCCCGCGGGCGAGCCGCGCGTGCAGCGCGCCGGCCCCAGCAGCGGGGGTCGCCGAGAGCGCGACCGCCGGGGCGGCCTCGGCGTGGGCGAGCTAGACGTGCCCGAGTTCATGCCCCGCGTCTGAGGCGCCCTCCCGTGCCCCGCGACAGGGGTATTGACAAGAGGTGCGTCTTGTGGCTATGATGATTCTGTCATCGTCAACCTGGGTGGTTGGCGGGCATACATAGAGTCTGGTCGGGTCATCCCACCTCGCGGTTGACACAAAAGCGCTCGCAGGGGAAGCAGAAGCGGGTAGGAGAGGGATCGGGTCGGCGATGAGGGAGTTACTTCAGCGTGGTTTCTAGCGGGAGATACATGGCGGGGATGTGCGCGACTCATTCGGGTGGCGTACCTAGATGCGTCAGCAGCCTGACGCATCTCTCTCTCTCTCTCTCTCTCTTGCTTCTTTAGGCTAGCTGCCGCTCCTCGTCGTTTGGCGCTTCGGCGTCGCCCGGGTTCTCCTTGTGAAGGACCGGGGTCTTGTGTGGTTTGGGGGGCGGTGTAGCGGTGGGGTCCGTGCGGACAGCCGCGGGCTCGCGGGTGCGCTCGGCATCGCGTGGCGCTTCGTCGCGTGATGCCTCCTCGCGCGGCGCGTCGCTCGGCGCGCGGCGACGCGCCCAGGCTCCCGCGCGGCTGGTAGCGCCGGATGGGCGCCTGGTGGAGATCCAGCGCTCGCGGCTGCTGGCGGGCGCGGTCGGCGCGATCGACGAGCTGGGTTACGCGCATACGACGGTCGCGCAGATCACCTCCCGTGCGCGCGTGTCGCGGCGCACGTTCTACGAACTGTTCGAGAACCGCGAAGAGTGCCTGGCGGCGCTGCTCGACAACGTCCTTGGGATGCTTGAGCGAGAGCTCGCCGAGGCGGCCTTGGAGGGTCTGCCGTGGCGGGAGCGCCTCCGTGGGGGCCTGTTGGTGATTCTCGCGTTCTTCGACCGTGAGCCGGCGCTGGCGCGGGTGTGTGTGGTGCATTCTCAGCAGGGCGGCCCAGCGGTGTTGGCGCGTCGCGAGGAGACCCTCACGCGCCTCGCCGGGGTGATCGACGAGGGGCGCGGTGAGAGCGCACGGGCGACGGATTGTTCGCCGTTGACGGCGGAGGGCTTGGTCGGTGCGGCGTTCGGGATCGTGTATGCGCGTGTGGCGCGTGGTGAGCGCCGGCCGTTGAGCGATCTTCTTGGTGAGTTGATGGGGATGATTGTGCTGCCCTATCTCGGCCCCGCGGCGGCGCGCCGCGAGCAGAGCCGCCCGGCGCCCGCGGCCGGATTGACTACGGGGTGTCGGCCCTCGGTGTTCCTGGCGGCGCGGCGTGACCCATTGGGGGAGGTCCGGATGCGCTTGACCTACCGCACCTTGCAGGTGCTCGAGTGCATCGCCAGCGAGCCGGGGATCAGCAACCGGGTGGTCGCTAACCGCGTGGGAATCACCGACCAGGGCCAGATCTCGAAGCTCTTGGCGCGTCTGGCGCGCCTCGGTCTTGCCGTTAACAGGGGCAACGGGCACGCCAAAGGCGAAGCAAACGCGTGGATGTTGACCGCGCTCGGGCATGACGTCGCGCAGCGCGTGGGAACCGGCGACCAGAAAGCAGCGGCGTGATGCGCACTGACGCCACCCACGGCCACATCTTCAGCACTGCTGCCAAATCCGCGTGCGTAGCGCTGAGCGCCGGCACGCTCGACTCCCAGAGGAGGAGAGAGACCAATGCTCTCAGCAATACGTAAACGCATCACCTACACAAACCTCGCGGTAACGCTCGCGTTGGTGCTCGCAATGAGCGGCGGCGCGTACGCCGCGACTCGGTATGTGATCACCTCGACGAAGCAGATCAGCCCGAAGGTGCTCAAGGCGCTCCAGGGCAAGGCTGGAGCGAACGGCGCGGGTGGCGCGACGGGGCCGGCCGGTCCCGCGGGCCCGAGTGGCCCGGCTGGGGCGACTGGGCCTGCCGGGCCTGCGGGACAGAGTGTGACCGGGGTCGCAGCCTCGAAAATCGAATGCGAAGCCGGGGGCGTCAAGTACACCTCTGCGAACGGCAGCACGGCGGTTTGCAACGGCAAAGACGGTCAGACCGGCTTCACCGCAACCCTCCCCAAGGGCAAGACCGAGATGGGCGACTGGGCAATCGAGGCGAATCTGACAGGTACCGGCCTGCTTGAAGGCTCCGCCTCAACCGCCATCAGCTTCAGCATCCCGCTCGCCACCGGTCCCGAAGCCATCTATATCAAAGCCCCGACCCAGGAAGAGATCGAAAAACACGAATTCCCCAACCCACCGGCGGGCTGTACCGGCAATGTCGAAGAACCAGGGGCCGCAGAAGGCCATATCTGCGTCTTTGGGGCAGTTGAACTAAACAACAACTCCGATCCGCATATCTGCGCCGCGTACAAGTTCTTCCAGTGCATGGGCGGCGAAGCAGTTCTCCAGGACAGGGCCGATCGGTCTGGCGCGCTCCTCGGGGTCCTCGATTCATCCGCTGGTCCCACGGCCCTCAACGGCACCTGGGCGGTGACCGCCGAATAGTCCACCACGTCTGACGGCGTTCGGGCTCCCCGGGACGCCACTGCCCCAGGGAGCCCGACATCCGCACGGCCGATATGCCACCGACATCTGACCACGAAAACCGCGACACCGAACGAGACCGAGGAGAGAACAGATGCGAGCCAGAGAGCATGACGCGAAGAATGCCTCCACGCCGAAGCCCGGAGTCTTTGCGCAACTCGGGGCCTTCGTGCGCTCCCCGGCAGGTACCGTGCGTACACTGCGGCCGTACCGCGGCGCTGTGGTGCTTGTCGCTGTCGTCGGCCTTGCGGCCAGCGCCACTGGTGTTCTCGCTTCCAATCCCATCCATATCGAAGCGCAGCCCCACGAAGACCGCATCTTCTCCACCCGCGCGGTAATCCAGATGGCCGTGGCCGACCCGGAAAACGTGCCCGTCGAATGGCGTGCCGAAGTTGCCCCCGCGCTGGGAAACGGCGAAGCTCCCCCTCCGCCCCAGAAACCCGGCGAAGCGCCGTGGACGCCCGCCGGCGGCAGTGTCGAACCGGTCCACACCAAAGGTCAACTACTGCTGATCGCGCTCGGCTACGAAGGAGTGCCAGGAGAGCCCGACATTGTAGACGGAGTACTTCACCATCTCAAACCCGAAACCTCTTACTACGCCCGTTTCGTCGCCAACAGCTCTACCGAAGAATCGACCCAGAGCGTCAAGTTCGATACGGGCGCGATCGCCAAGCCCGAAATCCACGCTCGGATGTTGTCCACGGAAGAAGGCTTCCTCATCGAAGCCACAGGTCGTACCACCGCTATCGCTAAAGCCCATATGGATTCCAACGGTGCCCAGACGACCTATCATTTCGAATATTCGCTTCCGGAAGAAGGTCACGTCCCCGCCGAAAACAGTCCGTCCTGGAAGCTGTTCACCTCGGGCGCAGAAGGCCTCATCACCGTGCCGGCGGACTTCGCCGATCTGGAAGCCAAGCTCACCGGCCTCACCCCAGAAACAACTTATTACGCCCGTGTCAAGGCCACCAACGAAAAGGGCACGAGGATCCAAGGAGGCGCGGGTGGGATCGGCGAAGGAGGGACATTCACAACTCTTACCGCCAGACCGAGCGGATCTTCCGAACCGAGCATCCGCAACGTAACCGCTGGATCTGCTCATCTGGCCGACGGGGTCAACCCCCAAGACTCCGAAACCCGCTGGCACTTCGAATATACCTCCGAACCAGGCAATCCTGGGTCTTGGGTGACCGTGCCCGGCGCGGAAGGAACGATCTCTCAGGCCGAAGCCGAAGCTCTCGAAGAAGCTAAGGCCAAAGGTGAAGGATTCGCAGTAACGGTCGATGCAACCGTGACCGGTCTTCGCCCTTCCACCGTCTACTCGGTTCGCCTGTTCGCCGAAAACGCAGCCGGCGAAGAGCAGCGAGGCATCGCCAGCTTCGAGACCTCCGGCCCTCCGTCGGCGACAACCTTTGCGCTGCACGGCCTTGATGGTGAATCTCTCCGCCTCGTTGGCTCTGTGAACCCCAACAGCCACTCGACGACCGAGGAACAGGCCGTTACGTTGGAAGGCTCCCCCACCGGTGGCACCTTTACGCTCACGTTCAAAGGGCAGACGACCGTACCGATCGCCTACAACGCGTCGGTAGAAGCGGTTGCGCGCGCCCTTGAGGGCCTTCCAGCGATCGGCGGGGGGCTGACTGTGGACGGCACCGCGGGCGGACCTTACACTGTCTATTTTGGTGTGGCCAACCTCGCGGAAGCTAGCCAGCCCATGCTCGAAGCGGCATCTGGGCTCACCCCCACTGGCTCGGTCAAGGTCGCTGTCACCCAGCAGGGCGGCGAAGCGTACGACACCCACTACCACTTCGAATACGTCTCAGAAGAGGACTTCAAGGTGGACGGGTGGGCGAGAGCAACGTCGACCGCCCCGGTCGACGTGGGCCATAGCAGGCCACCTGCCCGAGAACAGGCGGGCAACGGGACGCTCGAAGGCACGGAAACCGACTATGTCGGCGCGGACCTCCCGGCACTTACGCCTGGGGAAACCTATCGTTATCGCATCTCCGCGGTCAACACGTCCCCTGGTGAAAAGGTGATATCCGGAGAAGAACAGACCCTCGCGGTCCCCGTCCTCGGCCCCGTGCAGCCGCCCGCAGCGTGCCCCAACGAAGCTACCCGTACCGGTCTGTCGGGGCTCCTGCCCGACTGCCGCGCCTACGAGCAGCTCACCCCCAACGACAAGGGAGGCGCCCAGGAAATCTTCAACTACGGCGGCAACGTGGCTCAGGAAGGCGCGATCGTTGGTTCTGACGGCGAACGCTTGGAGTACGGCTCGAGGCTTGTCAAGTGGGGGAACGGGCCGCACGAGGGCCAGAGCCCGTATTTCTTCTCGCGCACCGAATCTGGCTGGCGGCTCACCGCCGCGACGGCACAGCCGGAAGCCGGCGTGGACGTTTACAGACCCGAGGTCCTCGCCCCCGATCTGACTGCCCTTGGTCTCGAAGCCCAGTTCTCCACCTCGCCTACGAGCCTGTCGACCCGCGTCGAATTCCAGGCAGGTCCCCCGGGCGGCCCTTACACCGCCCTTCCGCCCGTGCCGCGCGCGCAGGCCGCGCCCGGGTGGGTGGCCGCGTCCGCTGACTTCTCGAAGCTGATCCTGGAGGTCGAAGACCACGCGCTGCTCGGGCACCCAACCCACACGGTCCACGGCGACGATCTCTATGAATACTCCGGTGGCGGGCTGCGCCAGGCGAACGTCGACTCGTCGGGCAAGACGATCGGCTCGTGCGGCGCCACGATCGCAGGAGCAGTGGGCGCATCCGAGGGGGGTGTGTCCGCCGACGGGCGCCGGGTGTTCTTCGAAGCGGTACCGAGCGCGAACTGCTCTGAACCGAAGCACACCTATGTGCGCGTCGATGGTGGCGGCGAAGCCGCCCAGACGCTCGACCTCGGTGCCTACAGGTTCCTCGCAGCCAATCCGGATGGTTCGAGCGTCCTGCTCGACAAGAGGAGCGGCGAAAACCCGGGCTTGTACCTGTACACGGCTGAATCCGGCAAAGCGGTATTCCTGCCGTCGAGCGGCGTCGTGACTGGCGTCCAGCGTGAAAACCTGTTCGTCTCGGAAGACCTGAGCGCGGTGTACATCGTCAGTGGTGGAGACGGCGAAGGCGAGCAGCTTCTGTACCGCTACGACGTGCCGGCCCGGCGTTTGCTGCTCGTTACCCCCTTCGCCGTGAAGACGGGGCACAACAGCTTCTATTCCTCGAGCCCGGATGGGCGCTACTTCTATTTCGCGGCCGGGACCGTGGCAGGTCTTCCCGGGGGTGGCCGGGCACTCGAAACTCCGCACTCCGCGGATCCAGATCATGGGCAGACGATGCAGGTGTATCGTTACGACAGCGCCGAGTCGCTCGTTCAGTGCATGTCATGTGCGTCCGCGTTCGATCCCGAACCGCGCCTCAGCGCCTTGTTCACAAACGCCACCGAGGGTGGGAACACGATTGCTTCCGCCAACGGCGACTACGTGTTCTTCGACACCCCTGCCGCCCTCCTGCCGTCCGACGTCGACGGCGAAATCGCACCGGAACAGGGTAGCTTCGGTGGCGAACATTCGTCGATCAGCTATTCGGTCTCCTCGGACGTGTATGAGTGGCGGCGCTACGGTCTCGACGGCTGCTCGCACGTTCAGGGGTGTCTTGCGCTGGTCACCTCGGGTCGTGGTGGCTTTGAGAACATCCTGCTCGGCACCACGGGCGCGGGGCGCGACGTGTTCTTCGCCACGCGCGAATCGCTGCTGCCTTCCGACAATGACACGGCGGCGGACATCTACGACGCGCGCATCGGCGGGGGGTTTCCCGAACCGCCGCGTACGGTGGAATGCGAAGGTGACGCGTGCGCGACGCCGTTTGCGCCCCCGAGTGATCTCATCCCCTCGAGCGCAATCTTCCGCGGGGCCGGTAACCTGCTGGTGGCAGCCCATTCGGAGGCGAGACCGAAGCCGAAGTCGAAGTCGAAGGCGAAGGCGCGGTGCAAAAGGCAGAATAAGCGCACGTGCCACACGAGGGCGACGACGAAGAGCGTGCGCAAGGCGATGCGCCGCGAGCATGTGAACGCGAACGGGAGGGTGGGACGATGATCCGCAGTGCTTTGTGTCGTGTTCGTGGCGTGCGCACCTGCTCAGCGGTGCTCGTGGTGGGAGTGTTGGCTCTGGCTCCCGCGGGAAGGGCGGTTGCTGCGCCGAGCGCGAGCCCGTTCGAAATCGTGCCTGGCTCCTTTCACATCACGCCGTCCCCGGCGCAGGCCGGCGCGCATGAGGATCTGACCACCCAGTTTGATTTCGCTCACACTGGCTCTGGCGCGACGCTGAAGACCGACAACGATGTGCGCACGACGATCGTGGAACTCCCTGCGGGCTTTGTTGGTAGCAACACGGCGGTCCCGGTGTGCACCGTCGCCCAGCTGATCGGCCACAGGGCAATCGGCGAGCCGGGGAACCCCGAATGCCCGCCGGCCAGCCAGATTGGCACGATCCGCTTCGGCAGCCACCTGTTCGGTGCCGAACCCGAAGAAACGTCGGTCCCGCTTTACAACATGGAGGTCACGAGCTTCGGCACGGTCGCGCAGTTTGGCTTCAACGCCGCCGGTGTCCTCATCCAGACCCTGTTGGTCAATGTGCGACCTGGCGATTCGGGTCTGACGATCACGACCCCGAACATCGAAGCGTTCGAAGCGCGCGCGGTGTCCGTCACCGTGTGGGGGCTGCCGGCCTCCCACGAACACGACGCCCAGCGTAGCCTGGAATGCTACTCGGGTATCCAGGGCGGGTGCGTCACCGGCAGTGGCAAAGGGCAGGGCGAAGCTCCCCATCCGGTCCCGGCGAACATCCCGGTCAGGCCGTACCTGTCGAACGCGACGGGCTGCGAACCCCATGTCGCCCACCTCAGGGCCGATTCGTGGGAGCACCCCGACGAATGGAGCGAAGCCGAAACCGAGGTCGGCCCGCTCACAGAATGCGAACGCGTGCCGTTCGGCCCCTTGATCGAAGTGGCCGCGACGACGCGCTCGGCGGAATCCTCGAGCGGCCTGGACGTGTCGCTCGTGGTGCCCCAGGCGTGGGAAAACCCATTCTCGCTCTCCACGGCAAACCTGAAGGACAGCGTGGTCAAGCTCCCGGTGGGTTACACGGCGAACCCGTCGCTGGCGTCGGGGCTCGGAGTGTGCACGGTCGCGCAGTTCGAATCGGAAACGTCCTCCTCGGCTCCCGGGGCGGGTTGCCCGCCGGAATCGAAGATTGGCACGGTCGAAGTGGAAACGCCGGTGCTCCTGGAAAAACGCATCGAAGGCGACGTCTATATCGCAAAGCCTTTCGAAAACCCGTTCGGCACCCTGCTCGGGCTGTATATCGTCGTGAAGGACCCAGCGCGGGGGATCGTGGTAAAACTCGCTGGGCGGATCGACCCGAACGAAACGACGGGCCAGCTGGTGACGACGTTCGATGAAAGCCCGCAGGTGCCGTTCAGCCGGTTCACGCTGAAGCTGCGCCAGGGCGCGAACTCCCCGCTGGTCAGCCCACCCGCATGCGGGTCCTATGCTGCGCAAGCAGCAATGACGCCATGGTCGGCGCCGCTCTCTCCGTCGCTCGTGTCGAGCGCTCCGCCGGCTGTGATCGAAACAGGGATCGGCGATGGCCCGTGTCCACCCGGCGGGGTTCCGCCGTTCCACCCGGGGATTGTTGCGGGGACGTTGAACAACAGCGCGGGCGCGTACAGCCCGATGGACATCCACATCACCCGCAACGATGGCGAACAGGAGATCACCCGCTTTACCTCGATCCTGCCCGCGGGGCTGACCGCGAAACTCGCGGGGGTCCCGTTCTGCCCGGACGCAAATATCGAAGCGGCCAAGCACCTCACCGGCGCGCAGGAGGAAGCCGCACCGTCCTGTCCGAAGGACACTGAAATCGGGCATACGCTCGTCGGCGCGGGTGTCGGGAGCGTGTTGGCGTACACCCCGGGGAAGGTCTACATGGCGGGCCCGTACAACGGGGCGCCGTTCTCGGTCGTCTCGATCACTTCGGCGAAGGTCGGCCCGTTCGACCTCGGGACGGTCGTGATCCGCTTCGCGCTGAACATCAACCCCGAAACCGCGGTCGTCACAGTCGACGCGAAAGCATCCGATCCGATCCCGCACATCCTGGCGCCAGGGATCGTCATCCACGTCCGCGACATCCGCGTCTACGTCGACCGCCCCCAGTTCATGATCAACCCGACGAACTGCGACCCCGAGAGCTTCGCCGCGACCGTCGACGGCGCCGGCGCGGACTTCACCAACCCCGCGGACCAGGTCCCGGTGACGGTCACCAACTCCTTCCAGATGGCGAACTGCCAGAACCTGCAGTTCAAACCCACGTTCAAGGCCTCCACCTCGGGCAAGCCATCGCGGCTGGACGGGGAGAGCCTGCACGTAACGCTCACCTACCCCAACGCCCCGCAGGGCACTCAGACGAACATCAAGCTCGTCAAAGTGGAGCTACCCAAGCAGCTGCCCTCCAGGCTGCCGACGTTGCAGAAAGCGTGCCCGGAAAAGACGTTCGTGGCGAACCCCGCGCTCTGCCCCGCAGCGTCGGTGGTCGGGCACGCCACCGCGACCACGCCGATCCTCCCGGTCCCGTTGACGGGCCCGGCGTACTTCGTCTCCTACGGCGGCGCGAAGTTCCCCGAACTGATCATCGTGCTCCAAGGCTACGGCGTGACCCTCGACCTGCACGGGGAAACGTTCATCAGCAAACAAGGGATCACGAGCAGCACATTCCGCACAGTCCCCGACGACCCGATCGGCAGCTTCGAACTAACACTCCCACAGGGCCCATACTCGGCGCTCGCGGCGAACGGCAACCCCTGCAAGGGCACCCTGACGATGCCAACCGAATTCCTCGCCCAGAACGGCGACGCGATCCACCAGCAGACGAAGATCGCGGTCAGCGGTTGCCCGAAGCACAAGGCCAAGGTGAAGCGGAGGGCCAGGAAGGCCAGTCGCGGCGGGCGCAGGCATGGGAGGAGCGTGCGTACAAGGAGGAAATAGGGATGCGTGGTGGAGAGGCGGCTTGCGCGATGACCTCAGCCGGAGGCGAAGTCGCGGTCGAGGACAGCGGCGAGATCGATCCAGCGGGCGGGCTCGGGGTACAGCGCAAGCCACCGCTCGACGCCGTGGGCGATCAGCTCGAACTCGCGGTGGTCGATGCCGTAGACGAGGATCGCGCCGGTGTGTGAGCGCTGGGCGGTGGCCCAGTCGCGCAGGATGCTGGGGAAGTCGCGGATGTTGTGGGTCACGAGGATGCGCTGCTCGGCGGAGGCGAGCGCGAGGACCTCCTCGTCCTCGAGTCCCTCGAGCGCGGGCTCCTGATCGAGCGCGCGGACGTCGTGTCCCTCGGCCCGCAGCCGTCGCCCGACCCTGGGCCCGACGGAATTCCTCGCGCAGAACGGCGACGCAATCCACGAGCAGACGAAGGTCGCGGTCACGGGCTGCCCGAAGCACAGGGCCAAGGCGAAGAAGAAGGCCAGGAAGGCCAGCCGCGGCGGGCGCTGGCATGGGAGGAGCGCGCGCACGAGCAGGAAATAGAGGGATCGTGGCACGGTGGCGGCTCGCGCGGTCATTGCAGCGCGCTCTATGGCAATAGCTGCAGCGCTTCCGCGTGTGCGGGGCGCAGCATGGCGAAGTGTCGGTGGTCGAGGGTGGCGAGCCTGGTCTCGCCGAGTCGCTCGAGGAGTGCGAGGACGCTGGCGTCGACCACTCCCAGCGAGTGCTCGCGGTATTGCGTCTGGAGCTCGCGGCAGCGGGTGAGGTCGGCCGGTGTGGGGGTCTCGGCTCGGTAGGCGCCTGCCAGCAGGTCATCCAGAAAGGTGATCCAGGCGTCGGCGCCGAGGCGTTGGTGGCACCAGTAGTCGAGCTCGGCGAGCACTAGGATCGGTATGACGCGGTCCTCGTGGGTCTCGCCGATCAGCGTGGCGCAGCGGTGGTGATCGGGGTCGGCGGCGTCGAGCGCGGCGAGCAACGGCCCGGTGTCGAGCACCAGGGCCATCTACGACGGGGGCTGCGCGATCGGCTGCGCGGTCACCTCGGCGGCGGAGCGGCCATCGGTCGATCTGGCGATCCCGAGGTGGGGGCGGCGCGCGGCGTGCAGGGCGCTGGCCTTCTCGTCGATCGCCTCGGCGAGTACGGCGGTCAGTGCGACCCCGCGCCGGCGGGCCTCGGCCTCGAGCGTGTCGAGCGATGAGCGCCTGGCGGTGACGGTCGTGCGTCGTACAGCTGCTGATGTTGTGGCATCATTCATGATGCGTGATTCTAGCATCGGGAGGCTGGGAGTCGCGGATTGGTTATATTGGGGGCCAGGATGATGTAGCATTACATCACGATGCACCGTACACAGATCACGCTAACTGACGCCCAGTACGCTCGCCTGCGGGAGGAGTCGGCCAGCAGCGGTCGCTCGCTGGCCGAGCTCGTCCGCCGTGTGCTGGATGAGCGCTATGGCTCGGTGTCCAAGCTCGAGCGATTGCGGTTGCTCGACAGCGCGTTCGGCGGGTGGGCGGATCGCGGCGAGGGCGGGGCAGAGTTCGTGGAGAGGGTTCGCTCGGGCACGGCGCGCAGGCTTCGCTCGACGGGGTGAGCGCCCTCGTCGACACGTCGGTGCTGGTCGACTACCTGCGCGGAGTGCAGCCGGCGCGCGAGCTCCTGCGGTCGGCATTCGAGCGGGAGGAGGTCGTGGCGGCGTCGGTGCTCACCCGGATTGAGCTCTCGATCGGGATGCGCCCTGCGGAGCGAGGAGCGACGGATGCGCTGGTGCGGGCCCTGCGCTGGGTGGCGGTGGACGACGCGGTGGCAGAGCAGGCGGACATGTTCGCGCGGCGCTATGCGCGTAGCCACTCGGGGATCGATGCGGTGGACTACTGCGTGGCCGCCTCGGCGCTGGTGAATGGGTTGGAGCTGTGGACGCTCAACGTGCGTCACTTCCCGATGTTCGCGGGGCTCCGTCCACCGTGGTGACGCCCCACCGGGTTGCGGGGCCGCGATCTCTCGCGATGCGCAGGTGCAGTTCGCCAAAGTAGAGCCCATTGTTTGCATATCGATTTTCAAAATAGGGACCCTAAGTTGGTTTTCGTGATACCTTTTGCCTGGTATGGCGTTGACCGACAGCCAGATTCTGGCGCAGAACCCGTGGTGGACCGATGCGGGCTGGCGGGCGACGGACCCCCACCTGGCGCTGCTGGATAAGCAGGCGACGCGTCTGCCGGCGGACTTCGTGGCGGAGCTGGACCTCGCCAGTGAGGGCATCCACATCCTGCGCGGCCCGCGGCAGGTGGGCAAGAGCACGGATCTGAAGCTTCTCGTGGAGCGGGCGCTCCAGACGGGGCGAGCTCCGCGCTCGGTGCTCTACCTCGCGCTCGATCTGCTCGAGGGCCGGCCCCATGCGGAGCTCGCGGAGACGGTTCTGCGGGCGAAGGCGCTCGCCGGGCACGACGGCGCGGGGGTGATCCTGCTCGACGAGGTGACGCTCGTGGCCCGTTGGCAGACGGCGGTGAAGGCGCTGTGGGATGGGGGGGAGATTCGGCGCGACGTGGTGGTGTGCACGGGTTCCTCGGCGATCGATCTGCGTCGGGGCGCGGCCGAGCGCCTGCCGGGTCGGCGGGGGGCGAGCGTGGACCACCTGGTGCTGCCGCAGTCCTTCGCGGTGTTCGCGCGGGCGCTCGATCGCTCGATCCCGGCATCCCCGGGGCTCACCGCCGCGCAACTCCTCGCCCCTGCGGGCCGGGAGGCCCTGATGGAGGCGCGGATCCACGGGCCGGCGCTGGAGGACGCGCTCGAGCGCTACACGCGCTTCGGCGGCCTGCCGGCCGCTGTGGCGGAGGCCGCCGGGGGCCTGCGATCCCCCTCGGAGGCGGTGAGGAGGGTGCTGTACGACTCCCTGGTCAGGGAGGTTCAGCGCCGTGGCGCGGGGATTCCCGCGACGCACGCGCTGCTGGAGCGGGTGATCCGCTCGCTGGGCTCGAAGACGGACTGGAGCAGGATGGCACGGGCGATGGACGTGCCGCTGAGCCGCAGGCGTGGACCCACGGGCCACCAGACGCTGCGCGACTACATCGAGCTGTTGGCGGACGGGTACTTCCTGTTCATCGTGTACTTCTGGAGGGCGGGGTCGCAGACCAACAGCCTCTCGAACGACAAGAAGGTCTTCTTCGCGGACCCCCTGTTGCACACGATCGCGTTGGAGCACGTCCCGGGCCGCAGCGCGGATGCGCCGGCGCTGATCGAGAACCTGATCGGGCTGGCGCTCTATCGCCGCTACGAGCCCCCGGCGCGGCTGATCGAAACCTTCACGTCCCCCGAGCGGCTGCACATCTGGCAGACGGCGAAGGGCGGCGAGGTCGACTTCGTCGCGGGGCCCCGCGGGGCGCTCGATGCGGTCGAGGTGAAGTACCGCAAGGACATCGACCTGCGCTCCGCGGCGGCTGTCGCACGGGCACATCCGGACCGCCCGGCGATCGTGGCGAGCAGGCACGAGCTGTCCTTCCGCGAGAGCTACGCGCTCGTGCCCGCCCACCTGCTGCTCTGGGCGCTTGGCTGACGGGGGCCGTTGCAGTGGCCGACGATCGGGGGGTGGCGCTTTGGCCTGGTGTCCTTTTGGGATCGTCCGCGCGGGTAGGTTGATGTCCGATGCGCGTGTGCGCGGGGCTTCCGTGCCCCGCGTCGGGGCGTCGTCCCGTAACCCGCACCAAGGGGTATTGACAAGAGGTGCGTGTTGTGGCTATGATGATTTTGTCATCGTCAACCAGGGTGGTTGGCGGGCATACATAGAGTCTGGTTGGGTCATCCCACCCTGTGGTTGACACACAGAAAGCGCTCGCAGGGAAACAGAGAAGCGGGTGGGAGAGGGACTGGGTCGTCGATGAGGGAGTTGTTCAGCGTGGTTTCTAGAGGGAGATACATGGCGGGGATGTGCGTGGCCCGGGCGGGGCGTGTACCTAGATGCGTCAGCAGCCTGACGCATCTCTCTCTCTCTCTCTCTCTCTTGGCTTCTTAGGCTAGCCGCCGGTCCTCGTCGTTTGGCGCTCTGGCGCCGCCCGGGTTCTCCTTGTGGAGCACCGGGATTCACCGTGGGTCGATGGGGTGTGGGCTGCGGGGAGTTCTTTGTCGGTGGCGGGGGTTTCTTCGTCGGGCAGGGAGAGCTCTTCGTGGGTTACGGGATCTCCCGCGGCGGCTGGGGGGTGGTGTAGCGGTGCGTGTGCGGACTGCGACGGCTCCCCGGGCGCGCTCTGAGTCGCGCCGCGTGTCCTCGGCGTCCGGCGTGTCGCTCGGCGCGCGGCAGCGTGCGCAGGCTCCCGCGCGGATCGCGGCGCCGGAGGGGCGCCTGGTGGAGATTCAGCGCTCGCGGCTGCTGGCCGGAGCGGTCGGCGCGATCGACGAGCTGGGTTATGGGCATACGACGGTCGCGCAGATCACCTCGCGTGCGCGGGTGTCGCGGCGCACGTTCTACGAGCTGTTCGAGAACCGCGAGGAGTGCCTGGCGGCGCTGCTCGACGATGTCCTTGCGATGCTCGAGCGGGAGCTCGAGCAGGCCGGTCTCGAGGGTCTGTCGTGGCGGGAGCGCCTGCGTGGGGGCCTGCTGGTGATGCTCGCGTTCTTCGATCGTGAGCCGGCGCTCGCGCGGGTCTGTGTCGTTCACTCTCAGCAGGGCGGCCCGGCGATCCTTGCGCGCCGCGAGGAGATCCTCGCGCGCCTCGCCGCGGTTATCGACCAAGGCCGCCGGGAGGGCCGCCGGGAGAGCTCGCGCGTGGCCGGCTGCACCCCGCTGACCGCGGAGGGCCTGGTCGGCGCGGCGTTCGGGATTCTCTATGCGCGTCTGGCGCGTGGTGAGCGCGAGCCGCTCACGGGTCTGCTGGGCGAGTTGATGGGGATGATCGTGCTGCCCTATCTCGGGCCGGAGGCGGCGCGTCGTGAGCAGCGCCGTCCGGCGCCCAGGTCGACCCCGGCGGCGCGGCATGGGTCTCCGCCGGCGCGGCGTGACCCGTTGCAGGAAGTGCGGATGCGCTTGACCTACCGCACGGCGCAGGTGCTGGAGTGCATCGCGGCGGAGCCGGGGGTCAGCAACCGGATGGTCGCCGACCGCGCGGGGGTCGCAGATCAGGGTCAGATCTCGAAGCTGCTCGCGCGCCTGGAGCGACTGGGTCTCACCATCAACAGCGGCAACGGGCACACCAAGGGCGAGCCGAACGCCTGGACGCTCACACAACTCGGCCATGAGGTAGCGCAACGCCTCGGCTCGAGCAGGGACCAGAAAGCAGCCGCGTGATGCGCGTCCGGCTCGGCTGCGGCCAGATCTTCAACAAACGCAACTCAACCCGCGTGCGTAGCGCTGAGCGCCAGCACGCTCGACTCCCAGGGGAGGAGAGATAACCAATGATGATGCTCTCAGCGATACGCAGACGTATGACCTACGCGAACGTGGCGGTGACGCTCGCGTTGGTGTTCGCGATGAGCGGCGGCGCGTACGCCGCGAGCCGGTATGTGATCACCTCGACCAAGCAGATCAGCCCGAAGGCGCTGAAGGCGCTGAAGGGCAGCGCGGGCGCGAGCGGCGCCCAGGGACCGGCCGGCCCCGCGGGCCCCGCAGGCGCACAGGGGCCGCAAGGCGCCGCCGGGCCCACGGGAGCGGCTGGAGCGAAAGGCGAAACCGGCCCCCCCGGCAAAAACGGTGAAAACGGGAAAAACGGGACCACTGGCTTCGCCGAAACCCTCCCCTCCGGCGAGACGGAGACCGGTGCATGGGCGGTGATGAACATCCCCGCCAAAGGCTTCGAAGTCGTGTCCTGGGGCGCGCTGTCCTTCCCGATCCCCCTCGGCGAACCGCTTCCTGCGTCCTCCGAGCGCTATATCGGCCCCGAAGAAGGTGAACACGAACCGAAACAAAGCCAGTTCATCCCCAGCGAATGCAAGGGGAATTTCGAAAACCCAGGAGCGGCTAGCGGCCATCTATGCGTCTTTGCGAGAGAAGCCGAAGACATGTTGCCACTGGTGACCTTTGACTTTGGGAAGAAGGAATCCGGCAACGCGACTGTTGGCAAGACCGGAGTTGGCTACAGAGCTTTTTCCAAAGAAGCAGGAGTGGTGAACGCAAACGGTACCTGGGCGGTGACGGCCCCGTAGCACAACCGGCCCGACCAACTCACGCACACGCGGCTCCCCGGGGCGACCACCCGCCTTGGGAGGACCCCGACGCCCACCGCGACCGACACACGACCACACCGACACCCACACCACGACCCAC
>Ga0210408_10000542_pt1 | contig 47139 bp, 38 predicted proteins | sample IncBWH4MmetaG_FD_155471 | JGI IMG/M metagenome (GOLD analysis project Ga0210408, IMG submission 155471) | Forest soil microbial communities from Barre Woods Harvard Forest LTER site, Petersham, Massachusetts, United States - Inc-BW-H-4-M | ecosystem: Environmental > Terrestrial > Soil >...
CAAAGGCCAGTTGCTCGACTAAAGAGAGGCCGCAGTCCGCCTCGGGCCTGTAGTGAAGACTTTCGGGCGAGATGCGCCAAAAATCAGGGCTTTCTGCAAACTGCCTGGCTGAATTGCGAAAGTCAGGCTAGGCTGCGGAGGACAAAAGGGGAAAGTGGTCGTAGAAAAATGGAGAATCCGAAACCCGGCCCGAAGACTAACGGGGAATCATGGTCGGTCCAGGAATAAACCAGCCGGACCCGTTTTCGGGTTATGCCGGTTTGGTCGGCTGGGGGTCCTTTAAATGCAGAGTGCAGAGTGAGGAATGCAGAATTGCGGGGGCGAAACCAAAGCTCCGACGCGGCGAAGAGGACTTCTGATTTTTCGCCGGCGCGGAGATCGGGACGGGATTGTTCGAGCCGCGCCATTCAAGTGCAGAATGCAGAGTGCAGAGTGCAGAATAGTACAGGATGTGGAATGCGGAGTGGGCGCGGTCCTGACCCTGGGCTGAGTTGTTCCAACAACTTCTAGGCGCAGAGGACAAACTGTTGAAACCGTTGAACGCAGGAGAGCAGGCGTTTGCACCGGGCTAAAGCCCCGGTGTTAATGAGAGAAGCCAAAAGAGGGTGAGATATTCGGCCAATCGCGCGGCGGGAAGACTTGCTCAGCTCCGCCCCGCCTCAGGCAGGCGATTCATTTTCATTCGGAGGTTCGATCACGGGCATGTACTTGCCGAATTTTGAAACTTCTCGAAACCGCTCCATCCCGAGAGTCAGAATCGTTCCGAAGGCAAATGAGAGCAGGTGAATCCAAAGCCTGGCCCGAGGGTTACCGGGGAATCATTGTCGGTCCGGGAATGTGAGTGACGTCGTTGGCGTCTTTTTGCGGCGCCCCGATCGGGAGCCGTCAAACTTCGCAAGAACTGTCAAGCGCGGTTTTGGGCGGCGAAGTAAGCTTTTCGTCAAAACGCGGGACTCATTCCCCCGAAATCTACGAAAGGCAAAATATGAAATCGCTAAAGAAAGCAATTGGATTCGGATACGTAACCTGGCTCGTGCCATTCGTCGTCGCGGTGAGCATCTTCCCGCTGAAGAAAGCTGGCGACCCGTTGTTTGAGACGATTATGGGGCTGGTCGTGGTGTTCTGCGCTGTATTTTTCACGCATCTGTACTTCAGGAGCATCAACCGTGGCTTCCTGAAGGAGGGCGTTCTGGTTGGAACGATCTGGATGCTTATTAGCCTCGGCCTGGACTTGTTCATGTTTTCCACGGGACCGATGGAGATGCCGCTGGGCACATACATAAAGGGCATCGGTCTTGGATATTTCACCTTCCCGATCATCAGCGTCAGCGCCGGGTGGCTCTTGCATTGCCAGGCAACACCCAGGTCTGAGAAAATGTCGGCGCGATTGAACTTAAGCCCACAGCTCACGACAAACGATGAAGCCGTCCACTCTGGATGATTACAAACGGCGAATCTTGAGAGTGCTTGTGCATCTGCACCAGCGCATCGACGACGAGGTATCGCTAGAAGAGTTGGCCCGGGTGGCCTGCTTCTCCTGCTACCACTTCCATCACATCTTTTCGGGCATGATGGGTGAATCGTTGAAGGAACACGTTCGGCGCTTGCGGCTGGAGCGGGCGGCGATTCAACTCAAGCTCAGCCGGCGGTCCGTGACGCAAATCGCCCTGGACGCCGGCTACGAGGCACACGAGGCATTTACCCGCGTGTTCAAGGCGACGTACGGCGTTTCGCCGCTCCAGTTCCGTGTGAAGAGAAGTCCCATCGCCGCCGTCGCCGCTCCGTCCGGTGTGCATTACCGCGAAGGCAAACCGGTGAAAAACTTCAAAACCAATCGTTGCAGAGTCCAGAATATGAATGTGAAAATCATCAGCATCGAACCGAAGCGCGTGGCGTTCATGCGCCACGTCGGCCCCTACAATCAAGTCGCGTCCACGTGGGACAAGCTCCTTCCCGAGCTCGGCAAAGAGGGATTGCTCGGCGGCGAATCGGAATTCATCGGAGTTTGTCACGATGACCCGGATGTGACGCCTGCGGAAAAAATCCGCTACGACGCGTGCGTGACGGTGGACGAAGAATTCGTTCCCGGCGGCGAAATCGGCGTGCAGACGATCTCCGGCGGCGAGTACGCGGTGGCGACTCATTTCGGACCGTATGCCAGGATGGGAGAAACCTACGCGAAGTTGCTCGGCCAATGGCTGCCGCGGAGCGGACGCGAATTGCGCTCCGGGCCCTGCTTCGAAGTTTACTTGAACGATCCGAACAGCACTGAACCCGCAGATTTGCTCGCAGACCTTTGCGCCCCGCTGCAGCCACGCGCGAGGCTCGCACAACCGGGAGTTTGATTATGAAGACCAAAGCAAAGCTTGACCTCTACAGGTTACACAAAGACGAGTACGTCACGCCCAGGAAACCTGTCCGGTTGACGATCAAAGAGGCCACTTACCTTTCCATCAGCGGGCAGGGAGAACCAGGCGGCGCAGTTTTCACAGAAAAGATCGGTGCACTCTACGGGGTGGCGTTCACCATTAAGATGACGCGCAAGTTCGCGGGCGAGCAGGACTATGCGGTCTGCAAGCTGGAGGGACAATGGTGGGCAGATGGCCAGGAGGACTTTTCCAGCATTCCAAAAGAGGAGTGGCGCTGGAAACTTCTCATTCGTACGCCGGATTTCGTGAAGGCGAACGAACTCAACAAAGCTGTCGCGGCGCTGCTCAAACGCGGCAAGAGTTCCAGAGTTCGCGAAGTCAGGCTGGAATCATTTGTCGAGGGATTCTGTGTGCAAATGCTCCATGTTGGCCCGTACGAACGGGAGCATGAGACGATCGCCTTGATGAAGGCTCACGCGGAGAAGAACAGCTCGAAATTCGATGGCCGGCATCATGAGATCTACCTCTCCGATCCTCGGCGTGTTCCTCCAGAACGGCTGAAGACGATTCTGCGGCATCCAGTTGTCAATTGTTGAGATGTGACCCTTGTGGCTCCATGCTGGAGGCCCTTACAAAAACAGATGGGTGAAACGGTTTCCAAACACCGGGAAATGATGCAACCGCTTTCAGGGTTGGTGAAAATCACGGGAATTCAACCCAGGGTGGCGACGCCAGACCGCGGAGCGTCGCGACCCTGGGCTGAGTGCTGGAATCCCGTTGGGATTTTCATCCAAGAGGTGTGGCACTGACGCACTCGCATTCCGAAGGTTAGTGCATTTGGACCTGTTGGCCGACCGCTGCTGACGGTGTATGTTGCACCGCTGTGGGGCAACGGGATGAAGGCGTTCCTTTCACCTAACATCGGTAGTAAGGGCCGCGTTTTCCGCGGCGGATGGGCCATTGGCTGTTTTATCGGCGCCTGGTTCGCATTTCCCGTCTCGATTTGGCTCGGGCTTTTGCTCGTTGCCGCTGGCGGCCTGGCAGTTTTCGAGGCGGTGCGCGGCTGGTGTCTCCTGCGAGCTTGCGGCATCAAAACCAGGTTTTGACCGATAGGCCCTCGAGAGGCCAGCTTTCGGAGCGTGAGTCAAAGAGAGACCCCTCACCCCGCTCTTATGAAGGGGAGGGGGGGACCCGCAGGGAAGAAAAGATCAGAGCCTCCTGGCGTCGGCTGCTACGGGAGGGGGTTGGTTGGCTGAAGGCCAGGCTTGAGTTGCTTTGGCCAACGTTTCACACTGGCCAGCGATGGCGATACGGCCGAATACCTCTTTGGTCTCGCGCAAGTATTATCTGCCCAGACTGGAGCACGTTTTTTATCAGGCCGACGCGGTGGTGCATTGGGAGATGAGCGTTGCCCACCGCGGTACCGGCTGGACCTGTTGGCGGACCGCTGCTGACGGTGTATGTTGCGCCGCTGTGGGGCAACGGTATGAAGGCGTTTCTTTCACCTAACATCGGTAATAAGGGCCGCGTTTTTCGCGGCGGATGGGCCATGGCCTGTTTTATCGGCGCCTGGCTCGCATTTCCCGTCTCGATTTGGCTCGGGCTTCTGCTCGTTGCCGCTGGCGGCTTGGCAGTTTTCGAGGCGGTGCGCGGCTGGTGTCTCCTGCGAGCTTGCGGCATCAAAACCAGGTTTTGACCCCGCCCGTGAAATAGCTCACGGTTTGTATTTCCATTTGACGCGGCCGGCAGACTTCAGTTCACTGCGACCGTGAAAGCCCTTCGAAGATTGCGTCGATCCGCGCGCGCTGCCGAGATTCAAGATGTTCCGGTGCCCTCTCCAGGACCCGGCGAAGTTTTGTTGGCTGTGGGTCATTGCGGCGTCTGTGGTTCGGATCTCCACGCTTTTTTGAATCACCGTGGTTATGAAGGTATTCCGGAACAATTTACTTTCGGCCATGAATTTTCGGGTATTATCCAAAATACCGGCTCCGGAGTCAGCGGCTGGCGGGTGGGGGATCGCGCTGTGGTCGTTTCGGTGCAAGGCTGCCTCGAAAAGAGCTGTCCTTATTGCAGCATTGGTTTTTCACAGCTTTGCCGCAGCCGGAAAATCATTGGCATTCACCTGGACGGTGGCATGGCTGAATATTCGGTCGTAAACCAGAAATATCTTATTCGATTGCCGGAAGGAATGGACATGATGGCTGCCGCCCTGGCGGAGCCGCTTTCAGTGGCGGATCATTGCGTGAGCGATTGTGCCAAGACGGGAAAGGGGGAACTGGTAGTGGTTTCTGGTCCCGGGATTATTGGAATCCTTTGCGCCCTGGTAGCGCGTCTCAGCGGCGCGGAAGTGGCAGTCGTTGGCACACAAACCGATAATCATTTGCGTCTTCCCGTGGCGCGTAAAATAGGATTCGAGACGTTAGTGACCGGACCTGAGAAACCCACGCTGGCAGAACAATTAAAAGAACGTTTTGGACGTCTGGCGGATCAACATATCGAGGCCTCTGGCGCTCCGGCGGCCCTGATCAGCGCCACCGACGCTGTTCGGCCGTTGGGGAACATCACCGTGGTAGGGCTGTATGCTGATGATGTGCCTTTAAACCTGACCAAGCTGGTTCGCAATCAGATCAATCTCAAAACCAGTTATGTATCCGATATTCCCAATTATCAGCGCGCCATACAAATGTTGCATCGAGGAGATATTCCCATATCCGAATTGGTCCGCACTTACCCGTTGAAAGAGGGCCTGACGGCGTTTGCAGATGCAGAAAAACAGGCCGTGTTAAAACCAATTTTGGTATGCCAGGAGAATAACGGCCAATCAAATATCCAATTTTGAGAAAACCATTTCGCAATACCGTGGTAGGAAGTTACCCTCGCGCGGAGCAGGTCGCCGATACCATGAAGCGGCCCAGTTGGACTCAGGAGGAAGTGGACGAATATATCCGCTGGGCAGCCAAGGACCAGGCCAGTCTCGGCCTGGAAGTCATCACCGATGGTGAAGGTTATCGTGAAAACATGTTCTATTTTTATCAAAGGCGTGTCGAGGGCGTGACTTTCGATGGCCTGGTGAAGCAAAACTTCGGCGATACCGGCTTCGGTATCGAATGTCCGCGCCTGATCAGTGAGCTGAAAAACCCGCGGTTGAACCTGGCGCATAACTGGAAACTGGCTCGCGAAGCTGCGCCGGCCTCAGCCCGTGTCAAACAGACCGTGACCGGGCCGCACGTTCTGACGCGGTTCACCGTTAATGAACGTCCCGATTTGTATCCGGATGCCCAGGCGGTATGTCGTGCGTGGGCAAAAATATTGATGATTGAATTGACCGAAGTCGTCGCTGCCGGCTGCGATTTTATTCAATTTGACGAGCCCATGTGGACGGAGTCGCCGGAGCACAGCGAATGGGCTGCGGGCATTCTGAATGAAATGATCGAAGAACTGGGGCCCAAGGTGCGCATTGGTCTGCATGTTTGCGGGGGTAATCCGCGCCGCAAACGCGTTTATTTCACCAAATATACAGACTTGGCGCCTGCCTTTCGGCGGGCAAAAATTCATGAAGTCTCGCTGGAACACTGCACCTTAAGTTATAATCTGATGGAGCTGTGGCGGCTTTGGCCTTTTCAGGGCGATCTTGCGCTCGGAGTCATTGACCAACGCAGTGATGAATTGGAATCGATTGAAACGATCTGGACCCGGGTAAAACCAGCGCTGGAATTCTTTCCGCCCGAACGGCTGATTCTGACCAGCGAATGCGGCTTTGGTCATGTGCCTTTGGCCATCACCCGTGCGAAGCTGAGTCGTCTGGTGGAAGCTTGTCAGGCCTTCCGGACGCGTTTGTAGTGCCAGGTCATCGATGGAAGGACAAACTGTTGAAACAGTTGAACGCAGGAGAGCAGGCGTTTGCACCGGGCTAAAGCGCCGGTGTTAATGAGAGAAGCCAAAAGAGGGTGAGATATTCGGCGCCAGAGGCGCATAAGCCCATGTCCTTCCGCCCCGCTCGCCAGTGCGGCTCGCACCCCGCCAGGACTTGACAGCCTGACCCGCCACCTTTTCAGCTCGCTAGCACAATATACAACATTTATGTTGTAATATATGCAAGCAAATTATGTATAACAAATAACGTTTCAAAAACGGATGTAACGGTGATGTATTCATAAATGATTATCATACATACACTTATGATACAGATCCTATACCAACCATACACGATATACAACATTTATGTTGTGTATAGTGTATCACGTAGTATGTTTCGACTATGCACAACGGGTTGCAGGAAGCGGACAACCTCCAGCGAGTCGTCGCGAAGCTGATCGCGGTGAGTCCTGCTGGAGTCAAACTGCTTCTAATCGGAGGCTTTCGTTATCGCTTGCTCGACGACAGCCAGCGGTTCTCCGTTGATATTGATTACCACTGGGATGGAGACCTCGGCCGGAAACAGGAGGAACTGCTAAGTTACTGCGAACGTGTAGTTCTCAAGGAGGTGAAACGACTTTTCGGCTATGAAGGATCAGCGTCGAAGCGAACAGGACCAGACGCAGAATCGCCAAACGTGGCTTCCGTAGATCTGCGATTCTGGAAGCCCGCCCGCGTCATGGAGATCCCAATCGATATCACAAAAATCATCTGTCTCGACTCACCAACAGTTCGAACGGCAAATGGCACAATTCACGCGACTCCGTCTGACGCAGACCTAATTGAAGGAAAAATCCTGGCACTTTTTAATCGCCCATTTCTGCAACACCGCGATTTCGTTGATATCTGGCTTTACGGTGACAGACTTCGACCCGATTCCCCTGAACGGGTAAAACAGAAGATTACTGCCCTTGGGATAGACCCCGAAGCGGTACGCAAGAGCTTGCAAGACTTCGACGAAGAGGCGGATTACCACGCAAGAGCTATACAGGAAATCATCGAAACTCAAGTTGACCCAACGGCCGCCGAACAAATAAACGCCGGTGGCGGAGGACGAACCGTGCTTGCCGATAGTCTCAAATTCATCAAACGCGTTTGCCCCTGATGAGAACACTTGCTTGGCAACAATTCTTTACTGAACAACGCGAACAGCACGGGAAGGTCATCTTCTCCGTTGCCGAACTCGCCAATGTCTCGCAAACTTCGCTCCACAATGTAAACACTGAGCTCGGCCGCTTGGTTCAACGCGGGCTCATCACTCGGTACGCCCACGGACGCTACGGACTGCCAAAAGGTGTCGAAACTGAAACCATAATCGCCTCCATAGATTCGAGCGCCTACATTACAGGCCATTACGCGCTGTTCCTTAACCAGGTCGTTACGCAGGTTCCCACCGAGATCGCGTGTTTCACGAGCCGCCGGCATAACCGACAGAAGAACTGTGTCGCGCCTGCAGGCAAAGTGCAATTCGTCTGCGTGCCATCCTGCATTTACAATAAACCTCCTGGCGCAACCTCTGCCTCCGCCGAACAGGCATTCTGCGATTTTTGCTGGCTGGCGCTCCGAAAAGGTATCGAACCGCAGTCACTGGTGACCTTCAAGAACCTGCACAATCTGAACTTCAAGAACTTGTGCCTCTGCATGAAGAATTACCCGGAAGAAGTAAGACAAGCAGTTACACGGATAATTCAGAGCAAACTGGGCGATGGCTCTGGGCAGATGTGCGGCCAAGGGCTTTTCAAAAACGCGCCGAGGGCCGCCAGCGTTGCCCAACCATCAAATCCGTCCTCCACATCTCCAGCGTTCTAGGCAAGTCCCGTGGTCCCGTTGTCAACCTAGGTTTAAATCGTGCTCAGAAGGGCAGGTCGCGGCGCTGCCACACCACGCCGCCGATAATGGACCCCGCCAGGATGACCACCAGCAACACGCCCATATTTCCCACCGGCCACCCGTAGCCCAGCTTGGGACTGCTGGAGTAGTAGAACAACGTCGCCGGTTTAAGGAAGCTGAGGCGCGGCCACCATTGGGCGACGATCCAAGCGAAGTAATCCAGCACGAGAAAAGCGACGGTCGCCCCGACCGCGCGGTTGCGCCCGGCCAGCGCCCCGGCCGCCAGCAGCGCGATGGAGGCCGAGGCGCACGCCATCAAGCCGCCGTTGACGGCGATGCGGAAGAAGAGGTCCAAGTGGATGGGCTGGCCGAAGTCGTACAGGTGGGTGGCCGTCACGGTGCCGAGAAACATGACCAGGACCAGGGCAAGCATGCCGGCCAGCGTCAGCAGGCAGGCGCAGAGATAGACCTGCGTTTTGGTCGCGGGCCGGCTCAGGATCAGTTCCATGGCGCCCTTCTGCACTTCGCCCGTCAGCAGCGTGGTGGGAACACCGACGGCAAAGAGCAGGTAGAGAAACAGGACCAGAGGATGTTGGTAGCCGATCAGGATCAGTCCGGAGACATTGTCCACGCGCAACATCTCGCCGCCCAGCGCGGTCTTGATGAAGGCGGGCAGGACGTCGAGGAATTTGAGAAAGGTTTGGACGCTGGCATTGTCATGCACGATGGCGCAGATGGCGATTTGCATCAGAAAGATCACGAGGCCAATGAACGCCCACATCGGCAGAATTCGTCCGGCCCAAAAACGGAGCAGCGCGAACGGGAAAGGAACACGTTCGTGCATCACTGGTCTCCTTTCGGAGCCGAACCAGTGCCGGCCACCACCGCGGCCGTTGTCGTCACGCGCAGCGCCGCGGGCGGTTCGGTTTTGTAATACTGAATGAACGCTTCTTCGAGCGAAGTCTGGGGCGTCGCGATGCGGTCCACGGGAAACTGCGCGACCCAGCGGAGGACGGCTTCGCACGCGCCCTGGTAAGCCAGGTGGAGCTGGCCGGGTTGCTGCTCGATGACGCGGACGCCGGGCAACTGGCCGAGCGGCACCGGCGGCGCGAGTGTGGCATCGACAAACCATACTCTCAGGCGGTGTTCGCCGTGCTGGATGAGTTTCGAGATGGGCCCCATTTCGACCAGGCGCCCGGCGCGCACAATCGCCGCTCGGCCGCAGACCGCGCCGACTTCGCTGAGGTCGTGCGAGGAGAGCAGGACGGTGGCGCCGTCGTGGGCGGCTTCGCGGATCAAGTCCAGGACGGTCTGGCGGACCAACGGGTCCAGGCCGCTGGTTGGTTCGTCGAGAATCAGCAGTTCCGGCCGGTGCTGGAAGGCATAAATCACGGCGACCTTCTGGCGGTTGCCCTTGGAGAGCTCACCGACCGGGCGGTCCAGGTCCAACTCGAGGCGTTCGGCCAATTCGGAGCGGCGGGATTGGGCGCGGTCGCCTCCACCGAGCGAAGCCAGGACGCGTAAAGAGGTGCGCGCCCGAATTCCCGGCCAGAGGCGAAACTCTCCCGGCAGGTAGCCGAGCCGGTCGTGCCGGGTTGCCCGACCGGGCTGCACCGGTTCTCCCAGGGCCAGCACTTCGCCGGCGCACGGCCGGAGCAGGCCCATGATGCAGCGGAGGGTAGTGGTCTTGCCGGCGCCGTTCGGCCCCAGGTAGCCAAAGATCTCGCCCCGTTCGAGCGCAAAACTCACCTCCTCGACCCCGCGGACCGGGCCGTACCATTTCGTCAGGGACCGCACTTCGAGGGTGGCCATGTGTTCTTCTGAGCGGATGCTTGGTTTTGTGGGACTATTCTATGCGAGGGCGCGCGTGGAAGACAAGCCAAGCAAAGAGTTAAATGGGTTAAAAGAGTTAACTGAGTTAAATGAGGGAAATCACTTTTGCACTCGCCACAAGAAATTTGTCCGAGCAACGCAAACTTTGATGGATAGTAGTTAGTACGAACACAGTCTCATTTTGTTCGCCCCCCACAGTCTCATTTTGTTCCCGCCCCAACGCCAAGAAACGGCGGAAGGCCAAGCCCGAGTTCCGCCAATTCGAGGATGCAGACCGTGGTTTGCGTGCGTGAAAATCACGCCAAATGCGTGAAAACCACGCGTAGCAAAGCCGACATGGTTGGAGAAGTCTTCGGATTTTCTCGCGGTTTGCAGCGTCCCGATGGGTGGCACCGTGCCTGCTAGATAGCAATTCAGGATCGGTTGACTCGGTGTGTCCCGCCAGCCCGGGGGCTCCAGGGCTGCGTAACGAATCAGAAGTTAACTGCTGTCAACAAGTATGAAACTATCGGTTACCGTCCTCGCCGCCGGTGTGCTTCTCTATGGGTTTCAGGCTTCGGCGTTGGAAGCCATCCCCTCGTACCAGTTCTATACTCACGGCTTTGTCGGCTATGCGGTGGGTGGGGCTGGTTTTACGTTCTCGCCCCATACCGATCTCACTATAACAGCCCTCGGCTACGATAATGGAGATGGGTTCTCGCAGCCGGCCACTGTCGGCGTGTCAGATGCCAACTGGGTCTCGTTAGCCTCAACCATAATAACCAGCAACAGCAAGGTCCTCAGTTGGGCGAGTTACGAGCAGATTCCCCCTCTTACCCTCCGAGCCGGCCAGACCTATTATATCTGGTCTTTCTGGACCAACGGCGTTTGGTATGGGCCTGGGCTGGTGACGCAAGGTGGGCTGGAAAATGGCACGTTTACCGTTGCTCCCGATATCGCCTACCTGGGAGCCTTCGAATCGACCAACACGGTCGGCAGCCCGTCATTCCATCAGGAGTCGCCCGCGGTGCTGCTGCTCGGCCCCAACTTCATGTATGTCACCAGCACCATGGTAAAGTTAAGCGGCCTGCAAGTCACCTCCAGCCATGTCCAGATTGACTTCAACCTCGCCGGCGCCCCGGTGCCGTCCTTCACCCTCCTGGAATCTGATCAACCGGGCGGTCCCTGGACCACCAATTCGGCGGGGGTCCTCACGACGAACGTGCCGGGGGTTTCCTACACCTTCGTGACGGCGCCCAACGGTCCCGCTCGCTTCTACCGCGTGCAAACCCCCTGAAGAGCAGAAGGGCGCGTGCGGTTGGTGCGACCACGGTGCACGAGAAGACTCATAGTATCCTCGGAACGTGAGTCACCGATAGCCCCCTCACCCCGCCATCTGCCCTTATGAAGGGGAGAGGGACCCCGAGAGCGCCCAAAAATCCTAAAACCCAGCCTTGACCTTTCGCGCGGGCAAGGCACATTACCCGGCTCGGATCGTGGGATGTGACCGCAGATGAGGCGCCGCTAAAGGCCCTTCACGTTTCACGTTTTACATTTTTCGAAATCATGCAGCACATACGCAATATCGCTATTATCGCCCACGTCGATCACGGCAAGACGACGCTGGTGGATTGCCTCCTCAAGCAGTCCGGCACCTTCCGCGCCAACCAGGCCATCGCCACCGAGGAGCGCATCATGGACTCGATGGATCTCGAGCGCGAAAAGGGCATCACCATCCGGGCCAAGAACGCCGCCTTCAAATACAAGGATTACCACATCAATATCGTCGATACCCCCGGGCACGCGGATTTTGGTGGGGAAGTCGAGCGGATCATGAACATGATCGACGGCGTGCTGCTGGTGGTGGACGCGGCCGACGGTCCGCAGGCGCAAACGCGCTTCGTGCTGCGCAAGGCCCTGGAGGCCGGCGCCAAACCCATCGTGGTCATCAACAAGGTGGACCGCGATAATGCCGACCCGCACAAGGTGCTCGACGCCGTCTGGGACCTGTTCGGCTCGCTCCACGCCACCGACGAGCAGATGGATTTTCCCGTGATCTACGCCAGCGCCAAAGAGGGCTACGCCAAGGTCGATCTCAAACACGTCACCGGCACGATGGAGCCGCTCTTCGATGCGATCATCAAGCATATCCCCCCGCCGCGCGCGCATGCCGGCGAGGGTTTCAAGCTGCTGGTGGCCAACCTGGATTATTCGGATTACCTGGGCCGTATCGCCTTCGGCAAAATCTACAGCGGCAAGGTCAAGCTGGGTGACTCCTATATCTGCATCCACGGCGATGGGCGCAAAACCAAATCCAAAATCACCGCCATCTTCCATTTCGAGGGCCTCAAGCGCATCGAAATCCCCGAGGCCCACGCCGGCGACGTCGTCGGCTTGACCGGTTTCGAGGACGTTTTCATCGGCGAAACGATCACCGATTCCGAAGAGCGCGCTCCCCTGCCCTTCGTGCCGATCGACCCGCCGACCATTCAAATGCAGTTCGCCGTCAACGACGGCCCGCTGGCGGGCGTCGATGGCCAGCTCGTCACCGCCCGCCATATCTGGGAGCGGCTCGTCAAAGAAGTCCGCACCAATGTCGCGTTGCGCATCGAGCAGACCGACGCGCCCAACATTTTCAACGTGAGCGGCCGCGGCGAAATGCAGATCGCCATCCTGGTCGAACAAATGCGCCGCGAAGGCCACGAAGTGCTGGTGTCACGCCCGGAGGTGATTTATCGCAAGGACGAAAAAGGCAACCTGATGGAACCCATCGAACAGTTGTTCCTGGAAACCCCCAAGGAATACATGGGCACGGTGTTGGAAAACCTCGCCAGCCGAAAAGGCGAGATCACCACGATGAACCATCACGGCAACGAAGTCAGCATCGAGGCGCTGGTGCCGACCCGCGGCTTGATCGGTTTCGAGACCGACCTGGTCAACCAGACCCGCGGCCTGGGGGTCATGAGCCATCTGTTCCATGAATACGGCCCCGACCGCGGAGAAATCGCCGCCCGAAAGAACGGGTCGCTCGTCAGCATGGAAAGCGGCGAAGCGATGGCTTATGCGCTGAACATGATCCAGGAACGCGGACGGTTGATGGTCGAGCCGGGCGACCCGATTTACGCCGGCATGATCGTCGGCGAAAACGCCCGCGAGAACGACATCCCGGTCAATCCTTGCAAAGCCAAGAAGCTCACCAACATGCGGTCGCAAGGAGACGGCAAGGGCATCCAACTCAATCCTCCCCTCAAAATGTCGCTCGAACGCGCCCTGGAATACATCGGGCCGGACGAATTCGTCGAGGCGACACCGAAGCATCTGCGCTTGCGCAAGAAGATCCTCAACGAAAGCCAGCGCAAACGGGCCGCCCAAAGCCGCGGTGTGAAGGTGGTGGCGGAATAAGCTTGGCGTTCGCGGTACCGCGAGCGATTGGTGTGTGATAAAGCCGTTCCGATGAGAAAATATCTCCAAGCACGAATGTGGGCTTCCGCGCTTTGTCTGCTATTCCCTCTTCACTGCGGAGCGGCGGAATTCGTAGAGCTTACGGCAAATATCGAAACCGTCTCTTGGGACTCGACGACTGGTACGGAGTCCCCCGGCGTCCATGCCAGCACCTGGAGCCATCACTGTGTGGTGGGCACCAACATCTGGCTTATGAAAAGCACCTACGAAAACCTGACGGACACATGGTGGTTTACCGGTACTAATCTCTTCAACTACAGTTCATTCAGCCAGCCGACCAGCGAGGGGCGCAGCCAGAGGCAGTCGACCCGCTCTTATGACTCCGTTGATGGGAACCCCGGCCGGCCAGTTCGCACGACTGACCTTTTGACCATGCAGAGCGCCCGAATGGCCTGGCTGGCGTTCTGCTCGGGACCCAGCATCCGACGCGAAGGCCGCCGGCTCTTCCCGCCGAGCGATATCTGGAAGGAATACATAACAGCTCCATCCGGGTTCATCGACAAGACGACTACTTTCGAGGATGACTTAGGTCTTCCGAAGAACGTCGAGCTTTACGTTACCAACACGTTTCCTGTACTCCAATACCGGGTTCGGCTCTCAACCAATATGCTCGGGTGGGAGTTTCCGCTCGAATTTCATCTGGCCCAGTATCGGCCCGTCTGGCGCGGTGGCTGGGAATTGGATTTGACCGCCAGAGGTAAGGTGACGGCCATTGGCATTACGACCAGGCTGGAGGTTCCCTCGGACCGTCCGCGCACAGACTCTCAACGTGGTGCTGCGAATTGAAATCCCTGTCGGGCACGGATTCATCTTTCTGAACAGACCATTCCTGGATTAAAATCCTGGCGGTTCCTCAGGGGCGAAAGTTCAGCTTTTGCGCAAGCCGTTTGGGGGAGACTCACCATTAATTGTTCTTCACCTCGCAATTCCGTAAGTCCTGTCTTTTAATGACATGTCTTTACAAATAGACCTGTTAATCTGGCACTTGATTGACGGTTCGTTGTTATGAAACATAATCCAGTTGTCGGGGGACAGGTACCCCGGCACGCTCCACTCCACAGGTTCCATCCATTGCAGCGATGCCTGCGCGGTGTGGGCGTGCGGCCACTGTCGCCCGCCAAACCGGACTGGTCCTTAACCCCCTGAGAGAACAAAACAAATGAAACAGATCCCCGAAATGCAGTCCTGGCTCCGCTCCGCCGCCCTCGGCTTGATGTTTGCCGGTTCGGTGGCCTTGGGCCAGGCCCAGACTTATACCAATGTCATTCTCGCCCAGTTCGACTGCGACGGCTGCGGCGCAATCCACAGTTTCTCGCAATGGTGGGGCGACCCCACCTGGGAAGCCGTTTGGGATGGCACCCAGAACGCACCCACCACGCTTGGGCCCAATAACGCCGGCTCTGGCGCAATGAAGTTCACCGTCCACTGGCTGCCCGCCCCCGTCCAGAACCAACTTTGCCTTTGGCAGGAGTTTGACGGCACGCAGAATTACTGGGTCGATCCCTCCCAGCGGGTCAGCGGGTTCTTCTACGACCTGGACTTTGACATCAAGTTCGATCCCGGCTCGGCGAAAACGGCCGCCGGTGATTACGGCCGCCTGCAATTTGGTGTTGCCGGCCCTACTTTTAATCAGATTTGGCTGACGAACTTCCCCCACTTCAACTACGAAGGCTGGACGCACATTCATACGTACATCGACCCGGCTATCGTCAGCATCGACCAAATGAGCGGCTTTGCCTTGTACTATCCCTGGCAGCCGGGTGCCATCACGGCGGACCAGACCTTCTGGATTGATAATATCATCATGAAGACCAACCTGACGAAGCCGCTCAAGCCCCCGACGCTGAGCCTGGCCGCTATCAAGGACAAACCCGGCCTGAATATCGCCGCCAATGGTTCCGGCGATGGCCCGCGCGAGAGCATTGCCGCAGGGGGCAATCACTCCTGGGTGTACCATGGCAGCCAGCCCGTCACCTATTCCCTGACCATCACCAACTATCCTGGCACCAACCATCCGTACCTCCAAACCCACTTCTTCCTGGTCAGCAACCCCGGCGGCGAATCCGCCCCCGACTGGAACGAGCCTAACTGCGTGTTTGTCCAGATTTTGAATAATGCCGACGGAACGGCAACCGGCAGGTTCATGTACAAAACCAACCAACCGGGTGGCAACAACATGTTGTGGGGGCCCGGCACCCTCGCCTACGTAAACTCCTCCAACGGCGTATTAGGAACCTGGTCGCTGAGTTTCACCGACAACACCAACATCACGATGACCGCCCCTACCGGACAAAGCACCAACTTCTTCTTCCCGGACGATGCGGCCGTCCAAACCGCCTTCGCCGATCCGCTGACGGTCTATTTTGGGCAACAGAAAAACGGGGCTGCCAATACCGGCCAGATTTCGACCTACAGCCGCGCTCGGATCACCGGCGCGACCAGTCCCGATATTGACGACGCCTTCCCGGGGCCCAACCTCAATACCAGCAACTGGAGGGTGGCTTGTGATACTCCGAACGACCTCTATATCATCGGCGCCGATGATGCCTGGTGGCTGACGTGGACCCTGCCGGACCTGGGCTTCAGCCTGGTCACCAGCCCAACCCTGGCACACAACTCCTGGGTGGACCCGGGCCTCACCAACACCCTCGTAGTTGGCGCGACCAAGAAAGTCGTCGTGCCCAGGACGGTGTTGCCCGACGCTAATCACAGCTACTTCAAAATGATCAAACGGGTGGCCACCAAACTCCAGGTATTGATGCCCGGCGAAACCAACGCGCCCGGAACACTCACCGGCAAGATCGGCACGCCCGACGTGCAACCCATCAGCACCGTGGCCTACGTGACCATCAATGCCGTCGATGATAGCTGGACCATTGTCAAATCTGTCACCGACCAGGTCCAACTCACCGGCTGTACTGACATTAGCGCCTATCTGTACCCCAGCGCCGTGGCGCTCGTGAATGGCACAACCTCCACGCCCTACGTCCTCTTCCAGACTGCCCCGGGCAGCTTCACCGTCACCGCCAGCGACGTGACCAACCCGAGTGTGGCCGCGGGCACCAGCGCCGCCACAACCGTGACGCCGTGATTTAGGCCAAGGAACTCTCCCCCATTAGGGGAGCTCGCCAGGGCGCCGCGTTTTAAACGCGGCGCCCTGCTTTTTCTCCTCCCCTTCCTCTCCCTCAGGAGCGAACGAGCAAGAAGCACCTGGCCCTCCCCGTCATGAGAATAAACGACAGGCCCCTGCGCCTGATTCATGTTACAAAGTGTCCTTAACCGCGGCCTTGGTAACGGGCGGGCCGCCAAATGTGCCATACTGCTTTACGTCGATGCATAACCGTTCAGACCCCCGCCCGCCCGCCACACCGCGCCCTTCGCGCCAGTTCAGTTTCCTCCGTGGAGCTTTCAACCTTCAACTTTCAACCTTCAACTTTTTGACGACCCGTTGGCTTATCGCCGCTCTTCTCTTGTGCATCCCTCTGCGGGCAACGGCCCTGGCCCCGTTGCCGGTCTATACTGACCAGCTTGTCAATGGCTTCCAGGACTGGGGCTGGGCCACCCGCAATTACGCGAATACCAATCCGCCCGTTCGCTCCGGTACCAGCTCCATTTCCGTCACCATCACCTCCTCGGGTTACCAGGGACTTCAAATCTGGCATTCCGACCTCAATAGCGCCGCCTACAGCAGCCTCACCTTCTGGTTGAACGGTGGCACCAACGGCGGCCAAAAACTGCAGCTTTTCGGTCTTCTCCACATCGGCAGCACCAACAACGCCAGCGCCGGCAAGTATTATTCCCTGGGCAGCCTGCAAACCAATGTCTGGCAGCAGTTCACCGTTCCCTTGTCTTCCCTGGGCGTCGCCAATACCAACAACTTCACTGGGTTCGTCATTCAAGATCGACTCAATGCGGCACAGCCCACTTTCTACGTCGATGATATCCAGTTGGACCCCGCGCCCCCGCCAAACCCGGTCCACCTCAGCCTCAAGGCCACACAGGCCGTCCGCTCCGTGGACGCACGCTGGTTCGCCGTCAATACCGCCATCTGGGACGGAAACTTCGATACACCGACGACCATCTCGTCGCTCAACGAATTGGGCACCCGCCTGCTACGCTGCCCCGGCGGCTCGCTCTCCGACGAATACCACTGGAGCACCGACACAAACCTCACCAACACCTGGCGCTGGACCACTTCGTTTGCCAACTTCGTCCATGTCGCTACCAACGTCGGTGCGCAGGCCATCATCACCGTCAATTACGGCACCGGCTCGAGCAACGAAGCCGCCGCCTGGGTCGCCTATGCCAACAGTTCCGTCACCAACACCCGCTCCTTCGGCGTGGACCAATTCGGCGCTAACTGGCAGACCGCCGGCTATTGGGCGGCCGTTCGCGCCGCTGCGCCTTTGGCCAAGGACGACGGCAAGAACTTCCTACGCCTCTCCCGCTCCGCGCCCTTCGGGTTCAAATATTGGGAAATCGGTAACGAATGCCACGGCACCTGGGAAACCGACGCCAACACGAACGCCCCCTTCCGCGCCCATGATGGCTGGACGTATGCCACGCGCGCGGCCGGCTACCTTCAGCAAATGCGAGCCGTCGATCCCACGATCAAAATCGGCATCGTGGTCTCTCCGGGCGAGGACAGCTACGTCAACGCCAACACGAATCATCCCGCCCTCAATCCGCGCACCGGCCAGACCCATTACGGTTGGACCCCCGTATTGCTTGCCACCTTGAATAGCGCGGGCGTTGCCCCTGATTTCGCCATCCATCACCGCTATCCGGAATACTCCGGCTCGGGCAATCCAGCCGGCTCGGATAATGATGCTGCCTTGCTCCAGTCCTCCGCCGCCTGGGCCGGAGACGCCGCTAATTTGCGCCAGCAAATCACGGATTATTTCAACCCGGCCGGGACCAACCTCGAACTGGTTGTCACCGAGAACAACAGCGATGCGGGCGCCCAGGGCAAACAATCCACCAGCCTGGTCAACGGCCTCTATTACGCCGACAGCTTTGCTCAGCTCGCGCTAACTGAGTTCAACGCCTTCGTCTGGTGGGACCTCCGCAACGGCACCGATACCAATGGCTGGTTCGATGCGAGCCTGTATGGCTGGCGCACCTACGGCGACCTGGGCATGATCAATGGGCTCAGCACGCGCCACCCCACCTTTTACGCCGCCAAGCTCATGCAGTATTTCGCCCAGCCCGGTGACACCATCCTGGGCGCCTCAAGTGAGTATTCCCTGCTGTCCGCCTACGCCGCCCGCCGCGCCAGCGGCGCCCTTTCTCTGCTCATCCTCAACAAAGATACCACCACCTCTTTAAATCATCAGATTGCCCTCACCGGTTTCCTCGCCAACTCTTCGGCTATGCTACGTTTCTACGGCATACCCCAGGACGACGCCGCGCGCACCAACGCCCCCATTCAAATGCAGGACATCGCCACCAACAACTTTGCCGGCGTCAACGCCAGCCCCAGTTTCAATTACACCGCCCCGCCCTTGTCCCTCAGCCTCTTCACGCTGCCGCCCGCGCCGCCATCCCTGGCGGTCCTCCCACCGCCCCAACCTGCCGGCCAACCCGTGCTCCAGCTCCAAGGCCAGCCCAACGTCCGCTATGTGCTCCAGTCCTCGAGCAACCTGACGGCCTGGTTGAACGTCTCGACCAACACCCTCTCCACCAGCACCCTGAGCTTCACCAACCCTGTCCCTCCCGGTGCCGCTCTCCAATTCTGGCGCGCTGTGTGGCAGCCCTAACTAAACCTTTTTTCATTCACTTTGTCCTCCTCCTTTCCCATGACTGACCCCAGCGCAGCAATTCCTAAGATTCGCTCTCGCTGGCGCCGGGCAAAATGACGGCCGATAGGGAGACTTCGGCTTGCTTTTGATTCAGACGGGCTGCGATTCTCCGGTAGAAAGAAGGGGAGAGGGGAATTGGGCCAACTGCCGCTGAAGGCTGGCTAAAAACCTCGACTGGTCTTTCTCGAAACCACACGTCCTCAAGTTTAAGACTCGACACCCCGTCGCGCCTGATAGGCAGGTGCCGCTCTTTGCGGCAACTGATCGCGCAGCCACTTCACAAATTCCCGGGCTTTCTCCGCGTCCCCCCATTCCACCAGGCGTTCAGATGCCGGCTCCGTCCCGCTCAGACCGAGCGTCGGCGCATAGCGGTTCGTAAGGTTTATCGAAAGGAACGTTCAGGAATACACTCCGCCTTCGGAGTTCGCTCCGTGATCTCATGGGACGGGGAAAGGGGATCAGACCTTCACGCCGGCAGCATCGAATGCCCGGAGGATATTCCTCACCTGGGTGCTGCCGATGCGAAGCGCCCTTCGGATTTCCGAGGCGGTTGCAGGACTAATAACATGGACATGTCCATTCTCTCCGCCTCCGGCGCGCCTCTTCTCAAGACGATAGCGCTTAGATGATTTGGTTGGACGTCTGCTGGTCATTTGCATCTTCTTAATTTTACGCGGACGGCCAATCATTTTCAACAGTTTTCAACGCGAATCGGCGGAGCATCCTGGCTGGGGCGGCGCACGCAAGGGGCAGTTGCTCTGTCACTCTTGCTTAAATACCAGCTTGCGAGCGCCGGGGGCGTCGAAACCAGCGGGCGCTACGGGAGTGCCCGGCTCATTTCCGGTGATAGTCAGGGTGCCGTCCTGTAACTGGAAAATCGCGTAGGCCGTCACGCCGACATACTGCCGAACCGGACAGTCGGTGATTGCGACCACTAGTTGCTTTGGGGTCGTGTCATAAACTGAAATCGCAGCCTTGTACCATTCGTTGCTATCGGCGCTGTGAAACTCCAGGCTCGACCCTCGGACCGTGAGAGAGCTTATGCCGGCGACCCCCTCTTCACGCCCATGCCAGGTCCCCTGCAGGCTTGTCGGCTCCGCTTTTGTCGGTTTGGGGGAATCTGATTTCACGCGTTTCCAGACCTCTGTCCAGGGGTTGCCAATGCCGATCAGAGTGAGGGTATCACCTTCGATCTTGATGTTGAATTTGAAGGTTTTCTTAACCATCTCCCTGGTGCTGTCGTTGGCGTAGTCCACCGTTTCGAGATACTCGTTCGCTTTCAGCGCATACGTGCCACCGTGATGGAAAATGACCGCGCCGGTTTTCGGGTCGGTTTGCGTAACGGACCAGGATTGGTCGGTCACTAGCTTGATCCGGCCACCCACCGCCGGGGGCTCGCCGACCTGCCCAGGCTGGCCGACCATAATCCACGTTCCGATAAGTTCTTTGCCGAGCTGCGAAGTGGCCGGCTGCGCATCGGTTAGCGTGATGAGTCCCAGACCGGCCGCCAGAGCCACCGCCAGTGCCGGTCCACGGTTCGTTTGTTTGAAGTTCGCGATCATTTTGATCCTTTCTTTCAGTTGGTCTTTGTTTTCCACGGCTCCCGCCAGGCTCGGCGCCCAGGCCGGCCGGCCAAAGCTTTCCAGCAGCTTGATGATAGTGTGGCCATAGCGTTGCTGTTCCTCCTCCCGCGCATGGGTCAGCGCCAGCGCGTCGCACGCCAGCTCCCGGTCCACCCGCATCCGGTAAAACGCCAGCCAGACCAGCGGATTGAACCAGTGCAGAAGCTGCAAACCCGTCATCAGCCAGCCGACCAGGATGTCGTGCCGTTTGACGTGGCCCAGTTCGTGCAAAAACACGCAGCGCAACTCTGCCAGCGAAAAAGTCCGCGTCAGCCCGGCCGGCAATAGCAGGCGCGGGCGCATGAAACCGAACAAGGACGGACTCCCCACTTCCCTGGTCTCAACCAGTGTCACCGGCACGCGCACACCCATCTGTTGCTTGCAGTCCTCCAGGAGTTCGAGCATCGCAGCGTCAGTCACCGCCCGCTGCCGCGAGATTCTGCGCGCCAGCCGGAAATGGGTGACCACCAGGCAGCTCGCCAGCCCCAACACGCCCAGCGCCCAAACCCCAACACAGACCGAGAGCCTCGACGCTGACGTCCGCCCCCAGATTGGCGGTCTAAGTGCCAATGATTTGCCAGCCGTTTCAATCTGAACCGCCGTGGTTGGCTGTGCTGTTTGGGAACCCGAGTCGTTTGGCGCTGCCCGGACGCCGGCTAACACAGGCGGCATGGAGAGTTTCAGCAGGTTAAACAAGCTCGTTGGTGAAGCCACTGTCCAGGGCAAGGCCAGCCGGACAAGGACCAGTAGCCAGAGCGCGTAACGCCAGCGCGGGTGCAGCCGCCCGCGAAAAGCCCATTGTATTGCCAGTACCAGCAGGATCAGCACCGCCCCCTGCCAGGAGGCCTTCAGCAGGGAACGGACAGGATATTCGATAAGGTCTTGCATAGGCGTCGAAAGGTTACTCCTCGTTGTTCAGCAGACGCCGCAACTCGCGAATTTCTTCCGGCGCGAGTTTCTTGTGCTCCACAAAATGCGCGAGCATGGGCTTCATCGACCCGCCAAACACCCGTTCCAGGAACGACGTGCTCGCCGCATCCACACAATCTTCCTGTTTAGCCACCGGCCGGTAGAGATAGGCGCGGCGCTCCTTTTTGAAAGCCAGCGCTCCCTTTCGCACCAGCCGGTTGAGGAACGCCTTCACCGTTTTGGGATGCCAGGTCGGATCGCGCTGCGTCAATGCCTCGATGATTTGCCCGGCGGAACAAGGCGCCTGCGCCCAAACCACCTGCATCACTTCCCACTCCGTTTCAGAAATGCGAGGGACCTTTTTCATAATGTGGTAGCGCTTACGTTTGTAATCGTTTAGAGATTACATGTTTAATCTTCAGTGTCAACACGAATTTTTAGGCGATTGCAAGAGACGACTTAAGAAGTCTCTGATCAATCGGTTTTGAAGTAACCTCTGTGAACTTTTCTTCGCGCCTTCGTGTCTTCGCTGTTAACCCTCGCCCTCGGCCGGCTTGTAGCGCAGCAACAGACTCACTCCCCGCGTCGGCAGCCGCAGTTCGAAATCAGACATTAGCTCCCTTCCGCGCACCGTGCGTTGGGTATTCGCACGCGATTCATCGACAAACTCGACGCTGTATCGGCCACCCGGGCGCAGGGCTCGCAAGCCGGTTTGCAGAACCGGGTAAGGGCATTCGGCGCGGCGGAAGGCCACGACGATTCCGCTGTCGAGATCGCTCCGGTGGAATTGCCACGCGAGCATTGCGCCCTGGCCCAGGGTGCAAGGCGTCAGCGGATAAAAATCGCCATACCAGAACTTCTGGTTCTCTTTAACTTCCGCCAACGCCGCGCGGGCCGCTTCTACGGAGAAGCCGGCGTCGAGAAAGGCAAACTGGCAGATGAGTCCGGCGGTGGCGGCGCTGCGGACATCGTAGGCCGCCGGGGTCCAGGCACAGCCGGCGAACAACGGCACATACAAATTCAGACCGTAGCTTTGGGTTTGGTTCCAGTCGGCATGGCCGCGGGCGCATCCGGTATCGCTGTGCCAAAGAGGAATGGACCGTTTGCAGGTTTCGAGATCGATCCGGCGGCCGCCGCTCGCGCAGTTATCAATCGTGAGTCCGGGGTGGCCGGCGAGCAATTCGTCCCAAAGCGCGTACTGGCCCTCGACGTAACGGATTTCGGTAATGCCCTGGCGCTCCGGAAGGTCGGCCTGGCGCCAGAAAGGCAGCGGGTCGATGTTGAAATCGTTGCGGTAAGTATCGACGCCAAACTCAGAAATCCGGCTCGAGAGCAGGCCGGCCAGCCAGTGCCGGGCCGCCGGGTCGCTCAACTTGAACAGCCCGCCCTTTTCACCGCCGAAAACAAACTCCGGGTGCTCGCGCGCGATTTGCGTTCCGGCGGCGACGCGCTCGGGTTCGAACCAGAGGATGAGGTTGAGTCCCATCTGATGGCAGGCCTCGCTGAGGGGCCTGAGGCCCTTGGGAAAACGTTGCGGCGGACAGAACCAGTTGCCCACGCCATTAGGAAAACCTCCTTCGAACCAGGCGGCATCGAGCCAGTGCGCGTCACAACCCAAATCGTGGGCGGCTTTGGCGGCCTGGAGTTGGCAAGATTCAGTGCCCCAATCCGGGCGCGTGCCGACGTAGCGATCGAAGCATTGCAGCGCGATGGGCAGGCGAACGGGCTTGCCCTGCTGCCGCGGCGCATATTCGAAGAGCATCAAGCGGCGAAACCGGTTGTGGGCGGCTAGCCGGTCGCCTTTCCAGGGCAGGACCAGGATGCGTGGCGTGCGAACCTTTTCCCAGGGTTGAAGGCGCAAAGCGGTCTTCTCCATGCCAGCGCGCAGAGTGGTCGGCCCCGTGCCCGAGCGTTTGAGCGTCGCGCGCCATTGGCCGGACCACCCGATGGCCGTCAGCATGCCTTCATCCCCATACTGCACGTTAAAGAACGGAAAGGCGCCGTTGGAAGAGCGGCCTCCCTCCGCGCTTCGCACTGCCGTCTTTCCAGGTTCGACTTCTGTTTCAGTCGGCAGGAAGGACCTTTCGCCGCAGACATCTCCCACCAGTTGGTGCAGACGGACCGGTTTGCGGATGTAACCCGTGCGCAGTTGGGCGTCCAGGGGCTGAATATCTTCGAGCAGCGGCGTGACCTGGGCGCCGAGGTTTTCGAATTCCACCATCCATTCAACGGCCGGATAGCGCTTAAACGCGGTGACCGATGCGGTGACGCGAAGGGCAGTCCTGGGGTCTTGCCAATGCACCTGCGAGAGATGGCGCGAGGGAGTCTCGTTTGTCTCAACGCTGCGTTGCCAGCCGGCAAGAAAGTTCGATGAAAAGGTGCCCTGGTACCGAAACGAAAAGGGGGTGCCTGTGCTCAGAAACGGCTGGGTGTCCTCGTCGGCCCACAGGATTTGCCCGGCGGAAGTGACGATGCACGCATCAGCCCAGTCGGCCTGGTCGTACGCGGGGCCGTCCGGAGTGGTATCGACATTGAGCGTGAGTTCGCGCGTATCCGACGGCAGCGGGACCCGAACGAGAACCGGTTCGTTGGTGCCACGCAAGGTTGGCGTGCGGAATACTTCCTTGCCCCCGATTTTGACACTGAACTGCACCGAACCCCGGACGCCGCCGGTATCGAAATTGTTGTCGATGCCTGCGACCGCCTTAAATTCTTTGGCGCCGGGCGGCAGATGCAGGATGATTTCACTGTTGGCGTGCGTGCCCAGGCCATGCCGGTACTCCCGCTGTCCGAGCTTGATGGGAGTGTCGATGCACGATTGGCCGAACCGCAGCACACTATGGTCCTGGCGGCGGAGTTCGACCCGGATGGCCGGTTCCCGGCCGGAAAACCGCTTGCCGGCAAACACGCTGCCGGCCCAATCCTGAATCTCCCGAATCTCAGTCGCGCTGGCCATGACCGCGTCATCAGGCGCATCAGCAGGAATGTCGGTCGGCTCCATCGCACTGGCTGCGGGAACGGCAAAGAGGCTGATTGCAAGCGCTAATGCCAAGGTGCTGTGGAGCATGCGCGCAGGATAGCCACCGGCCTTCCGTCATCAAAGAGTTCTTTCGAAGTGAGATTTACAGGACGCGATTGGCCGGGAATTGCTGTAGTCGTGCTGCTTCGGGCGGGCGAGGTGGCCCAGGGAACCTTCCGCAACCTTCCGCAACCTTCCGCAACCTTCGAAGTGGACATTGGAGTGCCTGTGGTGGGGGGGTGGTCGCAGTATCTCGCAGTTGGTGGCAGTTAGTCGCAGTTGCAGTTGACCTCGGGTTGTCCGGTTGGTTGCGGGCTGAGCAAGGGACTACGAACTACGGGACGGGACACATAATATATATATGCATATAGTATCCCCCTTAAACTCGTCACATCGTAACAGACTCGGTAAATACGGGTGCTTTGTGAGGTTCCGACCCGTCACACTATCCGTCACAACTCGTCACAACCCGTCACAACCCGGTAAACACGAGGTTTTGTGAATTTGAAACTCGTCACAGGCCGGTAAACACGAGGGATTATTGACGTGATCCGCGCTTAAGCAGCATTCCAAAGACGGCGACGCGCCAAATCCCACGGTGTAGAAACCAGCCGGCGATGACCCGCGGGTTCAGCGCCACCTGGTGCAACAAATCAGATTCGTGCTATCCTTAAGCCCATTATGGACACAAAGCGCAATCCGGTCGGCTGGTTCGAGATCTACGTTCAAGACATGCAGCGGGCAAAAACCTTCTATGAGAATACATTTCAAGTGACTCTCAGTCACCTCGAAAGTCCTGGTCTGGAAATGTGGGCTTTCGCGATGCAACCCCAAAACCCAGGGTGCTCAGGTGCCCTGGTAAAAATGAGCGGCAAGGATTCCGGCATCGGAGGAACAATTGTATATTTCTCCTGCGGTGACTGCTCAGTGGAGGCAAGCCGCGCTGCCAAAAACGGCGGCAAAATCCAACGCGATAAGTTTTCCATTGGACAATATGGGTTCATCGCTTTGCTCGTAGACACCGAAGGCAACATGATTGGGCTGCACTCGATGCAGTAACAAAGGCCGACCGGGCAATTCACTCGGCTGGCTCGCAACCGGCTGCGCTAGACTTTCTCCGCGAGCAATTTTGATCAGAACTTGCCCGCGCCTGTTGGCAGGCCGCTGTTCACGGCACGCTCAAGCGGTAAAAGCGCCACGGATAATTCGGAGCGGCAGGATCGGTAAAGACCCCGTTACCGGCGACCAGCGGAACCGTTTGCAGCGGCTGCCAGTCGGCTAAATTCGTGCCCGCCTGCACCGTCGCTTGCGGAACACCTAGCGCGCGCACGCGAAATTGCACCGCGCCGCCGGAGAGCAGTTGCATGGAGTTGGTGATGATGGCCGGCGCGCCCACCAGCGAAAGCGGGAAGGCCGCCAGGCCGGTGGTGGTTTCGCCCCCGACTCTAAAGAAAGCTCCCCCCGCGTAGAGCACACCATCCAAAATGTTCATCTGGATTACGAACGCACTGGCAGCACCCGGGTTCCATGTGGTCAGGGCTCCGGAATTGACGTCCAGGGATGCCAATTCCGAACGCTTCTGGCCGTTGATACTGCCGAAGTTGCCGCCGATGAACACCTGGTTGGAGGTCGCCGCCACCGCATAGACGAAGGAATCCGCGTTAGCGACCAGCGGCAGGACGCTGCCCGTAGCCGCATCCACGGCGACGAAGTTGGTGCGGTTAAATCCGTTGACCACACTGAAGGTGCCGCCCAGGTAAATCTGGTTGCCGTATTTGGCGATCGCATCGACATACGTGCCGGTCGTGATGTTCGGGTTCCACGAGGTTAAGGTGTCGGTGGTCAGGTCAAACGCCGCAATCTTGCGCTGCGCCAGGCCGCTGACGCTCGTGAACGCGCCGCCGGCGTAGAGCGTGTCGCCATCCACCAGCATGGCCTGGACGAAGGAGCGAATCTGGGGGTCCCACGCCGTCAGGGTCAGGTCCGCCAAATAATATTCGGCGAAATTTGTTCGGGGCTGTCCGCTGATGTTGGTGAAAGCCGTGCCGCCGACAAATAACCGATCGTTCCAGGTCGCCAGCGCGTCAATGGTCGCCGTCGGGTTGGGCGCCCAACTGCTCACCGCCCCCGTCTGCAAATCCACCGACGCTAGATTAGTGCGGGTGGCGCCCCCGACGTTGGTGAAGAAACCGCCGATGAAAACCTGGTTGCTGGCGATAGCCAGCGCTTGCACCGGGTAGGAGCTTCCGCCGCGGCCAATCACTACGGGGTTCCACGCGGTGACCTGGCCGGCCTGCAGGTCGAAGGCCGCCAGGTTGCTGCGCGCGACGCAGCCCACCGCCCCGAAATTGCCTCCCAAATAAATCGACGCGCCCGAGCCGCAGAAGGTATTGACGACATAGTTGACCTTCGGATCCCAGGAGTTGGCGTGGCCCGTGGTCAGGTCGAGCGAGGCGGCCCCAATCCGGGGCTGGCCACCGAGGTTGTTAAAGGTGCCGCCAGCGTAGAGCGCATTGCTATGAACACAGAGCGCGAAAACATTTTGAAAAGTCCCCGTATTTTTGGCGTCCCAACTCGTCGCCAGGCCGGAAACGGCATCCACCGAAGCGATGAGTAGCCGGTTACTGGTGCCCACCATGTTGAAGCTTCCGCCCAAAAAAATCGTGCCCGCAGAGGCGGCCATGCCGAAGACCGCCCCATTAACGTTTGGGTCCCATGGGTCCAGCAGGCCGGTGGAAAGGTCGAAAGCGGCAGCGTGGGACCGCGTGGCCGACATGATCGAGCCGAAATAGCCGCCGACGTAAAGGTGCCCTGCGGAAAGGACCATGGTCTCGATAATATCGCTGGCGTTGGGGTTCCAGGCGGTGAGCTGGCCGGTCGCCTGGTCCACTGCGGCGAGACGATTGCGTGTCTGGCCGCCCGCGGACGTATATTCGCCGCCGAGATAGACATTGGTCCCGTACACCACGATGGACCGGACGGTGCCGTTAAGGTTTGGGTTCCAATTGTTCAGGGTCGCGGTCGAGCTGTCAAAGGCGGCGGCGTAGCTGCGTGTCTGCCCATTGGCGTTAGTAAACGTGCCGCCCACATAGACGGTCCCGGCCGAGAGCGCCAGCGTTAACACGTAACCGCCGCTCGGTGCAGGAGAGAAGTTTGGATCGACCGTCCGGTCGCTCTTGATATGGGCCAGATTCGTTCGGATAAAACCTCCCACTACCGAAAAGCTTCCGCCGACGTACCAGCCGCCCTGCCCGTCAGAGATTGCGGCGTAAACAGCGCCATTCACACTTGGAAACACCGCCTCAGCCAGGCCGCTCACGATGGATACGGGGACACCGCCGCCCGTACGCACACCGGCCTGACCGAAAGTGCCGCCGAGGTAAAGCACGTTGCCGTTTTTGGCCACGGCATTAACGATGCCGTCAGTGACGACGCATTTCTCCAGCGGCTCGTTTGCCGGTTGTGCGGCCGCCCGAAACCCTGCCAGCCACGCGGAACTGACCAGTGGGACAAGGAGTAAGGAGAACCTTTCCATAAACAGCATTACTTTGCACCAATTTGCGCTACTTTCCACTGATTTTGAAAGGCCCCTGATTTTCACGGCCAATGTGTTCAACCTGGTCGATCCTGGCGCGAGCAATTACGCTTATCGATTCTATCGCGTGATTGAATTGCCGTGAGGATTCGCAGCGCGGAACGGGCGCTGTCTCTCCCGCCCTGCAAGCGGAGGCCAATTTTCCTCAAGACTGGGTAATTCGCCTACGGTGTTTGCCTCTCGGCCGCATAGGATATTCTCTTCATGAGAACGAGAATGCTATTGGCCGCTCTGACTATTGGCTTGGGCGCGGGCCTGACCGACGCGACGGGCGAGGTAGTCTTTTCCGCCGGCCTGGAAATTCACTCCGCGGTAGATTTTTACGAACCCCTGACCCCTTGCGGCACCTGGGTCGAGGTCGGTCACTATGGGCGTTGCTGGCGGCCGGTTGGTGTCGCCGTCGGCTGGCGGCCTTATTGCAATGGTCACTGGGAATGGACCGATTGCGGCTGGTACTGGGTGAGCGATGAACCGTGGGCGTGGGCTTGTTACCATTACGGTTCCTGGGTAATGGACCCAACCTATGGGTGGGTTTGGATCCCGGGTGCCGAGTGGGCCCCCGCCTGGGTCACCTGGCGGGGAAGCCCGGATTATATCGGCTGGGCTCCCTGCGGTCCCGGTGGCGTCGTGCTGGCCCCGTCGCTTTTCGTCTTCGTTGGCGTTGGGCACTTTCACGAGCACATCCGGCCGGGGTTAGTCGTGATGAATGACCCGGTCATCATCCAGCACACCACCGTCATCAACAATTTCACTCGAGAAACGCGTGATTTCGGCGGCGTTCGCCAGCGAGTGGTCATCAACCAGGGGCCAAAGGTGGATATAGTCCAGCGGGCCACCGGCGCCCGGTTTACTCCGCGGCCCATTCACGAGATTGTGAGCCAGACACCGGTCCCGGACACCGTTCGGCGTTTGCCGGCGGAAAGGGGAGGCATCTCCCGGCCGGTTCAGGAACGGCCGCCTGCCACAACGGGCAGGGAACAGCCACGTATCTACCGTGAGTCACCGCAATTGCCGCCCACGGGTCGTGAGCAACCGCGGATGTATCGTGAAGCGCCCAAAACTCCAACTCCAGCCCCTGGGCAGCCTTCACGGACTCCCGAGCACGTGGTCCCGCAGCAGCCACGTGCCCCGGTAACTCCGTCTCAAGCTGTGCCGGAACGGCGCCGGCCGGATGTTCCAACGCAACCGATCTTGCCGCCGACCGGCCGGGAAAGAGGCAGGAACGAAGTCCCTGTGCTTCCGCGTGAGGGAGTCCCGCCTCTGCCATCGCGTCCGCCTCCGCATGAAGCGCCCGGCAAAGGTGCGGGCCCGCCTCCTGCACAGGAACGGGAGCGGGGTCACGGTCGGAACGATCAGCCGTGAGGTCTGAAACGTGAACCGCGAAACGTGAAACGTGAAGTGTGGAACACCTTACTGAAAAGCGCATTCCGGCGAGGTGTTGCCTTCTTTTAACGGATCGTGATTCATGCGCGCCACTTTAGTTCCACGACCTGGCCGTGGGCTGTGTGAGTGGTGTCGACACACCGCAATTCGAGCCGCAACCCATCTTGCTGCAAAGTCGCATGCACCCAGCCGGAAGGGTCACCTGGCTGAAAGACATAGGCTACCGGCGGCAAATTAATGAGGTGAATGCCGCTTTGGTCCTGCTCGACTTTCCAGTGGTGAGTATGGCCGTAGATGTAAGCCTTGACCTGTTTGCGCGGGCGTATCACATCGTACAGCGCGGGTGTGTCCTTCAAGCCCATGTTGCCGTCGAGCCCGGGATTGTGGTGGATCAAAACAATGGCGGGCTTTTTGGAGTTTGCATCCAGCGCCTGGGCCAGCCAGGCCAACTGATCGTGGCCCAGCAGCCCAGGAGTTGAAAGGGTCGTTTCAAGTGAATCGAGAATAAACCAGTTCGCGCGGGGTGTGCGCAGAAGGCCGGTTTGTCTGTCGGCCAAGGGCCGTCTGGCCGCCTTTTCCTCTTCAAAGGCTTCCCAAAAGCGCTCGCGATTGTCGTGGTTTCCCAATGCGAGATGAACCGGGACCTGATCCTGGCGGATTGGCGCCAGTAAATCCGCCACGACCGCGTAATCGCCTTTCTCGCCGCTGTTATAAGCGCAATCGCCAACGAGAAAAGCGCCGGCCGGCCGGCCGGGCAGGGCCAACAATTCGCGCGCGACAGTCGTGAAATGCTCCGTCATGTTGACGGCGCGGGCAACCAGTGAGCGGTCGGCATCCAGGTGGGTGTCAGCCAGCAAAACCCAGCCATTTGGGTCGGTGCGTTTGGAGGCGGCCAGGAGGTTGGGACTGAGGGCAAGGCCTGCGGCAGCGGCAAGAGAGCGGGCCAGAAATTGGCGCCGGGAGAGCGGGGGCAGATATATCGGCATGTAAATACTTTTATCGGCTTGGGCTTCGCGCGTCAATTTCGCAAGCTTCCCTTCATTCCAAGGCGAGTTCAGGTTGACCTCTCGAAATGCGCCGAAAGGCGGCCGTTGAAAGTTCCGGAAGACGTTCCGCAAGGCTGTGCTTGCGGCAAGCCACCTCGAATAACGAGCCCACCTGGTCGGCGAAGATGCCTTCCCCACGCATACGCTTGCCGAAGGCTGATTCGTTGAGTTTGCCCTGACGCATCGCGCGAACGCGATTCAGGACCTTGTCTTTCCGGTCCGGAAAGTGGGTCGCCAGCCACTGCTCAAATAAAGGCGCCACCGCATGCGGCAAGCGCAGCATGACGTAACCAGCAGTGCGCGCCCCGGCCCCGGCGGCAGCTTCGACCAGGGAAGGAATCTCATGGTCCGTCAGACCGGGAATCATGGGCGCCAACAGCACGCCCACTGGAACGCCGGCTTTGGCAAGCGCTTCGATAGCGGCCAAACGCCCAGCCGGAGGCGAAGTGCGGGGTTCCATCACCTTCCGCAATTCCGGGTCCAGGGTTGTGAGCGAGATGTAAACTGCCGCCGCCTTGTGTTTGGCCAACGTGGCGAGCAAATCGATATCCCGCGTAACCAGAAGATTCTTGGTAACAATGGCCACCGGATTGCGGAATTCCGCCAGGACTTCGAGGCAGCCACGGGTGAGTTTGAGCCGCCGTTCGATGGGCTGGTAGCAATCGGTTACGCCGCTCATCGCGATGACCTGCGGTTTCCACTTCGGAGAAGAAAGCTCCTCGCGCAGCAGTTTCGATGCGTCTTCCTTGACCATGATTCTGGTCTCGAAATCGAGGCCGGACGAAAAGCCGAGGTACTCATGAAATGGCCGCGCGTAGCAGTAGATGCAGCCGTGCTCGCAGCCGCGATAGGGATTAACGCTCGCTTCAAAGCCGACATCCGGGCTGTCGTTATAGGTGATAATCGTGCGCGTGCGGTCGCGCAGAAACTGTGTTCGCGGCAGCGGGTCCTCCTCGGGGTTCCAATCGGCATCCCGCTCCAGCGAAATGTGTTCAAACCGGTTAGACGGATTGCTGGCTGCGCCGCGGCTGCCGCCGGGCGATGAAAAGACGCCATTCACAGTTGTCTTCAACATACCGGAAATTCTCTTCCCGACAAACCGCTTTGCCGGGCACGACAATTACCGCACATTGTAACACGATGCGCATCGGCATTTCCACGTCCGTCATCCAGCGCGGCCAAACCGGGGTTGCGCAATATCTATTTGCGCTATTGCGGGCCCTGGCGGCGCAGGGCGGAAACCATCGATTCACGTTGTACGTTCTCCGGGAGGACCTGCCATTGTTTGATTTTGCCAAAGGTGTAATGGAACTGGTCCCGGTGGCAGAGCGCTTTCGTCCGCCCGTCAGGAACATCCTTTGGCACCAGGCTTCCCTGCCCGGCCTGGCGCGTCGCCATCAGCTTGAGGTGTTGCACGTGCCCAGCTACCGTCGGCTATTGTGGCCCCGGCCCTGCCCGCTCGTCGCTACCATCCATGACCTGGCCCCCTTCCGTGTGCCGGAGAAGTACGATTGGAAACGAATGTTCTACGGAAAAATCATCGCCCGCCGACTGGCTCGACGGCAGGACCAAATCATTGCCATAAGCGAAAACACTGAGCGGGATATGGTAAATTTTTTCGCCCTGCCGCGGGAGAGTATCACTGTCGTGTACAATGGCATCGAACACGAGAGATTCTTCCCAGGTTCTCGGGAAGAAGCAAAGGCGGCGATGGCCCAGCGCTACGGATTGAACCAGCCGTTTTTCCTTTATGTCGCCCGGTTGGAGCATCCCGGCAAAAACCATGTCCGGCTGGTGTCCGCGTTCGAGGAGTTCAAGGCCGCGACCAACTCGGATTGGCAGCTCGCCTTGGGGGGCAGCGATTGGCACGGCGCTGAGACAATTCATGTCGCGATCAAGGCCTCACCTTTCGCGGGGGACATCCGCTGCCTGGGTTTTGTGCCGGACTGCGACTTGCCGGATTTGTATCGAGCTGCGGACGCATTTGTCTATCCCTCACTCTATGAAGGATTCGGTTTGCCGCCGCTCGAAGCGATGGCATGCGGATGTCCGGTGATTTCCTCTGCACGCGGTTCGCTCGGAGAGGTGCTGGGCGAGGCGGCGGCGCTCGTCGAACCGGACGACATCCATACGATAGCCAAGCAGCTCTTTATTCTGGCGACCGATGGCGCCGTGCGAAACCGTTTGCGAGCGGCCGGACTGGCCCAGGCGGCAAGATTCGATTGGAACCGGACAGCAGCGGAGACGCTAAGGGTGTATGACAGGGCAGTCACGGGAAGGAAGAACGAGGGCGGGAAAAGCAAAATCAATGCGGCAAAATGCTGTTGAATTTCAAACTCTATGCCCAGGGCGACCCGTTGCTCATTTTGCACGGGCTAGCGCCTGGTAGGTGTCGTTCACCGGCCCGGCCGGGTCGTTGGTCCGCGCGGTTGTGAAAGGCCCTGAGCATACTGGGCGCCAGGGCGTTGTCGTCGGCATTGCCCCACTGTTGGGTGTGGACTTGGAGTAACTAACTTATGGGGCGAGACTTTGAGCCGGTACACGCGGGCAGGCAGGTTCCTTTCTAGCGTGCTCAATCTGTGTCACTGCGGGCACTACATGGTTCTACCAGCCCCAGTTGGGTATCGACTGCATGAAAAAGGAGGACGAGACCCAATTGAGCCGAGCCCCCTCAGAGGCCAGCTTACTGCATGTTAAAACGTGCAGGATACTCGTTGGTCATCGCGTTGGTCTTTGCGATGTTAGGTTTTACCGGAATGTTGCAGAAAACCGCGCCGATTGCGCAGACCTGCTGTTTTGTGTACGTTGGCTTCTGCATCCTCTCGCTCTTGTTCAGCCTCTTCGAGGAAGGCAGCTCGCCGCCTTCACAAAAACCCGTGCCAATTGACGGACCGCAGCACTGAATAACTATCATCTAGTGTGATCGCGATAAAGATTCGCCACTAAGCTTGGAGGCGGATCTAGTGTCGAAAGAAAGCGAACAAAATATGAAAATGCAAATTCTCTGCACAGTGGGGGTTCTGGGCCTGCTGAGCGGCTGTGCCTGGACGGGCAAACACACCGGCGCCAGCGATTATAATGACCAGGACGTGCTGACGGGCGGACCGGCGGTAGGTATGACCATCAAAGACCTGCCCCAGACGGTGAAGGACACCTTGCACGAAAAGGTTCCCACAGCGGAAATCAGCAACATCAAGAGGGAAAACATGAGCGGGAAAACCGTTTACAAGATCGACTTCCTGGACGCAAACAATTACCCGCCCATGTGGGTTGCAGAGGACGGGAACCAGGTCACTGCACCGTAAAAGCGATTTGGGCGCGGTTCTCAGCGCGACTGAGTCCCGCGTGTGCGTCCTGAGTTCCAGGCATTGAGTGCTATCCTATCCGCTGGAATCAGATCGCTTGGGGACGCGGCCGCGCCGGGGAACGGCTGCTCTGGCTGATGTCCTTGCCCATGCCACCCTCGAGGCGACGAATCTGGATGTTGAGTTCCCCAGACTCGCTACGGGCTCCGTTGCGCGCGGCTGCGAGCGTCGGTGCCAGGTTGGGAACTGCTCGCCGAAAGCACCGAGCTTCGCACGTTGGTCGAAGACGAAGAATTCTTCGCAACGCATGATTTATGAAACACATGCAAAAGAAAAGGTTCGCCCTTTGTTTGGTGGTTGCGGCGTTTGTCAGGCCCTCGCTGAAAGCCCTCTCCAAGCCACTTCAATTCGGACTTTGCTTTTTACCTGGCCTGGTCGCTCTGTTGTTCCTTCAGCACGCCTTTGCAGCCATTCCCCTGGCTGTGGATATTCAAACACCCGGAACGGGGGATCACGCACTTCACATTCTTTCTCCAAATTTGCTGGAACTTTTTCTCGTTAATACCAAACAGCCCGCTCCGGCGCGCGTGGATAGTTGGGATTGGGTGAACGACCAGCAACAACTGGTTCCGCCGGATATGTCGAGCGTCAAGGTGATCGTCAATGGCCAAACCAACATCGTCACCGGCGTTGGTTTCAAACGCCGTCCGCTGTTTGCGCCTTTGCTAGCGTGGGATTTGCGAATAGGCAACCAACTTTATCTCCAACTGAGCAATCGCATCTCCGATGGCGCAGCGGTCCAGGTGATCAATGATGGAACGCTTTGGCCGACCAACATGGCTTTCGCGGCGGTGGCTGACCCGCTCAGCTTCAACCCTGCCCTCCACGTCAACCAGGAAGGCTACCTGCCGGCTTACCCGAAAAAAGCGGCTGTCGGCTATTACCTGGGCGATATGGCCGAAATCGCGATTCCCACCAACAGATTCTTCCTCGTAAGCGCACAAGGGGCCACGGTGTATCAGGGCACCCTGACACTGCGCAAGGATACGGGCTACACCTATACGCCGACACCGTATCAGAATGTCTATGAAGCGGATTTTAGCAGCGTGACGACGCCAGGCGAATACCGGCTGGTTGTGCCGGGGATGGGTGCCTCGCTGCCGTTCCGGATTGACGAAGGCGTTGCCATGGCTTTCGCGCGCACCTACGCCTTGGGGATGTTCCACCAACGCGGCGGCTTCGATGTAGCCATGCCGTTCACGCGCTTCACCCATGCCGCCGACCACCTCGCCCCCGCGACTGTTCCCACCAACGCGTCAGCGCCCTTCGCGTTCACCTGGCAGACGATTGCGAACTATTCCAGCCAGATCAATTCAGACAATCCCCCCCAAATCGCGCCGGGCCTTACCAATTATTCAGCGCAGCTTTATCCGTTCGTAAATCAAGGACCGGTATCGGTGTCCGGCGGTCACTTCGAGGCGGGCGATTACAACCGGGTCACCGATAACGGTGCGCAACTGATCCACACCCTGGTGTTCGCGGCGGATTCCTTGCCAGGCGTAGGCGCGCTGGACAACCTGGGCATCCCGGAAAGCGGTGACGGAATCAGCGACGTGTTGCAGGAAGCCAAGTGGGAGGCGGATTTCCTGGTCAAAATGCAGGATGCAGACGGCGGGTTCTATTACTCGGTGTACCCTCAATACCGCGAATACGAAGACAACGTGTTACCCGAAAACGGTGATCCGCAGGTCGTGTGGCCGAAAAATACGGCCTCGACTGCGGCCGCCGTTGCCGCGCTTGCGCAATGTTCGTCGTCCCCCCGTTTCAAGCAGGCGTATCCACAGGTCGCCAGCAATTACTGGGCGCACGCAAAACTGGGATGGCTATTCCTGACGAACGCAATCGCGCGTTTCGGCCTGGAGGGTTCGTATCAGAAGATTCAGCATTTCGACGACGATTTCACCCACCATGACGAACTGGCCTGGGCCGCCTGTGAAATGTTCCTGGCCAGCGCCGACCCGCAATATCAGGCCAAGCTCTTCGAGTGGTTCCCCGACCCCACTGATTACGCGACGTTTCGCTGGGGCTGGGTGCGGATGTGCGCCTGTTATGGCAACGCAGTTCGTGATTACGCTTTCGCCGTGAGCAACGGAAGGTTGGCAGCGGCCCAAATCCAACCGGATTACCTAGCCAAGTGCATTAACGTCATCACCAACTGCGGCAACGACGTTCTGAGTTGGTCGCAGGACAATGCTTACGGCAGCAGTTTCCCTGATTTGACTAAAGCCTATTACGGCGGCGGTTGGTACTTTTCGGCCGAGCAGGCTTTTGACATGGTGGTGGCCTACCAATTCAATCCAAATCCGCAATATGTGGACGCTCTGCTCCGCAACGTGAACTACGAAGGCGGTTGCAACCCGGTGAACATCGCGTACGTGACTGGCCTCGGCTGGAAGCGGCAGCGTAACATCGTGGATCAATACTCGCTTAACGATCGCCGCACCCTGCCCAAGGACGGCGTTCCCATCGCCAACATCCAGCCAGGTTTCTACTCCACGTGGGTGTATCAATGGGAATTGACCATGCTGGTGTATCCGTCTGACAATATCAGCACTGCGCCATACCCATTTTACGACCGCTGGTGCGATGATTGGAACATCTCCACCGAAGGTTCTACCACCGACACCGCGCGGGGCTTCGCCGGCGTCGCCTGGCTTGCGGCGCGAACTTCTCCGGCCGGGCAACCCTGGCGCTCGACTAACGCAACTATCATCGCTCCGACAACCGCCAGGCTCCTGGGACAACCGCTGACTATTACCCTGAACGTGGCGGATACAAACCTGAGCGCCGCGCGGATTGTGTGGGAAGCTAGCGGCCAGGAACCAGTTTTTGGCGGTCAGAACTACACCTTCAGTCCGGGGCCTCAAGCTGGGGCTTATTGGATTGAGGCCGAAGTGCAGTGGCCGGATGGCCGTCGCGCCTTTGCCACGAATTCCGTCACCGTTAGCACCAATGCGCCTCCTCAGTTGAGCCTCCCGCAAAGACTGGCCGGCGGCGGTTTCTCCTTCATGCTCGCAGGCGCGCCGCTGGGGACCTATGTCATCCAGGTCTCCACGAACCTGGCAGCCTGGAACCCGCTCGCCACGAACGCTTTGCCGGCCAACGGCCTGGTTGCCATCACCGACCCGCAAGCCTCCTCATTTTCACGGCGTTACTACCGCGCACTGAAGGCTCCCTGATAAGGCTACACCACCACCGGCTCAAGGCCACTAGGATCGGGCAGACCAGGCTGGGCCTGCGCCATCGCCGGCCCCAGTTTCTGAATCAGCACGGGGTTTTTGCCCAAACCTAAGCAGTAATCGACCTCCGGCTGCCCCTCCCACCAGGCCAGAATCTCCTCCCGACAGAATTCAAGCTCAGAGGTTGCCGTAACGCAATTTGCCTCCAGCAAGACAACAGCGTCCTGCGTGTTTTCGAGTGACTGCTGGTTAGTGATCCCGGCCCAAGCCCCGCACAGCAATTCCATTGATCTCAAATGCCGCATCGAAGAACAGATCTTAGCCAATTCATACCAGTGGTGGCAGGAGAATTCAATTATCAACTGCGCACGTATCAACTGCGCACGCCTTCGATCTATATCGAACTATGGGCATCTACCTGGCTACCGAATCGGCGCGCCATCCCTGACGTCGGAAACTCGTGAAAAAGTGGTAGAATTTGAACAGCTCTTTGTCGTGGGGGTTAAGAGCGTGCTCGATTGTATCTTCGTGATCAAGCTCAACCCGCTACTTCGTGCCGATTTCTGTCAAGAGATCAAAGGAATCAGCACATTTGGGGCAGCGGAGATGTTCACACACCGGCCTCCTGGAGCTTGTCGGGAACGTTGCAGTCGTACATCAGGTCTTGGACGCAAGTCCCGTTTGCTGCCCATGGGCCAGCCTCCCTTCCTAGCGCTGCGCCAGCCGGAAGAGGGCTGAAAACGGCAAAGCGGGACGAAGACCTCGAAGGGTAAGCCAAAAAGAGACCGTAGGGTCATTCCCCCAGGTGAAATCGGGCTCCTGTGGGCATAATGTGAGTCATGTTAGACGAAATTCTGAATGATGGGCCAACAACTCACTCGGGCATCATGGCAGTGGAGGCGGGTGCCGCTAGGGATGCCGATTATGCATACCAGGCCTACCAGGTTCTGCGGTGGAGTTTTGCTCTGGCGCCGATTCTCGCTGGATTGGACAAGTTTTTCCATCTTTTGAAGGATTGGCAGATGTATCTGGCCCCGGCGATTGGGAATTTGGTCGGCCAGGCCGGCGTGCGAGCCGGCATCTTCATGCAGGTGGTTGGCGCGGTCGAAATCGTCGCTGGTTTCCTGGTGCTTTTGAAACCGCGGGTCGGCGCCTATGTGGTCGCTGGCTGGCTGGCCGGGATCATTGTGAACCTGCTTTTGTTATCGGGCTTCTACGATATTGCGCTGCGGGATTTCGGGCTTTGTCTCGGGGCTATAGCGCTGGGCCGATTGAGCCATAAGTTTGGTCACTGAAGGGAAGCGGTGGAAATCGCGCCCGATGCTCTTCCGCTCCTGGCGGCTGAGCGCGCCCGTAATGTGAGGGCCTACCTGCTTCAACCCGGGAAGATCGAACCGGAAAGAATCACGGAATCGGCCCGAGGCGACAGTTCCAAAGGCAGCCGCGTGTATCTGTGGCTGCAATGAAGAGGTGAGTTCCCCTCACCTTCCAGCGTATTTCGCCGGGTTGCGTATCCGGTCGAGGCGTTCTGTTTCAATCTCGCGCCGCGCGAGTTGCCGCCGCCTTTGCAGAAGTGCGCGCGCGACAGTGTGTGGCAGCAGCCACACTTGTTTGAAAAGGTTGAAGATGGTCAGGAAGATCAGTTTAATTACATGCATAACTCGTTTGTCGGAGCGACACGTTCCACGTGCTCCGGGTCAGCTTGAACTGTGCCGCCGGATTTTCCTTTCTCGGTACGTTGCCAATCAACGCTATAGGGACATCAAAGGCTCGAGCGTGCGGGTTGTTCCCTATGTCTTCTATGCAAATTGCATGGCAAATGAACCAAGGGCGGGCAATTTGCACGAATTGGCCCGGCGAATGCCAGTCGGTGTAAAACCCCTCAAACGCGCATGCGGTTAAGCCCCAGTGAGTTGGAACTTGCTGGACGAGGGCGGCACTGGCCGTGCTAGTCACAAATGCGACGCCATGCAATACGAAAGGCCCCCCCAGCGTCGTTGGTGGGTAGGCGCGATGGCCCGCCAAGAATACCTCCGCCACCAGGAAATAGAAATCAGAGTGTGAAGAAATTATCTGCATCATGCGCACGATGAGTCAGCTTTTTTCCGGGTTGCGGTTCCGGCTTGTGCTGCTGGTCGTGCTGGCTTCACTCCCGCCGGTGTTACTGACCCTGCACATTGCACGGCAAGAGCGCCAACGCCAGACCGCGGCGTTGAGGCAACGCTCGCACGACATAATCCAACTCGCCGCCCGGCAAGAAGACGAGATGATCGCCGGGACACGGCAACTATTGCGCGCGGTAGCGGAGTCTTCCCAAGTCCAATCGGCCCGGTGGGGTAACGCCACGAAGTTGTTGCGCTCGCTATTCGATTGCCCACGCTATGCCAACCTGGGCGTGATTAAGACCAACGGAGACGTCGTGGCCAGCGCTGTCCCGCTCGCGGGAGCGGTCAACCTGGCCGACCGCTCTTTCTTCCAACGCGCGCTCTCCACGGGCGGCCTGTCCATTGGCAACTACCAGGTTGGCCGCATTACCGGCAAACCCAGTATCAATCTCGGCTATCCGGTCTTCGATCCGTCTGGACAAGCTCAAGCCGTGGTGTTTGCCGCGCTGGATTTGGACTGGCTCAACCGCTCCGATTATGCGCTCCAGATACAGTTGCCCCAAGGGGCCACCTGGACCAAGATCGACGGCAATGGCACGATCCTCGTGCGTTATCCCGCGGTGGAAAAGTGGCTGGTGAGCGAGCCTCTGCCAGAGGCGGCGTTGCTGAAAGCGTTCCTGACCCACAAAAACGGCGTCATGGAGGCCGTGGACCCCAAGGGCATGTCCATCTTCTATGACTTCACGTCCAGCCGCAGCGCGCTCGTGACGGGCGACGTGATCAGCATCCTGAGTATCCCGAGGAACGTCCTCTTTGCGGAGCCGGACCGCATGGTGAGGCGCAATCTTACCTGTGTGGGGATTGTCGCCGGCCTGGTCCTGGGGATCGGCTGGATCGGCAGCCGCTACTTGGTCCTGCGCCCGATCGAGGCGCTGGTGAATTTCACCGCCCGGCTGGGCACGGGTGATTATGGCGCACGAGCGGGCTTGCCCCGAGCCCGCGATGAATTGCGACAACTGACGCGTGCTTTGCACCAGATGGCGGAGGCCTTGCAGGCCCGCGAAGCGGAACTGCGCCAGAGCGAGGAGCGATTCCGCGCCCTGGTGCAAAATTCAAGCGACGTGACCGGCATAACGGACAAAAATGGCATTATCCTCTATCGCAGCCCGAATTTCCAGACCACGCTGGGCTACACGGTGGCGGACGCGCTGGGGAAAAGTATCTTCGACTATTTTTGGCCCGAGGACTTGCCCCGCGCGCGAAACCGGCTGGCGGCATTGGTAAGAGTCTCCGGTGACACCCAAAGAGACGAATACCGGCTTCGTCATCAGGACGGCTCCTGCCGTTTTATCGAATCCACCAGCTCCAATCATCTGGAGGACCCGGCCATCGGCGGGATTGTCTTCAACTACCGCGACATTACCAAGCGCAAGCAAGCCCAGGGAAGACTCAAGGAATCCCGCCAAAGACTTCATGTGCTCTCCCGCCGGCTGGTGGAAGTGCAAGAGACCGAACGCCGGCACCTGGCGCGCGAGCTCCACGACGAAATCGGCCAGGCGCTCACCGTCGCCGAGTTGAACTTGCAGGCGATGCTCCAATCCCCGGGTACCGACGCGCTGGCACCGCGCTTGAAAGAGAGCCTTGAGGTGGTCGAGCACGTGCTGGAGCAAGTGCATGACCTGTCGCTGAACTTGCGCCCTTCCATGCTCGACGATTTGGGCCTGGAGCCGGCGTTGCGCTGGTACACAGACCGGCAAGCCGCGTTGGCCGGCCTGCACGCTGAAGTTCGGGCGGACCCCCTGGAGCAGCGCCTGGATCCCATGATCGAAACCGAGTGTTTTCGCGTCGCCCAGGAAGCGCTCACCAACGTGGTGAAACATGCCAAAGCTCGCACCGTGATCGTCGAAGTGACGACCAACGACCAGCAACTCCACTTATCTGTGCGCGATGACGGCGTCGGTTTTGATGTGGCCAGCGTTCGGGAACAAGCCGTACGCGGCGCCAGCTTGGGCTTATTGAGCATGGAAGAGCGGGCAGTGCTGGCCGGTGGGGGCCTCCAGTACCACGCCACCCCGGGCCAGGGCACCGAAGTCCACGCCTGGTTCCCGCTAAAGTGGGCACAGCCCGCCGTCGTCGCCGTAGCTATATGAACATTTCGAACCAATCAGAAACGTCGGTCAAAGCCAGCCGGGTGCTGCTGGCCGACGACCACACGCTGGTGCGCGCCGGCATCCGGGCGTTGCTGGAAAAGCTTCCGGGAGTGGAAGTCGCGGGTGAAGCCAGTGATGGCCGCGAGGTCCTTGGCCTCATCAAAGCGCATCAGCCGGATGTCGTGTTGATGGATATTTCCATGCCTGGGCTCAATGGCCTCCAGGCGTTGGCGCGCATCACCAGGGACTTCCCGAACGTCCGGGTGATCATCCTCTCCATGCACCACAACGACGAGTACGTGTTGCAGGCCTTGAAATCCGGCGCGGTCGGCTACCTGCTTAAACGAGCCGCGACTGCCGAATTGCCGGCGGCCTTGAAAAGCATCGTTGGCGGCGAAATCTATCTTAGCCGGGAAATCTCCAGCCGCTTTATCAAGAAGTTCCCATTGCAGCAAATCGCGCACTCCTGCAGCCCGCTCGAACGGTTGACCCCGCGCCAGCGGGAGATCCTCCAACTGCTGGCCGAAGGCCAAACCACCAAGGCCATCGCGATGGTCCTGAAAGTCAGCGACAAGACCGTCGAATACCATCGCGTAAAGTTGATGGCGCGCCTGGATATTTTCGATATCCCGGGACTGGTGCGCTTCGCTTTGCGGAATGGACTGGTTTCGCAGGAATCCTGACCACCAGCCCAACATTCATCAAGCAACTCTCGGGTACTCTTGATGAGTTCTTCCCTGCTTCAGTTCTTCCCTCCCGCGTTCCAAGGACGGAACCCGGGCGCGAATATCGGGACGCCCGAGGGTGCAGTTCGCCCGATGGTTTTGCTCCTTTACCATCGCCTAAGCGAGATCAGCCCTGAGGTGACGGTTCGCCTTACCACCCGGGACCGGCTCTTATAAAACCAGCCACGCCCGACCAGCCCCGTTCCTGACAGACCCCCGACCAGCCCCATATCCGGGCTTAGTGCCCCGGCGTATTCGGTTGCTTGAGCGGGATTGAATCCCGCGTTGAGCGCCTCGCGCCGATATTCGCGCCAAAGGTCCTCCCGGAACTGGCTCTCAGCCGCGATGCCTTCAGGCGGTCGGAGGTTGACGCCAATGGTTTGTTCGTTGGCCGGCTCGAACCGGCAGTCTAAAGAGATTCTTGAGCTCATATTGGTTATGCCTTTCGTTGTTGTTGGGCGCCAGCCAACCGTTCGCCGTAACCAAAGCCCGGCGGGCCTGAGGCCAGATACATTCAATCTCCCGTCCGATGCCGGCGAGGTGCCAGCCCCAATCGCCAGCGCGCAGCGCCGCCACAAAGTGGAGAAACACGCGACCCCACCATTCTTCACTGAGATATAGCGCCATAGCTTCACCCTCCGTTGCTCGTCCAACCCAGGCATCCGTTTCGGGCGCTCCGAGCCAATCTTTGTCTGCGGAAAACGTGCATGAGTAACTGTTAGCTCTCGCAAGCTTTGGCCGCGACTAAGAGGTTCCCTAGGACTGCTAGGAGATACCTTGCTTGCGTCGTGTGGGCAACGCTTACGAGAGAATCAGTTAGCGCGTGTCGGAGAATTGTACGAGCCGAGGTGAGGGGGCTCCGCTCCGGCCCGAAAACCCAGATAATTTGAGCCTCACGTCACGTCGGCTCCTGCATGGAACTGAGTTTTTCAAACAGGTTCTTAGCGGAAAATCACCTTTGGATGTTTGCAATGTCTTCCATAAAGAAGCATGATTGAGTTCCCTTCGGAGGAATCTGGAATCCCGCGGGTGAGTAAACCATTAGACGAAAGGCAGAGATCATGGGCGACAAGTCCCCCAAAGCAACGAACAAGCACGCAACGCAGAAGCTGACCAAAGCTAACAGTGACCTGCAAAGGAAACAGCAGGCCGTCGCGGCAAAGCAGGTGGCCGGCAAGAAGAAGTAAGCCCCGCCCCCTTACTCATCACGGCGAATAAGGCAAGGGCATCTCTTTCAGTGGCTCCACTTTGGGAGCTGTCCTGACCCTCACCAATTCAGCTTCATTCTCCGATTCGTCGTCCAGGTGCTGGAACGGGCGGAAGCGCTCGCTGTTGAACCCTAGTTCCTGACAGTACTTGTTTCGCGGGTCCGTGCCGTTCACCAACCCCCTGAGAAGCAGGCCGATTTGGCCGTTTTCGCTATCAGCCGCTCCGGGCGTGGGATGCATCAGCCGGCGGCCAAGGAAGACGCTCCGAATTGTATAGATTTCGCCCTTGACCGGGAGGTTGTCGTAGTGCTTCGCCAGTGGTTTGGGGAAATGATCATCCACACACACGACTTGTTGTCCCACTTGCATAAAGCTTCAAGCCATCCGCGGGAGGCTAAGAGCGTGTTTTAAATTGTAACAGCCGGCGTAAGGAAGGCTCTGAAGATTTTTCAAACGCTCGCTAAGCCGCTTCGGCAATTGGAGGCTCGGCCACAGGGGGCGCGGGGATTACCGCCTCGTGATCAATTTCCGGGTAATTCTCATTTAACTCTGTCGCCAGGCGCTCGGCCTCTTCCTTCTCGAAGCGCTTCGTCCCGGTTCCGATGCCTCCCGTAACAATGGATTTCCAACGGATAGCGTACGTCTTCATAAAACTGCTGTTTGAAAAGAAACTGTCTGCTCGGATTAACGCTTCATTCCTCGGCCACAGGGCCTCCGGAAAAGAGGGGTTGGGCGTCTCCCAACCCCTCTCGCGGTTCTCATTTCCTGTCGGAACGCCGAACCGACTCAATAATCCGTGCCGCCCTGGCCGCCTGGCGATGGCTCGGATTTGTCTTCCTTCGGCAGCTCGGTGACCAGGCATTCGGTGGTCAACAACAGGCCGGCAATCGAGGCCGCGTTCTGCAACGCTGCCCGCGTGACTTTCTTCGGATCGACTACGCCCGCTTTGACCAGGTCCTCATAGACCCCGGTCGAGACGTTGTAGCCCTCGTTGCCTTTGCGCTTCATGACTTCCTGCACCACCACGGAGCCTTCCACACCGGCATTATCCGCCAATACGCGCGTCGGATACTCGACGGCGCGCTTGACGATCTCGACGCCGATGCGCTCGTCGTCGTTCTCCGGCTTGACGGTATCCATCGCTGCCAGGCAACGCAACAGCGCGACGCCACCGCCCGGCACAATGCCTTCTTCAACGGCCGCTCGGGTGGCATGCAAGGCATCTTCCACTCGGGCTTTCTTTTCCTTCATCTCGGTCTCGGTAGCGGCGCCAACGTTGATGATGGCGACACCGCCCGCGAGTTTGGCCAGGCGTTCCTGCAGCTTTTCCTTGTCGTAATCGGAAGTCGTCTCTTCGATCTGCCGCCGTATCTGATTTACCCGTCCTTGAATCTCGGAGCTCTTGCCGTGACCTTCCACCAGGGTGGTGTTTTCCCTGTCCACTGTGACGTTCTTGACGCGGCCGAGGTCTTCCAGTTCCAGGCCCTCGAGCTTGACGCCCAGGTCTTCGCTGATGAACTTGCCGCCGGTCAGGATGGCAATATCTTCGCACAGGGCTTTGCGGCGATCCCCAAAGCCAGGGGCTTTGACGGCACAGGCATGGATGGTGCCGCGAAGCTTGTTCACCACCAGAGTGGCGAGGGCTTCGCCGTCGACATCTTCGGCGATGATCAGGAGCGGTTTGCCCGCTTTTGCCACTTTTTCGAGCAAGGGCAGCAAGTCTTTGAGGCTGCTGATCTTTTTCTCGTAATTGAGCACGTAGCAATCTTGCAGACGGACCTCCATCGTCTCGGCATTGGTGACAAAGTATGGCGACAGGTACCCCTTGTCGAACTGCATGCCTTCGACCACCTCGAGGGTCGTTTCGAGGGTTTTAGCTTCCTCGACCGTAATCGTGCCGTCTTTGCCGACCTTGTCCATCGCGTCGGCGATAATCTCTCCAATGGCGGTGTCCCAGTTCGCAGAAACCGTCGCGACCTGCCTGATTTCCTCTTTGTCCTTCACCTTTTTGGCGATTTTGTCGAGATGCTCAATGGCGGCAGCGACAGCCTTATGGATGCCGCGCTGGATGCCGATCGGGTTGGCGCCGGAGGTGACGTATTTCAAACCTTCGCGAAAGATCGCTTCGGTGAGAATGGTGGCCGTGGTGGTGCCGTCGCCGGCGTTGTCGCTGGTCTTGCTGGCGGCTTCCCGGACCATCTGGGCGCCCATGTTTTCACAGGGGTCCGCCAGTTCGATTTCCTTGGCGACCGTGACACCGTCTTTGGTCACCGTCGGCGAGCCATATTTCTTATCGAGCACGACGTTGCGCCCCTTGGGGCCAAGCGTCGCGGCGACCGCTCTGGCCAGTTTAGAGACACCACGCAGCAGGGTTTGACGAGCCTGCTCGTCGAAAATTAATTGTTTTGCAGCCATAATAGAATAGATAGTGGATTGTTGATAGTTGACCCCAAAGCTTTCGGGGTCGATGGTTATTCCAGCACGGCCAGGACATCGTCAGAACTGAGAATCCGGTAATCCTTTCCTTGGAGTTTAATTTCCGTGCCGCCGTATTTGGCCACGAGCAGGTGGTCGCCTTTTTTCATTTCGAAGGGAACCTTCTTGCCGTTGTCGTCCGTTTTCCCGGTGCCGAGGGCCACAACCCGGCTTTCCATGGGTTTTTCCTTGGCGGTGTCGGGAATAACAATTCCGCTTTTGTTGACTTCCTTCTCTTCGACGGCTTCCACGAGAATTCGGTCGCCGAGGGGTTTAACGTTTAGTGTCATAATTTTGTTTTTTTGTTAGCTTTTTGATTGTCAGTGATTCGTCTGGCCAACCTTGCGCTCGCCGCTCCTGGTGAAAGCCATGGTCCGATGGGATGGTGATGGGGCCACAGCTCTAAAACCATCCGTACATCTCAGAGCAGAGGCGGTGCCAGTCGCTGGACGTTGAGCGCAACGGATTGATGGTTAGCAGCTTGCGGACAATCTGAGCGCTTTTGATGGTCCTCTTGGAGCGGCAGTGCCGTTGCAATTTGCACTAATGAGGCCGAGAACATCATGCATTTTGCAGCGCCGAGCCCCGAAGCGGCCTGACGCTTTGCATAGGCAACAGCTTCACTTGCCAGCGAGAAATCTGCGGTGCCATTCTCCTTTTCGCATGAAAGCCACCAAGTCCAAAGCGCGCCGCGTCAATCCGCATCCAGCCTCACCTCGCGTTTTCTCCGCCAAGGTTCTCGACGGTCCCGACCGCGCTCCCAGCCGCGCCCCGTTGGATTTAAGCCGGAAGACTTCTCCAACCTATCGGCGGCATCCGGCCCCTGATGAAAATGCTGCTCGACGCCGGTCTGCTGCACGCCGATTGCCTCACCGTCACCGGCCAAACCCTGGCCGAGACGCTCGCTGAAGTGAAACCGTACCCCGCCGGTCAGACGATCATTCATCCGCTCGACCAGCCGATCAAGAAAGACAGCCATCTGGTCATTCTCTACGGCAACCTCGCGCCCGGAGGTGCGGTCGCCAAAATCACCGGTAAAGAAGGTTTGCGCTTCACCGGCAAGGCGCGCGTGTTCAATTCCGAAGAGGCGGCCCTCGCCAGAATTCTCGACGGGACCGTCGTGAAAGACAAGGTCGTGGTGATTCGCTTCGAAGGGCCCAGAGGCGGGC
>Ga0210408_10000544_pt1 | contig 47061 bp, 37 predicted proteins | sample IncBWH4MmetaG_FD_155471 | JGI IMG/M metagenome (GOLD analysis project Ga0210408, IMG submission 155471) | Forest soil microbial communities from Barre Woods Harvard Forest LTER site, Petersham, Massachusetts, United States - Inc-BW-H-4-M | ecosystem: Environmental > Terrestrial > Soil >...
CGGCGGCGCCGTACGGAGCCAGAACCGGATTCGCCACCGACAGGTGCTGGAAGGCGGCCTTCTTGAGCACCTCTGCGCCCGAATCGACGGTTCCCTGCCGCGGCGACCACAGCACGAGCTTTCCGAGCGCGTAAGTGAACTCGCTCGCGGCCACCGCGCTGCCTTCGGTCGCGAGTTTCTTCGGGGTCTGTTCGTCGGCCGCCAGCAGCACATCGAACGGCGCGCCATTGCTGATCTGGGCGTAGAACTTGCCGGTGGAGCCGGACACCAGTTCGACCTTGTCACCGGTCGCCTGTTCGAACGACGAGGCGATCTGCTGCATCGGTTCAGCGAAGTTGGCCGCGACCGCGACCCGCAGCTCCTCTGCGGCCGCGTGCGATGCGATCAACCCGGCAACGAGCGTGGTCGCCAGACCGCGCATCATGGGCTTCACCGGATGGGACGCGATCAATCGAACCGGAACAGCACCACGCTGGATGGGCTGACCGCGGCGCAGCAGCGCTTGCCGACCTTCAGCGCAAGCTTGCCGAGGCCGTCCCGCGCCAGGATCGCCGTGACACTGCGGCCGCCTTCCAGCGCTACATTGACCTCCGCGTGCGCCGGCGCCCGGTGGACGCGGGCGACGCTGCCCCACAGGACGTTTCGCTTCAAGCGGGGCGGCGCCGCATCGGTACGCAGGATCACCGAGGCCGCCTTGAAAAAGGCATGCACTTCGGTCCCGATGTGCAGATTCAGGCCCTCGGCGCTTTCCTGCGTGATCAGCGACGAGATTTCATGGCGGTCGTCGATGCGTATGCGGACCTCGACGCCGTGCTGACTTTCGCTCAGAGCTGTGATCGGGCCGACCAGCCGGTTGCGCGCACTGGTCCGCACCGACACGCTGCGCAACATGCCCTGAAAGTGCCGCACGTCGCCGGCCCCGGCCTCGCCCAGGCGGTCGGCCAGCCGGTTCAGCCCCTGCTGGTATTCCTGCTCGACCGCCCGGTACATCGCGATCATCCGCCGGCCATATGCGGTCAGGGTGGTCCCGCCGCCGTGCCGGCCGCCGATGGCGCGCTCGACCAGCGGCTGCTCGGCCATGTTGTTCATGGCATCGACCGCGTCCCATGCCGCCTTGTACGACAGCGGCACGGCCCGGGCGGCCTGCGAGATCGAGCCGCAGCGATCGATCGCTTCCAGCAGGCGGATTCGCACGTCGCCCAGATAGGCGCCGACCTCCGTCTCCACGGCCAGTTTGCCGACCAGTTTATGGCGGACCGCGCGTCGTTCGAGCATGGCAGCAGCTCGATATTTACCCGATGATACGACGGTCCCGCCTTCGCCCTGCGGGCTTCGGCGGGCTTGCCCGCCGTAGCTCGCGCAGCGAGCGAAGGCGGGATTCAGAAGCTGAAGCGACCGCCGATGGTCGGATCGATGGTCACGTTGTACAGATAGCCGCTCGCGAGGCCGTCCGCCACGTGGGACCACATGGCGCCGGCGTAGACGTCGAAGTGCCGGTCGAATCGGTAATCGGCAACCAGCGAATAGGCCTCGAGGCGGCCGCTGCACGTACCGGACTCGCGCGAGGCGTTGCGGGCCTGATTGCCGCCGGGGCAGGTCGCCGTGGGGTTGTAATGATTCTGGATGTATTCATACCACGCGACGATCACGTCGAAATTCGGCGTGAACGAGTACTTCACGCCCGCCCACGGGATCTGCTGGATCCTTTCGTGCGCGTCGTACGCGGTGTTGTTGACGGCGCCCAGCACGTAACCGCCGATGGTCTCCGCGCCGATCGCCAGCGGGTGCGATGGCTTGCGGAAATGGACGTCCTCGTAGCCGAGAAAGACTTTGACGGCCCGGTAGACGAAACTCGCATCGAGCGAGGCGGTCCAGTTGTCCGAAACCGTCCCGCTGAGCGCGTTGTCCGGGGAAATGAGGTGAGCTGGCAGCGTGGCGACCTGCGCGGCCGTCAAGGCCGTTGAGCTGATGGCGCCGTGCTTGTTGACGTAGGTCGCATCCATCGACAGACCGCCGTAGTCGCCGCCCAGCTCGAACTCGGACGCGTTGCCCTGCGCGGAAGTGCCGTTGCCGGATTGGTACTGGGCGCCGATGCGGAACCGGTCGATCTGGTTGACGTACTTGACCGAGTTTTCCAGGCGTGCGTCCTCGGTGTCGCCGGAGCCCCCTGCGGCTCCCGAGAAGCCGATCACCGAGAAGGCGTACGAGCCGGCCAGCGGGTCGTACTTCAGAACATTGTCCAGCAGCAGCGAGTTCTGAAATCCCAAGGTCAACGTACCCCAGGTCCGCGAGTTGACCCCGGCGTACGCGCTCTGGAAGGGCTGTCCAGCACGGCTGGAGTCGGCGTTGGAGTTCTGGTTCACCGGTGCGATGCCGTTGTTCTGAACCATCGAGTGCAGGGCATCCGTGACTTCCCCGGACAGCGGGTTGAAGGCGGTCTCCAGCTTGAACACGCCCGACCAGCCTTCGTAGAACTCGTGGGTCCCCCGCAGGCCGACCTTCGACTGGCTCATCGCGTTCTCGGAGATCGTCGAAATCTTCCGGTTGCTGTTCTTCTGGATCAGGTATTCCTCGCCGGTCGTGAAGTAGTCGTTGAGCGGAACGCTGCGGGTCGCGTACGTGTATCCGACATCCACCGTTCCATACAGCGTCACGCCGAACCAGGTCAGGCTGTCGTCCGTGGGCTCGGCCGCAGATGCCGCGTTGGCAAAGCCTCCAAGCGCGGCCAGCGCGCCGGCTGCCGCCAGATATTTGTTCAAGTCAACCTCCCCCGAGGATCGTTCGCTATATCCTACGATACATAACGCTGGCTCCGCAAATGCCCGCTGTAATTGCGCAACGGTCCGGCCCGCCGCCCTTGACAGCCGCGCGGCGCCGCGGCCAGCCTGTTTGCTGCCTCCGGATGCATGTATATGCAGGTTAATTCGCGTGTACGATGGATCATTCCGGGGGGAGGACAGCAATGATCGGAACCTCGCTCATCATCGTTGTGCTGGCCCTGGCCGGGCTGGTTCTGATCTCGTTCGCGGCAGAGGCGATGCGAACGGAGCCGAAGGCCCCTACCTTTCTCACCTGGGCGCCGGACCTGGCGATTCAAACCGTTCGGATCGACGGCATCAGCCTGCGATACATCCGCACCGGTGCCGGACCGCCGCTGGTGCTGTTGCACACGCTGCGCACGCAGCTCGACATTTTTCAGAAGATGATCCCGGAGCTCGCCAAGGCCTTCACCGTCTACGCGCCCGATTACCCGGGGCATGGCTGGTCGGATATTCCCCGGACCGATTACTCGCCCGCATTCTTCGTCGAGTCCGTCTCCAAATTCCTGGACAGCCAGCGCATCGAGAAGGCGACGGTCGCCGGCGTGTCGATCGGCGGCACGATTGCGCTGCTGCTGGCGGCGCGCCGCCACCCCGCGGTGGCGCGCGTGGTGGCGATCAATCCCTACGACTACGCCAGGGGGCTTGGCATCACGCGTGCCAATTTCGTGGCCTGGTTGATCTTCTCGGCGGCCCGCTTACCGGTGGTCGGCGAAACCTTCATGCGTCTTCGCAATCCTCTGGTCGAGTCCCAGATCATGGCGGGCGGGGTGGCCGACCCTGCCTCGCTGCCGCCGTCGTTCCTGCGCGAGACTTACGCAGTGGGCTGCCGCCGCGGCCACTATCGGGCCTTTCTGAACCTGATCCGCCACGCTGACCAATGGGACGACGCGAAGGCGGAATACGCGAAGATCACCGTCCCGGTGCTTCTGATCTACGGCGACAAGGACTGGTCCCACGAGGCCGAGCGGCGCTCGACGTTCGAGAAGATTCCCGGCGCCCGCCTCGAAGTCATCAGCAATGGCGGCCACTTCCTGCCACTGGATCGCCCGCAGGAACTGACGGAGCTGGTGATCCGGTTTGCCGCGCCGTGACCGCCTCGCCGGCTACAGGTGGTGCAGCGTCTTGCTGGTCTTTGCCGTCGACGCCGCTTCGCCGGCCGGGCCGGCCGCGGAAGCCGCCGCTGCCGGCGCGTTGGGTGACGCCGCCGCCCCAGCCGGCTCCGGCGCGGCAGGGCCGCTCTCGCTGCTCGACTGCAGCGGGCCTTTGATGTGATCGAACGGCACGGTGGGCGAGAACGTCGGCAGGTTGTGGGCACGGACCTGGGTTGCGGCCTCGTAGCCGGATGCCAGCTTGATCAGCGTGGGTTCGCTGAACGCGGTTCCGAAGAAGCTGATGCCCAGCGGCACGCCGAACACGATCCCCGCCGGCACCTGAACGATCGGATATCCGGGGCCCGCGGCCAGGCTCGAGGTCCCGAATATGAAGTGGTCGCCGTAGATCAGGTCGGTGGCCCAGGCGGGATTGTCGGTGGCTGACACCACCGCATCCAGCTTGAAGGTGCTCAGTGCCTTGTCCATGCTGACGCCGGCGGCCTGATCGAGGTCCAGCGAAATGTTGTACGAAGCCTGGCCGGCGCTGTTGCTGCCGAAAAGGCCCGGATCCTGCGGTGCGTTCGGGTCCGCCGTGTTCAGCGAGTTGGCCAGCACGAAGATATCCTGGTTGAAATACGGCATCTCGACGTCGGCGTGGGCGTTATTGAAGTCGATGGCGGTCTGCAGCGTTCCGCCGGCCACCGGCACCCCGACGCGGGTCGCAAAGTAGGCGCGAGCGTCGTTCTTGAAGTCATACAGCAGCACGCCGGTCTCGCCGGCGGCGGGCGTGAAGACAAACCCCGCGGCGTCCAGATCGATCACGGTCGCGCCGGCATCGCTGAGCGCCTTGAACGCGGCTTCGATCGCGGCGGTGACGGCTGTCGGGGTGGTGACGTTGGGGAAGCCATTCAGACCGACCCGCGTGACGCCGATTCTGGCTCCCTTCAGCCCGTTCGGGTCCAGGAACTGGGTGTAATCCGTGGGAATGCTGGCCGGGCGGGGGTGCAGGCCGCGCCAGCCCAGCGGTACCGAGCCGGTAGCTGCATCCCGGCCATCGTACGTGCGGCTCTGGACCACGCTCAGCGCGGCGGCGGCATCGGCTACGGTGCGGGCGTGAGGGCCGACCGTATCTTGCGTGTGGGAGATCGGCACGACCCCGGCCCGGCTGACCAGCCCGACCGTCGGCTTGATCGCGACCACGCCATTGGCGTTGCCCGGACAGACGATGCTGCCGTCCGTCTCCGAACCGAACGACACCGTCGCGAAGTTGGCCGAGGCCGCGGCCGCGGAGCCCGCACTGGAGCCGCACGGGTTGCGGTCGATGCCGTAGGGATTGTGCGTTTGCCCTCCGCGGCCAGACCAGCCGCTGATCGACTCGAATGAACGGAAGTTGGCCCACTCCGACAAATTGGTCTTGCCCAGAATCACGGCACCGCCCGCGCGCAGGTTGGCAACGACGGTGGAATCCTTCAGCGGGGGCGTTCCGACCAGCGCAAACGATCCGGCGCTGGTCTGCATCCTGTCGCCGGTGTCGATGTTGTCCTTCAGCAGCACCGGGATGCCGTGCAACGGCCCCAGCACCGTGCCGTGACGGCGCAGCGCGTCTGCACGGCGCGCGAGCTCAAGCGCATCCGGGTTGAGCTGGATGATCGCATTGACGCCGGGACCATTTGAGTCGAGCGCCTCGATGCGCTCGATGTAGTAACGCGTCAATTGCTCGGAGGTCAACTGGCCGGCCGCCATCTGCGCTTGCAGTTGGGCGACCGTGGCTTCGTTGTACTGGGTGGGAACCTCCTGTGCTGCGGCGGCGGTTGATAACAGCAGCGCGATCGATGCAATGCGAGCGGTTCTGATGAGCATGTTGTTCTCCCTCGTTACTCGGCCGTCTGAACCGGCCTGAGAGCGCGTGGCAGCTTACGCCCAACCGGTGGCGCACTTCAATCGCAAACGTGCAACGCCAGCAACCGTGCAACGTGCAGGGCTTCTCGATGCGCGCCGTGCGCGATCTGTTGGCGGCAGCTGGTGCCGTCCGCGACAATGATGGCCTCGGGGTGATTGCGCACAGCCGGCAACAGGTTGGTCTCGGCCATCCGCATCGACACCTCGTAGTGGCCGGCTTCATAGCCGAAGCTTCCGGCCATGCCACAGCACGAGCTTTCGATCAGCTCAGGGTTGGCGTTGGGGATCAGGCGCACTACTTCGAGGATGGGTTTGACCGCGTCGAAGGCTTTCTGGTGACAGTGACCGTGAATCAGGAAAGGTTTTTCCGCGGCCTTGAATTCGAGCTCAAAACGGCCGGCGTTGACTTCCCGCGCGATGAACTCTTCCAGCAGCAACGCATGAGCGCCGACCGTGCGAGCGCCCTCACCCAACCCCATCGCCAACGCCTCGTCGCGCAGCGTCAGCAGGCACGACGGCTCCAGCCCGACCATGGCGATGCCCGCGTTGACCAGGGGCAGCAGCTCGTCGATCAACTGACCTGCGCTCGCCCTGGCCGCTTCGACCATCCCGACCGACAGAAAAGTGCGGCCGCAGCAAAAATGCGCACCGCGCCGGCGCGGGGTGTGCACTGTGTAGCCGGCCGCTTTGAGCACCCGGGCTGCGGCCAGCGCATTTTCTGTCTCGAAGGCGCCGTTGAAGGTGTCGACGAACAGCACAGCCGCTTTGCCGCCGGTGCGCGCGATGGCGATTGTCTCCTCGCGGCTGGCGAACAGCGCGCGGTCGGATGATCGCCAGAACGTGTCGTTTCGCCAGCGCGGAAGCGGACGGCGCCTTGACAGGTCGAGCGCCTTCTCGCTGAGCCAGGCGGCGCCGGGCAACCGGTCGCGAAGGTTCAACAGCCACGCGGCACGGCCGGCCAGATGCGCGTAGTGCGGCAGTGTCCCGATCAGGCGGTCCTTCAGCGTGTGACCGTGACGCGCCTTGTAATGCGCGAGAAACTCCACCTTCATCCTGGCCATGTCGACCCCGGTCGGGCACTCGCGCCGGCAGCCCTTGCAGCTCACGCACAGGTCCATCGTTTGATACAGGTCCTGGCTCGTGAAGGCGTCCGGGCCGAGCTGGCCGGACAGCGCCAGGCGCAGCGAGTTGGCCCGCCCGCGCGTCAGATGCTGCTCGTCGCGGGTGACGCGAAAACTGGGGCACATCGTGCCGGCGTCGAACTTGCGGCAATGACCGTTGTTGTTGCACATTTCAACGGCCTTGGCGAATCCGGCCGTCGTATCCCCGCCCGTGCCCGGCGGCGTCGTGCGCTCGGTCAGCGGGTCGTTCTGCACGTTCCATGCCGACCAGTCCAGTGCGGGAGTCAGCGCGATGGTCCGGTACGGCTGCGGCGCGCTGGACGGTGGGAAGCGGAACAGCGACTCGTCGTCCATCTTCGGCGGGTCGACGATCTTGCCCGGGTTAAAAAGGCCGATCGGGTCGAGCTCGCGCTTGATGCAGCGGAAGGCCTCGGCGATGGCCGGGCCGAACTGCCATTCGATCCACTCGCCGCGGCACAGCCCGTCGCCGTGCTCGCCGCTGTAGGCGCCCTTGTACTTGCGCACCAGCTCGGCCGCCTCCTCGGCGATCGCCCGCATCCTGGCGGCGCCGCCCTCGGGGCCGCCGCGCCGCATGTCCAGGATCGGCCGCACGTGCAACGTTCCGACCGACGCATGCGCGTACCAGGTTCCATGGGTGCCGTGGCGGGCGAACACTTCCGTCAACGCGTCGGTGTAGCTCGCCAGATGCTGCAGCGGCACGGCGCAGTCCTCGATGAAGCTCACCGGCTTGCCGTCGCCTTTCAGGCTCATCATGATGTTCAGGCCGGCCTTGCGCACTTCCCATAGATCGCGCTGCGGCGCATCGTCCGGCATCTTGACCACGCTGCCGGGCAGCCCCAGCTCGTCCATGACATCCACCAGGTCGGCCAGCCGGAGCAGCAGCGCTTCTTTGTCGTTGCCCGAGAACTCCACCAGCAGCACCGCCGCCGGTTCGCCGATCAGCGCGGATTCGATCGTGGGGCGGAATACGGGGTTGGCCCGGCTCAACTCGATCATCGTGCGATCGACCAGCTCCACCGCGGTCGGCCCCAGCTCGACCAGGTGCTGGGCCGCGTCCATCGCGGCGTGAAAGGTCGGGAAGTTCACCACGCCCAGCACCTTGGCGCGCGGCAGCTCCTGCAGCCTCAGGGTCAGGGACTTCGTGACCGCGAGCGTGCCTTCGGAGCCGACCAGCAGGTGCGCGAGGTTCACGCTGCCGTCGTCGGTGTACGGCCGCTCGCTGCGATTGTGGAAGATGTCCAGGTTGTAGCCGGCCACGCGGCGCAGCACCGTGGGCCAGCGCTCCTCGATGTCCGCCTGCTGCCGCGCGGCCAGGTCCCGCACGAACTCGGCGATCCGTGCCGCGCGGCCGACCAGGCCTGAGACCGGACCGAAATCGAGGAGCGAGCCATCCGACAGCCACGCGCTCGCGCCCAGCACGTTGTGAACCATGTTGCCATAGGCGATCGAGCGCGAGCCGCACGAATTGTTGCCCGCCATGCCGCCCAGGGTCGCCTGCGCGCCGGTGGACACGTCCACCGCAAACCACAAGCCGTGCGGCTTCAGCAGCGCATTCAGGTGATCCAGCACCAGGCCCGGCTCGACGGTCGCGGTGCGCGCCTCGAGGTCGAGCGCGAGCACCTGGCGCAGATACTTGGTGCTGTCGATCACCAGCGCGGCGCCGGTGGCCTGCCCGCACTGGCTGGTGCCGGCGCCGCGCGGCAGCACCGGCACTTTCAGGTCGCGCGCAATCTCGATGGCCAGCGCGACGTCGCTATCCGTCCTGGGCACCAGCACGCCGACCGGCATGATCTGGTAGATCGAAGCGTCCGTCGCATAGCGGCCGCGGGAGGCCGGATCGAACAGCACCTCGCCTGCGGTCTCGGCCCGCAAGCGTCGCGCCAGTGGCTCGCCAACGTCGGCCGCCGCCGGCACCTCAGACCCATACATCGTTGGGGGCGGTGCGATCGCCGCCCTGATCGCCGGTATTGCGAACGCCGCGCGGCTCGATCAGCAGCAGCCTGACTTCGCCTTCGGCATACGGCTTGTGCTCGAGGCCTCTGGGAACGACGAACATTTCGCCCGCCGCCACCTGGACGGCTCCGTCGCGAAAATCGATGCGAAGCTCCCCGTCCAGAACGATGAAGGTTTCGTCCGTATCCTTGTGGTCGTGCCAGACGAAATCGCCCTGCAGCTTGACCAGCTTGAACTGGTAGTCGTTCATTTCGGCGATGACCTTGGGCTGCCACCGCTCGCCGATCAGTGCGAGTTTCTGCCCGAAATTGATCGCGTTGTAGCGCATGCAATGCCTCCGCCACCGTCAGGTTAAAGCCCGGCGCGCAACGACGCCGTAGCGGCGCGATCAGCGCGCGACGCTCACCGGGTGGATATTATGTGGCATTCGATCGCCCGCGCTGTGGAGCCAGGACCATGAAGCTGTTTCGCGCCAGCAATATCGTTCTGGCTCTGCTGTGCGGGATGTACTTCATCACCTACCTGGACCGGGTCAACGTGAGCGCGGCATCGGTGGGTTTCGGCCCGCAGTTCAACCTGAACAAAACCGAGGTCGGACTGGTCTTCTCGGCGTTCGCCTACCCCTACCTGGTGTTCCAGATCATCGGCGGTTGGGTGAGCGACCGCTTCGGGGCCCGCCGAACGCTGATCGCCTGCGGCGCGCTGTGGGCTGCCGCCACCGCCTTGACGGGGCTCGCAACGGGCCTGGCGTCACTTTTGATGGCGCGGGTGCTGCTCGGACTGGGGGAAGGAGCGACCTTTCCGGCGGCGACCTGCGCGATGTCGCGTTGGGTCGCCAAGGGCGAACGTGGCTACGCGCAGGGCATCACGCATGCGGCCGCGCGCGTGGGCAACACGGCCGCGCCCTCGATCGTGTTCGCGGTGATGACGGCGTACGGGTGGCGCGCTTCGTTCTACGCCTGTGCGGCGATCAGTTTCGTGTGGGTCGGCCTGTGGGCCCTGGCCTTCACGGAACACCCCGCCGATCACCCGCGCATCACACCGGCCGAGCTCGCCGCGCTGCCGGCGCCGAATCCGACGCGCCCGCAGGTTCCGTGGGGGCCGCTCTTCAAGCGGATGATGCCCGTGACGGTCGTCTACTTCTGCTACGGCTGGACCCTGTGGCTGTTCCTGAGCTGGATTCCGCAGTATTTTCTGCACAGCTACAACCTGAATCTGAAGAACTCGGCGATTTTTTCGTCGGCCGTGTTCGGCGCGGGCGTGATCGGCGATACGCTGGGAGGCTTGGTCACCGACCGCCTGTACCGGCGCACCGGGAGCCTGACCCGGGCGCGCAGCGCGATGGTGGCAGCGTGCATGCTGCTGTCGCTGCTGTCCCTGCTGCCGTTGCTGTTCGTGCACAACCTGTACGCGTCCGTGGCCTGCCTTTCGGCCGGCTTCTTTTTCGCCGAGCTGACCATCGGCCCGATGTGGGCGATCCCGATGGACATCGCTCCGGCCTACTCGGGCACCGCCAGCGGGATGATGAACACGGGCTCGGCCCTTGCCGCGATCATCAGCCCGGTCGCGTCGGGCTACCTGATCGATCGATTCGGCAGCTGGGACCTGCCCTTCGTCGGCAGCATGGTGCTGATGGGCCTGGGCATTGTGCTGGCATTCCGGATGCAGCCGGAAAGCCGATTCGCGGGGAACGCGCCGGCCACGGCGCAAGCCTGACAGGAGACGCTCCGATGACGCAGAAGATTCCCGCCACGCTGATCCCCGGAGACGGCATCGGGCCCGAGATCGTCGATGCGACGCTGGCGGCGCTCGACGCGCTGCAGGCGCCCTTTCAATGGGACCGTCAGATCGCAGGGCTGCAAGGCGTCAAGGTGGCCGGCGATCCGCTGCCGCAGGCCACGCTGGACAGCGTCCGCCGCACCCGGCTGGCACTGAAGGGTCCGCTGGAGACGCCTTCGGGCGGCGGCTACCGATCCTCCAATGTGCGCCTGCGCGAGGAGTTCAAGCTGTACGCCAACCTGCGTCCGGTCAAGACGCTGGTCCCGGGCGGGCGTTACGACGACATCGACCTGATCGTGGTGCGCGAGAACGTCGAGGGCCTGTACCTGGGCTACGAGCACTTCATCCAGATCGACGACGATCCGCACGCCGTTGCGATGGCCACCGGCGTGAACACGCGTCAGGGCAGCCGGCGCCTGCTGGAGTTCGCGTTCGAGCACGCGATCGCGGTGGGGCGCCGCAAGGTGACCATCGTGCACAAGGCCAACATCATGAAGGCGCTGACCGGGATTTTCCTGGAGACGGCTCAGCAGGTCTACGAACGCAAGTACAAGGGCCGCATCGAGATGGACACCGCCATCATCGATGCCTGCGCGATGCGGCTGGTGCTCGATCCGTGGCGATTTGACACGCTTGTGACCACCAACCTGTTCGGCGACATCCTGTCCGACCTGGTCGCGGGTCTGGTCGGGGGCCTGGGCATGGCGCCGGGGGCCAACATCGGAACCGACGCGGCCATTTTCGAGGCGGTTCACGGATCGGCGCCGGACATCGCCGGCCGCAGTCTGGCCAACCCGACGGCCCTGATGCTGGCGGCCGCGATGATGCTGGACCATTGCAAGCTGGGGGAGCTCGCGACACGTCTGCGCACGGCCATCACCCAGACCTTGAACGTGGACAAGGTGCGAACCGGCGATCTGGGCGGGACGGCGTCGACCTCACAGTTCACGAGTGCGCTGGTCAGCAGAATCGCGCAAGGTTCGCCCTGATTCCGTCCCTTTGCGGACGGGAACTGCAGGCGGTGCCGGCACTATGATGTGCGCTCGATAATCGGGAAACGAACCATGGCCGTTGAAAGCAATACGGAATTGCCGCTCGGAACGCGGGCCCCGGACTTCGCGCTGCCCGACACCGTGTCCGGGCGCACGATACGACTGGCCGATTACGCCGCCTCACCGGCGCTGCTGGTCGCTTTCATCTGCAATCACTGCCCCTATGTGCTTCACGTTCGCGCGGCGTTCGTCGAATTCGCGCGCGAATTCCAGCCGCGCGGCCTGGCGGTGGCGGCCATCAGCGCGAACGACCCGGAGACCTACCCGCAGGACGGTCCGGAGCAGATGACGCTCGAAGCGAAAAGAGCCGGATTCAGCTTTCCGTACCTGTTCGACCGAAGCCAGCAGACGGCCCGTGCATACCACGCGGCCTGCACGCCCGAGTTCTACCTGTTCGACGCGGCCCAGCACCTGGTCTATCGCGGCCGCTTCGACGGCAGCCGGCCCAACAGCCCGACCCCGGTCACGGGCGCCGAGCTGCGCGCTGCGGCCGAAGCGGTGCTCGGCGGCCGCCCGGTGCCGGCCGACCAGAAGCCCAGTATCGGATGCGGCATCAAGTGGCGCCGCGCTGACCAGCCGGCGCCGTAGCTTCGTTCCGTCGCTTCGAGTAATGAATGATCTGGCGTTGTACGCGTGCGCGGTGCTGATCTGGGGATCGACCTGGCTGGCGATCAAGTTCCAGCTCGGCGTGGTCCCGCCGGCGGTGTCGGTGGCGTGGCGGTTCGCGGCCGCCGCGCTGATTCTGATGGCCTATGCCGGGCTGCGGCGCCTGACGCTGCGCTTCGATGCGCGCACCCACCTGTGGCTGGCGGTGCAGGGACTGCTGCTGTTCGGCATCAACTACGTGCTGGTGTACCTGTCGGAGCAGACCCTGGCCTCAGGGCTGGTCGCGCTGATCTTTTCCCTGATCACGTTTTTCAACATCGTCGGCCTGCGCCTGTTCTTTTCGGTGCCGGTCAAGCGGGCCGCGCTGGGCGGCGCGGTGCTGGGCGTGATCGGCGTGGCGCTGGTGTTCTGGCCCGAGCTGGTGAATTTTTCGGTGTCGCCGGGGCGGCGCACCGGAGTCATCCTGGCGCTGATCGCAACCGTGTTCGCCTCGCTCGGCAACATGGCCGCCACGCGCAGCCATCGGATCGAGCTGCCTGTGGTCCAGGGCAATGCCTGGGCCATGCTGTACGGCGCCCTCTTCGTGGCGGTCTACGCCGCCCTGGACGGTGAGCGCTTCGTGTTCGACGGCTCCATCGCGTATGTCGTTTCGTTGCTGTACCTGGCGGTGTTCGGCTCGGTGATCGCATTTGTCGCCTACCTCACGCTGCTTGGCCGTATCGGCGCCGATCGCGCCGGCTACACGGCGGTGGCGATTCCCGTCGTCGCGGTGGCCCTGTCGACGTTCTTCGAGGATCTGCACTGGAACGCCCCGATGGTCGCTGGCATCGCGATGTGCGTAGCCGGCAACGTGCTGGTACTGCGCCGTTCGTGACGCCTGCAGCGCGGGCGACCGCGTGCTCAGAACTTGTAGCCGATCTTCAGCCCGAACAGCGCCGGCTTGATGATGTAGTCGCGCTCGTAAGGTCCGCAAGTGCTGGGCACACAGGCCGAGTTCTTGCTAAGGACACCGCGCTTGTCGAGGATGTTATTGACATACGCGGTGACCGTCGTCTTGTCCAGCGACACTCCCGCCGACAGGTCGAAGGTGGTGAAACCGCCGGTCGGCCCGGCGGCCGCCTCGAAGTCGGTGCGCAGAAACGAGGTGGTATCGCTCTGGTAGTTGACGCCCGCCAGCACATACGCGTCGTACTTGCCGAGCTCGAAGTTGTACTTGGCCGTTCCGTTCAGTTTGATCTTGGGCGTGACCGGCAGCCGGGTCCCGGACGGCGCGAGCAACTGTCCGCCATTGGCCGGATTGCAGCCGAATTGCTGGTTGCAGAACGACGTCGTCAGGCGCGGATCGGCGTAGGTGCCGTTGAACGCCAGCGTGGTCGCGGGCGTGGCTTTCCAGAGCATCTGCGTCTCGAAGCCGCGGGAGCGGGCATCGCCGGCGTTCACCGTGTAGTAGATACCGAGGATCCCGGGCTCGCTGTACTGGACCTTGTTCCACACCTCCCAGAAGAGCGCGCCGTTGACGTAAAGCTTGCGGTCGAGCCAGCTGGTCTTCCAGCCGATTTCGTAGTTGGTCAGCGTGTCGGCCTTGAAGGGCGGAAGGTCCTGCTTCAGGGCGCCGGTGGCGGTTGTGACGTACGCCGGGCGGTTGTTGCCCCCCGGGCGGAATCCGGTCGAGTAGGTGAAGTACGTCATCTTCGACGGGTCGAGCTGCCATTTGACCTCGACCTTGTGCGTCTCGCCCGATTCGCTGTAGGCCTTGTTGGTGTTGGGACAGGCCGTGGCGGCCGCGATCGCACAGTGGTTCACGGCAACGGAATTGTTCAGGGAGCCGGCGCCGCCCGAGAAGCCGACCAGCGTGTTGTCGGCGTGGAAACCCCGGACACCGGCAATCAGCGTGAGCTCCTTGGTGAGATCGAAGGCGCCCTCGGTGAAGATCGCGTAGTCGCGGTCGACGCGATACAGATCCGTGTAGAAGGCGTCGTCGGGCGGCGCGCCGGCGAACGACGGCGAAAAGGCATTGACGGCCGAGCTCAAGCCGTTAACGCGGTAGTCGGCGATATGCGAGTCGGTCTGGCGTTGATAGAACGCGCCGACCGTCCCCCGCAACCGGGCGCTGGCCGACGAACTGATGCGCAGCTCGTGGCTCTGCTTGAGGTAATGGTCGGACGTATGAACGATCTGCGTCGGATCGATGTCGTGCCCCAGCGAATCCTTCAGGTACGTATAACCGGAGTCCGAAGCCACGGTCTGCGCGAGCTTGTCGTAGGCGACCGTGAAGTACGAGTAGTCGGAGACGTTGTCGACCCGGCGGCTCAGGTAGGCGCCGTTGTAGGTCAGGTCCCAATCGGACACCTTGCCCCGCAGGGTAAGGGAAGCCAGCTCCCAGTCGTCCTTGTTGAAGTCCCTGGCGAAGTCGTGCACCTGCAGGTCGCCGAGCCGGGGATCTTCCAGGAAGGATCCGTACGCGGTCTGGTTCTGCGCGAACAGGGCCGGCGTCAGGGTCCAGTTCTCGTCGAGGTTGATCCTGAGCGCGGCGCGCCCGCCGGACGAGTCGACCGAATTGGCGTACTTCTCCGCGTACCGGGCGTTGTTGACCGTCAGCGGCGAATCGACGACGGAAGTCGGATCGCTGAGATTGCCCCAAACCGGCCGCTGGTAGGTGCGGTTCGTAAACGTATTGCTGATGTAGCCGCCGTCGTGCTCGGCGAAGCCGACGACCCGCAGAGCCATCCGGTCGTTGATCGGGATGTTGGCGAAGCCTTCGAAGCTGCCTCCGCCGGCCCCAGCAACGTATTTGCTGCCGCCGACGTCGACACCGCCGTCCCACTTGCCGATCACGGGCTGGTTCGTGATCAGCCGCAGCGTGCCGGACAGCGAGCTGGCACCATACAGCGTGCCCTGCGGGCCGGAAAGCGCCTCCACCCGCGCCATGTCATAGGTGTGAATATCGAGGGCGTTGGCGATCGTCGTGACCGGCGTCTCGTCGACATAGACGCCCGCCGTCGGCAACGGGCCCGTGACGATGCCGTCGCCGCCGGTGGTGATGCCGCGGAAGTTGATCTGCGACTGCCCCGGACCGAATGACTGGTAACTGACCGAGGGCAGCAACTTGACGTAGTCGTCGAGCGACGTAACCTGACGCTCGCTCAGCACGTCACCGGTCAGCGCGGTCACGCTCAAAGGCGCGCTTTGCAGGCTCTCGGACCGCTTGCTGGCGGTGATGACGATCGACTCGGGGGTGCCCTCAGCCTGCGTCGCCGCCTGTTGGGCCAGCGCCGGTGAAATGGCGTAGGGCGCGACCGGCATCGCGACCAGCGTGGCGGCAATACGGCGCGCGATTCGCTCGACCCGTTCCCGGCGCCGAACGTCGCATAGGTGCTTGTACATCGAATCCCCTCTCGCTATTTCTTTTCTTTTGTCATCCGCCCGGTTCGAATGCCTGCACGCCGGGCGGTTACAGGGAGTTTAGGTTGCGGCGGGAATGGTTTCAAATCCCGGCCTGCGTGCTGTAGGATTCGAGCAACGCGCTGGGGCCTCGCGGCGAGCCGGCAGTATTATCGACCCATGGGCATCGAGGCGGCGGGCACAGATTCCGCCAACCCAGGCGAGTTGATCGAGGCCCTTCGGGAGGCTACCCGCGACGAGCGCGCCGACCCCAACCGGTGGCGCGCGCTGGCGGATGCCTGTTTCCGCGCGGGCCTTTCGGTTGAAGCCGATGCGGCCTACCAGCGCGCGACGCTGGTGTCGGTGAATGATCCGGTGCTGCGCGAAGCGGCGCTGGCGCTCGCGTCCAATCGGCTCGACATTGCCGAGCGGCTGATCAAACCGCATCTTAAAGCCCACCCGACCGACGTCGCGGCGATACGCATGCTGGCCGAGCTTGCTGCCCGGATCGGTCGGCTCGAAGACGCCGAAGCGCTGCTGATGCGGGCCATCGAGCTCGCACCGGGATTCCTCGCGGCGCGCCAGAACATGGCGATGCTGCTGCTGCGCACGCACCGGGTTCCCGAAGCGCTGGCCGAAGCCCAGGGACTGCTGGAGCATGAGCCGGACAATCCGGCCTTCATCAACCTGGAGGGCGTGGCCCTGGCGAAGCTCGGGGACTACGCGGATGCCACACTCCGGTTCGAAGCCGTCCTGAAGCGACGTCCGAAAAATGCACGCATCTGGCTAAGCTACGGGCATTCCTTGAAGACGGTCGGACGCAGCACCGAGAGCGTGGGTGCCTACCGCCGCGCGATCGAGCTGCAGCCGACGCTGGGCGAGGCTTGGTGGAGCCTGGCCAATCTGAAGTCGATCCGCTTCGAGGCCTGCGACATCGACGCGATGGAACGAGCCTTGCAGGACGGCGTCCGGATGTCCGACGAGGACCGCCTGCACCTGCATTTCGCGCTGGGCAAGGCGCATGAAGACGCGAAGGCGCCGCAGTCCGCGTTCGGCCACTATGCGGCCGGCAACGCGATCCGCGCGAGACAACTGCACTACGACCCGAAACTGGCAGAGGCGCTGGTGGATGCCGCCATCGAAAGATTCGATGCCGCTTTCTTCGCCGCGCGACGCCAGCAGGGCGATCGCGCGCCGGACCCGATCTTCATCGTCGGCATGCCGCGCTCAGGCTCGACGCTGGTGGAGCAGATCCTCGCCAGCCATTCGATGGTGGAAGGTACGCACGAGCTGCCGGACCTGGAGATGCTGGCGCGCAGCCTCGGGCCCGATGACTCCGGCTACCTCAATGCCGGCTTCGTCGACGCATTGGCCCGGTGCGAGCCACGCCGGCTGGCGATGCTCGGCGCTCAATACCTGAAGGCAACTCGCGTCTACCGCAAGACCAGCCGGCCGCTGTTCATCGACAAGATGCCCAACAACTGGGTCTTCGTGCCGATGATCCGCCTGATCCTGCCGAACGCGAAGATCGTCGATGCGCGACGCGGCGCGATGGCCTGCTGCTTTTCGAACTTCAAGCAGCATTTCGCGCGCGGCCAGGCGTTCAGCTACCGCCTCGATCACCTGGCGCGCTACTACAGGGCCTACGTCCGCTTCATGTCGCACATCGATCAGGTGCTGCCCGGCGCTGTCCATCGGGTGAGGCACGAGGCCATGGTGGCGGATACGGATGCTCAGGTACGCCTGCTGCTGGAAGCGCTGGGCCTGCCGTTCGAACCGGCTTGCCTGCGCTTCTGGGAAACGGACCGTGCGGTCCAGACGGCCAGTTCGGAACAGGTGCGCCGCCCGATTTTTCGGGACGGAGTCGATCAGTGGCAGGATTTCGACCCGTTTCTGGGCGAACTGCGCGCAGGTCTCGGAGACCTGGTGCGGGAGTAGCCCTGACGGACCGACGCCGCTTCCTGGGTCGCGGCCTCGCGCTGTACGGTGCCGGCTTGACCACAGGCGTCGGGGCGGGCGGGGTCGACGCTGCCCTGCCCGCTCAGGACGACTCGCGCCCGGCGTGGATGAAGACGCCGGGCCAGCCGTTTTCGAATTACGGCCAGCCCTCCGCCCAACAGCGCGGCGTGGTGCGCTGGATCTCGGCCAACCACGACGTGCCGGGCAACGGCGTGTCGTGGACCCCGCTGCACGAGCTGGAGGGCATCGTCACGCCCAGCGGGCTGCACTTCGAACGGCACCACAACGGCGTGCCGCAGATTCCGATCGACCAGCACCGGCTGCTGGTGCACGGCGAGGTGAAGCGCGCGCTGACCTTCTCGATGGCCGACCTGGCGCGCTATCCGTTGCGCTCGCAGATCCTGTTCATCGAGTGCGGCGGCAACAGCAACGCCGGCTGGCACCGGCTGCCGCAGCAGACGCGCGCCGGTTACCTGCATGGGCTCGCCTCTTGCAGCGAGTGGGCGGGGGTGCCACTCGCCCTGCTGCTGGACGAGGCCGGCGCCGATCCGGCCGCCTCGTGGCTGCTCGCCGAGGGAGCGGACGCGGCCGCCGTGCAGATCAGCCTGCCGATGGCGAAGGCGCGCAAGGACTGCCTGCTGGCCCTGTACCAGAACGGCGAGCGGATCCGTCCCGAAAACGGCTATCCGCTGCGGCTGATCGTGCCGGGCTGGGAAGGCGTGCTGAACATCAAGTGGCTGCGCCGCCTGGAGGTGGCGCGCGAGCCGGTGATGGCGCGCAACGAAACGGCCCGCTACACGGAGTTGCAGCCGTCGGGCAAGGCGCGCATGTTCACGTTCGTGATGCAGGCCAAGTCGCTGATCACCTGGCCCTCGCCCGGGCACCGGCTGGATGGGCGGGGTGTCTACGAGATTCGGGGGCTGGCGTGGTCCGGCCTCGGCCGCATCCGCTCGGTCGATCTCTCCACCGATGGCGGCGCGCACTGGGGCCCGGCGCAGTTGCAGGAGCCGGTGCTGCCGATGGCGTTCACGCGCTTTCGTGCGCTGTGGGACTGGTCGGGCGCGCCCGCGGTCCTGAAGAGCCGTGCCACCGATGAAACCGGAGCCGTTCAGCCCGAGCGGGCCGCGCTGATCGCCGAGCGCGGCCGCCACGGATATTTTCACTACAACGCGATCGTGTGCTGGCAGGTCGATGAGGATGGCGAGGTTTCCCACGTCTATCGTTGAGGCGCGGCACTTCGTGCTGGTGACGCTGGTCGCTGTGGCCGGCGCGGCCCTGGCCGCCGGAACTGCCCCGGCAGCGAAGGCGACCGAAACACCGACCCCGCATCTGGGACAACCCGCCGGCCCCGACCTGGTGGCGCGCTGGAACCTGAGCGTTTACCCGGACGGCCGGGGGCTGCCGGCGGGCCAGGGCACCGCCGCGCAAGGCCGCCCGATCTACCAGGCGCGCTGCGCCAAGTGTCACGGCGCCGAAGGCGAAGGCGCCTCGGGAGGAACGCTGGTCGGCCGCGGTTCGCTGACCGACCCGGATCCGGATCAGACGGTGGGCAACTACTGGCCGTACGCCACGACGCTGTTCGATTTCATCCGGCGGGCGATGCCGATGGATGCGCCCGCGACCTTGAGCGATGATGAGGTCTACGCGGTCAGCGCCTATCTGCTCTACCTGAACCGGATCGTCGGGGTCGAAGAGCAGCTCGATGCCGACAGCCTGCCACGCATCCGGATGCCCAACCGCGACGGCTTCATCGGCGTGGACGCCGACGTGCCCGGAGCGGGACACTGATCTTCACTAGGGGCTACGACGGCCCTCACCCCCGCCCCTCTCCCGCTGACGCGGGCGAGGGGCGATCCGGCGCGCCCGTGCAAATTGTCTACGCGCTTGCGGCGATGGGTCGCCCCTCGCCCGCGCCAGCGGGAGAGGGGCGGGGGTGAGGGCTCAACTGCCCGCCGTCGACGAGATCGACTCCGCCTTGGCCAGCAGCGCCTCCGCCATCCGGATGCTCGCGATATCGATCAAGCGCCCATCCAGCGACACGGCCCCTTTGCCCTCGCGCGCGGCCTGGGCCATCGCCTCGACGATGCGGCGGGCCTTGGCGACCTCGGCGGCCGATGGCGTGAAGACGCGGTTGGCCAGCTCGATCTGCGACGGGTGAATGGCCCATTTTCCCTCGTAACCCAGCACGGCGGCGCGATTGGCCGCGGCGACGAATCCGTCCGGGTCACCGAAATCGCCGAATGGGCCGTCGATCGGCCGCAAGCCGTAGGCGCGGCAGGCAACCATCATCCGGGTCTGCGCAGCGTGCCACGGATCGGTCCAGAAGTACTGACGGTTGCCCTGTTCGTCCTTGTCGGTCAGCACGCCGCTGTCGCGGTGAACACCGCCGATCACGGTGGTGCGGGCACGGGTCGAGGCCGCGTAGTCGGCCACTCCGAAGCTCATCGCCTCCAGGCGACGGCTCGACTGCGCGATCGCCTCCACGTTGGCCATGCCCAGCGCGGTCTCGATCAGCACCTCGAAGCCGATCCGCTTGGTGCGCTTCCTGGCCGCCTCGATCTGCGTGACCAGGACATCGACCGCGTAGACGTCCGGCGGCACGCCGACCTTCGGAATCAGGATCATGTCCAGCCGCGGGCAGGACTCGACGATGTCGACCACGTCCCGGTACATATAGTGCGTGTCCAGCCCGTTGATCCGGATCATCATCGTCCTGGCGCCCCAGTCGATCTCGTTCAGGCCCCGGATGATGTTGCGGCGGGCCGCTTCCTTGTCGTCCGGGGCAACCGCGTCCTCCAGGTCGAGGAACACGATGTCGGCGGCGCTGCGCGCGGCCTTTTCGAACAGGCCCGGATTGGATCCGGGCACGGCCAGCTCGGAGCGGTGCAGGCGCGGCGTAGCTTGCTCGATCAGGGTGAAACTCACGCTGTCATCTCCTAGGATGGAATGGTTCCCGCTGCCGCCGGGCAAGGACGCGTCAACCGGTGGCGCCGAATCCGGCGGCGGCACAGTTGATCGTCAACAGCAGCGCGTTGCGCACTTCCTCGTCGCCGCCGCAGCGGAACTGCCGCAGCAGGCCGATCTGCTCGCGGCTGACCCGGTTCAGCGTCTCCAGGCGACGCAGCAGGCGGCGTCGGAACTGGGGAAATCGCTCCGCGATCCCGGAGGCGCCGGAGACGCGCAGCACCATCTCGCAGGTCAGGCGGTATTCGCGCTCGATGCGACCGAAGATCGAATCGCGCAGCGTCGCATCGTCGAGCAGTTCGGCGTAGGACCGCGCGATGTCCAGGTCCACCGCCAGCAGCGTCTTTTCGACCTCGTCCAGGATGATGCGGAACAGCCGCGCATCGCGGAACATCCGCTGCAGCAGATCCAGGCCGGCCTCGCGCCGCACCTCCAGGAATGCCTTCAACGCACTGCCCACGCCGTACCAGCCGGTGACCATGTGGCGGTTCTGCGTCCACGCGAATACCCACGGTATGGCACGCAGATCCGCCAGCGTTTTGGCCTGGGTGCGCCGCGCCGGGCGCGACCCGATGTTCAGCAGCGCCAGTTCCTCGAGCGGGCTGGCCGCAGTCAGGTACTCCAGCATCCGCTCGTTGCTCATCAGGTCGTGGTAGGCGGTCCGCGACAGTCCGGACAGCGACTCCATCGCCTCGTCGAACTCGTGAACCGGTATCAGCGCCCGCTCGCGCTCCGACACCAGCGCATGCTCGATTACGGAAGCGGCCAGCAGCTCCGCCTGGTAGGCCGCGGTGCCCCGGTTGGCATACTTGAACGAAACGACCTCACCCTGCTCGGTCACGCGGAACTGTTTCTTGATCGAGCCGGCCGGCGCCGCCGCGATCGCGCGTCCCGTGGGCGCCCCGCCGCGGCTGACCGAGCCCCCGCGGCCATGAAAGAATGTGATGGTGATTCCGTGCTCCTGGCCCAGCCGGGTCAGCGCGGTCTGCGCCTTGGCGAGTTCCCAATTGGCCGCGAAGTAACCGCCGTCCTTGTTCGAGTCGGAGTACCCGATCATCACTTCCTGCAGGCCGCCCTGCCCGTGCAGGCTGCGCTGTACCAGCGGAACCGCCAGCAATTCCTTCATGATCGCGGGCGCGCGTCTGAGGTCACCGATCGTTTCCAGCAGCGGCACGATCGGCAGCGTGCAGCGCTCCACCGCCCGCAGGTCCGCGAACAATCCCGACCACTTGGCCATCAGATAGACGCCCAGCACGTCGACCGCGTGGTGCGTCATGCTCAGGATCAGTGCACCGAACGCTTCGCGGTCGACCTCGCGGCGCAGCTCGGCGATGGTCCGGAACGTCTGCAGCGTCTCGCGCGCTTCGGCACCGAGCCCCTCGACCTGCAGCGGGGTCTCACGCGGCGCCGCCAGTTCGGCCAGCAGCCATTGCTTCCACTCGGCCGTCTCGGTGCCGGGCGCTGCACGCCCCCCGTGCAGCAGCTGGTAGATCGCCCCCAGCGCCTGGTTCATCCTCTGGGTGTTTTCGCGCACATCCAGACGCACGGTGCTGAAACGGAACACCCCGGCTTCGCGTCGCAGCGGCACCAGCTGCGAGCGGGCGAGAGGTCCAGCGCCGGCTTCGGTCAGCGCCCGGATCATCCGGTCCAGGTCGGCGATCATCTCGTCGGCGTTGCGGTACCCGCTCGCCTCCTGCGAGGCTCTGTGCTGGCGGCAATCGTTTGCGCTCTGCTCCAGCCGGCTGAGCATGGCGGCCAGGTACTGCCGAAACGGCTCTCCCGCGTTGCGCGCCGCCAGCGCCGGGCTGTCGGCCAGACCGGCCAGTCGCTCGTGCAGCGCCTGCTGGAACGCCTGCGGCAGCGGCAACGCGTGTTCGGCGATGCTCAGGCTGCGGATCAGTTCGGACACGCGCTGGCGGTAGCGGTTCAGGCTGGCGAGGCGGTTCGACCAGAGGGTCTCGCGTGTGACCTCGCTGGTGACGTACGGATTGCCGTCGCGGTCGCCTCCAATCCACGATCCGAACTGGAAGAACAGCGGCACCTCGAAAGCGAGCTGCGGGTAGCTGCGCTGGATCGCAGCTTCGGCCTTGGCCAGCAGTCGCGGCACCACGTCGAACAGGTTCTCGTTGAAGAAATACAGCCCCCAGGCGGCCTCCTGCGCGACCGAGGGCTTCTCCAGTTTCAGCTCCCCGGTCAGCCACAGCAGCTCGATCTCGTTGCGCAGCGCATCGATCAGGTCCTCGCGCTCGCGCTGCGTCCAGCGCGGCGACTCCAGCTCGAACAGGCTGCGGTAGATGCGCCGGTGGTGCTCCAGCACGGTGACGCGCTTGGCTTCGGTCGGATGCGCCGTGATCACCGGCCGGATCCGGATCGATTGCAGCAGCTCCCGAATCGTCTCGCCCGGTATGCCGTCGGCGGCCGCCTGTTCGAGCACCGCGGCGAAGGTTCCCTTCACCGCGGCGCGTCCCCGTGCGCGCTCCACCTCGCGCCGGTTGCGCATGTCGCGATTCTGCTCGGCGATCGCCAGCAGCTGGAACAGGATCCCCTGCGCCTGAAGCGCGCGGACCAGCACGCGCGGAGCCAGGCTGTCGGTCGTGGCCTGCCCGCGCAGCACCCGCGCCGCCAGCGGCTCGTGGCGCTCGACCACCTCGGTCAGCAGCTGCAACAGCAGCTCCTCGCCCGTTTCGGCCGCGCCGAACGGCCCGGCCGAAACGGGCGAGGCCTCCGAAGCCTTGGCGAAGGAGGCCTGGCTCATCGGGTTCGCGCTCGAGCGGGTCGGATCGGCGCCGCCCTCATGCGACCTTGGCGAGCGCCTTGGCGACCGCCGATCCCAATTCGGCCGCGCTCGGAGCCACGTGCAAACCGAAGGAGCGCATGATGTCGGTCTTCTCGGCGGCCGTGTCGCCTTCGGCGGAGATGATCGCTCCGGCGTGCCCCATCCGACGCCCCTTGGGCGCCGTCAACCCCGCCACGTAGCCGACCACGGGCTTGCCCATGTTGGCCTTGATCCAGGCCGACGCTTCGGCCTCCTGCGGGCCGCCGATCTCTCCGATCATCACCACCGCCTTTGTGTCCGCGTCCTTTTCGAACAGCGCCAGGTGGTCCAGGAAGGAGCTGCCGTTGATCGGATCGCCGCCGATGCCCACGCTGGTGGTCACCCCGATGCCGAGCGCCTTCATCTGCGCGGCGGCCTCGTAGCCGAGCGTGCCCGAGCGCGAAACGATGCCCACGTTTCCGCGCACGTAGATGCTGCCCGGCATGATGCCCAGCATGGCGCGGCCGGCGCTGATGATGCCGGCGCAGTTCGGGCCGACCACCATCGTGCGGCTCTCGCGCGGATAGCGCATCAGGTAGCGCTTCACGCGCATCATGTCCTGCGCCGGAATGCCATCGGTGATGATGCACACCAGCCGCAGGCCGGCGTCGGCCGCTTCCATCAGCGCATCGCCCGCATAGGGCGGCGGAACGAAGGCGAGACTGGCCTCGGCGCCGGTCGCCTTGACCGCGTCCTTCACGGTGTCGAACACCGGCCGACCGAGGTGCTGCTGGCCGCCCTTGCCGGGCGTGACCCCGCCGACCACGCGGGTGCCGTACGCCATCATCTCCTTGGCGTGGAAGGTGGCCTTGTCGCCCGTGAAACCCTGCACGATCACGCGCGTGTTCTCGTCGATCAGAATGCTCATGACTGCGACTCCCCTGTGGGCCGGCTCAGCCGCGTGCGGCCGCCACGGCTTTGCGGGCGGCATCGGCCAGATCGTGGGCGCGCACGATCGGCAGCCCGCTCGCGCCGATGATGCGGTTACCCTCCTCCGCATTGGTGCCGGCCAGCCGGACGATCAGCGGCACCTTCAGGCCGGCGGCCGCCTGCACCACGCCCTGCGCGACCCAGTCGCAGCGATTGATGCCTGCGAAGATGTTGACCAGGATCGCCTTGACGTTGCGGTCCGACAGCACCAGCCGGAAGGCCTCGGCCACGCGCTCGGGCGAGGCGCCGCCCCCCACGTCCAGGAAGTTGGCCGGTTCGCCGCCGGCGTGCTTGATCATGTCCATCGTGGCCATCGCCAGCCCGGCCCCGTTGATGATGCATCCGATGTCGCCGTTCAGGCCCACGTAATTGAGGCCGTGCTGGCAGGCCTGCGCCTCGCGCGGGTCCTCCTGCGCGGGGTCGCGCATCTCGGCCACCGCCGGGCGGCGAAACAGCGCGTTGTCGTCGAACGACATCTTGGCGTCCAGCGCCAGCAGCCGGTTGTCCTTGGTCACCACCAGCGGGTTGATCTCGACCATCGTCGCATCCAGGTCGCGGAACGCTCGATAGCAACCGAGGATCGTGCTGACGGCGCGGCTGACCTGCTTGATGTTCAGCCCCAGCCCGAAGGCGATCTCGCGGGCCTGGAACGGCTGCAGACCCACGGCCGGCTCGACCTGGATCTGGCGGATCGAGTCCGGGTTGTTGCGGGCGACCTCCTCGATCTCGATGCCGCCCTCGCTGGACGCGAACACGCGTATGCGCTGCAGCTTGCGGTCCAGCACTAGGCCGAGGTACAGCTCGCGGTCGAAGGGCTCGGCCACCTCGACGTAGACCCGCTGGCACACCTTGCCTTCCGGGCCGGTCTGATGGGTCACGAGGCGCTTGCCCAGCATCTCCTTGGCGGCTTCGGAAACTTCGTGGTAGGTGCGGCACAGCTTGACGCCGCCCGCCTTGCCGCGGCCGCCGGCGTGCACCTGCGCCTTGACCGCCCAGTGCCAGCCGCCCAGCTCGGTCGCGACGAACGCCGCCTGGTCCGGGCTGTAAGCGACGCTGCCGCGCGGCACCGGCACGCCGAACCCGGACAGTAGTTCCTTGGCCTGATACTCGTGGACATCCATCGGCGGACTCCCAATTCGGTGAAGCGGTGTGCGCCCGGCTAGGCCAGGCGCTTCAGAACGGTCTGGTACACCTGCTCGCTGGCCTCGGAGCACTGCGCGAGCAGCGCATCCAGCCGGGCACCGCGCGAGCGGACGAATTCGGCATCCTGGATCGACGGTACGTTGATGAACACGTTCAGCGCCGCGCTGCGCAGCGCGGCATGGGCCACCAGCGCGGCCACTCCGGCATCCGATATCACGCTGCGATGGCCCTGCAGCGCCACTTGCCGCGACAGACCGAGCACCTCGGCGCAGGCGGCCGCGCACTCGAGCGGCACGTCGGTGGCCTGTTTCAACGCCTCCTGAATGGCCTGCCCGCGGGCGAGCTTTTCCGGGTCCGTCGATCGCGGCAGCTTGTAGGCCGCCATCAGCGCCTCGAACACCTGCACGTCGGCGGCGACCATCGCGGTCAGCTGCTCGCGCAGCGACTCGGAGCGCGCCAGCGCCTCGCGCATCGACGCTTCCACGCTCTCGTAGTCCTTCTTGCCGACCGTCAGGCGGCACACCATCGACAGCAGCGCCACGCCCATGGCGCCCATCACCGCAGCGGCGCTGCCCCCGCCCGGCGTGGGCGCGGAGCTGGCCAGCTCGTCCAGGAAGCGGTGCACCGACTGGTCCAGGATCATCGGCCGCTCCCACGGACCTCAGCTCTTGCCGACCATCGTCTTGGCGATTGCGTAGATTTCCTCGGCATCCAGCACCAGGTCATTGGCCTCGAACAGCCGCCCGATGCAGGCCCGGTGCAATGCGATCTTCAGCGCCCCGAATCCGATGGCCCCGAACACGGTCTTGCCGTGCTTGACCGCGCCCTTGTCCATCACGTCGATGCCCTCGATACCGGCCGGAGGCGTCGCGTTGGCGTCGCTCAGCAACTCGAGCGTGGCGTTGTCCTTCCAGTGGCGCTCGGCCAGCATCTGAACGCCGGCCGCGCCGGTCGACAGCACGATGTGGGCGTTGCGCACGCTCTGCGCCCGCGCCTCCGGATCGGCACCCTCTACTGCGGTGACGTCGACGCCGAAGCGCGCCTTGATCGCCTGGCCGGCCGCCTGGGCGCGGGCCAGCGTGCGCGACGACACGCTCACCTGGACGCCTTCGCGGCTCAGCAGGAAAGCCGCCCGCATGCCGACCGGTCCGGTGCCGGCCAGTATCACCGCCCGCTTGCCGGCGAGCGGGGCCGAATGGGCGAGGCACGCGACCGCGGCGGCTGCCGTCGTGTTCGAGCCGTTGCTGTCGAGCATCACGGACACGCGAAAGCTGGCGAAGAATTTCTTGCGCACGGCCTGCAGCAGCGCTTCGCCCGCGGCCATGTCGCTGCCGCCGATGAAAATGGCCGTGAATTTCTTGTCCTTCGGCGCCCGCGTGAAAATGGTGCCGTCCACCAGCGCACCCACGTTGCGCGGATCGACCGCGCCGTACGGGGTGACCTGGTCGGCGCCGCCGTCGTGCGCCACCACGTTGTCGAACACCGACGGCATCGGGTCGGTGTCGAACTGGTACAGGAGCTTTTTCATTCCGGCCTCCTCAGACGACCACGTTCTGGGGCTTGCCGGCGGCCCACGCGTCGATGTTGTCGATCAGTTGATCGGCCAGGAACTGCATGGCGCCATCGGAGGCCCAGGCGACGTGCGGCGTCAGGATGAAGTTGTGACGCCGCACGTCGAGCAGGGGATTGCCCTCGCGCGGCGGCTCCACCGTCAGCACGTCGAAGCCGGCCCCGGCGATCAGGCCCTCGTCGAGCGCCTGAACCAGGGCCCGCTCGTCGACCAGTCCACCGCGGGCCGTGTTGACCAGCAGCGCGTTGCGCTTCATGCGCCGGAACTGCTCGATGCCGATCATGTTGCGCGTGCCCGCGGTCAACGGGGCATGCAGCGAGATCACATCCGAAGTCTCCAGCACCTGCTGCATCGGCGTGAACTCCACGCCCGGCGCCTTGGGAGGCTCGTGATCGGCAAACAGCACTTTCATGCCGAAGCCGCGCGCGATGGCGGCCGTTCCCTGGCCGATCGCGCCTTCCCCGAAGATGCCGATGGTGGCGCCGAACAGGTCCCCGATCGGGTGGGTCAGGAAGCAGAACTGCTCGGAACGCTGCCACACGCCCTGCTCGACATCGTGCCGGTACGCCAGCAGGTTGCGCCGCAGCGCCAGCACCATCGCGAATACGTGCTCGGGAACCGTATGCACGGCGTAGTTGCGGATGTTGGCCAGCGCGATGCCGCGCCGGCGGCACGCGTCGACTTCGATGCAGTCGTATCCGGTGGCCGCCATCGCGATCAGCTTCAGCTTCGGAAGCTGCGCCAGCGTCGCGTCGCGCAACACGACCTTGTTGACGATGGCGACGGTCGCGTCGCGCAGCCGCTCGACCACCTGCTCGGGCGTAGTCTTGTCGTATTCCGTGTAGGTCGTTGCGCAGCCGGGACGCCGGACGTTCGCCTTGACCGACTGGCGCTCCAGGAACACGACGTGCTGGCCGGTCATGTACGCACGCCCTCGGTCGAGCCGGTCGAGTGCGAGGCGTAGATCACTTCGCTGCGCGCCACCTTTTTCTTCGCGATCAGATCGTTGGCGCGCCAGTAGCGCTGCGCCGCCCCTATTCCGCTGCCCGGCTCGATCCGGATTCCCACGTCCAGCATCGCCATTTCGGCGCCACCCAGCGCGCCCAGCAGCATCAGCTCGTTCAGATCCCCCAGATGTCCGATCCGGAACACTTTGCCGGCGACCTTGCTCAGGCCGGCTCCCAGCGCCAGGTTATAGCGGCGGAAGGCGACGTCGATCACGTGCGCGGCGTTGATCGCCTCCGGCACCACGACCGCCGAGACCGTGTCCGAATACCACTTGGGCTCTTTGGCGCACAGTTTCAGCTTCCAGCCTTCCTGGATCGCGGCCCGCACACCGTTGGCGAGGTAAGCGTGCCGGGCGAAGACGTTCTCCAGGCCCTCTTCCTCCAGCAGGATCTGCAGCGATTCCTTCAGGCCGTACAGCATCGGCAGCGCCGGCGTGTACGGGAAGTAGCCCGTCTCGTTGGCCTTGATCATGTCGCCGTAGTCGAAGTAGCAGCGCGGCTGCCGGGCCGACTGGCGCGCGGCCAGCGCCCTGGGCCCGACGCAGCTCACGCCCAGGCCGGCCGGCAGCATCAAGCCTTTCTGCGAGCCCGTGATGCACACGTCCACGCCCCACTCGTCCATCCGGAAATCGATGCTGGCCAGGGAGCTGACCGCATCGACGAACAGCAGCGCCGGGTGCCGGGCCGCATCGATGGCGCGCCGCACCGCGGCGATATCGCTGGTGACGCCGGTGGCGGTCTCGTTGTGGCAGGCGAGCACCGCCTTGATCTTGTGCGCTTTGTCACCTTCCAGCACCGCCTGGTAGCGCTCGACCGGCACGCCGGTGCCCCACTCGCAATCGAGCGCCTCGACCTCGAATCCGAGCCGCTGGCACATGTCGATCCACAGATGGCTGAACTGCCCGAAGCGCGACGCCAGCACCTTGTCGCCCGGGCTCAGGCAGTTGGTCAGCGCAGCCTCCCAGCAGCCGGTTCCGGACGACGGGAAGATGATCGGCGTGCCAGTGGTCGTCTTGAAGACTTTCTTCAAGTCCCTCAGCAGACCGTGCGTCAGCTCCGGAAATTTGGAGGAACGGTGGTCCTCCATCGCCACCACCATCGCCCGTTGAACCCGGTCCGGAACGTTGGTGGGACCCGGGACGAAAAGGAAATTTCGGCCAGCCATCCATGCCTCCTTGATGATGGAATTGGTTCGAGTTGCGCCTCAGCCGTACACCGGCAGCTTCGAGCAGATCCGCTGTACATCGGCCGCCACGCGCGATAGCACGCCCTGATCCTGCGGCGCCTCCAGCACGTCGGCGATCAGGTGCGCCACCTGGGTCGCCTCCTGCACATCGAAGCCACGCGTCGTCATGGCCGGGGCCCCGATCCGGATTCCGGATGTGACGAACGGCTTTTCAGGATCGTTCGGAATCGCATTCTTGTTGACGGTGATGTGCGCGCGCCCCAGCGCGGCCTCGGCGTCCTTGCCGGTGATCCGCTTGGCGCGCAGATCGAGCAGGAACAGGTGGCTCTCGGTGCCGCCAGAAACGACCCGCAGGCCGCGCTCGGTCAGCGTGGCCGCCATGGCGCGCGCGTTGGCCTTTACGCGCTGCTGGTAGGTCTTGAACTCGGGGCCGAGGGCCTCCTTGAACGCCACCGCCTTGGCTGCGATCACGTGCATCAGCGGGCCGCCCTGGATGCCGGGAAAGATCATCGAGGCGAGGGGCTTTTCGAATTCGGCGCTCGACAGGATGATGCCTCCGCGCGGCCCGCGCAGCGTCTTGTGCGTGGTCGAGGTGACGAAATGCGCGATGCCGATCGGAGTCGGATATTCGCCCGCCGCGATCAGCCCCGCGTAGTGCGCCATGTCGACGAACAGGTACGCACCGACCCGGTCGGCGATCGCGCGGAAGCGGCGCCAGTCGATCTCGAGGGAATAGGCCGAGGCGCCCGCCACGATCATCTTCGGGCGGTGCTCCTGCGCCAGCCGCTCGACCTGGTCGTAGTCGATCCGCTCGGTTTCGGGGTGCAATCCGTAGGCGATCGCGCGGTACATTTTCCCGCTGAAGTTCACCGACGCGCCGTGCGTCAGGTGGCCGCCGTGCGCCAGCGACATGCCCAGGATGGTGTCGCCCGGAGACAGCATCGCCATGTAGACGGCCGCGTTGGCCTGCGAGCCCGAATGCGGCTGCACGTTGGCGTACTCGGCCTTGAACAGCTCCTTGGCCCGATCGATGGCGAGCTGCTCGGCCACGTCCACGTACTCGCAGCCTCCGTAATAGCGCTTGCCCGGGTAGCCCTCGGCGTACTTGTTGGTCAGCACGGAGCCCTGTGCCTGCAGCACCGCGGGGCTCGCGTAGTTTTCCGAGGCGATCAGCTCGATGTGGTCTTCCTGCCGCTGCAGCTCCTGCTGGATTGCGCTCCACAGCTGTGGATCGGTCTGCGCAATCAGGCGTTTGGCATCGAACACATCTCCTCCTTGGGCCAGGTGGGCCCCCGGGTTTGCATCGGGGAGCCGCTATTGTGAGCGCGCAGCTTAGAAGCAGACTAAATGCAGGAATAGTCAAAGCTTTTTTAGATTCCCATCAGGCTACCTTATTGATTCGTCAATCCAAATAAGAAAAGCGAAACATATTTGGCGCCAGGCTGTCTGGCCGCAGAATCACGCGATTCAAGCCATGGCCGAGCGATGAGCCCATCCAGCGATCGTGATTTGCTGTTCTCGCTGTTCCGCGCCGCGGTCGAAGCGGCCGACCCGATGCGGATCGTGCCGCCGCACCTGCCCGCACCGCCTCGTGGACGCGTGCGGGTGATCGGAGCCGGCAAGGCCTCGGCCCAGATGGCCCGTGCGGTCGAGCTGAACTGGCCGGGGCCTCTAGACGGGCTGGTCGTGACGCGCTACGGCTACAAGGTCCCCACCGAGCGCATCGAGATCGTCGAGGCCGCCCACCCGGTCCCCGATCAGGCCGGACTGGACGCCGCCGGCAGGATTCTGCAGCTCGTGCGCGGGCTGACCGAGGACGACCTGGTTCTGTGCCTGATTTCCGGTGGCGGCTCCTCGCTGCTGCCGCTGCCGGCCGACGGCCTGACGCTCGAGGACAAGCAGCGGGTGAACCGGGCCCTGCTGCGCTCGGGAGCCACCATCTCCGAGATCAATTGCGTTCGCAAGCACCTGTCGGCCATCAAGGGCGGGCGGCTGGCCGCGGCGTGTGCGCCCGCGCGCGTGGTCACGCTGCTGATCTCAGATGTCCCGGGCGACGATCCGTCGGTGATCGCCTCCGGTCCGACCGTGCCGGATCCGACCACCGGCGCCGATGCGCTGGCGATCCTGCGCAAATACGCGATCAGCGAACCTGCCGCAGCGCTCGATCACCTGCGGCGCGGTCGCGACGAGACACCCAAGCCCGGCGACCCGCGTCTGTCCCGAGCCGAAGCGATCCTGGTCGGCGCCCCGCAGGCCTCGCTGGAGGCGGCCGCTGCCGTGGCGCGGGCGGCGGGCGTGCCCCCGCTGATCCTGAGCGATGCGATCGAAGGGGAGGCGCGCGATGTGGCGCTGGTGCACGCCGCCATTGCGCGTCAGATCGCTACCCACGGACAGCCCGCCCGCGCGCCGTGCGTGCTGCTGTCCGGGGGTGAGACGACGGTCACCGTGCGCGGCAAGGGGCGCGGCGGGCGCAATGCGGAGTTCCTGCTGGCGCTGACGATCGCGCTGGAGGGCCACGCGCGGGTCCACGCGATCGCGTGCGACACCGACGGAATCGACGGTACCGAGGACAATGCCGGTGCAATCGCCGGCCCGGATTCGCTGGCGCGCGCGGCCGCGCTCGGACTGCGCGCCAAGGATTTTCTGGCCGATAACGACGGCTACACGTTCTTCGAGCGGCTCGGCGATCTGGTGGTCACCGGGCCGACGCTGACGAACGTTAACGACTTCCGCGCGATCCTGGTGCGATAGGCCTCGGCGCGGACCCTCAGAACAGCCCGACCACCCTGCCCTTGTCGTCGATGTCGATGGCGTGGGACGACGGCACTTTCGGCAGGCCCGGCATCGTCATGATGTCGCCGCAGATCATCACGATGAACTCGGCTCCGGCCGCCAGCCGCACCTCGCGGATGTCGACCACGTGACCGGTGGGCGCGCCGCGCACCGACGGGTCGGTCGTGAACGAGAACTGTGTCTTGGCCACGCACACCGGATAGTGACCGAAGCCGGCTTGCTGCAGCCGCTCGATCTCGGCCCGCACCTTGCTGTCGGCCGCGATGTCCGAAGCGCCGTACACCCGAGTCGCGATGGTGCGCATCTTGTCCCACAGCGACGCGCGCTCGTCGTACACGAACTTCATCTGGCTGGGCTGCTCGCTGAGGCGGACCACCTCATGGGCGAGCTCTTCGGCGCCGAGCCCGCCGTGGGCCCAGTGGCGGGCGATGACGGCACGGCACCCCTTCTTCGTCACGCGCTCGGTCACCAGCGCGAGCTCGGCCTCGGTATCGTGGCTGCGATGGTTGATCGCGACCACGCACGGCAGTCCGTAGACATTGCGCACGTTGTCGATATGTCGCTCCACGTTTGCAAGGCCCCGCTCCAGCGCCGGCAGGTTCTCCTTGGACACCGCCGCCACCTCGACCCCGCCGTGAAACTTCAAGGCTCGCAGCGTGGCCACCAGCACCACGGCCGACGGACGCAGGCCGGACTTGCGGCACTTGATGTCGATGAACTTCTCGGCCCCCAGATCGGCCCCGAACCCGGCCTCGGTGACGACATAGTCGGTCAGCTTCAGCGCGCTGGCAGTGGCCAGCACCGAATTGCAGCCATGCGCGATGTTGGCGAAGGGACCCCCGTGAATCAGCGCGGGATTGTTCTCGAGCGTCTGCACCAGGTTCGGCGCCAGCGCGTCCTTCAGCAGCACCGTCATGGCGCCGGCCGCATGCAGATCGCGCGCCATGATGGGCGTGCGGTCCGCGGTGTACGCGACCACGATCCGCCCCAGCCGCTCCTTCAGGTCGCGCAGGCCGGTGGCCAGGCAGAAGATCGCCATCACCTCCGAGGCCACCACGATGTCGAAGCCGTCCTGGCGCGGAAAGCCGTTGCCGGGGCCGCCCAGTCCGACCGTGATGTCGCGCAGGGCGCGGTCGTTCATGTCGACCACGCGACGCCAGGCGATCCGCCGCACGTCAATGCCGAGGCTGTTGCCGTGGTGAACGTGGTTGTCGATCAGGGCCGACAGCAGGTTGTTGGCGGCCGCGATCGCGGCGAAATCGCCGGTGAAGTGCAGGTTGATGTCTTCCATCGGGACGACCTGCGCATAACCGCCGCCGGCCGCGCCGCCCTTCATCCCGAACACCGGCCCCATCGAGGGCTCGCGCAGGCAGATCATCGCCTTCTTGCCGATGCGGTTCAGCGCGTCGCCGAGCCCCACCGTCGTGGTCGTCTTGCCCTCGCCTGCCGGGGTGGGCGACATCGCGGTCACCAGCACGAGCTTGCCGTCGGCGTGGCCCTGAATCGAATCCAGGTAATCGAGCGACAGCTTGGCCTTGTAATGCCCGTACGGCTGCAGGTGCTCGGCACCGATGCCGAGCCGTTCCTGCGCCACCTCGGCAATGCGCTTCAGCTTGGCCTGTTGCGCAATCTCGATATCGCTCAGCATTCGGTCCGCTCCCCCCGCTCGATGTAACGTTGTTGGTGCTCGGTTCTTCTGATCACATTATCCGGGTTCCGCTTTGTGCGGCAAACAGCGCGCCGGTCGCGGACTCGACCGGCGGTTTGAAAAGCCTAAGAAAATTCTCGCGCGTCGCCGCCGCAATCGTCGATGGCGACTGCGAGGTCAGCTCGGCCAGCTTCTCCGCCACCACCACCACGCGCGCCGGTTCGTTGACCTTGCCACGATAAGGCACCGGCGACAGGTAGGGCGCATCGGTTTCGATCAGCAGCCGGTCCAGCGGAATCTGCGCGACGGTCTGCTGGAGCGATACCGCATTACGAAACGTCACGATTCCGGAATATGAGATGTAGAAGCCCAGCTCCAGCGCCTCCAGGGCGAACTGAAGCGATTCGGTGAAGCAGTGCATCACGCCGCCGACCTGCGCTGCGTTTTCCTGTCTCAGGATCGCCAGCGTATCTTCCGGCGCGGACCGGGTGTGAATGACCAGGGGCTTGCCGGTCTCGCGCGCTGCTCGGATGTGCACCCGGAAGCGGTCGCGCTGCCAGTCGAGCGGTTCCTTAAGCCGGTAGTAGTCGAGGCCGGTCTCGCCGATCGCGAGCACCTTCGGATGCGCGGCGCTTGCCACCAGCTGCTCGATGGTCGGTTCGGTCGACTCGCTGTCCGGATGCACGCCCACGGTGGCGAAGATGTCCGGCTCCGATTCGGCCAGCGCCAGCACGGAGGCGAACTCGTCCATTCTCACGCACACGTTCAGCGCCGTGCTGACGCCGGCATGCCGCATCCGATCGAGAACCCCTGCCCGATCCGCGACCAGCTCGGGAAACGACAGGTGACAGTGGGAGTCGACGTACATGCCGGTGTGAGTCTTTGTGAAGCAAGAGGGTTCTGCGTGCGCCCTTTTCATTGGCTGGGGGAGCGCGAGGGGGCCGCCCAGCCCCCTCGCAGCCGATCCTCCAGCTTTTCGGTCAAGGGCTACGAGGACGTCGAAGCCCTAAGCAGCCGCAGAACGCAAACTTACTATATGGGGAGCGCGAGGGGGCCGCCCAGCCCCCTCGCAGCCGATCCTCCCGCCTTTCGGTCAAGGGCTACAGCGTCGTCGAAGCTGCCACGCTTGCAACGCGAAGGCGCACTATAAGGTGTGAGTGGGTCTGGCTGATCGCAAGGCCGCGCCCAGCGCGTCTTCGATCCGCTTGCGGGCGCTGAAACCGGAGTCGTCGGCCGGAAACTGCACGCCGATGCCCGGTGTCTTGGAGGCACCGGCCCCGGACGGGCTGATCCAGACGACTTTGCCGGCCACCGGAATCTTGGTCGGGTCGTCGAGCAGCGTCAAAATGAGATACACGTCGTCGCCGAGCTGGTACGGGCGATTGGTCGGCACGAAAATGCCGCCGTTCTTGATGAACGGCATGAAGGCCGCGTACAACGCCGCCTTTTCCTTGATCGACAGGGACAGCACCGCGGGCCGGCCGCCGCCCGCGCCGGCCGCGCCGGCGGCACCGGTCTGGGCGAAGTTCGCGCTCATGATGCGGATCTCGAGTCCCGCTCAGTCCTGGGCAGGTGGCCGGGGTCGTTGATCGAACGAACGTAAGACAACAGCATACCCTCGATCGCCAGCTTGGCGTTGAGCGGATGGTCCGCGAAGGAGCGCGCAATGCGCAATTCGGTCATCCATGAACAGGCCTCGGCGACCGGCCATCTGGTCGCGAGCTGCCGCAATGCGGCAACCTCCTGCGGATGATAACGAACGACCCCGGCCAGGCTAAAGGCCAAAAAGTCCCATCCCCAGCGTTGAAACAAAGCGACTGAACCGCCCACGGGCACGTCGCGCGGCACCGCCGCCACGAGCTCGGCGGCGGTCAGCCGGGCGCCTTTGCGCAGCAGCGCCAGCAGCCGATCATGCAATTCGGGCGACAGGCCGTTGCGCTCGCTCTGCGCCGCCAGCAGCGGCGCTCCGCCCGCCTCGATCAGCCGCTGCTGCGGCTGCTCGATACCCTGCTGCTGGAGCCAGCCGATCGCCTCCGCCGGCGGCGGCAAAGCCACGCGCAGCAGCGCGCAGCGCGAGCGCAGCGTGGGCAGCGTCTCATCGACCCGGTGGCTCACCAGCAGAAACACGGTTCGCGGTGGCGGCTCCTCGAGCACCTTCAGCAGCGCGTTGGAAGCCGGCGTGTTCAGGGACTCGGCCGGCTCGATCACGATCACGCGCGGTCCGCCGCGGTGCGTGGTCAGCGTGGCCCATTCGGCGAGTTCTCGGATCTGCTCGATCCGGATCTCGCGGCTGGCGCGCGTGCGCGAATCGGCCCCGGCGGCCTCGCCGTCGAGCCCCGGCGGCGCGCGCCCGTCGGCCTCGGCCAGCACCTGCGGGCGTATGACGCGCAGATCCGGATGATGGCCGGCCGCGATCAGGGCGCATCCCGCGCAGCGCCCGCAGGCGCCGCCCCTGGCCGCCGAAGCCTCGGCGAAGGCGGCGTCGGCTGCGCGCTGCTCGCACAGCAGCGTTTCAGCCGTATCCAGCGCCAGGTCGAGCTTGCCGATGCCGGCCGCTCCGTGCAGCAGCACGGCGTGAACCTGGCGCGCCAGCAGCTGCCCGAGCGACTGGCGCGCCGCGGCTTGCCACGGAAGCGCTTTCAGGCGCGCCATGGCTTGACGCGCTCGACGATGCGCTCGAGGATCTCAGCGCTGGCGCCGGCTCCATCCACGACCAGGAAACGGGACGGCTCGGTCTGGGCCCGCGCCAGGTACGCGTCACGCACTCGCTCGAAGAAGGTGACATCCTCGGCCTCGAAACGGTCCGGCGGGCGCGCCTGCGCTCGCCGGACCGCCGCTCGTCGCGGGTCCAGGTCGACCACGACGGTCAGATCGGGCTGCAGCGTCGGGTGAACCCAGGCTTCCAGACTGGCGATCCACTCGGCCGGGATGCCGCGACCGCCGGACTGGTACGCGTAGGTCGCATCGGTGAAGCGGTCGCACAGCACCCAGTGCCCGGTTCCGAGCGCCGGAACGATGACCTCGTCGATGTGCTCGATGCGGGCCGCGAACATCAGCAGCGTCTCGGTCAGCGGCGACATCGCCTGGCGCAGCAGGATGCCCCGCAGCGCTTCGCCCAGCGGGGTGCCGCCCGGCTCGCGCGTTTCCAGCACGTCGATGCCACCGTGGCGCAGCGCCGCCGCCGTGGCGGTGAGCTGCGTGCTCTTGCCGCTTCCGTCGATGCCCTCGAACGTGATGAAACGTCCTCGCATCGAGGTCAATGCCCAGCTGCCTTCGCCGAGGCTTCGGCGGCCTTGGGCGGACTTGTCGAGGTTACGGCGGCCTTGGCCGCCTTCGTTGAAGCTTCGGCAGCCGGAGCTGCCTTCGCTGAAGTTTGGGCGCCCGGCGCCGCCTTCGCTGAAGCTCCGGCGGCCGGGGCCGGCTTGGCTGAGGTGCCGGCGGCCTTGGCCGCCGTAGCCGCGGCGGGCGCTGAGGCGGACGCGGCCTTGGCCGCCGTAGCCGCGGCGGGCGCCGAGGCGGACGCGGCCTTGGCCGCCGTAGCCGCGGCGGAGGCGGCGGAGGAGGCCCGCACAAAGCGGTCGACCGCGCGCTGGTGCTCGGTGAAGTTCGTCGAGAACTGCGAAGTGCCGTCGCCGCGCGCCACGAAGTACAGATCGTGCGTGGACTCGGGGTTCAGCGCTGCGTCGATCGAGGCCAGGCCCGGCAGGGCGATCGGCGTGGGGGGCAGCCCCGTTCGGAGGTAGGTGTTGTACGGCGTATCGGCCTCCAGGTCCTTGCGGTGCAGCCGTCCGTCGAAGCGGTCGCCCAGGCCGTAGATCACGGATGGATCGGTTTGCAGCGGCATTTTGAGGTGCTGCCGATTGACGAAGACGGCGGCGACGCGGCGCCGCTCGTCGGCTCTGCCGGTTTCCTTCTCGATCAGAGAGGCCATGATCAGGGCCTCGTACGCATTCTGGTACGGCAGCCCAGACGCGCGCGCGTACCAGGCGCGGGCGAGCCGCTCGGCCTGCGTCTGGTAGGCGCGGCGATACAGGTCCATGTCGCTGGAGCCGGGATCGAACACGTAGGTGTCCGGCGCGAACAGGCCCTCGGGGTCCTTCTCTGCCGCGCCGACCGCCTCCAGCAACTGCGCGTCGGTCAAACGGGACGTCTCATGGCGCAGCTCGGCGGTCGCCTCGAGCTGCTCGCGCAGTTCCCGAAACGTGGTGCCCTCCAGCACCGTGAGCTCCTCGCGCAGCACTTCGCCGCGCTTGATCATCGCAATCACGTCCCGCATCGACATGCCGTTTTCTATTTCGTAGCGGCCTGCGCGCAAGGAGTGCGTTGCCCCGCTGGCGCGAGCGGCCGCGACGAACTCGAGCTCGTTCAAGTCGACCCCGGCCGCGCGAATCGCATGCGCGATCGTGCGTGCCGAAGCGCCGTTGGCAATTCGCACCTCGACCCGATCGCCGCGCATCGCCAGCGCGAGCTCGAAGCCGCGCCAGAAATACAGGCCCGCCGCCCCTGCCGCCACCACCAGCACGGACGCCACGCCAAGCCAGCGCAGCGCGCGCGCCAAACCCCCGAATCGCATCGAAACAGTCCGTTCGGCCAATTGGCGGATTTTACGGGGTTCATATAATGACGAATGCGGCGTCGTCTTCCCGGCGCCGGACCGAGGATGGGAATACGATGCCAGAAGATCCCCGCTCCGCCGTCCAGGCAGGCTCCTGGTCGGCCCCGCTCGAGCAGCTGCGCCTGGCCCTTCAGCAGCCGGTGCTGGCGCAGCTGTCCGATTTGGGGGTCGTGGCCGCCAGCGGCGCCGATGCAGCACAGTTTCTGAACAGCCAGCTCACCGTCGATGTGACCGCGATCGACGCTCAGCGCTGGCAGCTGGGCGCATACTGTTCAGTCAAGGGTCGCGTGATGGCGTTGTTCGAGATGCTGCGCAGCGACGAGGGCTTCCTGCTGCTGCTGCCGTTCGAGCGCGCCGAACCGTTGCGCACGGCGCTGACCCGCTACATGCTGCGCTCCAAGGTGCGGCTGCAGGACGCCGGCGCCCAGTGGGCGCTCTTCGGCCTGACCGGTCCCGGAATCGAGGCCGCGCTGCAGGCGGCTGGATTGCAATGCCCGGATGCGCCCTGGACCTGCCGGGAGCAGGAGGGCGGCGCACGGCTGGCGCGCGTTCCGGCTTCGCCGCGCAGCGGCGCTCGCCTGATGCTGCTCGCGCCGGCGGCGGCGGTACCATCGTGGCGTCAGAAACTGGCGGCGGTGGCGCAGGTCGAGCCCGGCGTCTGGTGGTGGTCCAAGATCGATGCCGGCCTGCCGGACGTGTTCAGCGCCACCCAGGAGCGCTTCGTGCCTCAGATGTTGAACCTCGACGTGCTCGGAGGCGTGCATTTCCGCAAGGGTTGTTACCCGGGCCAGGAGGTGGTTGCCCGCAGCCAGTATCTGGGCAAGCTGCGTCGACGTATGGCCCGCGGGCATGCCGACAGCGCTGCGGCCGCGGATGACGTCCTCGGCGCGGACGACGCCGGCGGACCGGTGGGGACGGTCGTGATGGCCGCCTCGTCCCCGGACGGGGGCGTCGATCTGCTGTTGGAATGCCCGAGCGAGCTGGCGCGGGGGGCGCCGCTGCGGATCGGCGGGCCGCAATTGGCCCCGTTGAGCCTGGGCGAGCTGCCTTACCCGATGATCAACCCGACCGCCTGACCGCTAAGGTTGCCGCCACCATGCCTGCGCGCCGACACCTGGGAGGAACCGTCGTCTGCCTAAGCGGACCCGCGGCCGCCATACGATGTGCCTGATCCTGATCGCCTGGCAGACGCATTCCGAGTTTCCGCTGATCGTGGCGGCCAACCGGGATGAGTTCTACGCCCGCCGCACCCGACCGGCATCCTGGTGGGGCCAGGCCGTATCGCTGCTGGCCGGGCGCGACGAAGAAGCCGGCGGAACCTGGCTGGGCATCAACCGGCGCGGCCGCTTTGCGGTCGTTACCAACGTGCGCGCGCCCAACGAGCGCAATCCGCACGCGACCTCGCGCGGGTTGCTGGTGCTGTCGGCGCTGCAGACTTCGCAGTCGATGCGCGAGTGGTTCGACGAATGCGTCTCCCGGGCCCATTCGTTCAATGGCTTCAACCTGGTCGTGGCCGAACCGGTCCCGGTCGCCTCGCGCGGACCGGGGTCCGACATGGTGTACCTGAGCAATCGCCTGGACGATGGCCCGCGCCGTCTGCAGCCGGGGATCTACGGGCTGTCGAATGCGTTTCTCGATACGCCATGGCCCAAGGTCACGCGCGCCGTGACCTCCTTTTCCTGCCAGGTCGCGCAGCGCGTCAGCACCGAGGCCCTGCTGGGCCTGATGGCCGACCGGGAACTGGCCGGCGAGCTGGAGCTGCCCTCCACCGGAATTCCGCGCGACTGGGAACGAGCCCTGTCCGCGATCCAGATCCGCGCCAACGGCTACGGCACCCGGGCCACGACGGTCCTGACGGTGCGGCGCGACGGCCTGGTCGGCTTTGTCGAGCGCAGCTTCGACGCGGCCAACCCGGACGTCTATTCCGACCGCCGCTACGAGTTCATGATCGACGGGGCCACGCCCAGCCCGGCCGGATTCGGCGACCGCGGCAAGGGCCAGCAGCAGTCCTAGCGCGCCGTCACAGCACGGCCCGCATCGCGATGTGCACGATGCTGGCGTCGTCGAATTCGGAACCGACCGCCACAAAACCGAAGCGCCGGTAAAACGCCTGGGCCATCACCTGCGCGGACAGCTCCACCTGCCGATGCCCGCGCTCGCGCGCCGCCTGCATCAGCGTCAGCAGCAGCGCAGCGCCGACCCCTTTCCCGCGGGCCTGCCGCACCACCGCCATGCGCCCGATGCGTCCGTCCGGCAGCAGGCGGCCCGTGCCCAGCGGGGCGTCCGCCGCCTGCCACGCCAGCGCGTGCAGGCACAGCGGATCGGTCTCGTCGATCTCGAGTTCGGGCGGCACGCCCTGCTCGTCGACGAACACCTCGAACCGGATCCTGCGCGCCGCCTCTCCGAGGTCCTCCCAGGAACCCAGTTTCACCTGGACGCTGCCCTTCATGCTGCGCTTTGACTCCCCTCTCCCCTTGGGGAGAGGGGCTGGGGGTGAGGGGCCGTTAGGGTCATTTCCACCTAACTTCTCCCCTTGGGGAGAGGGGCTGGGGAGAGGGGCTGGGGGTGAGGGTTAACGAGCGCCCTTTTTTGCATCGCCGGCGACCACGACCGTCATCTTCGACAGATCCAGGTACTTGTGAACGACCGACAGCAGCTGCTCGGCGGTAACGGCGTCGAGATGGCTTTCGAACTGCCGGCTGAATTCGTAGGTGCGGTCCAGATCCAGGTTGCCGGTCCAGCCGGCCGCCAGCGCGCCGTCCTCGGAGCGTCCCAGCACGTGTTCCTGGTGGTAGCCCTGCTTGGCCTGACGGATCTCGTCCTCGGTGAAGCCGTCGTGCAGCACGCGCTCCAGCTCTTCCTTGACCTCCTGCTCGACCCGGTTCACGTTCTGGGGCGCGGAGATCGCGGAAACGGCCCAGTAGCCGGCTCGGTCGCGACCGCTGATCCGCAGTCCGGCCCCGATCCCGTATGACAGCCCGTCCTTCTGGCGAATCCGATCGACCAGCCGGTTGTGCAGGCCGGAGCCGCCGCCGATGATGCGGGTGGCCAGCGCCAGCGCGGGCGCGTCTGCGTCGTCGTCGCGCATGTCGACGTTGATGCGCGTGCTGTAGAACGCGTTTTCCTTGTCGGGTGTGTCGATGAAGATCCGTTGTGGCGGCACCACCGCCACGTCGTTCAGCAGCCGCTGATACGGCGCTTTCGATTTCCACGAGCCGAACCGTTCCACCAGCAGCGGCTCGATCGCCTCTGGGTCGAAGTCGCCCACCAGCGCGATCTCGCCACGCGCCGTTCCCCAGAAGCGATCGAAGAAGCTGTGCAGGTCGGCGAGCGTGGTGTTCTTGACGCCTTCTATGCGTTCGGTCAGCGCAATGTAGCGGCGCGGATCGCCCGCCGGATAGATATTGAAATGGGACTGGATCGCGTCGCGTGCACGCTCGGCCGGGTCGTCCAGCTTGCTTTGCAGACTGGTCAGCAGCTCGCGTTTGAGCTGGTCGAATTCCGTTTGCGGAAAGCTCGCGTCCTGGAGCACCGACTCGACCAGCTTCAAGGCGTCGGCCACGGTCGCCCGCGTGGCCTGGAAGTTCATCAGCTCGCCGGTGACCTTCAGGCGGGTGAACTCGTCGTCGATCTGCTGCCGGCTCAGGTTGACGGTGCCGCGACCCAGCATGTCCTGCGCCAATTCACGCGCGAACGTCCGCCCGTTCAGCGTCTGCAGGTCCCCGAACTGAAACGACATCGCCACGTTGACGGTGCCGCCCTTGGTCTTCTTCGGCAGCAGCGCAATCTTCAGATCGCCGGCGCGCACGATCTTCGTGCGGGCGTCGATGTTCTGCGGGCTCGGATCGAAGCGCTCTCCGGCCTCGGTGGCCGCGTGCGGAGCGAAGTCCTTGAGCATCTCCTCCACCGGCAGCGGGGCGGGGATCTCGGCGCGCTGGGGCGCGCTTTCCGGCAGGAAGATGCCGACCGTGCGGTTGTCGCGTTTCAGGTAGCGCTGCGCAGCCGCCACCACGTCGGCGGCCTCGACGCGCTCGGTGGCATCGCGGAACAGGAAAAACAACCGCCAGTCGCCCTGCGCGATGTAGTCCGACAGGGTGACGCCGAAACCCTGAGGGTCGGCCAGGGCCCGCTCGGCGTCGGTCTGTTCGGACCGGCGCATCCGATCCATCTCGGCGCGGGTCGGGGCGTTCTGCGCCAGCGAGTGCTCGACCACGTCGATCAGCCGGTCGCGCGCCCGCTCGATCGAATCGCCGGGCTTGACGATGGCGCCGAATACGATCACGCCCGGGTCGTGCAGGAACATCGGATCGGCGAACACCTGCGCCGCCAGACCCGTTTCCACCAGCTCGTGGTGCAGCCGGCCGCTGGGCGTCTCGCCCAGGATATCGGCCAGCGCCGACAACGCGACCGTATCGGCGCTGCGGCCGGCCGGGATGTGATAGCCGACCAGCACGATCTGGGTGTCGCCCTTGCGCCGCACCGTCACGCTGCGCTCGCCGTCCTGCGTGGCTTCGACCGTCCATTGCGGCGGCAGCTCGCGCTTGGGCCGTGCGATGCGGCCGAACGTGTCTGCGATCAGCTGCAGCGTGGGGTCGATCTCGAAGTGGCCTGCGATGATCAGCACGGCGTTGTCGGGCTGATAGTAGGTCCGGTAAAACGCCTTCAGATTCTCGATGCGCACGTTCTCGATGTCGCTGCGGGCGCCGATCGTCTCCTTGCCGTACGAATGCCACTCGTACATGGCCGACAGCAGGCGCTTGAACAGCACGTCGATCGGATCGTTCTCGCCTTTCTCGTACTCGTTGCGCACCACGGTCATCTCGGAGTCCAGATCCTTGCGGGCGATGAACGAGTTGGTCATCGCATCGGCCTCGCGCCGCAACGCCCAGTCCAGGTTGTCGTCGCTCGCCTGGAAGGTCGAGAAGTAATTGGTGCGGTCGTAGCTGGTCGATCCGTTGTTGCGAAAGCCGCGCGCGGAAAACTCGCGGTCCGGATCCGGAAAGTGCGTCGAGCCCTTGAACATCAGGTGCTCGAGCAGATGGGCCATCCCGGTTTCGCCGTAGCTTTCCATCCGCGATCCGACCAGATAGGTGACGTTGACGGTCACCGTCGGTTTGGACAGGTCCGGATACAGCAGAACGCGCAGTCCGTTAGCCAGCCGGTACTCCGTGATGCCCTCCACCGAGGGTCCCTGGCTGACGCCGGCCGGCAGCTCCGCCCACACCGGAGCGGCCAGGTTCAGACCGAACAAGGCCAGCGCGGCCCACCGCTTGATCGAGCGCTTCATTGGTTGCTGTCCGGGCGGTCCGCTGGCACCAAGACACGGCCGCCGAATGTCGATGGAAAGCGTGATTGTGCCGGATCGGCCAGGGCCAACCGGCTAGAATGCGGCTGCGTGCGAGCGTGGGCTTCGAGCTTCGAGCCATAGAGCCGCCTGCCGCTGCGGCCGTTCGCTGAGTCAATCCAGGCTTTCCCGCCGGAAATCGAACTTGAAGATATTGCTCGATCTGCTGCCCGTGGTCGTTTTCTTCGCGGTGTTCCGGATTGCCAGAGCGTCCCCGCACATGGCGCAGGCCTGGGCCACCGCCCTGCTCGGGACAATGCCGGCCGCCGGCGAGGCCGTCTCCGACGTGGTGCCGGTGATCCTGGCGAGCGCGTGCGCGATCGTCGCGACCGTGATCCAGGTCGGCTGGCTGCTGATACGGCGCGCCACCGTGTCGGCCTCGGTCTGGCTCAGCGCCGTGTTGATCGTGGTCTTCGGCGGCCTGACGGTGTGGTTGCAGAACGAGTGGTTCATCAAGTGGAAACCGACCCTCCTCTACTGGGCCTTCGCCGCCGTGCTGGCCGGCGGGCGGTGGATCTGGAAGCGCAACCTGCTGGGGGTGCTCTTTTCCAGTGAGCTGCAGTTGCCCCCCGTCGCGTGGGACCGTCTGCTGATCGCGTGGGCCGCCTTTTTCCTCGTGCTGGGCTGCCTGAATCTGGTGGTCGCCTACCAGTTCAGCACGGGCGCGTGGGTCAACTTCAAGACGTTCGGACTGCTGGGCCTGACGATCGTCTACTCGATCTCCACGGGCGTTTATGTCGCGCGGCACTTGAAGGAACCGAGCAATGGCTGACGCGATCGTCGATGCGATCCGCGGCCTGCTGCAGCCGCTCGATCCGATCGAGCTGCAGATCGAGGACGAAAGCGACCGGCACGCGGGGCACGCGGGCGCACGGGACGGCGCCCGCCATTTCCGGATGCGGCTGGTCAGCCCCCGCTTTCCGGGTCTGACCCGACTTCAGCGCCACCGGCTGGTGTATGATTGTCTGGATAGCCTGATCCCGCGCCGTATCCACGCGCTGGCGATGACCTTGCTCAGCCCCGAGGAGGCGGCGGCGGCAGGGAACAATCCACCTCCATCCCGAGAGTCATCCTGATGCCCCGAATCACCGTATTTCTTCTTGCGGCCCTGGCTGCCGGATCGGCGCTTGCGCAGAACGCCGCACCCACGCCCAACACCGCCCCGCCGAAGGCCGACAAGGCCGCTGCCCCGAGCGTCGGCAACGTCGCCATGGTCAACGACAAGCCGATCACGAAGGCGACGGTCGACCAGTTCGTCCAGCAACTCGGTCAGCCCGACACGCCCGAGCTGCGCGACAAGATCAAGGAACAACTGATCGAGCGCGAGGTGTTCCTGCAGGAGGCCACCAAGCGCGGCATCCCGGACCGGGCGGACGTGAAATTCCAGCTCGACTTCGTGCGCAAGACCGCGATCATCCAGAACCTGTTCCGCGACGAGCAGAAAAAGCACCCTGTCACCGACGAGCAGGTGCAGGCCGAGTATGACAAGCAGAAGGCCTCGCAGGGCGACAAGGAGTATCACGCGCGTCACATCCTGGTCGAGAAGGAGGACGAGGCCAAGGACGTCATCGAGCAGCTGAAAAAGGGAACCAAGTTCGAGGACCTCGCCAAGAGATCGAAGGACCCGGGCTCGGGCAGCCGCGGCGGCGACCTGGGTTGGGCCGCGCCGAGCGCGTACGTGAAGACCTTCTCCGACGCGATGATCAAGCTCGAGAAGGGCAAGTACACCGAAGTGCCGGTGCAGACGCAGTTCGGATACCACGTGATCCTGCTGGAAGATGTGCGCCAGACCCAGTTTCCGGCGCTCGACCAGGTCAAAGGCCAGATCAGCGAATCGATCCAGAACCGCCAGGCGCAGGCTTTCGCCGAAGAGCTGAAGAAGAAGGCGAAGATCCAGTAACAGGCAAGGCCGGTTCGCAATGGCAAAAGGGGCGCTCAAGCGCCCCTTTTCATTGGAGCACGCGCACGATCAGCCGGCGCTGAATGGCAGCGAGCGCCGCCGCTCCCCGGTCAGGGTGAAGAGGGCGTTCGCCAGCGCCGGCGCGATGGGCGGCGTTCCCGGCTCGCCCACTCCGCCGGGCGGGCGGTCGCTCTGAACCAGGTGGGTCTCGACGGTCGGCGCCTGGTCCATCCGCAGCACCGGGTACTGCGGGAAGTTGCTCTGCTCCACGCGCCCCTCGCGGATCGTGATGCGCTCGCCAAGGGCGGCGCTCAAACCGAAGATCACGGCGCCTTCCATCTGCTGCGCGACCAGTTGCGGATTGACCACCGTGCCGCAGTCAATCGCGCACACCACGCGGTGCACGCGCGGGCGCCCGTCCTGCATCGAGACCTCGGCCACCTCGGCCACGATCGAGCCGAACGACTCGTGCAGCGCCAGGCCACGGGCGCGCCCGGCCGGCAGCGCACCACCCCAATCGGCCTTTTGCGCCGCCAGTTCGAGCACCTTGCGATGACGGGGATGCCGTTGCAGCAGCGACAGCCGAAACTGCAGCGGGTCGGTCGCGGTGGCGTGCGCCAGCTCGTCGATGAACGACTCGGTGAAAAAAGCGTTGTGCGAGTGACCGACCGAGCGCCAGTTGCCAATCGGCACCCTGGAGGCGACGCGAACGTGGCTGCAGTGCCGCAGCTCGAATTCGTACGCCTGGTCAAAATGGCCCTCGGCGGTGGTGGCATCGGGCGGCTCCAGCCGCATGAGCGGAAATGCCCGCCGCAGAAATTGCGGTCCGATCGCATCCGATGCGGTCCGACTGACCCAGGCGAATGCGCGCCCGGCCGCGTCGGTGCCTGCGCGGAAGCGCGCCGCGGCCGCCGGCCGGTAGAAGTCGTGGCCGAAGTCTTCTTCACGCGACCACAACACCTGCACCGGAGCGGGCGCGAGCTGCAACGCCAGCTCGATGGCCGGCACCAGATAGTCGCTTTCCAGACGCCGGCCGAAGCCGCCCCCGAGCTGCGTGACGGTCAGGTCGATCCGGTTCAGGGCCAGGCCGCTGTAACGCGCGGCCACGCGCCGGGCAACGCTGGCGGCCTGCGTCGGCGCCCACAGTTTCAGCCGCCCGTCCACCCACTGCGCCGTGCAGTTCATCGGCTCCATCGTCGCGTGCGCCAGCCAGGGCGCCTCGTACTGCGCCTGCACGACCCGTGGCGCCGATTGCAGCGCCCCGATCGCATCGCCGCGTTCGAAAAACACCCAGCCGTCGGCCCGGTCGAGTCCCTGGTGCATCTGCTGCAGCAGGCGATCGCCGTCCAGCGCCCCGCCGTCGCCCGGGTCCCATTCCACGTGGATCGCAGCGAGCGCCTGCTGGGCCTGCCAGGTGCTGCGGGCGACCACCGCGATCCCCGGTGCGCCGCCGGCGCCGCCC
>Ga0210408_10000545_pt1 | contig 47009 bp, 33 predicted proteins | sample IncBWH4MmetaG_FD_155471 | JGI IMG/M metagenome (GOLD analysis project Ga0210408, IMG submission 155471) | Forest soil microbial communities from Barre Woods Harvard Forest LTER site, Petersham, Massachusetts, United States - Inc-BW-H-4-M | ecosystem: Environmental > Terrestrial > Soil >...
GGATGCGCTCGGTGGTCGTGGTCTTGCCGGCGTCGATATGCGCCATGATACCGAAATTGCGGTAGTCTTCGATGGCATGTTGGCGGGGCATGGTCTATTCCCTTGATTTCCGTTCGGTTCGCCGGCTCACCAGCGATAGTGCGAAAAGGCACGGTTGGCTTCCGCCATCCGGTGCACGTCTTCACGCTTCTTGACCGCGTTCCCCCGGTTGTTCGACGCGTCAAGCAGCTCGGCGGAGAGCCGCTCCGTCATCGTCTTTTCATTGCGGTCGCGCGCGGCCGAAATCAGCCAGCGGATGCCGAGTGCCTGGCGCCGCACCGTGCGGACCTCGACCGGCACCTGGTAGGTGGCGCCGCCGACGCGGCGGGAGCGCACCTCGATGGTCGGCATCACGTTCTCGAGCGCCTGCTCGAACACCGTCAACGGGTTCTGCTTGGTCTTGGTCTCGATGATGCCCAGCGCGCCGTAGACGATGGTCTCGGCGACCGACTTCTTCCCGGCATACATCACCGAGTTCATGAACTTCGTGACGACGATATTCCCGAACTTCGGATCCGGGAGCACTTCACGCTTTTCGGCAGAATGGCGACGTGACATCTGTTCTCTTCCTTCGGTCCGCGCGGCTTACTTGGGCCGCTTGGCGCCATACTTCGAACGGCGCTGCTTGCGGTTCTTGACGCCCTGGGTATCCAGCACGCCGCGGAGAATGTGGTAGCGCACGCCGGGCAGATCCTTGACGCGGCCGCCGCGGATCATCACCACCGAGTGCTCCTGAAGATTGTGGCCCTCGCCGGGGATGTAGCCGATCACCTCGAAACCGTTGGTCAGGCGCACCTTGGCGACCTTGCGCAGCGCCGAGTTAGGCTTCTTCGGCGTCGTCGTGTAGACGCGCGTGCAGACGCCGCGCTTCTGCGGCGATTGCTGCAGCGCCGGCACCTTCTTGCGCGACTTCTGCACGACGCGCGGACTTGCGATCAGCTGGTTGATCGTCGGCATCTTGGCCTTCACCTTCTCAAAAGTTCGCGCGAAACCGTCATCGGCTCCGCAAATTCCTGTCCGGGTATCCGCCCTGCATGCGAAAGCCCCACGCAAAGCGAAAGCGCGCCAGCCGCTCATTGCTGAGCGGAAAGCGCTTCGACGCCACAGAGGACCTCAAGCCGCCGGCCGGTTGGCTCATCGCCGTCCCGCCGCGAGACCTGAGGTCATGCATCCGAGTTCGATCTCAAGAGGACGCGCTCAAGAGAACTAAAATCGTCCTGGCATTGCCTAGCTACAATCGACAGCGTTTGAGCGGCATTCGTCGAGGGTGGTGCCCGTGACAACCTAAAATTGGCTGAGCGGGTGATCCGTTCCGACGCTGGCGTTGCTCACCGCCTGTCGTTAAGTGCGCGCCTTGTATAAGCCGTGGATAAGCAAGTCAAGGCGAAACGACAGTCGAACACGCAACACGAAATGGTTCTTTTGCCTGCACGATTCAAGATCGCGACGTGCACGGACGAGACCGCGCGATCGGTTACGTTGGCGCACAAGGGTCTCGGCTCGACCGATCAAATCGGTCGAGCCGGGTGAGTGCCCTGCAATTTATACCCGGGCAATAATCAACCGTCGCCAGGATAAGGCTTTGTTTGCCTCTGCTGAGGCAATGTTCGGGCTTGAAAACACCTGGACGCTGCCTTGGACGCAACCTTGGTCCCATGAAGTACACCGACATCGCGATCATTGGTGGGGGTCTGGCCGGCTCGACCGCAGCCGTCATGCTCGGACGTGCGGGCGTACCTGCCGTCCTCGTCGACCCGCATCGGGCCTATCCGCCCGACTTTCGCATCGAAAAGCTCGGCGGGCACGAACAGATCGCGCGCCTTCAGTCAACCGGCCTCGCCGACGCGGTGCTGCGAAGGGCCACCCATGACGGGGTGAACTGGATCGCGCGCTATGGCGTCCTGCTCGACAAGCCGCCGAGCCTGCAGTTCGGGATCATGTACGACGACCTCGTCAACACGATCCGGGCGGAAATTCCCGACCAGGTCGAGACCATCGTCGCCAAGGCGGCGTCGATCTCGGCGAGCGCCGACCGGCAGAGAATCACGCTCTCGAATGGCGAGAGGATCTCGGCGCGACTCGCCGTGATTGCGAACGGGCTGAATGTGGGGCTGCGGCACGCGCTCGGCATCGAGCGCAAGATCGTCAGCCGCTGTCACTCGGTGTCGATCGGCTTCGATCTCGTCCCGCTCGGCCGCGCCGCTTTCCCGTTCCCGGCGCTCACCTATTTCTCGGAACGTCCGGCCGACCGGATTCCCTACATCACCCTCTTTCCCATCGGCAGCCGGATGCGCGCCAACCTGTTCGTTTATCGCGAGGCGGATGATCCCTGGCTGCGGGAACTCCGGCGTGCGCCGGTCGAAACCCTGAACGCCGCGCTGCCGAGGCTGAAGCGCCTCACCGGCGCTTTTGGCGTGGCGGGCGAGATCAAGATCCGGCCCGCCGACCTCCAGGTCAATTCGGGCTATCGCCGGCCGGGCATCGTCCTCGTCGGCGACGCCTTCAGGACCACCTGTCCGGTCACCGGAACCGGCAGCGACAAGGTCTTCACCGACGTCGAACGGCTCTGCAACGTGCATATTCCGGCGTGGCTTGCGACCGAGGGCATGGATGAGGCGAAGATGGCGGCCTTCTACGACGACCCGGTGAAGACGGCCTGCGACGCCTGGTCGGAGGCCAAGGCGTACAATTTCCGCAAAGTGTCGATCGATAACGGCCTTCACTGGCGCGCGCAGCGTCTTGCGCGGTTCTCGATGTGGTTTGCAAAAGGTCAGAAGCGGTGGCTCGGCAACGCCTTCCGTCGGCCGCGTGGCCTGACCGCGCGGCAGGCCCATCCGGCCGAGTGAAATTTGCGGCCTCAGACCAGCGCCAGGACGACTCCACCGAGCGCGCCGGTGACGACCACGACCAGCGGCGGCGCCCGCCACGCCACCAGCAGGACAAAGCCGATCAGGGCGATAGCGAAATCTCCTGATGTTTTCACCGAACTCGTCCACACCGGATCGTAGAGCGCGGCAGCGAGAATCCCGACCACCGCCGCGTTGATGCCGCGCATCGCCGCCTGAACGCCCAGGCGGGTGCGAAGCGCGTCCCAGAACGGCAGCGTGCCGATCAGGACGAGAATGCCAGGCAGGAAGATACCGACTAGGCCTACAATGGCGCCTGTAAGTCCGTTCGGCGTCGCGTGCGCCACCGCCCCAAGATAGGCCGCAAAGGTGAAGAGCGGCCCGGGAACCGCTTGGGCTGCGCCGTAGCCGGCGAGAAATGCATCATCGCCGACCCAGCCGGGCGCCACGAAGGCTTCGCGCAGCAGCGGCAGCACGACATGGCCACCGCCGAACACCAGCGCGCCCGAGCGATAGAACGCCGCGAACAGGTCGAGCCCGGTCGAGAGACGGCCCTGCACAAGCAGCAAGCCGACCAGCAGGACCGCGAAGGCGGCGAGCGCCGCAATTCCGGCCGATCGCGACACCGGCATCGTCACATGGCCTGAAGCCACCGGCGGCGCTCCGCGACACAGAAGGAGGCCGGTAAGCCCGCCGAGCAGGATCGCCGTGATCTGCGCGAGCGATGACGGACTGAACAGAATGATCAGCGCCGCAACGGCTGAAATCGATGCACGCTCCCGATCGGGGCTGAGCGAACGCGCCATGCCCCAGACCGCCTGCGCGACGATGGCAACCGCGACCAGCTGGAGCCCATGCAGCAGGCTGGTTCCGATGACACCGCCGAGCGAGCCCACGCCATCGGCAAACAGCACCAGCGCAATCGCCGACGGCAGGGTGAAGGCGGTCCAGGCCGCCAGGCCGCCGAGATAGCCGGCCCGCATCAGCCCGATGGCAAAGCCGGTCTGGCTACTTGCCGGCCCCGGCAGGAACTGGCACAGCGCCACCAGATCGGCAAAGGCCTGCTCATCGAGCCAGCGCCGGCGAACGACGAATTCCTCGCGGAAATAGCCGATGTGGGCGATCGGTCCGCCGAAACAGGTCAGGCCAAGCTTGAGATAGATGAGCAGGACCTCGCCCGCCGTGCCCTTGCCCGGCGACGGCGGCGCCTCTCCGAGGGTCGTCATGCGATGTCCCCTGCTCTCCAACAACGGTCAAACGTAGTTGAACAGGGCCATGAAACCGAAGTCCATGTGCAACTGCTGATGACAGTGGAAGAGGGTCGGCCCGGGGTTATCGGCGAGAAAATCGACCTCGGCCTCCTGGTAGCCGCCCAGCATCACCACGTCCTTGATGACCCCCGATGTCGACCTGCCGCCAATCCTGATCAGCTCGAAACTGTGGCGATGCAGGTGCAAGGGATGGATGTCGTCACTGGCATTGCGGAATCTTAGCCGGTAGCGCCTGCCCGCATGAATCGGGACCGCCGGCTTCATCGTTTCCATGGAAAACGCTTGACCGTTGACGGTCCACTGATTGAATCCCTCCAGCGCCGCATTGTGTTTCAAGAAGGTGAATTCGATGGTCTCGTCGAGAGCTGGCCCGGGCCCGGCACCGGCATGGCCGAACAGGCTGTAGTCCCAGCGGTGCGGTCTTGGCGCGATCCATTGCGGCTTGCCGTTATGCTCGGCGTATTCGACGACGATTCCCATCCCGCGGCGGCGATCGTCGTCGGCAAGGTCGCCCATCACCCAGACGCCGGGATGCTTCATCTCGACCAGGGCCGAGATCCGCTCGGCGGTGCCGAGCCAGAGCAGCGGCACCTCGGCCTGTGTCGGCACCGGATTGCCGTCGAGCGCAACAATCTTGAAACTGTGGCCCGGCAGCGCCAGGCTGCGGATCTCGGTTGCGCTGGCGTTGAGCACGTGAAACAGCACCCGCTCGCCTTGCTTGACGCGTATGGGTTCGCCATGGCCGAGCATCCGGCCGTTGATGGCAAACAGATCATAGCCGACTTCGAAGCCCTTGGTTTTTTCCTTCGCCTCGGCGTCTGCGGCCTTCCCCATCTCCTGTAGCGCCTTGACTGGGCTGCCCGCCAGCGCTTCGCGCGCCATGTCGCCGCCCTGGCTCAGGGTCGGCGAAAACTCCTTCAGCACCAGGAAGATTTCGCGGTCGTAAGCACCGGCATTGGTCTTCGGCTCGATATAGACGGGTCCCATCTGGCCGGTATAGGTGCCGCGGTTGAGGTCGCTGCCGGCCACGACGTGGGTGTGGTAGAAGCGAAAGCCTGCCGGTTTTGGCGTGAACGCGATCCGCCGCGTGCCATGGGCCGGCACGGTGGACGACCCCTCTTCCGCGGCTCCGTCGACATCACTCGGAATCATCTGCCCGTGCCAATGAACGAGTTCAGGCGTGTCGGTGTCGTTATGGATGTCGACGACCGCGCGCTGTCCTTCATTGAAGCGCAACAGCGGCCCCGGAAACTGTCCGTTGTAGAGCGTGGTGGAGACGATGTGCTCGGGCGCAAGCTCCACGAGCCCGGTGGCGATTCGCAGCGTGTGGTCGGCCTTCTCCGCGGCCTGGTCATCGGCGCGTGCCAGAGGGCCCGATCCACCAGCAAGCACAACAGCAGCGGCGTTCCTGAGCAGGGTGCGTCGATCGATCAGCACGGCGATCTCCCGAGTTCCCGGACCCCGGGGTCGATGCTAGCGACAGTTGACGCGGCCTGTCGATGCGCAATCTCTTGATGGCAAGCGGCCTGCCTCAGCGCGCCAGCGCGCGCCGGAGACCCCCGCAGCTATTCCTCATCGTCATCATCATCATCGTCATCGTCTTCGGCCCGACCGGCGGCGCCGTGAGGCGTATGGCTCTGGTCGTCCCAGAGCTTGCGATAGACGCCGTTCTGCGCCAGCAGTTCCTCATGTGAGCCGCGCTCGATCGCGCGCCCGCCCGAGATCACGATGATCTCGTCCATCTCGACCACGGAGGTGAGCCGATGGGTCGACCAGATCATGGTCCGCCCTGCGGCAACCTTCAGCAGTGTGCGGTTGATCGCAGCCTCGGTGGTCTGGTCGAGCGCCGACGTCGCCTCGTCGAGCAGGAGCACCGAGGGGTTGCGGATGACCGCGCGGGCGATCGCGATCCGCTGCCGCTGTCCGCCGGACAGGGTGTCGCCGCGCTCGCCGACGATGGTATCGTATTTCTGCGGCAAGCTCATGATGTAGCGGTGGATTTCGGCCTTGCGCGCGGCTTCCTCGACCTCCGCGTCGGTGCCGCCCTCCTTGCCGAGCCGGATGTTCTCCCGGATCGACATGTTGAACAGCATGTTCTCCTGGAACACGACCGCCATGCTGCTGCGCAGCGATTCCTTGGTCACCTTGCGGATATCGACGCCGTCGATGGTGATGCGGCCTTCGTCGGGCACGTAAAGACGCAGGATCAGGTTGAGCAGCGTGCTCTTGCCCGAGCCGCTCGGGCCGACGATCGCAATGGTCTTGCCGACATCGAGCCTGAGGCCAAAGCCGTCGAGCACCGGCGTCGGGCTGCCCTCATAGCTGAAGGTGACGCGGTCGAAGGTGATGTCGTGCGTGATTCGCGGCAGGTCCGGCGCCCCCGGCCGGTCCGCGCCGCGCGTCGGCTCGTCGAACAGTTCCTGGATGTGGCGCACCGCCGCCGCCGACTGGATCGAGACCGGAATGAAATGCATGACATGGGCGATGTTGTAGGACACCTCCCAAAATGCGCTCTCGAAGGTGACGAAGGTGCCAATCGTGATCTGGCCCTTGGTCGCGAGATAGGCGCCGAGCGCAAGCACCACGAGGTGCAGCAGCAGCACCGAGATCGTGACCGTCCGCTCCACCATGGTCGAGAGAAACGCGGCAGCGGCGATCTTGCGGCGCGCCTCGTCGTTGCGCAGCGTGAACCAGCCGAAGACCTTGCGGTGCAGGCTGAATGCCTTGATCACGGCTTGCGCGGCGATGTTCTCCTGCACGATGCCGAGCAGCGCTGATTCGTTGAGCTTCTGCTCGTAATTGGCGTGCACCGCCTTGGGCGTCAGGATTCGCGGCCCGATCAGCGTGATCGGGAACACCAGGAGCGCCACCGCGGCGAGCTGCCAGTTCAGAAACAGCATCAGGATGATGCCCGCGATCAATTCGAAGAACGGCAGGACCGCGCTGTTGGCAAGGCCCTTGACCGAGCCTTCGAAGGCCGAGAGATCGACGGAAAAGCGCGACAGGATTTCGCCGCGCTTGGTGCGGGCGAAATAGGCCGCCGGCAGGTTCTGGACGTGCTCGAAGATGCGTGCGCGCACATCCGAGATCAGGGCCGCGGCCAACCGCGCGTCCCAGCGCTCGTACCAGACCGCGACGATCGAGGTCACGATCCCTGCCGACGCCAGCACGCCGAGAATTTTGTAAAGCGCCTGGAAATCCTCTTCGCCGAGCGCGTCGTCGATCAGGAATTTGAGGCTGAGCGGCATGATGACGTTGAACAGCGTCTCGACCATGACGCCGAGGCCGACGAACACCAGGATGGTCTTGTAGTTGGCAAGATAGGGCTTGACGAAGCGGTAGACGGTGGCGAGCGCGCCGGCTGCTTCTCGCGCGGTAAAGACGACGAGATCCTCCTCATCATCGTCGTCCTCGAGCGCGGGTTCGACCTCGAATTCGTCGTCTTCATCATCGTCGGACGGGGGCGGCGCTGAGGTCGGCCCGTCGCCGATCACGCGCGCGGCGGCGCCGGTCGGCGCCAGCTTGTCGCCTTCACCCTCGGCAGCGGCGGGGTCGTTGGCCGCGGCGGTCGGCTTCTCGTTCTGTTTCAGAGGTTTGGACGCCATTCAACCAACCGATGCTGCACGGCCGCCATGACCGCCTGGGGTGACGCAATACTGTTCGCAAAATGCCAGCTGCGCCCCGACTCTATGCGATTGACATGCTTTCAGCAAAACCAACGGGTGGAAGCTAAGGATCCGGCACAGCCTTCGGTCTGCGCTGTCGTGAACGGCCGCGAGCCGCGCGACGGTCGCCCCGCTTCAGGTCCACCAGCTCAGTCGTCGTCCTCGACCTTGTCGAAGAACGAATAGCGCAGACTGTCGGAATCCGCGTACCACCGCCCCGGCCCCTTGTTGGCAGCCAGTGTCGCCGTCCAAAGCGCGTCGGTGCAGTCGTGGCGGTGCATCGACAGATCGAACCCGTTGCCGAAGAACAGCTCCGACCATTCCCACCAGGTGCCGAGCTTCTTGACGCCGCGCAACAGGTCGTAGCGGTCGATCAGCGCCGGCGCCATGTCCGAGGTGACCGATCCGAACACCAGACCCTGCTTGGCCACGCGATGCAGTTCGCGGACGGCACGCACCGCCTGCTTTTCCGAGACGTGGCACAGCGAGGTCTCGAACACGATGTCGAAGGCGTTGGCCTTGAACGGCATGTCGGTGATCGAACCGAGCTTGTTGTACTTCTTCAGCACCTTCGGCGTCCGGCCGTGGATCAAGCGGTTGTTCTCGATGCCCCAGGCATCGATCCCGCGCTCGCGCAGCGCGCCGACAAGCTCGCCGCTGGCGGAACCTGCCACCAGAAGCCTGGTGCCTTGCGCTTTGTTCCAGACGATCCTGACCATCTCGGCGAGGTAGTCCGGATCGGTGAAGTGGTTCCAGACCTCATGATAAGGACCAAGACCGCGGTAGTCGTCGAAATAGTCGCGATCGATCTTGTCCGACCCGGGTTTGTCGCCATGCCCCTTGGCCCGGCGCAGCCGCATCATCTCGGTGACGACGATATCGGTGGCGGCATCGGAGGAGTCGAGCAGCCCGTTGAGCGTCGAATCGAACAGATAGTCGCCAACCAGCACGATCCCCGGATGCTGCTTCGGTTCAGGCCGGTGGTTGGTCATGACGTCGCGCGCGGGCAAGCCGCCGGGCAACGCGTTGACCGACGACAGCCAGCGATGGATCTTGCCTTCCTGGAAATGCGCGCGGGCATCGCCGAGCGCTGGGGGCAGCGACTTCAAGGCGGCTGCGATCAGCTCCTGATCGGTGAGGTTGGCGAAGGCCAGTGCATCGGAACCGGCGATCAGGAAATTCAACACGCCGTGCCGGCCGACGTCATGGCGCGCGCCTTCGTTATAGACGCAGCAACCGCCGAAGGCTTCCGACATGAACCAGGCGCCCGGAATCTTCTCACCCCAGAACGGCGCATCGAACAGCAGCGACACCCGCAGATAATGCGCCGGCCGGTCGAAATAGGCGACGTGCTTGACCATCGACCTGCGCAGGGCCTCGCCTTCCCAGCCGAGCGTGGCGAGCCAGGAATGCGGCAGACAGACCAGCACCAGGTCGAACTCCCGCGCTTCCGGACCCTTGCCGTTCATCATGTTGAGCTGGTAGCGGCCACTTGCCGTCTTGCCAACCTTGAGAACCCGGTGATTGAGCTGAATGTCGGCATTGACCTCGGACTGCAGGCACTCGATCAGCTGCTCATTGCCGTTCTGGATCGAGTACAGCCCGATATAGCCGTCGACGTCCATCACGTAGTTCTTGAGCGCGTTCAGCCCGTTGGTGTTGTGGCTCTCGGTCGCGATGTCGGACCGCGCCATCACCTTGAGGAAGCGTCTGGCGGTTGCGTCGTCGACCTCCTTGTCGAGCACCTCTTCGGCCGTCACATAGGCCCAGGGATGTTCGTTGTCGTGGGCGCCGACGCCCTCGTAATATTCGATCGGCGAGACCATGCCGGCGCAGCGCTTGCGGAAGGCCTCGATCGCCTCCGCGGTCTTCGCGCCGTATTTGCGGCGCATGCCCGCAACGTCGTTCAGAAGCTCGCCGTCGAGCTGCACCTGCTCGGCGTCCATCGGAATGGTCTGCAGGCCGAAATGCTGTATCAGTTCGCGCAGCGGATCGGGGCCGGTCATCGAGTAGTCGTAGATCTCCGCGACCCCGGCCTCGTACATCGCCGGCGCCGAATCGAACTTGCGGCTCAGGACCTTGCCACCTAGCCGGTCGGACGCCTCGAAAATGGTGACGCGGCAAAGCTCCCCGAGTTTCCTTTTCAGGTACCAGGCGCTCATCAGCCCGCCGGGGCCGCCGCCAACGATCGCGAGATCAAGCATCAAAGTCCGTCTTTCTCGACCTGCCGGGTACGGCAGGCAACAGTTCAAGGATTGCGGCCCTGCAGCGCGCACGCGCCAGAAAACCGACGCCCTTCCAATAGCTTGGGACGCAAATCACGCAGGCCTGCCAGTCCTGGCGCATCCTGTCTTACAATCGGCACCCCACTTCGACCTAGCAAAAAGCGCCAATCGACCTGAAAGGAAGATGAACAAAGTCATGAATGCCCAAATCAGCGCGACCCGCTGCTGGAGCGGCGCCGGCGCGAAGCGGTTACGCTCGCCCCAAAAATCAAAAACCACCGGCGGGGCATCGCCGGTGGTTTTGGAGGTTTATCATGAAGTAGAGGCTGGTCTCCCCGAAGGTCAGCTGCCGCCCACCGATTTGGCCGGCTACGTCTGAGTTTATACATGATAATATTAGCTTAGTAAATAATATATTTGAGCGAAGCCTGATTTTCTTTCACCGGTTGCGCCACATGTCCGAGCGCGAACGCGCGGGACGAACCCGTCGACACCGCGCGTTCCGCGCACATCGCCATACGCTCTGCCAACCACCTCGCCGGCGGGCGACAACAAGAAGAACCCCGGCAGTGACCTGCCGGGGTTCTCGGACCCGTCCGTCAGCCGCAGGCTTTAGAAGTTGCGCTGCGCGCGAACGTTGAACGACACGGTGTCCTGACTCTTGTACTGATAGACCGTCTCCGCCGGAAGCGGCGGGGTCGGGTTCAGAACCGACGCGCCCGTGAATTTCTGATTGAGACGGGTGTACATGGCTTCGGCCGAGAAGGTCAGGTTCTTGACCGGGGTCCAGCGCGTGACCGCACCGACCTGGTAGACGTCGAAGTTCGGATTGCAGGAGAAGTCCGCCGACTTGGCCGCAAGCCCGCCGGTGCCGGCGATGTAGGCGGCACAGAACTGTCCCATCGCGGTCGTCTTGTCGTTGGCGTTGCCGCCATAACGCACGAACGAGGCGCTGCCGAACAGGCTGGTCGACCAATACGGATCCCAGTTGTGGTTGAACGCACCGCGCACACCATAGGCCGTGGTCAGTTTCAGATCACCGGTGCCGCCGGCCGCGACCGGCAGGTAGACCGCGTCGGTGGTCGCGCCGAAGCCGATGCTCTGGAACGCACCGGCGCGGTTGGTGCCGCCGAACATCGCAAAACTCGGTGAGGCCGAACTGGTCGCGATCACGTTCTTGGTGTCGCCCACGGCGTAGCTCGCGTCGATCTTGAAGTCGTCGCCGGCGCCGGTCGGCAGGTTCTTGATCTGCAACGCCGCCATGACCGATCCGCCCCACTTGTCGGTCGGATGACCCGAGGCCGCCGACGCAGCCGTCGGCGCGGCGGTCGTCGCCGTCAGTGTGTTGTAGGAGGCATCGACGTTATGCAGCGCACCGGACAACTGGAACAGACCCCAGGCCTGGTCGACGCGGATGTTGCCGACGACATCGGGTGCGCGCACGCCGGCATAGGCGCTGCCGGTGACACCGATTGCGTTGAGGCCGGTCGACAGGTTGAAGATGGCGGTGCGGTCCTGCACGGTCGGATCTTCCAGGCCGATGGTGCCGGACACGCCATTGCCGAACTGCATCGTGTATTGGATGTTGTTCACGCCGGTGACGCTGTCCTGGCCGCCGAGCAGGAACGACGAGTTGTTGCCCGGATAGCCCTGCCAGGGCGTGGAATAGGCCGACGCCGACTTGCCGAAGGTGAAGCCGGCGAACTGGATGAACACGTTTTCGACCGTCAGATAGCCGCCGCCCTGGGTGCTCAGCAGGTTGGGATTGTTGCCGAGCATGGTGCTGAGCGCGTTCGGATTCTGAGTGGTGTTGCCCAGCGTATCGAAGTTGAAGTCACCCTGGGCAAAGGTGCGGACCACGCCATATTCGGTAGCCGTGCGGGTGTCGACCGTCAGCGCCAGACGCGAGCGGGTCGCGAAATAGTTGCGATAGCGGTTGCCCTGACCGAGATCGCCGCTCCACGCCGGCTGGTCGTAGATGCCCCCGTTGAACGTGGCGTCGACGCGCAGGTAGCCGCCGAGCTTGATGCAGGTGTCGGTGCCTGGAATATAGAAGAACCCCGCACCATACAGCGAACAGACCCTCACGTACTCGACCGCTTTGGCCTTGACGGGAAGATCAGCCGCCTGAGCCCCACCCATGGCGAGCATGCTCGCCGCTGAGCCGAGGATGAGGCGCTTAATCATCGTCATGTTAAACCTCCAAGTTGCATTTGTTCGGGAGGGGCCGGACCGCTGTTCCCCCCAGGGAGGTCCGACTCCCTCCCGTCTCGAAAAATCCGCCCAGCCGCTTCACGCCTTCCCCACCCGCTTTCGAACGCGAGAGACTTGAGCGAGCCACCTGCAACGGGACGATCGAGAACCCCCACCGTCATGACGACTATGCATGCGTCACTTCACTAATCAAAATACTTTATTAGATCAGTTATTAGATTGCGTGCCGGCTGTAACTTTTTTGCAACTGATCCTGCACCACAAAGTGATGCCGACAAGCGACACTCAGCCAGATTCAACCTTAATTGAGTTTATCACCCAACTTTTTTTCTTGTTTTAGACAACATATCGATGAAAATAAGTCATGGCAAAGATTGGCGCGAGCAGCGCGACGCTGCCGGAAACGGCGGCAAGCGCGATCAGGGGCAGCACTGCCCACACAAACGAGGATCTGATCAGGCGTTTCACCTGGTCGATCGCCGCGATCGGCGTTCACCTTGAGGAACTGCGGTATTTCTGGGCAAAGACGCTCGGTGTCAGCGGTCCGCAATGGATGATCCTGATGGCGCTGGCGGACCTGGATCAAGGCGACGGTGTGCCCGTCAACGTCGTCTCGAAGAAGCTGCACGTCGATTCCTCGTTCGTGACGACGCAATCGAAGCTCCTGGAGAAGAAGGGGTTCCTGCGCCGAAAGACCTCCGCTGACGATGCGAGGGTCGTGCAGATGTCCCTGACCGACAAGACCTACAAGCATATGTCCAGCTTGGCGTCGCAGCAGGAAACCTTGAACGCGTTCATTTTCGCGGAGTTTGACAATTCCGAACTCGAGGATTTCACCGGCAAGCTCACGGCGTTGCAAAATCGGCTGGAGAAAGCCTGCGTGAGGGTCACGCTGGATATGTGATCACCGGATCTTGCGGCCGAATCACGGGACGCCGTCCCAGATGGCCGGCCGGGTTCAGGCGTCGCGCCCCCTGCGCGCCGCGGCGTCCCACCGCCGGCCGTGCAGCGCGGTCAGGCCGAGGCGGGACTCGATCCAATCGAAAATGAATTCGTTGGCCAGGGTTGGGCCGCCGGCGTGTCCCTCCGACACCGCCGTTTCCTTGTTCGTGAATAGCTTGAGCGTTACGTCGCGGCCGTCCGCTTTCAGCTGCTCATACAGTTCTGTGACGCGCGCAGGCTCGAGCCATCCCGGCTCGCCGGCCGGGATCAGAACCGGACATTTGATGTTCCGCGCCGCCCTGCTCAACGTCGGCCGTATCTTGAGGCTCGGGTCGTGCTGCGCGACGCGGTCGCGCAAGAACTCGCGCTCATGCAGGTCCCAAAGGCCGCCGTCGCAAACGGCGGCCGCATAACGGTCGTCGAACGCGATCCCCCGCGCCACGAAGGAGGATCTCATTCCATCCGCAAGGATCGCGATCCCGTCGCCATCGATATCATCGCGCTCGACCAGATAGTCCATCATGCAGCCGACCGTCGCTTCGAGATCCCGGCGGCCGACGACCTCCTCGAAGGCCGCGTCCGCCTCAGCCCCGAACAGGTCGACCGCGAGCATGGCAATACCGCGATCGCGCGCATAGTGGGCGGCCTTGTAGAGAAATTCCTCCTTACGCTGGCCCGGCTCGGCCACGCAGATCACGGCCGGCGCGCGGCCGGTCGCGCGCGGAGTCGGCAGGAAATAGCCTTGAAGCGGGTAGCCGCCGGGCCAGGCGATCTGCACCACCTCGCCGCGCGGCGTGGCGTGGCGCACATAGTTCGCAGCGCATCGCCGCATGCTCGCGATCGCACCTTCATAGCCGTCATCCGCCGGGCCGAAGGGAAATGCCGAAGCCTGATAGTAGTTCATCGCGCGAAGCCAATGGCTCCTCGCGGCCAGGATATTACCGTCTGCAAGCGCCGTGTCGGCGCGTGCGCTGCTGATATCCGCGGTCTTGATCCATTCTCTCAACCAGGAGCCGTCGTCGGCGAAATCGACGGCATTCGCCGTGCTGACGCATTCGGCAATCGTCGCGCCGCCTTCCTGAGCCGCGCCAACGAGCCGCGTGAACTCGAGCAGCAGATCCTCACGTTCCAGCCAGACTGGCGAACCATCACGGTTCTTTTCGAACTCAAGGTCACGGGCATGGAGTCCATTGTCCCGCGCCACGACCTTACCGAGAAACTCTTGCTCACCCATAGCGCGGTATGACTGGCAGTCCAGTGAGGCGAAAGACTGTCGACATCTCCGAAAATTTACGGCGGATTGTCTCTTCTTCGTGACACCTCGTGCACCGCGGCCATCTATTCAGAGTAGTGAGAACGTCACCCCTCAACAGATAAGCGGTGGTCCCGGCGAGCGGATGCGGCACCGCACGCGACGTCGCCGACCGTTCCGCGCAGCAAAAAGGCCGGCTTGCGGCCGGCCTTTTCGACATTGCGTTCGGTTCCCGTCATTCCGCCGGCGGCAGCGCCAACGGCTCGGCCTCCGGCGCGCTCGGCACGATCGCCGCCTGCTTCTCGCGCTCGTCCAGGATCAGCTTGTCGCGCTTCGTCGCGACTTCGCGGATACGGGCCATCGAGGCGCCGGTGCCCGCCGGGATCAGCCGGCCGACGATCACGTTCTCCTTCAGGCCCTCGAGCGGATCGATCTTGCCGTTGACGGCGGCTTCGGTCAGCACGCGCGTGGTCTCCTGGAACGAGGCGGCCGAGAAGAACGAGCGGGTCTGCAGGCTCGCCTTGGTGATGCCGAGCAGCACCGGCGTTCCGGTGGCGGGCTTCTTACCCTCCTCCTTGGCCTTGTCGTTCAACAGGTCGAACTCGATCTTGTCGACCTGCTCGCCCGAGATCATGTCGGTCTCGCCCTGGTCGGTGATCTCCACCTTCTGCAGCATCTGACGGACAATCACCTCGATGTGCTTGTCGTTGATGAGCACGCCCTGCAGCCGGTAGACCTCCTGGATTTCGTTGACCAGATAGGCGGCGAGTTCCTCGATGCCCTTGATCGCCAGGATGTCGTGCGGTGCCGGGTTGCCTTCGACGATGAAGTCGCCCTTTTCGACGACGTCGCCGTCCTGCAGGTGGATGTGCTTGCCCTTCGGGATCAGGTACTCGCGCGGTTCCTCGGTCTTGTCGCCCGGCTCGATCGAGATGCGGCGCTTGTTCTTGTAGTCGCGGCCGAAGCGGATCGTGCCGGAGATTTCCGCGATGATCGCGGCATCCTTCGGCTTGCGGGCCTCGAACAGCTCGGCCACCCGCGGCAGACCGCCGGTGATGTCGCGCGTCTTGGCGCTTTCGGTCGAGATACGTGCCAGGATGTCGCCCGGCTTGACCTTGCCGTTGACGTCAACCGAGAGGATGGCATCGACGGGAAGCATGTAGCGGGCATCGCCGCCGCGCGACAGCTTCATCACCTTGCCGTCCTTCCCCTTGACCACGATCGCGGGGCGCAGGTCGGCGCCGCCACGCGTCGAACGCCAGTCGATGACGACGCGCTTGGCGATACCGGTGGACTCGTCCAGCGTCTCCGAGATCGACTGCCCTTCGACCAGATCTTCGAAGGCGATCACGCCTTCCGCTTCGGTGAGGACCGGCCGCGTGTAGGGATCCCATTCCGCGATCCGCTGCCCGCGCTTGACCGTGTCGTGCTCGTCGACCAGCATGCGCGCGCCGTACTGGATGCGGTGGGTCGCCCGCTCGGTGCCGTCGGCGTCGACGATCGCAACCACCATGTTGCGCACCATCGCGACCAGGTTGCCGTCGCTGTTGCGGGCGATCGCCCTGTTCTTGATGACGATCTTGCCTTCGAAGTTCGACTCGACGAACGACTGCTCGTTGATCTGCGCCGCGCCGCCGATGTGGAAGGTGCGCATCGTCAGCTGTGTCCCGGGCTCACCGATCGACTGCGCCGCGATGACCCCGACCGCCTCGCCGTGGTTGACCGGCGTGCCGCGGGCGAGATCCCGGCCATAGCACTTGGCGCAGATGCCGTTGACCAGCTCGCAGGTCAGCGCCGAACGGATCTTCACCTCCTGGATGCCGCCCTGCTGGATGGCGTCGACGTGGCTCTCCTCCATCAGCGTGCCGCGCTTGACCAGGATCTTGCTGCCGGAGGGATCACGCACGTCATCGCAGGCCACGCGGCCCAGGATGCGCGAGCCGAGCGAGGCCACCACGGTGCCGGCATCGATGATGGCGCGCATCTTGATGCCGAGCTTGGTGCCGCAATCGTCCTGCGTGATGATGCAGTCCTGCGCGACGTCGACCAGGCGGCGGGTCAAATAGCCCGAGTTCGCGGTCTTCAACGCGGTGTCCGCGAGGCCCTTGCGGGCGCCGTGGGTCGAGTTGAAATATTCGAGCACCGTCAACCCCTCCTTGAAGTTGGAGATGATCGGCGTCTCGATGATCTCGCCCGAGGGTTTCGCCATCAGGCCGCGCATGCCGGCGAGCTGGCGCATCTGCGCCGGCGAGCCGCGCGCGCCGGAATGCGCCATCATGTAGATCGAGTTGATGTCGGCGTCGGCGCCCTTCGACGTCTTCTTGGTCGCCGAAATCTCCTTCATCATCTCCTTGGCGATTTCTTCGGTGGCCTTCGACCAGGCGTCGACCACCTTGTTGTACTTCTCGCCGTGGGTGATGAGGCCGTCATTGTACTGCTGCTCGAAATCCTTCGCGAGCGTCCGCGTCTGATCGACGATCTTCCACTTGGCGTGCGGCACCACCATGTCGTCCTTGCCGAACGAGATGCCGGCCTTGAACGCGTTGTAGAAGCCGAGCGCCATGATGCGGTCGCAGAAGATCACCGTCTCCTTCTGGCCGCAGTGACGATAGACCTGGTCGATCACGTTGGAGATTTCGCGCTTGGTCATCAGCTTGTTGATGACGTCGTACGAAATCTTCGAATGCTTCGGCAGCACGTTGCCGAGCATCACCCGGCCGGCCGTGGTGTCGATCCAGCGCTTGGACTGCTTGCCGGTCTCGTCGGTGCCCTCCCAGCGATACTTGATCTTGCTGTGGAGGTGGATGACCTTCGAGTGCAGCGCGTGCTCCAGCTCGGCGAGATCGCCGAACAGCTTGCCCTCGCCGGGCATCCCCTCGCGCATGATCGAGAGATAGTAGAGGCCGAGCACGATGTCCTGCGACGGCACGATGATCGGCTGGCCGTTTGCCGGGTGCAGGATGTTGTTGGTCGACATCATCAAGACGCGCGCTTCCAGCTGCGCTTCAAGCGACAGCGGAACGTGCACGGCCATCTGGTCGCCGTCGAAATCGGCGTTGAAGGCGGCGCAGACCAGCGGATGCAGCTGGATCGCCTTGCCCTCGATCAGCACGGGCTCGAAGGCCTGGATGCCGAGGCGATGCAGCGTCGGCGCGCGGTTCAGCAGCACCGGATGCTCGCGAATCACCTCATCGAGAATGTCCCAGACCTCGGGACGCTCCTTCTCGACCAGCTTCTTGGCCTGTTTCACCGTGGTCGACAGCCCCTTGGCGTCAAGCCGTGAGTAGATGAACGGCTTGAACAGCTCGAGCGCCATCTTCTTCGGCAGGCCGCACTGATGCAGGCGCAGTTCGGGACCGACCACGATCACCGAACGGCCTGAATAGTCGACGCGCTTGCCGAGCAGGTTCTGCCGGAAACGGCCCTGCTTGCCCTTCAGCATGTCGGCGAGCGACTTCAGCGGGCGCTTGTTGGCGCCGGTGATGACGCGGCCGCGGCGGCCGTTGTCGAACAGCGCGTCGACCGCCTCCTGCAGCATGCGCTTCTCGTTGCGGATGATGATGTCGGGCGCGCGCAGCTCCATCAGCCGCTTCAGGCGGTTGTTGCGGTTGATGACGCGGCGGTAGAGGTCGTTGAGGTCCGAGGTCGCAAAGCGGCCGCCATCGAGCGGCACCAGCGGTCGCAGATCCGGCGGGATCACCGGGACCACCGTCATGATCATCCACTCCGGCTTGTTGCCGGAATGGCGGAACGCCTCGACGATCTTCAGCCGCTTGGCGAGCTTCTTGTGCTTGATGTCGGAGTCGGTCTCGGCCATCTCGCTGCGCAGCGTGGCCTCGAGCTTCTCGAGCTCGAGCCCCTTCAGCATCTCGCGGATCGCCTCGGCGCCGATCATGGCGGTGAAGGAGTCCTGGCCATACTCGTCCTGCGCCTTCAGGTACTCGTCTTCCGACAGCAGCTGGCGGTCCTTCAGCGCGGTGAGACCCGGCTCGAGCACGACGTAATATTCGAAATACAGGATCCGCTCGAGATCCTTCAGCGTCATGTCGAGCAGCAGGCCGATGCGGGACGGCAGCGACTTCAGGAACCAGATGTGAGCGACGGGAGCGGCGAGCTCGATATGGCCCATGCGCTCGCGGCGGACGCGCGACAGCGTCACCTCGACCGAGCACTTTTCGCAGATGATGCCCTTGTACTTCATCCGCTTGTACTTGCCGCACAGGCACTCATAGTCCTTGATCGGCCCGAAGATGCGGGCGCAGAACAGGCCATCGCGCTCGGGCTTGAAGGTACGGTAGTTGATGGTCTCAGGCTTCTTGATCTCGCCATAAGACCAGGACAGAATCTTCTCCGGGGACGCGATCGAAATCCGGATCTGGTCGAAGACCTGAGCCGGCGTCGTCGGGTTAAAAAGATTCATAATCTCTTGGTTCATCGTCTTCTCCTCGCGTGCCGATCAAGGTCGGCAGCAAATTCGAAAATCTTTTTCATCAGGCGTCCTGCCCGCGCTTCGGGCAGAACGCCGAGGCCCGGCCTGGTCTGCGGCCGGGCGGGAGACGCCGGAACTATTCGGCCGCCTCGGATGTCGACGCCGGCCCGACCTTGGAATTGTGCAGGTCGACATTGAGGCCGAGCGAGCGCATTTCCTTGACCAGCACGTTGAACGATTCCGGAATACCGGCTTCGAAGGTGTCGTCGCCGCGGACGATCGCCTCGTAGACCTTGGTACGGCCGGCGACGTCGTCCGACTTCACCGTCAGCATCTCCTGCAGCGTGTAGGCCGCGCCATAGGCTTCCAGCGCCCACACCTCCATTTCGCCAAAACGCTGGCCGCCGAACTGCGCCTTGCCGCCCAGCGGCTGCTGGGTGACCAGCGAGTACGGTCCGATCGAACGCGCGTGGATCTTGTCGTCGACGAGGTGGTGCAGCTTGAGCATGTAGATGTAGCCCACCGTCACCTTGCGATCGAACGGATCGCCGGTGCGGCCGTCATAGACCACCGACTGGCCGGAGGCGTCGAGACCGGCGAGCTTCAGCATCTCCTCGATGTCGCTCTCCTTGGCGCCGTCGAACACCGGGGTCGCGATCGGCACGCCGTGGCTCAGATTGCGGCCGAGCTCGATCAGCTCGTTGTCGTTCAGCGTCTTGATGGTCTCGTCGTCGCCATAGATCCGCTTCAGCGTCTCCTTCAGCGGCTTCATGTCCTGCTTCGCCAGATAAGCGTCGACCGTCTGGGCGATGCGCCGGCCAAGCCCTGCGCAGGCCCAGCCGAGATGCGTCTCCAGGATCTGGCCGACGTTCATGCGCGAGGGCACACCGAGCGGATTGAGCACGATATCCGCGTGCGTACCGTCCTCCAGGAACGGCATGTCCTCGATCGGCACGATCTTGGACACCACGCCCTTGTTGCCGTGACGGCCGGCCATCTTGTCGCCGGGCTGGATCTTGCGCTTCACGGCAACGAAGACCTTGACCATCTTCATCACGCCGGGCGGCAGCTCGTCGCCGCGCTGCAGCTTCTCGACCTTGTCGAGGAAGCGCTGTTCCAGGCCGCGCTTGGACTCGTCGTACTGCTTCCGCATGGCCTCGATCTCGGCCATCAGCTTGTCGTTGGGGGACGCGAACATCCACCATTGCGACTTCGGATACTCGTCGAGCACCGCGCGGCTGATCTTGGTGTCCTTCTTGAAGCCCTTCGGACCCGCGATGCCCTGGCGGTTCTCCAGCATGTCGGCGAGACGGCTGTAGACGTTGCGGTCGAGGATCGCCTGCTCGTCGTCACGGTCCTTGGCCAGACGCTCGATCTCCTCCCGCTCGATCGCGAGCGCACGCTCGTCCTTGTCGACGCCGTGGCGATTGAAGACGCGCACCTCGACGATGGTGCCCTGAACGCCCGGCGGCACGCGCAGCGAGGTATCGCGCACGTCGGAGGCCTTCTCGCCGAAGATGGCGCGGAGCAGCTTCTCTTCCGGCGTCATCGGGCTCTCGCCCTTCGGCGTGATCTTGCCGACCAGGATGTCGCCGGCCCGCACTTCCGCGCCGATATAGACGATGCCGGCTTCGTCGAGATTTTTCAGCGCTTCTTCCGAGACGTTCGGAATGTCGCGGGTGATTTCCTCAGGGCCGAGCTTGGTGTCGCGGGCCATCACCTCGAACTCCTCGATATGGATCGAGGTGAAGACGTCGTCCTTCACGATCCGCTCCGAAAGCAGGATCGAGTCTTCGAAGTTGTAGCCGTTCCACGGCATGAAGGCGACCAGCACGTTGCGGCCGAGCGCAAGCTCACCGAGATCGGTCGAGGGACCGTCGGCGATGATGTCGCCCTTCTTGACGATGTCGCCAACCTTCACCAGCGGACGCTGGTTGATGCAGGTCGACTGGTTGGACCGCTGGTACTTCATCAGCCGGTAGATATCGACGCCCGACTTGGTCGGGTCGAGATCTTCCGTGGCGCGGATCACGACACGCGTCGCGTCGATCTGGTCGATCACGCCGGAGCGGCGCGCGGCGATCGCGGCACCGGAGTCGCGCGCGACCACGCCCTCCATGCCGGTGCCGACGAACGGCGCCTCGGCACGCACCAGCGGCACCGCCTGGCGCTGCATGTTGGAACCCATCAACGCGCGGTTGGCGTCGTCGTTCTCGAGGAACGGGATCAAGGCTGCGGCGACCGAAACCAGCTGCTTCGGCGATACGTCCATGTAGTCGACCTTGTCGGGCGACACCGGCAACACCTCGCCCGCATGACGGCAGACCACGAGGTCTTCGGTGAAGCGACCACGGTTGTCCAGCGGCACGTTGGCCTGCGCCACGCGATAGCGGCCCTCCTCCATCGCCGAGAGATAGACCACCTCGTCGGTGACGCGGCCGTCCTTCACCTTGCGATAGGGTGTCTCGACGAAGCCGTATTTGTTCACGCGCGCAAAGGTCGCGAGCGAATTGATCAGGCCGATGTTCGGACCTTCCGGCGTCTCGATCGGACAGATGCGGCCGTAATGAGTGGTGTGGACGTCGCGCACCTCGAAGCCGGCGCGCTCGCGGGTCAGACCGCCCGGCCCGAGCGCCGAGAGGCGGCGCTTGTGGGTGATCTCGGACAGCGGGTTGGTCTGGTCCATGAACTGCGACAGCTGCGAGGAGCCGAAGAATTCGCGCACGGCGGCCGCGGCAGGTTTTGCGTTGATCAGGTCCTGCGGCATCACGGTGTCGATATCGACACTTGACATGCGCTCCTTGATCGCGCGCTCCATGCGCAAGAGGCCGATGCGATACTGGTTCTCCATCAACTCGCCGACCGAGCGCACCCGGCGGTTGCCGAGATGATCGATGTCGTCGATCTCGCCCTTGCCGTCGCGCAGGTCGACCAGCGTCTTGATGACGGCCAGGATGTCTTCCTTGCGCAGCGTGCGATGGGTGTCGGGCGCATCGAGCTCGAGGCGCATGTTCATCTTGACGCGACCGACCGCCGAAAGGTCGTAACGCTCGGAATCGAAGAACAGCGACTGGAACATCGCCTGGGCGGAATCCAGCGTCGGCGGCTCGCCCGGGCGCATCACGCGATAGATGTCGAACAGCGCGTCTTCGCGCGTCATGTTCTTGTCGGCATGCAGCGTGTTGCGGATGTAGCCGCCGACATTGACGTGATCGATGTCGAGCAGCGGCAGATCCTTGTAGCCCTGCTCGTTGAGCGCCTTCATCAGCTTGTCGGTGATTTCCTCGCCGGCCTCGGCGTGGATCTCGCCGGTCTTCGGATTGACGAGATCCTCGGCGACATAGTTGCCGACCAGTTCCTCATCCGACATGCGCAGTGCCTTCAGCCCCTTTTCCTGGAACTGGCGGGCGGCGCGCACGGTGAGCTTCTTGCCGGCCTCCAGCACGACCTTGCCGGTGTCGGCGTCGATCAGGTCGTTGACCGTGGAGTAGCCGCGGAAGCGGTTGGCGTCGAACGGCACGCGCCAGCCCTCCTTGGCGCGCTTGTAGATGATCTTCTTGTAGAAGGTCGACAGGATCTGCTCGCCGTCGAGGCCGAGCGCGAACATCAGCGAGGTCACAGGGATCTTGCGGCGGCGGTCGATGCGCGCGAACACGATGTCCTTGGCGTCGAACTCGATGTCGAGCCAGGAGCCACGATAGGGGATGACGCGCGCCGCGAACAAAAGCTTCCCGGAGGAATGGGTCTTGCCCTTGTCATGGTCGAAGAACACACCGGGCGAGCGGTGCATCTGCGAGACGATGACGCGCTCGGTGCCGTTGACGATGAAGGTGCCGTTCATGGTCATGAGCGGGATGTCGCCCATGTACACGTCCTGCTCCTTGATGTCCTTGACCGACTTGGCGCCGGTTTCCTCGTCGATATCGAACACGATCAGGCGCAGCGTCACCTTCAAGGGCGCGGCAAAGGTCATGCCGCGCTGGCGGCACTCGTCGACGTCATATTTCGGCGGCTCGAACTCGTAGCGCACGAATTCCAGCATCGAGGTTCCCGAGAAGTCCGAGATCGGGAACACCGAGCGGAATACGGCCTGGAGGCCCTCGTCGGCCCGCCCGCCCTGGGGCTCATCGACCATCAGGAACTGGTCATAGGACGCCTTCTGAACCTCGATGAGGTTCGGCATCTCTGCGACTTCCTTGATGTGTCCGAAGAACTTGCGGACCCGTTTGCGACCGGTAAATGTCTGCTGCGCCATCGTGGCCTCTCGTTTCGTCGCTCCCTTTGGGGAACGAACCTTCCGGAAAACGGTTGCCACCATCCCCCGGGTTGAATTTCGATCCATTTCGAGGCCGGAAGCCCAACTCCAGGGACTCAAGTCCTGAATTTGTTCTTCAGACCTTCAAAACCGCAAAACGACGCGCGGGGCGCTGAGACGCACCCGCCCGTCCAAACCATGTCATCGCGGACTGCAAAAGCCCGAAATTGCCCGTCTCCCGACGGCTTGATGGGGAGAAACGCCGGCCTCCTCACCACCAACCGTGCATTCGTGCTGCCAACCCGATATGGGTTGACAAGTCCAGAGTTTCGAGGGGCAAGCCCCCGATTCCCCACACATTTTTGTGTACAACGTGCAACGGGCCAGCCCGTTGCACGCCGTTTGCTTCGTCTTCCGGGTCCCGGCTCGCACCGGCCCGGACAGGGATCCCCGGGTCTCGTTTCGCTCGCCCGGGGGTGGAATTGAAGCAAGCTTCGCTTACTTCAGTTCAACCTTGGCGCCAGCCTTCTCGAGCTGGGCCTTGATCTTCTCGGCCTCGTCCTTGTTCACGCCTTCCTTGACAGACTTCGGCGCACCCTCGACGAGGTCCTTGGCTTCCTTCAAGCCGAGACCGGTGATGGCGCGGACTTCCTTGATGACCTCGATCTTCTTGTCGCCGGCAGCAGCCAGGACAACGTTGAACTCGGTCTTTTCCTCGACGGGCGCCGCGGCGGCACCACCGCCACCGGGAACCGCAACCGCGACGGCAGCCGCGGCCGACACGCCCCACTTCTCTTCCAGCAGCTTGGCGAGTTCCGCAGCCTCGAGCACGGTGAGGCTCGAGAGGTCCTCGACGATCTTGTTCAAGTCAGCCATTGATCAGTTTCCTTAAAACGTTGGTTCGAACCAGGGTTTGAGTTTTGCGAAGGGGGCGTCAGGCCGCTTCGCCCTTTGAGGCATGAGCCTGAATCACACGCGCGAGCTTGGCGGCCGGCGCGTTCGCGAGCTGGGCGAGCTTGGTCGCCGGCGCCACGATGAGGCCGACAATCTTGCTGCGCAGCTCGTCAAGCGACGGCAGCGAGGCAAGCGCCTTCACGCCGTCGGGATTCAGGACGGTTGCTCCCATCGCGCCGCCGAGAATGACGAACTTGTCGTTCGTTTTGGCGAAGTCGATGGCAACCTTTGGCGCCGCGACCGGATCGTTCGAAGTTGCGATCACGGTCGGCCCCTTCAACAGGGAGCCGATGGAAGCGACGTCGGTGCCTTCAAGAGCAATTTTGGCGAGACGGTTCTTCGAGACCTTCACCGAGGCGCCGGCGTGCTTCATCTGCTTACGCAGGTTCTGCATCTGGGCCACAGTGAGGCCGGAATAGTGAGCAACGATCGCGACGCCCGTGGTCTTGAAGACCGTTTGGAGCTGGTCGATCGCCTCTTTCTTTGCCGCTCGTTCCACAGCAAGCTCTTTCCGGTTGGCGGCCTTCACTCGTCGGAGCGAGACCGCCGGGTTGCACCCATCGTCCCCGCCCAGAACCTGGCCTCGCGACATAGTCGAAGGACACGCCGGGCAAGACGACGATTTAGTAGCCTGCCCTCCCGCTGGCCCTTGTCAGGCGCGCGGGGTGTCGAGGTTCGAACCAAACAGGCCTCTTGCGCCGACCAAGCGGCGATCGAGGCGAAATCCGGTTTTCACCCGTCTATGCAGGCCATTCGATTAAGCCATTGAAAAAACTTATGTTTCTTCGCAGGCGCCTGCAGTCTCGGACAGGATCGAGATCATCCGGCGAACCGGGCAATCCCTGCGCCACTCCCTCAAGACGACTGCTTTCCCTCCCTTTCGAGCAATCCAAGCGGATGTCCTCAAAAGGGATGATCTCCAATCGTTCGCGAGTTTTCGGAGTGCGCGCACCAACGGGCCAGCGTTCGCCAGCACGTCCGGAAGCGGGTGTTTAGCCGGTCTCACCGGGCTTGCCAAGGGCAAAATTCACACCAGTTTTCGACGCCCAAATTCAGCCTGAATCGGCGCGATCTGGCCAATGGAACCCTGACCCAAGGGGGTCCGGGGCGGGTCGGAAATTCTTCGGGTTCCGTTGTCACGTATGGCCTCCCCCGCTCGTCTGGGGCGCAGGAGGTCATCATGCAGCGATGGATCGCAGCAATCCTGGCGGTACTCAACACGGCCAACGGGCTGGCAATGCTTTTCGCCAGTTCCATTTGGTGGGCCAATGTCCCTGGGGTGCCCGAAACGGGTCCCCTCAACCTGCACTTTGTGCAGGACGTCGGCGCGGCTTTCCTGGTGGCGGGCCTTGCACTGGCGGCGCGGGCCTGGCGACCGATCTATTGGCCGGCTGCCGTCGCCGGCTCCGGATTCCTGGCCGCGCACGCCCTGATCCATCTGGCCATGATCGCGACGGGTCACGATCACCACGCGGCAACGGATCTTGCCCTCGTCATCCTGCCCGCAGCCTTGGCCCTTTACTCGGCCTTTCCGAACAGAGGAGAACGACATGCGTAAGTTCATCGCGCGCCGCATGCTGCGCGCATTCAGCAAGCGTTACGGATATGACGCCAGCTATATGGAAATGATGCTGAAGGAATCGCCGGGGGCGTTTTTCAAATTCGTGCCCGTCATGAAGGCCGCCGCGCATCGCGAGGTGGTTCCGCTGGAGGCGGCTTTTGCGGCCAAGATCACCGGTGCCGTGGCGGAGGATTGCGGACCGTGCACCCAATTGACCGTCGACATGGCACTGGAAGCCGGAATGGCCAAAGACCAGATTGAAGCCGTGCTGCGCCACGATGTCAGCGCGATGCACGAAGCGACCGCGCTCGGCTTCCGCTTTGCCGACGCGATCGTACATCGTTCGGCAGAGGATGAGGTCCATCGCGATGCTATTCGCGCCCGCTGGGGCGAGAAGGGCGTGATCGATCTGACCATGGGACTGCAAATGGGCCGGCTTTTCCCGATGGTCAAATGGGCCCTTGGTCATGCGAAGGAGTGCCGGCGCGTCACCGTGGCCGGTCATCAGGTCGATGTCGTCAAACAGGCCGCATGACACTGATCCGCTCGCGCCGCATCGGCGGCGGCTGCTCGCGCTTGCCTACCGCATGCTCGGCAGCCGCAGCGATGCGGAGGACGTCGTGCAGGACGCCTACCTCCGCTTCGCCGGCGCCGATGATGTCCACAACGCCGAAGCATTCCTCGTCACCGTCGTCACGCGGCTTTGCCTCGACCGCCTGAAGAGCGCGCGGGTGCAGCGGGAGCTCTATATCGGCCCGTGGCTGCCGGAGCCGGTGTTCGATGCCGACGGTCTTTCCGCGGATGCGGCCACCGAACTGGCCGACGATCTGTCCTTTGCCCTGATGCTGGCGCTGGACCGGCTGTCGCCGCTCGAGCGTGCGGCGTTCCTGCTGCACGACGTGTTCGACCGGCCATTTTCGGAGGTGGCGGACATGCTCGGACGGTCGGAGGCGGCTTGCCGGCAACTGGCGACGCGCGCTCGCCGCGCGATGCGCGACGAGCGCCCTGCCTCGCCGGCGCGGCCGGACAACCACGCCAGGCTACTCGCCGCCTTCTGCGAGGCGGCGGCAAGCGGCGACATCTCCACGCTCGCAACATTGCTGCGCGAGGATGCCATCGCCATCACCGACGGCGGCGGACGCAAGACCGCGGCGCTGAACCCGATCCGGGGCGCGCAAAAAATCATCCGCTTCCTGATCGGTATCGCCGGCAAGAACGCCGGCCGCGACATCCGCATCGTGCCGATGACGATCAACGGGGCCGCCGGCGCGCTGCTTTACCTGGATGGCGAGGTCGACCACACGCTGAGCATGGCCATCGACGGCGATAGGATCGCCGCGATCTACATCGTGCGCAATCCGGACAAACTGCGCCATGCGCCCGATGCAGTTTGCGGTGAGCGCCTCAACTGACCGGGTAAGCGAGCGGCTTGCCTGCAAAGAACGCCTCCAGATTCGCGATCACGCAGTCCTGCATGGCGGTGTGCGACTCGAGGGTGTGACCGCCGATATGCGGCGTCAGCACGACGTTCGGTGACGCCGTCAGCGCATCCGGTGTGTGCGGCTCTTTTGCGTAAACGTCGAGGCCGGCGCCGGCGATGGTCCCGTCGGCCAGAGCGGCCACGAGCGCCGCCTCGTCGATCACCGAGCCGCGCGCGATGTTGATGACGTAGCCATCCGCGCCGAGGCGCCTCAGGATATCGGCATTGACGGCCCGATGCGTTTCCGCACCGGCGCGGACCGCAATCATCAGGATGCTGCACCAGTCCGAAAGCGCTTCGAGGCTGCCGAAATATTGGTATGGCACGTCGTGCCGGCTGCGGCTGAAATAGCCGACCTCGGTCTCGAAGCTCGCAGCGCGGGCCGCGATCTTGCGCCCGATCTCGCCCATCCCATAGACGCCGACCCGGCGTCCCCGCATGCCGGCCTGCGGCCGCATCATCGGCGACGGCTTGGCCGCGGCCCAGTCGCCGCTCCGAACATAATTGTCCGCGACGACCAGGCGCCGGGTCGCCGCCAGCATCAGGGTGATGGCAATATCGGCGACGGACGATGCGTTGGCGCCAGGGCTGTGGCCGACCACGATGTTCCGCGCGCGGGCAGCTTCGAGATCGATGCCGTCATAGCCGGTGCCGTAACAGATGATGGCCCCGAGCGACGGAAAGGCGTCCATGACCGCGCCGCCGAGCGACCGGCCACCGGCCGTGATCATTGCGCGAACGGTTGCGAGATCCACGGTCGGGAAAACCTCGGCGGCCGGTCGGCCAGCCGTATCCATCAGGTCGAAACGCTCGCCAAAGCGCTTCATCATGGTCCTGGGAAAGCGCGAATGGACCAGAACTTTTTCGGGCATGCTGTTGTTCTTTCCCGCGTTTTCTTTTCAGCCCCGGCTTGAAGACGCGGCCATCAATGCAAAAGTCACATCCCTTTCAAGACGAAGGGCGGAACCGGTTTTCCGATTCCGCCCTTGATCGCAAACGGTCCGCGCGCGGTCTTAACCGAGCAGCGTGCCCGGCTCGACCTTGACGCCGGGACCCATGCTCGACGACACCGCGACGCGCTGGATATAGGTGCCCTTCGCCCCCGCCGGTTTCGCCTTGGCGACGGCATCCGCGAGCGCGCGGACGTTTTCCACCAGCTTGTCGGCCCCGAACGACGCCTTGCCGACGCCGGCCTGGACGATGCCGGCCTTCTCGACCCGGAATTCGACCGAGCCGCCCTTGGCGCCCTTCACCGCATTGGTGACGTCCATGGTGACGGTGCCGATCTTCGGGTTCGGCATCAGGCCGCGCGGACCGAGCACCTTACCGAGGCGGCCGACCAGCGGCATCATGTCCGGGGTGGCAATGCAGCGATCGAAATCGATGTTGCCGCCCTGTACTTTCTCGACCAGGTCCTCGGCTCCGACTACGTCGGCCCCGGCGGCCTTGGCCTCCTCTGCCTTGGCGCCGCGCGCGAAGACGCCGACCCGCAAGGTGCGGCCGGTTCCGTTCGGCAGCACGACCACGCCGCGCACCATCTGGTCGGCATGGCGGGGATCGACGCCGAGATTGATCGCCACCTCGATGGTCTCGTCGAACTTCGCTTTCGCCCGGTCCTTGACCATCTTGATGGCCTCAGTGAGCGGATAAAGCTTCTCGCGATCAACGCCTTCGCGGGCCTTTTTCAAACGCTTTCCAATCGTCATGGCGCCTTACCCCGCAACTTCCAGACCCATCGACCGGGCCGAGCCCTCGACCATCTTCATGGCCGATTCGATGGTATCGCAATTGAGATCCTTCATCTTCCTCTCGGCGATCTCGCGCACCTGCGCCTTGGTCACCTGGCCCGCCTTGTCACGGCCCGGCGCCTTGGAGCCGGACTGGATCTTGGCCGCCTGCTTCAGGAAGTAGGACATCGGCGGCGTCTTCATCTCGAAGGTGAAGGAGCGGTCCGCGTAGATCGTGATGACCACCGGGATCGGGGTGTTCTTCTCTTCCTTCTGGGTCTGGGCGTTGAACGCCTTGCAGAACTCCATGATATTGAGGCCGCGTTGACCAAGCGCGGGGCCGATCGGGGGCGATGGATTGGCCGCACCCGCCGGCACCTGCAATTTCAGGTATCCGGTCACTTTCTTTGCCATCTCTTAACTCCTGTTGTGCCGGCGACCAAGGCCGGCGGTTTCAGGTTTCGTGGTCGGGACCGGATGCGGCAGGCAGACCGCCCCTTCCTCCCACGTCCTCATATTCGGGCACGACCCTTGCCGAACCGTGCCCTGCGCGGTCAGACCTTTTCGACCTGACCGAATTCGAGTTCCACCGGCGTCGCGCGGCCGAAGATCGAGACTGCAACCTTCACACGCGAGCGCGCCTCGTCGATTTCCTCGACCACGCCGGAGAACGACGCGAACGGGCCGTCGGCGACGCGGACGTTCTCGCCGATCTCGAACGAGACCGACGCCTTCGGCCGCTCCACACCCTCCTGCACCTGGTGCAGGATGCGCATGGCCTCGGCTTCCGAGATCGGCATCGGCTTGTTTTCGGCGCCCAGGAAGCCGGTCACCTTCGGGGTGTTCTTGATGAGGTGGAAGGCCTCGTCCGTCAGCTTCATCTTCACCAGCACATAACCGGGGAAGAATTTGCGCTCGGCGTCGATCTTGCGGCCGCGGCGCACCTCGGTGACCTTTTCTGTCGGCACCAGAATCTGTTCAAACAGCTCCTCGAGCCCGCGCTGCTTGGCCTGCTCGCGGATCGATTCCTGGACCTTCTTCTCGAAGTTGGAATAGGCGTGGACGATGTACCAGCGCTTTTCGCCCGATTGGATTGCGGCGGTTGCCATCAGTGGATGCCCAAAATCAGGGTGATCAAATAGCGGATGATCTGATCCGCGGCGAAAAAGAAAATCGACGCCAAGGCCACCATGACGAACACCATGATGGTGGTGATCGTCGTCTCGCGCCGAGTCGGCCAAGTGACCTTGGCGGTCTCCGCGCGCACTTCCTGCAGGAACTTAAACGGGCTGAACGCCATCGTGGATATCCGCGTCCGTCGTCAAAGACGAATCAAGTGTTGAATTTCAAGCAAACCGAACAGCCCAGCTGCGCCCTATCCTCTTCGCAAAGGAGAAGCCGGCAACGAGGCTCGATTGTTCGGGGGATTTAAAGCCGCGCCGGATGTCCGCTTTGAAGCGGGCCGGCAGCAGGTTCCGGTTATCTACTGCCGGTGCCCCCAAAGGTCAAGGCATCAGCGGGTCCGCAAGGGCCCGGCTTGGGCGATCTGAGGGCCCGGCTTGGCAGATCCAAAGCGAGATTGACGGGGCCAAGCCTATGATCGGCGGGCAGGAGCGGCAGGGCTACCGGAAGCCCATGAAATCAACGGGGGCGACAGTCCCGCTGCTGTTCAAAACCCCGCGAAAACCGCTGCAAACCCGCGAGAGTTTCGCACTTTTCCATGTGCGGGGCCATCACGCCCGACCACGGCTGGGGAGCGACTGAGAAGCCCGGGCCGGGGCTTCGACTCCGGCAAGCCGTCGCCCTGGCAATCTACGCGGCGGCGCTGCTCCAGGTGCTCCTGCTCCCGCTTGGCGTCCTGTTCTGGCCGGCGCTATCAGAACGTTCCGCAGGCGGCGCCTCGGCATTATGGCCGCGCTCACCAGCGACGCAGGCCCACGTGGGCGATCGCGACGGTGTGCTTCGTGCTCCTATTGACGACCAAGATCGACACCCTGTGGATGATCCTCGGCGCCGCGCTGGTGTCGTTCACGGCCTCTTCGATCGGCCTAGTCGCCTATCTCTGAACTGGGATCGGTCGTCATTCAAAGACCGTCTCTATAGCCTAAAGATTACGGTTTTGAACGCGCGTCCTCATTCGTTGTGGTGGGATAAATCAGCGACTGATCCTCGATGTCCTGGTTTGGGAGCTTGTGCACGCTTGCCATGGAGTGCAGTTCCAGCAACGAAGGCATGGCCGCAGTCGCTTCCTCGAGCAAATCCGGCCGTGGGCTTAACAATTCGCCGCCAACGACAACCAAAGCCAAAATCGCGAACACAACGACTAAGGAACGGGTCATAAGAAACCTCCGTCTTCAAACCTGGGCAAGCTGTTCTGGCGTAAGCCGGCCGAACCTGTTCCTGTCACACTAGACTCTCGCGGTCGGCTCGGCGAACGCGGTTGAAGCAGACTGTTGAACAAATCCTAAAAGGAACGCTGCGGAGCCAACCGCGATACCGGCTAATACCAGACAAGCAAAGGCAAATGCGCGCATTCAAAAACCCCGCTTTTTTCTAGCACCTCTTGCGATCCAAGAGCCTCCCCGCCACGGACAAGAATTCGTGTTCAGGCCGCGAGCGCAAAAGCATGTGCCTCGACATCGATGAAGGTCCGCCCAAGCGTACCGACAGACCTATAGAAACCAGCGAATTTGGTCGTTTCAAGATCAACGAAAAAGCGTCCGATCCAGGGGGCGAGATGTTCCTCGAAGAAGGCTCGGTCAGTGCCGTCGGGTGCCGAAATATTCCCACCGACCAAGCCTGCCATCACCTCGCAGAGAAATCCGGCATGGTCCTCCGGCTCAACCCTCTCTGGCGCCTTCTCGACGCCAAGACGTTGTAGCGCCTCCCGAATTCGGCCCAGGGGCCGGCCATACAACGTATCGGTCAAATAATGCGAGGCATAGGGCAGTAGCGCACCGTCCTGCAATCCGGCGAACAGCGCAAAATACTCGCGCGAGACACGTTCCTCAGTGGCCTGCTGGGCCGCCTTTGCCAACGCGGTATGAGCCAGCCCGATCGGACTGCTATCGCTGGGTAGGCCGGCCAAGACAGCCAGCAGCTGCGCGTCCGGACTATGCGAGAGCAAAGTCGCCAACAGCGCATATTCGCCTGCGCGCGCGCTGTCGATCTCATCGACGCTGCGCCCGGGCAAAACCTGAGAAGCTATGTCCACCATGGTTCTTGATCCGCAAAAAGCATCCGGTCGAACGAAACCCGTCAGTGCGGCAGCGCACTGCCATGACGCCGGGCTTTTCGGCTCTCACTAACTGTCGGGGTATTCTCACCTTCCGCGGGAGCCAGCATTTCGTTGGGCGCAGCGCCTGGATTGACGAGAGGCGGATCGTTGATGACGAGCTGCCGATCTGATGCATGAGCATTCGCGCTCGAAGCGATCGTTGGCTCCGCGGCCGCCAAAGCTTCAAGCGTACGTGGCTGCCTCTCGAGCCTGCTCGAGACTTGAGCAAGGATATCAACGCCGCTTTCCGTCGGGACCAATGGGCCGAAGCCCGGAATCGCGTTCGGATCGTTAAAATCCCACTGATTCTCTGCGATCCCAATGAAATCCCGAATGGCGGGATCGCTCGTCCAGGCCCTGCGCAAGGCCGCTCGGGTCAATTCGGCGGGCACGCCGGCGCGCAAAAATGCAATGATGTCGGTATCCGCCGCAATTGACTCGATGGAGGGCAGGCTCGCGGGATCAAATGGCGTTTCGGGCGCGGCCATCGCCTCGGAGCCAGCCGAAGCGCCGTCGATTTCTTCTGCGGCTTTCACTGCCTGCTTCAACCGCGCCCAGCGCAGCAAAAGGTTTTCTTGCTCACTCATCGCTTGCTCTCTCTATCGGATTTTGAAGCGGAGGCGTCTGTTGATCGCGTTGCCGTTTGACGAAGGGGCGCTCCACATGATACGCGGCGACGAACCGGTCGATGATGTCGGCGATTTCTGACGGCATTGGCACCGCTTCGACCAGATTGCTGCCGGCATCGGTAAAGGCTTCGCCCTCCGCCGGATCTGCCGTGACGGCCAGCAATTCGTACGGAGGTTCGGACATGGTCGGACGCATGTTGACCCATAGACTCGGCGTACCTGAAGCGAGGTTGTCACGATAGTTGGTGGTCTCGGTGCGATGCAATTCGATCACGGCTTCGCCTGCATAAAGCAGTGTTACCTCGTCATCCGCGCCTAACGGCGTCCAAGCCGTCGCCACCGGCGTTCCCGCAAACACCGAAACCGGTCGCCACAGAACATCGGCCCAAGCACTTTTCGCCTTTCGCCGCTCGACCACGACGCCAACAGGAACTAGTATCAGAACGGTCGATATCAATTCACCGCCTCCGCATCGCGAATCGGCAATCCGCTCAGAAGATTTTGCGGTTTCATCCGCAGTGCCTCGTCAGTCGCCATTGCTAGCAACAGATATACCGGCTCGCCCCTGACCTTCTCGATCATGTCCGCCGGATCGCGGAACGACAGTCGTAGCAGGCCGATCAATTGCGCACGCACCTCGTCGGCTAGGTCCTCTCCCCGCCAGATGGCATCGCCGATATAGGTAGCTTCCGAATTGAGTCCGACGTACCAACTCCAGGTCAAATTTTGCGCTTCTGCCACAGGCTCGACGACCACATCGATCGCCAGCAGATGTGCAAGCCAGCGGGCGATGACGTTTCCGAGCGCGGACATGCCACGTCCGCCCGGCGAGAGATCGAGCGCCATATCGAAACGGTCGCTCCTTTTCCAATAGCTTCCTGCTGTTGCTTCGCTCAGCAGATCAACCTCAGTGGCTGCCGGCAATCCCAGCAACGCCAGTAGCGGCGACCGCGAATGCTGTCCGAAAGCAGTTTCCATCTCTTCGTCGACCGCGACGACCGATGCCTCCCCGAAAGTGAGCTTTTGCGGCCTGAAGAACATTTCGGCCGCGCGCAACACGAAAACATCGTCGCAGCCGTCCAAAGCATTACGCAGAATTACCTGAACCAATTGACCGACAAGTATCTGGGGGAAGTGGATGTTGCGCCGGGCAATCGCAAGATAGGCTGCCTCCAAACTGTCGTGCTTCAGAAGCTGATCGCGCCAGGCGATCATCATCTGCCAGTTCTCGCGCGCGTCCGCGTCGGCTATGACAGCAATCCGCGAGGCCACGATCGGCTGCCTCGGTTCACGCAGCAGTGTACCATGCAACGCCTGCTCGGCGGCGCATGCCTCCGGTGGTGGCACGAGCTCCGGGCGGGCCAGATACGCCTTCAAGAACTCATCCGTCACCAGCAAGCGACCCGCCGCGTCGCGATCGAGCAGATGATGTCCGCAGGAGAGCCAGAAGTCGCGCGATATGACCATCTGCCGCTTACCTATCCACGCCTCGGCATCGTGCTTTTGACCACGGACAGTGTATACTTGTCCGGAGTTCCGGGCCAGTGGCTCCGGCTACACCGCGAGGTTGCAAGCGATCGTGACCGCAAAACCTGATCCCGCGAGACGCCTGCTGATCTGCTCATGTGACGGCACGATGCCACTTGACGTCGATGCCGTCCGCCGTGGTTGCCGCTGCGATGCCACGTCCGCGACCCAGCTCTGCGGCGCCGAACTTGATCGTTTCAGGACCATCGCGTCCGAAGATGGTCCTGTCACGGTTGGGTGTACTTGGCAAGCAACGTTGTTCGCTGACGTCGCTGCCGAGATCGGCCGCAAGAACTCAATCCAGTTTGTGAATATCCGCGAGACTGCCGGCTGGTCCAGCGAGGCTAAACGTGCTGGGCCGAAGATGGCAGCGCTGCTGGCGGCCGCCGCGGAGCCGGTCCCACCGACGCCGTCGGTCGAACTTCAAAGTGGCGGCATCATTCTCATCTGTGGCCGAGACGAGACCGCGGTGGAGGCCGGCAACCTGCTCAAGGATCATCTTGACGTCACCGTGCTTATCGAGCCGCCAGCATTAATTGCGCCTCCGCGCAGCGCTGAATTTCCGGTGGCAAAAGGCAAGGTAACCGGCGCCAAAGGCCATCTCGGCGCATTCGAGATCACGGTCGACGATTTCGCCGAGGCTGCACCGTCCTCGCGCAAGATGTTAACCTTCGGGCCTTCGCGCAACAACGCCCGCTCGAATTGCGACATCGTCCTTGATCTAACTGGCGGAGCAGCCCTGTTTTCTGCCGTTGATCTACGCGACGGCTATCTCCGAGCGGATCCGGCCAATCCCACTGCGATGTTACAGGCGGTCCTCAAAGCCCGCGATCTCGTCGGCACATTTGAGAAGCCGCGCTACGTCAATTTCGAAGCCAGGTTATGCGCTCACTCGCGGTCGCACCGGACGGGTTGTACCCGATGTCTAGACCTCTGTCCGGCGGGCGCCATCAGCACCGCAGGAGACCATGTCGCGATCGACGCGAACATCTGCGCGGGTTGCGGCCAATGCGCCGCCGCTTGCCCTACCGGCGCGGCGTCCTATGCGTTGCCGCCGGAGGACACGCTCATGCGCCGGCTCCGCTCGATGCTGATCGCCTTTCGCGAGGCCGGCGGCGAACGAGGTGTCGTGCTGTTTCACGATGAGGCGCACGGTACGCCGCTGATCGACGCGCTGGCTCGGTTCGGCGATGGGCTGCCGGCGAATGTGCTGCCACTAGCGGTCAACTCGACTACGCAAGTCGGACTGGAAACCGTCACCGCCGCTTTCGCCTATGGTGCATCCGCCTTGCGCTTCCTGCTGCGGGCAAAGCCCCGTCACGACGTTTCCGGGCTGTCGCGGACGATCGCGGTGGCCGATCCCATTCTTGTCGGGCTTGGCTTCGACGTGGGCCGTCTCGCGACGATTGAAACAGATGACCCGGACGGCCTGCTTGACGCACTTCACGCGATTCCGCCTCTGGTGTCGGCGCCGCGCCCGGCAAGCTTCCGCCCAGTTGGCAGAAAACGCGACGTGCTGCGTTTTGCCCTTAGCGAACTACACCGTTCCGCCCCGGCTCCCGTCGATATCGTCGCGCTGCCCGAAGGCGCGCCGTTCGGAGCCGTCGAGATTGATGTGGACGGCTGCACTCTATGTCTGTCCTGTGTGTCGGCATGTCCGACGAGCGCCTTGCGCGACGACCCCGAGCGGCCGGTGCTGCGATTTGTCGAGGATGCCTGCGTGCAGTGTGGCCTTTGCCGGGCAACCTGTCCCGAGAAGGTCATCACGTTGGTGCCGCGGATTGATTTTAGCGCCTCAAGAACGCCCGTTCGCATCCTCAAGGAGGAAGAGCCGTTCTGCTGCATCCGCTGCGGCAAACCGTTCGGTGTCAAAAGCAGCATCGAGCGCGTGGTGGCTAAGCTTGAGGGCAGGCACTGGATGTACACAGGTTCGGCCGAGAGGCTGGACGTCATCAAGATGTGCGAAGATTGCCGCGTCGCCTTTGTCGCGGAGCAGGGCTTCGAGTCTTACGGCGCACCGAGTCCGACCGTTCGCACGACAGATGATTATCTGCGTGAGCGCGACGCGAACGCGCCACGGCCGCCAGAAGGGAACCCCGAGTAGATCGGCTAGGCTGGGTGCCTGGGTGCGGCCAATCAAACCGGCACGATCGGAAACTTCTCCTTGCGCAACGCCGCCATGGCTTGCACATCCAGCCTGAGATGCGCGCTTACGAGTTCTGGCGGCGTTAGCGCCAGCCACTGATTGAGGGAAACGTCAGCATAGTAACTGCTCTTGAAGACCTCGAGGAAGCGCAACGGCATGCTACCGGTGTTCTCAATGTAGTGTCCCATGGCGAATGGAACGTAACCGACATCTCCGGCCTGAAAGTCGAACGTGCGAGCCTGACCGGACGCAGCGAACACACCCATGCGGGCCTGCCCTTCGATATAATATTGCCATTCATTGTTATTCGGATGCCAGTGCAGTTCGCGCAAGCCGCCGGGCAATACCTCCACCAACGCCGCCGAGATCGTCTTCGAAACAGCAAACACGCTGGTGTCGGTAATGCGTACCGAGCCGCTTTTGGTCCTGATCGGCTGCTGCGCCAGCATCTTGTGGCTGAAACCTGATGACACCGGAGTGGCACCAGCGATTTTGTCGGACTCGAGCGGGCCTGGCACGGGAGCCGCGAAGATGTACAACTCGCTCGGGTCCGGCAAATGCGCGAAGGATGAACCCGGCACACCGAAATTCTTGGATAGCACTTCGTTTGGCGTGTGCTTGAACCAATCGCTCAGCAGGAACGTATTATCCTCGTCGAAATCACCGTCATCGAACACCAGAAGGAATTCACACCCGTCCGGATTGAGACCCTGGATCGAATGCGGAACACCAGGCGGGAAATACCAGAGATCGCCGACACCGACGTCGTCGACAAAGTTATGTCCTTGGGCATCGATGGCCGTAATGCGAGCCGTGCCGTAAAGCATGTAGGCCCACTCAGCCGCCTTATGCCAGTGCAGCTCACGGATGCCACCCGCGTTCAGCCGCATGTTCACGCCGGCAAGATCCTTGGAGATCCCGAGTTCGCGCACCGTCACCTGACGGGTCCAACCGCCGGTTTCCTCCCGCATATGGGCGTCGGAGAACGAAAATCGTAGGTTGGGAAGCGTGCCGTGATCGGTAGGCGGGGGGACAAGTAGATCGGGATTTTGCCGGTCACGCTCCAGATTGCGTGGTCCCGGATCAGTACCGCCGTAACCGGGCCGCAGCGGTTGCGGCGGGGGCGCGGCCGATTGCGCATCGGCAGCAGACGCCAAGGTCAAGACACCGCCGGCCGCCGTCGCTGCCAGCATGGCGCGTCGCGTGACTTCATCCATGACGCTTACTCCTGAAGAAATCCTCCGATTAGTAAGTCGTGCAGTTCGGATGTCGTCCCCGTTCACTCCGCCGGTGTTGCGGAAGGTCGCCTACCCTCCCTTTCGAGCGTTTCGGCGAGCCAGCGGTCGTGATGCTCCTTCGCCCAGTTGAGATCGACCTCGCCCGTGCCCATGGCCTCGAACGCGCCTTCCATCCCGAGCGTGCCGATATAGATATGCGCCAGAATCAGCGCGATGAACAAAATGGCAATAATTGCGTGGGCTGCCTGCGCGAGCTGCATGTCGGCGATGTTGGTGCCGTAGAATGGAAACAGCAGCACGAATCCCGAGGCGGAGACCGCAATGCCGGCCGCAACAGACAGCCAATAGACCATCTTCTCACCAAGATTGAACCGTCCCGCCGGCGCGTGCTTGGATTTGATGAAGCCGCCACCCTGCCTGACCCATTCGACATCGACCCTCGCCAGTAAATTGTCCCTGAAGAACATCACCGCGATCAGGACCAGTCCCGCCACGAAAGCGAAGCTGATGAAATTGTGCAGGTATTTGGCAATCTGGGAGATATCCGAGAAAGTCTCCGGGCCGACGAGCGGCAGCAACAGGATTTTGCCGAAGGTGATGTTCAAGCCGGTCAGGCCGAGAATGACGAAGGAGACCGCAGTCAGCCAATGGGAGAAACGCTCAAAGCTCTTGAAGCGAACGATCTTCTGGCCTGAACGCCCGGCCTCGATGCGGATCCGCCCAATGATGAGATAGGCGAGCGCCAGGAACGCAATCGTTCCGACGATTACAATCGCACCGGCCCAATGCAGAAGAACTTCGTGGAAATAGTCCCATGTCCGGCCTGCGGGCTGCATCAGCACACTGGCCTTGACGTCGGGAATGTCGATGCGCCCCTGGATGCGCGGGGCCTGCTCGAGTAGCGCCCCCTGGTTGGTGACGCTCGCATCCGGATTTGGAGCACCGTCCGGGCCGAGCTTTTGGGCAAACGCGGACGCCGCAGCAAAGCTGATCAATATCAGGACGAACGTCACGAGGCGAACGCGTGCGAGAAACGTCATGCCAATCACCTAATCCAATCTTCCTCGATCACTAAGTCCGCCGCAATGATCGAAGGCCGTCCGCTCAGATCTTGATGTCCTCGTGATAGGCTGTTTCCCAGCCCCAGGCACCCGAGCCGTAACCGCGCTTGCGGACCCGCTCTCCGTAGATTTGCGCGATGATGTCGCCATCCCCGGCCAGCAGAGATTTTGTCGAGCACATCTCGGCGCACAACGGCAGTTTGCCCTCGCCGAAACGGTTTGATCCGTATTTCGCGTACTCCGCGGCACTACCAGGGGCTTCGGGCCCACCACCGCCAGCGCAATAGGTGCACTTGTCCATTTTGCCGCGTGAGCCGAAATTGCCGACCTTGGGATACTGCGGCGCGCCAAACGGACATGCATAGAAGCAATAACCGCAACCGATGCACAAGTCCTTGTTGTGGAGGACGATGCCGTCATCGGTCGGATAAATGCAAGTCACCGGACACACTGCCGCGCAAGGTGCGTCGGTGCAATGCATGCACGCCATCGATACTGAGCGCTCGCCCGGCTTGCCGTCATTGATGGTGACCACACGGCGGCGATTGATGCCCCAAGGTACCTCGTTCTCGTTCTTGCATGCGGTGACACAGGCGTTGCAGTCGATACAGCGGTCAGCGTCGCAAAGGAATTTCATGCGTGCCATCGATTTTTCCTCTCAGGCGGCCCTGATCTGGCAAAGTGTGGCCTTCGGCTCCTGCATGCCGGTCGCGGGGTCGTAGCCATATGTTGTCAGCGTATTGACGCTCTCGCCCAGCACGATCGGATCAGCCCCTTTCGGATATTTGGCACGCAGATCGGCACCCTCGAACCAGCCGGCAAAATGAAAGGGCATCCAGGCAACGCCTTTGCCGACGCGCTCTGTGACGAGCGCCTTCATCCTGGTTCGCGAGCTATTCTCCGGGCCGGTAACCCATACCCAGCCGCCGTCCTGAATGCCGCGCTCAGCCGCATCCGCCACATTTATCTCCACGAACATGTGCTGCTTCAGTTCGGCGAGCCACCTGTTCGACCGCGTCTCCTCGCCGCCCCCTTCATATTCGACCAGTCGGCCTGAGCTGAGGATCAGTGGAAACTGCTTGGAAATCCCGCGGTCGACGGCAGCCTTCTGCACGGAGAAGCCGATATTAGGCACCCGGAACTGCTTGGCATCCGGCAGCGTCGGATAGTCGGCGACGAGGTCAGGGCGTGGCGTGTAGATCGGCTCGCGATGCACCGGGATGGGATCAGGAAGATTCCAGGCGATCATGCGCGCCTTTGCGTTGCCGTAGGGCGAACAGCCGTGCTCAATCGCCACGCGCTGGATCCCGCCCGATAGATCAAGCGACCATGATACGGCATCAGGGTTTGCGGCATTGACGCGCTGGATCACTTCCAGTTCCTGTGGCGTCAGGTCCTTGTCCCACCCCAGCTTCTTCAGAACGCCAAGCGTGAATTCCGGATATCCGTCCTTGATCTCCGAGCCGACCGAGTAAGAGCCCTCGGCGAGCAGATTGTCATGCTCTTCCCGCTCGACCTCCTGCCCGTTCTCCATCACCTTGCGCTTGACGACCCGCTCAACCCCGAACCGGGCGCGGAACGTGGCGCCGCCTTCTTTCACCGGAAGGTTCGTGTTGTAGAGGATTGGGGTGCCGGGGTGCTTGAACTCCGGCGTTCCCCAGCATGGCCAAGGCAGGCCGTAGTAGTCACCGCCGACTTCAGGATCGTCTTTTGGCGCCCGCATCGTGACGAGGTCGAACTTCGCCTGGTTGCGCATATGAGCTTTGAGCCGTTCAGGCGATTGTCCGCAATACCCGGTCGACCAGCCGCCACGATTGATCTCGCGCAGGATGTCCTCGGCCGATACCTTGCCGTTCTCGACCTTGATGTTCTTGAACATCAGGTCCGCAAAACCGAGTTTGCGCGCCAGCATGTACATCGTGTCGTAGTCGTTCTTCGATTCAAAGACTGGCTCGACGATCTTCTCGCCCCATTGCAGCGAGCGGTTCGAGGCCGTGCGCGAGCCGTCCATCTCGAAGCTGGTGCAGGCAGGCAGCAGATAGGTGCCGTTCTTGCGCTCGGACAGCACCGACCACGCTGTAGGATAGGGATCACAAACCACGAGCAGCTCGAGCTTCTCGATGCCGCGCACCGCCTCCGGCATGCGGGTAATCGTGTTGACGCCATGTCCCATGACGAACATGGCCTGCACCGGATTGGGCTGGTTGACCTGATCCTTAGGCAGCAACGTCGCGTCGAACCAGCGTGTGCTCGGAATACCCGGCGTTTCCATCAACTTCTTGTCGGGGAAACGCGCCTTCATCCAGTCATAGTCGACTTCCCACACTCGGCACCAATGCCGCCATGCTTCTTCCGCCAGACCGTAGTAGAGCGGCAACGACGTCACATCGAGACCGAGATCGGTCGCTCCCTGCACATTGGTGTGGCCGCGGAAGATATTGGCCCCGGCACCGGGGAGGCCGACATTGCCGGTCGCGAGCAAGAGGAGGCAGCTTGCGCGGACATTGGCGGTCCCGGTGGTGAATTGGGTCTGACCCATCGCCCAGATCAGCGTCGCCGGCTTCTCCTTGGCGAACAGCTCGGCGATGTGCTTGACCTGAGCCTCAGGCAGACCCGTGACGCGTTCGACCTCCTTTGGATTCCATTTCGCCGCTTGCTTTCGAACCTCATCAACGCCGTAAACGCGCTGGGCCAGGAATTCCTTGTCTTCCCAGCCGTTCTCGAAGATGTGCCACAGCATGCCGTAGATCGTGGCGATGTGCGTGCCCGGACGCACCCTTACATATTCGGTGGCATGGGCCGCGGTTCGTGTCATCCGCGGATCAACAACGATCATGTTGGCTCGGTTAAGCTCCTTGCCTTCCAGAATGTGCTGCAACGAGACCGGATGCGCCTCAGCCGGATTGCCGCCCATGACTAGAATGGTCTTGGCGTTGCGGATGTCGTTGTAGCTGTTCGTCATTGCGCCATAGCCCCAGGTATTGGCTACGCCAGTGACGGTCGTGGAATGGCAGATACGCGCTTGATGATCGGAATTGTTGGTGCCCCAGAACGCCGCAAGCTTGCGATTGAGGTATGCGGCTTCGTTGGTGAATTTGGCTGACCCGAGCCAGTAGACCGAGTCGGGACCAGCCTTCTGGCGAATGTCGAGGATCTTGTCGCCGATCTCGTCGATCGCCTTCTCCCAGGAGATGCGGATCCACTCGCCATTGACGAGCTTGACGGGATAGCGCAGGCGGCGCTCGTTCAGCACGTCGTCGCGGACCGCGGCGCCCTTACAGCAATGCGAGCCGCGATTGATCGGACTGTCATAGTCCGGCTCTTGTCCGATCCACACACCGTTCGCGACTTTTGCGATCACCGAGCAGCCGACCGAGCAATGAGTGCAGACATTCTTGCGCTCCGTGACTGTTGCGCCCGGGGGCGGCGGCGGACCGGCCTGTGCCTTCCGCACGCCGGTTAGCGGAAGAGTGCCAAACGCAGCAAGCGCTCCTGCAACAACGCCGGAGCGCTTCAGAAACGTCCGACGCTCCAACTCGCCATTTGATAGCGGTGCTCGACCATCAGCTGATTTTTTCCCGGGACGTTCTTCGGACTTCCTTATTAGCACAGCGCTTTCCCCTTATCGGGTGGGATAGCTGTTGACGCGGTAGAAGTTACGAACTTCTACAGAATCCGGTTGATAGCGGGCGCGACGCTTGCTTTTCAGATCCACGGATCGTGCGGAAGCCGGCTCCGGCAATTGCGAGCCGATCAGCGCTGTCCCCGCACCGGCAATCGCAAAACGAAGCAGGTCGCGCCGAGGAAGCTTTCGCTCGAAATCGTCTTGCATGAAGGACGCTTCCAAACCAGATTTGTCAGTAGCCTACCCGACGTCAGGGCTGACCTCAATCACAATCGATTGCTATTCGGCTCTGCTGATTTTTGTAAAAGCGCACCACCCTTTTCCTGGTGAGCATTTTCGTCGAGATATTCGGCGGCAGAGATCTCGTCTGGATGATGACCTGCCGCTGAGAGTTTCCTCCAGAGGCAGTCGGATTCCGGCCGAACGCGCGGGTGAACTATTGGTCGATCGTCGGGGTTGGTCTGCGCGTCGTCGAGACCGCAAGGCTCGGTGATCTCGTCAAGCATTGGCAGGCAGAGGCCAGAGCGCTCGGGTTCGAACTTGGCCGAAGCCGCCGCCACATGAGGGCAATGGCGAGATCGAGCGGGCGGCCTCACTCAACTCCGTCGGCTGGCCGGAACAATGCCGCCTCCCCGACCCGATCGGCATCTGCGCCATCAGCGGTCGCGACAAACAACGATCTCGGGTCCCGGCTCGGCCAGGCCATCCGTACCCTGGATCAACCTGCGGCCATGTCCGGCGTAAGGATCAAGCTTCGCTATGGAGAGCGCGAGCGCGAATGACCGGCAGCCAGAAAATCAACCAATCGGATCGCTCCTCCCCGCATCGCAGCCTGCGTCGCCTCGACCCTTGTGTCGCGCTCGATCCAATGCTTGCAAGAATCGGTTTGCCCGGTACCGTCGGAGCTCGGGCGGGGCGACGTTGCCAGCCTTGATCGTGCCCCGCAAACGGAGCGAACACTGGTCGGGTCGATGGCAAAAATTGATTCTCTTGCTGTCATCGGCCCGCGAAGCGTCAGCACCAGAGGTGCATAGGGTGTGACAAAACCTTGCTTTCCTTTTCTTGGGCCTTTGGTCGGCTTTCGCTGCGAGTTGCATCCGTTATCACGGCTTGCCTTCCAGGGCTCAAGACCACTGGCTTCACGGTCTGAGCTCTCCGCTCGACACCGATCCAAAATGCACGCCTTGGTAACACGGGCGAGATAACTCCGGACCGTCGGCCGCCAGCCCCTGAGGTTCGCTGACCTTTCTTCAAACCGAATACGGCAAGGCGTTCACCGCGGCCGGCTTCGGCAACTGGTTCCGCGACCGCTGCGACGAGGCTGGCCTACCGCAATGCACGGCCCACGGTTTGAAGAAGGCCGCTGCAACGATCGCGGCTGAGAACGGCGCCACGACCCGCCAGCTCATGGCGATGTTCGACTGGACGACCGAGTCCATGGCGGAGGTCTATACCCGCGCCGCGGAGAAAAGCGCCTGGCCGGACAGGCCATGTTCCTGATCTGGTTGGACCGCAATGGGAACGAAAATTGTCGCATCGACCTATTGGGTGCTGTCGCACCCGAGAAATTAGCAAGGTAGTTCAAGTGCTTGTAAATCGGCTGGCAGGAGTGGCAGGGCTCGAACCTGCGACCCCCGGTTTTGGAGACCGGTGCTCTACCAATTGAGCTACACTCCTGTGCGACCGCGGCGCGACCGTCGATCCGCGCCGTTTGAAGCACAAGCCGTCCCCGGATGGCAAGGGCGAAACAAGCCGCAAGCCGCGGCCGCAGAGCCGCCTGGGCCGGGCGGACCAGCCAGGGTTCGATAACTGCGGCCATATTCGGCAATCAGCCTCTCGGTCGTTGTCTGCGGCATCGCGCTGTCGATCGCAGCTTGAACCGCGGTTCCGACGATCCCCTGCCCGACCACGACTTGCGCGACCAGATCGGGGTAGGTGATGATGGCAGCGCCGGTCCGCGCGTCGACCAAGGTGGCCGTTGCAACCATCACATGATTTCCGCCGATCAGGATACGCTGAACCGCCGAGGCAATCGCGAAACGCTTGACGACAACGTCAAGCCGCACCGGCCGCGGCCCGTTCAACTGGCCCACCATGGCCTGCTCGACGCCAGCCTTGATTTTCGGCTGCAGCAGATTCTGGATATAGGCCTTGGCTTCCGGCGTGTTCGTCGCACTGGCAATCTCGTGATCGGGTATGGTCTTGGCAATCGCATAGGCGCGGATGCCTTCCCACGACACGTCTGCATTCGGCTCAAAGCCGACGGTGACGCCGGTCAGTTTCATGCCGGCGATGTCATTCTACGACAGTGAGTTTTCCGCCGTGACACAACCGGCAAGCGCAAGCGCCACCCCGAGCGCGGCAAGCCGCGCCAGCCCCCGAATCCCCATTTATTCCTCCGTCCCCACGAGAGGTTGACCTCAATACACCCCGCTACCTTTAGGTGGCCGCAGAGAAAACGCAACGCGAATCCCCGGCTTGCGCACGCGTGATTGTCTCCACCCTGTTCAAGCGGCAGCTTCTGCGCCAGACTTCACCCTGCCCCAACAACAAGAGCCAACGGAAGAGACCATGAACGCCCAAACCGCCCCCAGACAGGCCGCGGCCCCCAACACCCCGCCCCTGCCCGAGGCCAGGCCCGAAACCCTCGGACTTTCCCCGACCCGCCTGTCGCGCGCCTCCGACGCGCTGAAGCGCGAGGTCGACAAGGGAACCATCCCCGGCGTCACCTTCATGGTGGGGCGGCGGGGCCAGATCGGCTGGTTCGAGGCCATTGGCCGACAAGGCCCGGCCGCGGCTGCGCCAATGGCCCACGATTCGATCTTCCGCATCTATTCCATGACCAAGCCGATCGTGTCGGTCGGCATCATGATGCTGCTGGAGGACGGGCATTTCCTGCTGACAGATCCGGTCGCAAAATTCATCCCGGAGTTTGCCAACCAGAAGGTCGGCATCGAGACCGACGGCACGCTGGAACTGGTGCCGGTCGAGCGGCCGATCACGATCCAGGACCTGTTGCGGCACACGTCGGGCATCACCTACGACCACACCGGCAACAGCCTGGTGCAGCAGCTCTACAAGGAGACGCGGCTGCGCAGCCGCAAGATCACCAATGCCGAGCACGCGGCCCTGGTGGCGGAACTTCCTTTGATCTGCCAGCCCGGCGCGGAGTGGAACTACAGCCGCTCCACCGACATCCTCGGCCGCATCATCGAGATCGTCTCGGCCAAGAGTCTGGCTGCGTTCCTGACCGAGCGCATCCTCGCGCCGCTGCAGATGACCGAGACCGCGTTCTTCGCGGGCGACGAAAATGCCGCCCGGCTCGCCGAACCGTTCCCGACCGATCCCTGGACCGGGGAGAAGGTCACGCTCTTCAACATGCTGGAGCGCCCGGTGATGGAATCCGGCGGTGGCGGGCTGGTGTCGACCACCATGGACTATGCCCGGTTCTGCCAGATGCTGCTCAATGGCGGCACGCTCGACGGCGCGGGGATCATCGGCCGCAAGACGCTGGAACTGATGGCCTCCAATCACCTCGCCCCTCAGGTCCGGATCAAGGGTACGCTGCTGCCCGAAGGCCACGGCTTTGGCCTCGGCTTTGCGGTGCGCACCCATACGGGGCTTGCGCCATTCGCCGGCACGCTTGGCCAGTTTTTCTGGAGCGGCATGGCCGGCACCTTCTTCTGGATCGACCCGAAGGAGGACCTGTTCGCCGTGTTCATGTCGCAGGGCCCGGGACAGCGCGAATATTTCCGCGCATTGATCCGCAGCCTCGTGTACGCGGCCGTGGAATAGACGCGGCACTGGATACTTCCTCATCTTCGTCATGCCCGGCCTTGTGCCGGCCATGACGACGGCGGCAGCAACTCGCGTCAACTGATCGTTGCGCCGCCATCGATCACCAGGGTCTGGCCGGTCATGAAATTCCCGGCGGACGAGCCCAAAAACACCGCGGCGCCCGCGATCTCGTCGGGCACGCCGATCCGCAACAGCGGCGAGCGCGCGGTCGACGCCTTCAGCGTCTCCGGATTGTCCCACAAGGCCTTTGCGAAATCGGTCTTGATCAGTCCGGGCGCGATGCAATTCACCCGCACATTGTGCGGCCCGTATTCGCAGGCGAGATTGCGCGCGAGCTGCATATCGGCGGCTTTCGAGATCGCGTAAGCGCCGAGCACGGTCGAGCCCTTCAGGCCGCCGATCGAGGAGACGATGACGATCGCGCCGTCCTTGCGGGCGATCATCTGCGGCACCACCATCGAGATCAGCCAGTTGTTGGCGACGATGTTGTTGTCGAGGATCTTTCGGAACTGGTCGTCGGAGATGCCGCCGAGCGGACCGTAATACGGGTTCGACGCTGCGTTGCAGACCAGTACGTCGATCCTGCCGAAGGCGCGGTTGCTCTCGTCGACCAGGTGCTGCAGGTGTTCTTTGCTGGAAATGTTGGCCGGGATCGCGGCGGCGGTGCCCTTGCCGTATTTGCCGTTGATCTCGGTGGCGACCTTGTCGCAGACGTCGGCCTTGCGCGAGGAGATCACGACCTTGGCGCCGTGCTCGGCCATGCGCTCGGCAATCGCCAGCCCAATGCCGCGCGTCGAGCCGGTGATGACGGCAACTTTTGCGGTCATGTCGAACCAGGCAATGTTTCT